>Ga0255054_10000121_pt1 | contig 40934 bp, 32 predicted proteins | sample JV7_2_23_MG_FD_188634 | JGI IMG/M metagenome (GOLD analysis project Ga0255054, IMG submission 188634) | Seawater microbial communities from Jervis Inlet, British Columbia, Canada - JV7_2_23 | ecosystem: Environmental > Aquatic > Marine > Inlet | place: Canada: British Columbia | collected... | reverse complement strand
GGGGCTTTTGTTGGGGCTTTGGTCGCCAATATCTTTAATAATGCAATCCATGTTAAAATTGAAAAAAAAGAAGAAGAAAAAATGATTGTTTTCTCCTTATCGTTTAGATTTTAAGACACTAATATTTATCAATGCGTAAAGGTTAATATTTGTAGTTTTTTGCGCAAGGGATTCAATCTCAGGATAAGAAACCAAAACAAGTCCTCGACGTCTTCATTCTGAGGGGGAAGACGACCATGTTTTTGTCGTGTGGGCGTCGGACCGCCATCACGTCAAAGGGCTCCGGCTCCAGTTCTCTCCACCAAACCGCCTCCCATCAGTCGCGGGGTGGGGTGGTTGGGATGGATTGGTTATTCTCTGGTGGTGTTGCGGCGAAAAATGTCGATGATGGAAGTGTGGTCAATCCCTTGGATTTCTTGTATGCTGTACTTGATTCTTTGATGAAGTCGATGTTTCGATGAAGCGCAGACGCAGAATAATATCTATCGTGGTGGCCATTCTTGTGACCGTCGCCGGATGTTTTGTCACTCTTGTGGGGCCCTGGCCCACCTATAAGAGCAGTTTTGAAGATCGGCCATACTACAAGGAGGCCCTCGCTGTAATTGGGCGACATAGACAGCGTTCCTCCCCTGGCTCCCCCATTGGTCAGTTCGAAGCGGGTTGGGGCTCGCGTTCCATCACACCACCAATAGGCACCCCCTTGGCTGGATTTGAAGATCGCCAGGGCAAACCGTCGAAGGATGTGCACGATGAGCTCCTTGTCAAGGCACTCGCGGTCAGCGACGGGACAGACACGGCCGTGGTTGTGGGCGCGGATATGCTGATCGTGCCGGAGAACGTGGCCGAGTTAGTTCGGGCCCATGTCTCTCAGCAAACAGTACTCACGGCAAATGAGATTCTCTTTAATGCTAGCCACAATCACTCGGGTCCTGGTGCATTTGCTCCCGGCTTCGCCTCGAGAGCCTTTAATGGATCGTACGATCCGAACATCCCCGATTTCTTGGCCAGAGCATTCACAGAAGCAATAGTTGAGGCCTACCACTCACTTGAGCCAGCCAAAATGATGTATGGTGGCGTGGACGCTCTTGAGTATATAAGAAATCGCACCCGCAGCGACAGCCCAGTTGACAGTGAACTGAGCTACATGCTTGTCGAGCAAGAAGATGGAGACAGTTGCTTCTTAGTAAGTTACTCTGCACACCCGACCGTTCTTGGCTCAGACAACATGCAGTTCACCGGTGAATATCCCGGTTTTCTTGTGCGTCGTATTACGGAAAAAACGGGTGCGGAAGCGATCTATATCGGTGGAGCTGTTGGCAGTATGGGCCCCCGACCTCCTGATGGAGGTGACTCTTTTGATCGCTGCCGTGCCATGGGTGTGGCGTTGGCGGACAAGGTGCTGGAAGCGGTTGTAGATACCACACTATTCAAGGATAAGGTGGACATTGCGTCTATTGGGTTTCCAATTAAATTGCCACCGTTTCAATTGCGTCTTAATGAAAACTTGCGTGTTTCAAAGTTCTTGCTTCCTGTTCTTGGCATTGACACGGATGGTTGGATGCACGCTGTGCGCATTGGAGATGTTGCATTGGTGGGTACGCCAGCCGATTATTGCGGAGAAATCAGCGTAGACCTGAAGTCATGGGCGCAGAATCACAGTGTCGATCTCTGGGTACTCAGCTTCAACGGTGACTATGTTGGATACATCTCACCTGACAAGTATTACTACGACAAGGATGAGAAAGGCGGCTACGGATACGAGCGAGGTATCATGTCATGGATAGGGCCAGACCAAGAGGCTTTCACCGTATCGCTTATCACTCATATGATCGATGTTTTGTTCTCTGAGTCTCCCAAGAATTTGTGACACCACAGGGATTCAATCTCAGGACAAGAAATTAAAACAAGTCCTCGACGTCTTCATTCCCAGGGAGAAGATGACCGTGTTTTTTTAGAAACTGCTGGATGAGGAAAAACATTTAATGTGCAACCTGCTACAGGTAGATAACTCGCGAAAGCCAAGAGGGAGACATAAAGAGTCGATGGATTATCTGGATTTGCTTCTTGACAATGTTACAGTTTATTCCTATATTAGTAACAAATATTGGTTACCATGAAATACAATATTGCTAGCACTTGTAATAAAGAATCAAGCGGAAATGGGAACAATAAGGGGACAATTCAAATTTAGCACAAGATTCTCACCATCTCATTAAGTTTTATTGGTAACCACAGAGGAAGAAAATGAGTAAGGTTGAAAAAGAGATACAGTCCCTACTTAAAGATTTTCCAGATGGAATGCAGGTGGATGAGATAGCGAAAAAAATGAATCTCGTGAGGCACACGGTTAGCAAATATCTTCAGATTTTGAAGGCCAAAAAGCTCGCGATGTACAGGACAGTTGGCAGGACAAAATTGTGGAAAGAGGCCAGCTCTGGAGTGAAGATACGGCCACTCAGTTTGGATAATATTAAAGATATTGTGAGAATCGAAAAGCGGATCGAAGGGAAATTGGGGATAATCAATGAAGAACGAATGGAATATTTAAAAGAAGCAGCAAGATACAATATTGAACGCAGCGACCCCATGATGAGCCTCGGAGCGGAGCTTGATGAAAATATCGTTGGATTCATCATCGGAGAAATAAGAATTTGGGAATTCGGTATCGGAGAAAAGACCGGATGGATTAGAATTTTGGGAGTAGATCCTGATTTTCAAAGAAGCGGAATAGGCAGAAAATTGGGAAAAGCCCTCCTGGAGCATTTTGAACGGAGAGGTATTAAAAGAGTCAGGACAATGGCGGAATGGTATACGGGTGATTTGATCTCATTCTTTAAATCACTAGGGTTCAATATGTTGAACATGATACCTCTTGAGAAAGAATTGAATTCATAAGAAGACACTTTTTGTGAAAAAAAACATCAAAGGAAAAATCCCAATGAATCTAAATATTTTAAAAGAATGGGATACTTTTGAATGAATAAAAAGGAAAAAAATGAGGTACGCTGAGACAGGTTTTAATTTAGAAGTTGATCTAACCCGGGGAAGCATCGAGAGGGTTGTAACGGACCCAAGAGAGACCGAGCTTTATCTGGGGGGGCTTGGTACGAACGCCAGGATATTATGGGACAGGGTTCCCCCTGAAGTCGAAGCTTTTTCTCCTGATAATCTACTCATATTTGCCGCCGGTCTTTTATGTGGCACACCTGCTACCGGTTGTAATCGTACCATTGTTTCTACCATTTCTCCTCAGACCAGGTTAATGGCATTTTCAATTATGGGGGGATTTTGGGCGCCGGAATTGAAATTTGCCGGTTATGATAAAGTGATCTTCCGCAGCAAGTCCCCCAATTTGGTTTATTTGTGGATAAACAATGACAAAGTAGAAATACGTGACGCCTCTCATCTGCAGGGTAAAGGCGCTATTGAAACTGGAGAACTTATTCGGCAGGAGTTGAATGAACCGAGAGCCCAAGTGGCTGCCATCGGCCTGGCCGGTGAAAACAGGGTTTATTTTGCCTCTATTGAACAAGGCCATTCCAGTGCCAGCCGAGGCGGAATAGGAGCCGTTATGGGAGACAAAGGATTAAAGGCGATAGCTGTTCGAGGAACAAGGGACGTCAATATTGCCCGACCGGATGAATTCCTGGAGCTTTGCAATGAAGTGCTGGAATATATAAAAGTCCGGGAAGAAAAGCCTATTCCAGGGGTAATGCCCGTTTTAGCCGGGCTTGGGTCACCGCAAGAGATGAAAATCCATGATGAAAAGTGGCACACCGAGAGTTTCATGTGGGGTAATTCCCGCCACCGCAGAAAAGGCTTTTGGACCGAGGAAGTCGAAAAGGAGTGGACGGAGACTATGGAAAATGCGCAAAAGCGGCTCATAAGTTGTTATAACTGTTCATTGAAATGCGCGGCTACGCTTTCCATGCCAGGAGTTAAAACATACATGATGAAATGCTTCTCGAAACTGACGTACACAATGGCGGCCATGTCAGACCTGGATTTTGGCCTAAAAATCGCTCAACGTGCAACAGAGTATGGAGTGGACGCATTTTCAACCCCACAAGTTATGGCCTTCGCCCTTGAACTCTATGAAAATGACATTTTAACTGATGACGATATGCCGGGATTGCCAGCCGATAACGAGGAAAGATTTTACTGGTTACTTGACAGAATTGTCCGTCGGGAAGGCATAGGAGATATTCTGGCCCATGGCACTTATTGGGCGGCCAAAGAGATCGGTAAGGGCGCAGAGACATATGCTCATAATAATATTAAGAAACATGAGCAGATGCCTCTCAAACTGTCGATGCTGAATCCTATTTATTTCCTTATGTATTGTACCGGCGAAAAGATGAACATTACCCAAATTGAAGGACAGTTCCCCCAGATGCCTTTTCCTACGAGAGAAGAGAGAGAAGAGTTTGCAAAAGATTGGTTCCAGGTTCCTGATGAAAAGTTTAAGCAATATTTTCTGGACTGGGAACTACGCGGAGAAAACTCATTTCCCTATTACCCCACTGTTGAAATGTGTTGTGATATTGTTGACTGGCAAGAGAAGATGCACTACATCGATGACGCACTCGGGATGTGCGCCGGTTTATCGTCATTCCCCCTGAAACCACCGTATCATATACACAATATCCCGAAATTTATCTCAGCAGGGACCGGCATCGATATGGATGAAGCCATCCTCACCCAAGCAACCAAGAGGTATCGAACTTTAGTGAGAGCCGTTAATATAAGAAGAGGCATGAGGAGAAAAGATGAGAAACCTCCGGAGAACCATTGGAAAAAAAGATTTCCCGAACTTGAAAAGAAGCTCTTAGATGAGTATTACAAACTAAAAGGGTGGAATAAAGAGGGTATTCCGACTAAAAAATCCTTACATGAATTGGGTTTGGATTACGTGAGCAAAGACTTCATACAGAGGGGAATCTTGACAGATAGTGAAGACACTCTTTCCAAAGAGGCTTCATCAAAAACAGAGAAGAAATAATGTGAAGAGGTGGTCCCCGTCATGGGTGAGAAAAAAAAGAAAATAGTTAAAATAATAAAAGTTGATCTTGATAAATGCGATGGTTGCCGGGCATGTGAGGTAGCCTGCTCCGCCTTTCACGCTTCGCCAAAATATAGCAGCAATAATCCAGCGAGGTCTCGTATTCGGGTGATTCATGATCCACTAAGAGATGTTTATGTCCCGATACGTGCCGGTGATTATACTCCAGCCGAATGTACCGGCAGACATACTTATACGATTAACGAAAAGGAATATGACGAGTGCAGTTTCTGCGGAGTTTCCTGCCCGGCCAGGGACGTTTTTAAAGAGCCCGATTCCGGTCTCCCACTGAAATGCGATATGTGTGAAAGCGATCCGCCTTTGGCAGAGCCGATGTGTGTTCAGTGGTGCTTAGCTGATGCCCTTACTTACGAAGAAAGGGAAGAGGAAGTCGAAGAAGAAGAAGAGAAACGGGAGGAGATGGAGATCGGATTGGAATCAATGGCAAAAAAACATGGATTACAGAAGATAATGGATACCATTGCCCGAATGTCAATGTCAAAGAAGGGCCTAAAACACTCGGCGAAAGAAAAGGATTAAAATGACAATGAAGACTGTAGCCCCTTGCAAGGAGATTATAGACGTCATAAAAGAGAGCGGTGGAGAAGCCTTCAAGTTATGCTATCAATGCGGATTATGCGATGCTGTTTGTCCGTGGAACAGAGTTAGAACCTTTAGTATGCGCAAGATAGTCAGACAAGCTGCGTTCGGTTTGACTGAGATAGAAGCTGAAGATATGTGGCTTTGTACGACATGCGGAATATGCCCACAGCAGTGCCCCAGAGATGTGAAACAGATAGAATCCGGTGTATCCCTGCGCAGAATTGCCACGGAATACGGAGTCTTTCCCGCTTCAGCCAAACCGGTTTCCGCCATAAGGGCAAGCCTTGCTGGCGAAGGCAATCCCTTGCATATAGAACGAAAAAAGAGGGCTGAATGGGCAGAAGGTCATTCTGTAAAAACCTTCACCGAGGGAATAGATTTTTTGTATTTTCCCGGCTGCTATCTCTGCTATGATCCAAGGCTAGTGAAGGTAGCCAGAGCCACAGCCAATATTCTCAACTTGGCGGGGATAGATTTTGGGATACTGGGTTCCAAGGAGAATTGTTGTGGAGAAAGTATCCGCAAGACCGGTGATGAGGAATTATTCAAACGCCTGGCCAGGGAAAACATCAAAACCTTTATCGAAAATGGGGTGAAGAAAATCCTTGTTTCTTCCCCTCACTGCTACCACACGTTCAAAAACGAGTATCCCGAATTTAGGGTGAACTTTGAAGTGGTCCATATCTCCCAATATTTACTCGACCTTATTTGCAAAGGAAAGCTTAACCTCACCAAAGAGTATAAGAAGAAAGTGACATATCATGACCCATGTTACTTGGGTCGACACAATGGCATATATGAAGAACCCCGGGAGGCCTTAAAGAAGATACCTGGAATAGAACTGATCGAGATGGCTGATTCACTGGAAGACAGCCTCTGTTGCGGAGGAGGAGGAGGCAGGATCTGGATGGAAACTCCAAAAGGTGAAAGATTCTCCGACCTCAGAGTAGAGCAAGCTGTCGCGGCCGGGGCTGAGGTGCTGGTTACTTCCTGCCCATACTGCATCACCAATTTTGAGGATAGCAGGTTAGTCCTGAATTATAGTGAGGTCATAGAGATTAAGGACATCACGGAGATTCTCCAGGAAGTGATTTAGCGTGAATAGCCCAGGATAGAGGATGAATAAGCTAAATAAGAAAGAAGCGATTGGCAAATTGGATCTGAAAGGTGTCACGGCGAAAGTAGCCTCCGATCGCTTTTCGGGCGAGGGATGGAGCAGGACATCAGGTCACTTGCCTAACGAGATGGCTCTCGCAATCCATGTCAATCGCCAGGAACTGGTCACCATCCTGTGCACTCCAACCAAGATGAATTGCCTTGTCCTCGGATTCCTGTACACAGAGGGAATCATCTCAGGCATCGACGACGTGGAGAGCATGAGGATGTGTGAAGAGGAATCGCTGGCCGATGTGATGCTGAGCAACCCCGAGTATGAATTGCCAACGCAGCGGACACTCACCTCTGGGTGCGGTGGTGGTGCAACTTTCAAAACTCAGGGAAAGAGGGTTGATTCGGATCTTGTGGCTACGCCAAAGGAAGTTCTCTCACTGATGAAGCAGCTTCAAGAACAGATGGTGCTGTATCGGTTATGTGGCGGCGTGCACACCTCTGCGCTGTCCGATACCAAGAACCTGCTAATAGTGGCTGAGGATATCGGACGACATAACACCTTGGACAAGATCCAGGGAGAATGTCTGTTAAAGGGACTCTCAACTAGGAATCGACTGCTGCTGAGCACCGGTCGCATTTCGTCCGAGATGCTGCTCAAGGCGGCAAAGATGCAGGCCCCGGTTATTGTATCGCGGCGCTCGCCAACAGAGAGTGCCGTTTCGCTTGCCCGTGATCTGGGCATTGCCCTGGTTGGTCAAGCGCGTGGAAGCCACCTGTCGGTGTATTCCCACCCGGAGCGACTTGGCTGCTCAACAAATAACCTGAATTATTTATAAAAAATGCCGATAACATTTTCTATTACAGCAATCTTGACTCGTGAATAATCCAGGTTAGGTATGGCTAATCCAGCACATCAAGCCTGAAAAGGGCGGAGAGAAGAGGAAAAAGATCTAGTGGAAAAGGAAAAAATGGAACAGCTTGGCAAAAGTTTCGCAGACAGCCGTTTTGGAGATGTCATGGTTGTTGGTGGAGGAATCAGCGGTATTCAGGCCGCTCTTGATCTTGCCACCGCAGGTTTTAAGGTTTACCTGGTTGAGAAATCACCCACCATCGGCGGCAAGATGGCCCAGCTTGATAAGACCTTTCCCACGAATGATTGTTCCATGTGCATTGAATCCCCCAAGTTTATTGAATGTGACAGGCATCCCAACATAGAGATCCTGACCAATACGGAAGTTGACAGCGTAGAAGGAGAAGCAGAAGACTTCACGGTAACCCTGATTAAAAAGCCCAGATACGTTATAGAGGACAAATGCACCGGTTGTACTGTCTGTGTAGAGTATTGCCCGGTCCGGGTTCCTGATCCGTTTAACCAGGATTTATCGTCCAATAAGGCCATCCATATATATTTTTCTCAAGCCGTTCCCCTTGTCACTTATATAGATGAAAACTGCCTTTTCCTGAAAGACAAAAAATGTACGATCTGCCAGGGAGTTTGTAAGCATGACGCCATAGATCTTCATCAAGAGGCGGAGAAGGTAGATGTAAAGGTAGGGGCGATCGTTCTGTCCCCAGGCTATGAGACTTTTGACCCTAGGCTCCGGGGCGACTATGGTTATGGAAAGATGGAGAACGTGGTAACCAGTCTTGATTTTGAACGACTCTTATGTGCCACCGGGCCACACGAAGGTGAGATATTGCGCCCTTCAGACAAAAAGCACCCGCATAAAATAGCCTGGATTCACTGCGTCGGTTCCAGGGAGGTTATCCCTGGCGGTAACAGCTATTGTTCTGCGGTATGCTGCTCGTATATCCAGAAGCAGGTGATTCTGACAAAAGACCATGACGCGGACACGCAGGCAACCATATTCCATAACGATATTCGGTCCTTTGGCAAGGATTTCGAACGATTCTACCAAAGAGCAGAGAAACTTCCCGGGGTCACATTTATAAGAAGCTACGTATCGATAGGAAAAGAGATCCCTGAAACAAAAAATGTAACTATTCGATACGCCACCTCCGAGGATGGGGTAAAGGAAGAAGAATTCGATCTGGTGGTATTGGGCGTTGGCTTGAATCCTCCCGCGGATGTGCAGAACCTGGCTGAGACGTTCAGCATCCAGCTCAATTCTCAGGGATTCTGTAAAACCGATCCTGTTAATCCTATGGAAACCACCCGCCCGGGAATTTATGCAAGCGGAGCCTTCCTGGGCCCGATGGATATCCCCGAGTCGGTTGTGACCGCCAGCGGGGCTGGAGTCCTCTGTGGTTGTCTCCTCGATTACCGGCGAGGGAAGCTGGCCAGGGACAGGATATATCCGCCGGAAAGGGATGTCTCGAAAGAGGCGGCCAAAGTGGGTGTCTTTGTGTGTCACTGCGGCGCCAATATCGGAAGAGTGGTCGATGTTCCTTCAGTCGTTGAATATTCCTCCACCTTAGACAATGTTGTTCATGCTGAAGAAGGACTCTTTGTATGTTCAACCGACGCTGCCGAGCAAATATCAAACACCATCAAGGAAAAAGGGCTCAATCGCGTGGTTGTCGCTGCCTGCACCCCCAGGACACATGAGCCGCTGTTCAGGGACACGCTTCGGGAAGGGGGAATCAATCAATATTTATTCGAAATGGCTAATATTAGAGAACATTGCTCCTGGGTCCACTCTAAACAAAAGGAAGAAGCCACCAAAAAGGCAAAGGATATCGTTCGAATGTCGGTTGCCCGGACCATCCATTTGGAAGCCCTGCAGGAATTTGATCTGCCTGTCAACAAAACGGGCCTGGTGGTTGGAGGAGGCCTGGCCGGGATGACCAGTGCCCTGAGCCTGGCTAACCAGGGATTTGAGGTTCACCTGGTGGAAAAGGATACAGAATTAGGAGGAATAGCGCGAAGAATTCATTACACTCTGGAAGGGCTGGATGTTCAGGCATATTTAAATGATCTTATCCACAAGGTTTATCGACACCCCTTAATCCATGTATCTCATGATGCGACTATCACGGATGTTTCCGGTTATGTGGGCAATTTCACCACCACTGTGAAATCCAAAGGAAGGATTAAAGAGATTCGCCATGGCGCAGCCATCCTCGCTACGGGTGCTGACGAATATAAACCCACTGAATACTTTTATGGGGAAGATGACAGGGTGTTGACCCAGTTGGAATTGGAGGAGCAGATCACCAAGGGTGAAAAAAGAGTGGTTAACTCCCGGAGTCTGGTGATGATCCAATGTGTCGGTTGCAGACAGGAAGACAGAAATTATTGCGCCCGCATTTGTTGTAGCCAGGCCATAAAGAACGCCTTGAAACTGAAAGAGATCAATCCGAAGATGGATATCTACATTCTCTTTCGGGATATGAGAACCTATGGGTTCACAGAGGATTATTATCGCGAGGCAGCGGAGAAAGATGTAAACTTCATTCGCTGGGATCCTGATGACAAGCCCCGGGTGGAATCTGCCACAGAGAAAGGTAACCCTGTTTTACGGATCAGCGTTCCTGATCCCATTTTAGGTCAAAGGCTTGCATTGGACGCCGATTTACTCGTCCTGTCCGCCGCCGTTGTTCCCTCAATGGGAAGCCGGGAAATAGCCCGGTTGTTCAAGGTCCCTTTGAGCCCGGATGGTTTCTTCCAGGAAGCCCATGTCAAATTAAGGCCCGTTGACTTCGCCACGGAGGGCGTCTTCACGTGTGGGACAGCGCACTACCCCAAGCCTATTTCCGAAACGATCGGTCAGGCTTATGGAGCTGCCGGCCGGACCGCCACTCTTCTCTCACAAGATTCAGTCACAGCCTCCGGCGCTGTTTGCGAGGTGAAAGAAGAAGATTGTGTATCGTGTGGGGCATGTATTACAGCTTGTGCGTACGGTGCCATAGAGTTTCGTGAGACACCGAAGGGTAAAAAGGCCCGGGTGAATCCTATTCTCTGCAAGGGCGATGGACTCTGCACTGCAAAGTGTCCAACCAATGCCATTATGTTGAAGCACTATACCGATGAAGAGATCTTTGGCCAGATCGATGCGGCGGTACCACCTATGGCAGAAGATCCAGCCGATGAAGGAGTGAGTTGAGCATGGCTGCGGGGCATACATTTGAACCAAGGATTTTAGGATTTCTCTGTAACTGGTGTTGCTACGCAGGAGCGGACCTTGCCGGTATTTCTCGGTTTCAATACCCCCCTAATATCCGGGTGATCAGGGTGATGTGTTCCGGCAGAGTCGACCCGGCACACATATTCCGAGCGTTCTTAGCCGGACAAGACGCTGTGTTTATCGGCGGTTGTCATCTCAACGACTGCCATTATGTGACCCATGGAAATTACGATGCATTAAGCATGGTATATATATGCAAAAAATTGCTAGAGCACATTGGGCTGAACCCCGAAAGATTGAGACTTGAATGGGTATCCGCCGGTGAAGGAATCCATTTTGCCAATATAATGAACGAATTTGTCCCCAGCATAGAGAAGTTGGGCCCCCTTGGCAAGGGCGAAGGCTTAGACGAACATGAATTAAAGTTCAAACTTGAGGCGGTTACGAAGCTTATCCCCTATATTAAGCTGATGCAATCGGAAAGGCTAAGAGTGTCTGACAGAACAGAAGAAGCGTATAATAAATTTTTCACCAGCGAAGAATTTGACAGGTTATTTAATGAATTAATCGGTGATAAATTGGCGGTATGCCAAATTATGGCGCTCCTTCGAGAAAAACCTCATTCAACCGGGGAAATCTCTGAGATATTGGGCTTAAGTCCGTCTGAAGTATCAAGACATCTTAATGTTTCAGCAAGAAATCAAAACTTGAAGACAGTGGCTGTGGATAACGATAAAATCGATCAGATTATAAATAAACACCAGGGGAAAGCCGGTTCACTGGTTCAAGTATTGCTGGAGATTCAACACGAAAATCACTGGCTTCCTCTAGACGTATTAGACAGGGTCAGCAAGAAATTGGATGTACCGTTAAGTCGGGTCATGCAGATAGTTACCTTTCATAAAACCTTCCGTTTGGTTCCTAAGGGACGGAATGAAGTTCACGTATGTGCAGGCCCTTCCTGTTATGTTCACGGTTCGACACGTCTCCTCGATACAATTCAAGACCTGATCGGGATTAAACCTAGTGAAACGGATCCTGATGCAAAGTTCAGTCTGGAGACCGGCAACTGCCTCGGCTGCTGTAATTTAGGACCGGAGATAATCGTCGATGGGAAGCATCATGGCAGGGTAACACCAGACAAGGTCAAAGATGTGTTGAAAAACTATGAGTAAGGGAAAACTATGCCGAGAATAAATTCAGCTTCTGAATTGGAAGAACTCAGGAAGGGTATCTTGTCAAAAAGAGATCCCGATAAGCCCTGTATTGCGATATGTGCGGGAATGGGCTGTCTCGGCCTTAGTAACGGCAGGGTTATCAGCGCCTTTGAAAAAGAAATCAACAAAAAAGATTTAAAAACCAAAGTTGATATTAGAACCACCGGTTGCCACGGCTATTGTGAAAAAGGGCCCATGGCCGTTATCTATCCTGAAGAAATCTGCTATGTGGAGGTAACGCCAAAGGATGTCCCGGAGATTGTCTCTCAGACTGTGCTTGGGAAGAAAGTGATTGACCGCCTCATTTATGCTGATCCGGATACCGGCGAAAAAGCAGTTCATCAGGCTGAAATACCTTTTTACAAGAACCAGATGCGGCACCTTATCGGAAATAACGCTAAGATCGATCCCAGGAGCATCGATGACTACCTGGCTGTTGGTGGGTATTCCGCTTTATCCAAATCGCTTTTAAAGATGAGCCCTGAGGAAATTCTTGAAGAAATAAAGAAAGCCGAGTTGCGCGGCCGGGGCGGTGGTGGATTCCCTGCCGGTCGGAAGTGGGAGACTGCCCGTAATGCTCCCGGGAAAGAGAAGTACGTTATCGTCAATGGTCATGAAGGGGAGCTGGGGGCGTTTATGGATAGAGCCATCCTTTCGGGAAATCCGCATAGTGTGCTGGAGGGATTGATAATCGGCGCCTATGCTATCGGCTCGCATCAAGGATTTATCTACACCCGTCATGACACGCCTCAATTAAAAAACAACATCGATATGGCCCTCGCTCAGGCGGAGGAATACGGACTTTTAGGTGAAAATATCCTTGGCTCAGGCTTCGACTTTCATGTTGAGGTGCATCTGGATATTGGGATATTCGTTTCCGGCGAGTCCAGCGCATTGATGAAGTCGATAGAAGGGAATTCCCCGGAGCCAAGACCAAAATATATTCGCACTTCGGTAAGTGGTATTTGGGGGAAACCCAGTGCCCTGAACAATGTCGAAACCTGGGCTAATGTGCCCCTAATAATCGATAAGGGTTCCGAATGGTATACCTCTACCGGGACAGAGCGGAGCAAGGGAACCAAACTTGTATCCTTATCCGGCAATATCGTCAATACAGGCGTCGCAGAGGTGCCTTTTGGGACCACCGTCAGAGAGATCGTCTCCGGCATAGGGGGTGGAATCCCAAACGGAAAGAAAATCAAAGCGGTTCACTTTGGAGGACCTATGGGAGGTTCCATTCCCGAGAACCTCCTCGACACTCCTTTGGACTTCGATGAGCTGGCCAGACTGGGAGCTCCGATAGGTGCAGGCAGCATTTTGGTATTGGATGAAGATACCAGTATGGTCGATATCATCAGGTATTTTCTCGACTTCCTCTCTAATGAGTCGTGCGGCAAATGCGTCCCCTGCCGTGAAGGCATCAGGCAGATGCTTAGAATTCTGACCAATATTTGTGATGGAAAAGGAAGAGAGGGGGACATCGAGCTTTTGGAGGAGATATCCGAGGTAACTGGAGCGGCCTCTTTATGTGCATTAGGAAAAACCGCCGCCGATCCACTCCTTAGCACGCTGCGCTACTTCAGAGATGAGTATGAGGCAAACATCGCAAAGATGAAACGCTGTGCAGAGAAGCGAGAATTATAATGAGCAAGCATAAAAAGACGAGTGAAATCATCATTCAGATAGATGGAAAAGAAGTAAAAACAGCGGAAGGGATGACCGTTTTAGAGGCAGCCCAAAGTGCAGATATATTTATTCCTACGCTCTGTCACCACGAGAAATTAGAACCTTATGGTGCATGTCGAATTTGCACAGTTGAAGCAGAAGTTCGCGGCTGGACAAAATTCGTGGCTGCCTGCCTTTACCCCGTAGAACAGGATTTGGTAGTCAGAACCAGGTCTGAGAAGGTCGATAAAATACGCAAAATGATTTTGGAGTTTCTGCTGGCTCATGCTCCGTATTCGCCCCAATTGCAGGATTTGGCTCAAGAGTATGGAGCAGACCAGGATAGTTTTGAAAAAGAGTCCTCGTTTTGCATTCTTTGTGGTCTATGTGTGAGATACTGTGCTGAGGTCAAGAAGAAAAATGCTGTTGGATTTGTGGACTGTGGAGCAAGACGGGAGATACGGTTCATTCCGGAAATATCCGCGAAGGAATGCCATAGCTGCAAGGAATGTTTTCCGCTCTGCCCGACATCGTTTCTCCAGGCAGCGTTCGTTTTAACCGAATCTCTTGCGTTTCTTAGAGATTCTTCCCCAACCGCTTTAAAGAAATAAAATATTCCTTCCACAGTAGGAAGGGGCCGTGTTTGCCAAACGGAAGAGAATAGCAAATGTCCCGATCAAGACCGAAGAACCGGGCTTGTTAATCACGCCGCGAAATATCGCCAGCAAAAAAAGAGCCATAACCGTTAGGATAACCGATGAATTTTGAACATCATTCCGATATAAGATTTCTCCCGGGACAGGATAAAATCGCTGCACTTAAGACACTCTCTGAAAATCTTCTTAATCACTATAGGAATTTCTTTTTTGTGCTTGCGGCAAATCTCTCACAATTTCCCTCAATTTCCACGCACTGACATCTTGGAATAAACATATCACGGGAAAAAGGGGGCTGAAGAATCAGGCCCCTGTGTTAAAGGATCTCACTTAGGGCTTTACTTAATAAGACCTGGGAGGTTTTGCCATCTTCTGGATAGACAGCCATGCCGATTGACAAATTTCCCCATTTGTGTTTTTCGGAGAGTTTATGAATTCTTTGCTTAACCGCATTGGCTCCATCTCTATCCGTATGGGAAGAAATGATATAATACCTCCTCCTATGAGGGCCAATAATATTATCATAGCTGCGTACATATTTTTGCAATAGATGAAAAGAAAGGACGTTACCCGGCAATAATTTGCTTAATCCCCGCGGAACAGAGTCGCTCATGTCTACCACAAGGACACTAAAATTAATATCATACCTTTCTGATCGGTTTATTTCCTCATCGATAACCTTAATCTCTTCTTTATACTGTCGCTTTTTTATCTTGTTCTTAGGCCGAAACATTTTTCTCCACTCCCCTAATTTTATCTAATACACTCTTTTACTTTTCCCTGCCACTCAAATAATCATGAAAAACAGGATGCGGATTTGCCTTATACCATGGACTTGAATCCTAAAAAAGTCGAAATGGTTCATTTTTAATGCTTAAGAATAAACATTTGCTCTTTTTTTCGCAAGTAAATTCTTTTTTTTCTTTGATTTTCATCATCTGTTGCGTAACATCGAAAGCACACATCTGGGAACACAAAAGTAGATTAAAATTACCTGCCGGTAATATCATCTCTTGCTTTTTTTTATTTAATTATGATTCAGGATTTGTTCTTTTTTTTCAGGGCTTTCAGTATTTTTTCAGGCGTTATCGGAAGTTCCCTTATCCAGACTCCCGTAGCATTCGCTATTGCATGGGCTACTGCGGCCAGGACGGGCAAGGTAGCCCCTTCTCCAATTTCCTTGGCTCCATAAGGGCCTTCTGGCTCGTAGGACTTAACAATCCCGCTGAAGATTTCAGGGGCATCTTTTGCAGTCATTAGTAAGTAGTCATGCAGGTTGGGATTTAAAATGTTACCTTTTCCGTCATACATAACTTCTTCCATGATGGTCTCGCCCGTGCCCATGACTGTAGCTCCCTCAACTTGCCCATGCACAGCCTGGGGATTGACAGGAGTGCCACAGTCATGATAATCGGTAAATTTTTCAATTCTCACCTTTCCAGTTTCCAGATCCACACTGCATTCGCAGACTGAGCTTCCGAACGAATAGGCTGGGCTTGTTCCCACAGCCGCTCCCTTGTAATCTCCTCCGAGTCCTTCTGGAGGTTTATACCAGCCTGTGCCTACAAGGGGCCCATGCTCGTTAAAATACTTCCGTGCCGCTTCTGACCATTCCATCCGTTTTAACTTATCCTTCTTATGAAATATATGATTATCTCTTGCCTCAAGTTCTTTATGATCACAATCCCAGATTTTAGAAGCAGCGGCAAAAAGTTTTTTGAGAACATCTCGGCTTGCCTGAACAACTGCATTTCCTCCCATCAATGTAGTTCTTGAAGAGTAGGCACCCAAATCAAGGGGACTAATGTCAGAGTCTTCAGTCCTGATGCGGACTTTGTGAAGGCTTATGCCTAGAGCTTCGGCACACATCTGAGAAAGAACAGTCGATGAACCCTGACCTATTTCTGCTGCTTGGGTGAGAAGGACCGCGGCTTCGCCGTCTTCGCTTATTTTGACTATGGCATTTGCATGGGGAAAAACAGATTTTTTCAAAAATGTTTCCGGTTTTTTCTCGGAGCTTCGCTGGACCTGTCCCCTGTAGATAGCATAGCCTGCTCCAGAGACAAAACCACCGCAGCCGATTCCTATTCCTTTTCCCGGGGAGAGCTTGCCGTATTTCTCTCTCCAGCCGGATTTTTTCGCCACTTTTTTTAGAGTGGATTTAATCTCGCAACTTCGAACATCCAGGTCATTGCAAGTCCGTGTGTCGGGATCCATGGCATTGCGAAGACGTATGGCGACGGGATCAATCTCTAAGTCATCAGCAATCATATTGAGTAAGCTCTCAAACGCAAAACGAGGCTGAGGAGTGCCGTGGCCGCGCATGGCGCCGCAGGCTGGCTTATTAGTCATAATCCTGAATCCCTCGTATCTATAATTCGGGATATGATAGAGTGTAGGGATCATGGCGCCTGCATAGTAGGCAGTTATAATCCCGAAAGAAGTGTAAGCACCTCCGTCAAGGTAAATCTTGCTTTGAACAGCGGTTATCCTTCCATCCTTTTTTGCACCGATTTTAAATTTCATGTATTGCTTGTGTCTTCCCCGGCCGTAGAGAAACATCTCTTTACGACTGTAGACCATCTTCACTGGTCTTCCTGTCTTTTTCGAAGCAATGGAGGTGATCAAATCAAGAGGGGTTGTGCCGGCTTTCCCGCCAAATCCTCCTCCCACAGGAGGGCGGATGATACGAATTTTCCCTAATGGAATATCAAGCACCCGGGCGACCATGTAATGAACGTAATGAGGAACCTGGGTAGAGGAATAGAGCACAAGGTTAGAACCATCATTTTCCCAATAAGCGATAGAAGCATGGGGCTCTAGCGGATTCTGGTAGACATGATTCCCGATAAACTCCTCTTCTCTAGTATGATCAGCCTCTTTGAATCCTTTTTCGATATCGCCGAAATGATGGTCAACATGAGTGTTGATGTTATTTTTATACCTCTCATGAAGCTGGGGAGCTCCTTCTTTTAGAGCCTCAACTGGATTAAACACAGCCGGAAGCTCTTCGTATTCTACTTTAATAAGGGCACAAGCTTTCTCGGCTGTTTCCTCATCCAGGGCTATAACAGCTGCCACCTCATCACCGACATGGCGCACCCGCTCTTTGGCTAACACATGCTCATCATAGCGCGCCGGGGAAATACCATAAGTAATATCGGGCACATCTTTTCCTGTCAAAACTAATTTGACTCCAGGAAGAGCTTCAGCCTTTCTTGTATCAATCTTTTTGATCCGTCCGTGCGGGATAGGAGAATGGAGAATTTTTCCATAGAGCATGTTCTTAAAATAATAATCCGCTGTAAATTTAGCCTGGCCTGTGACTTTAGCTGCGGCATCCACCCGGGGCACGCTTTTGCCCACGGTGTGATGCTCACTAAGGTCATCTGGAAGAGATTGTGTTTCTTTTGTTTTTATGTATTTTTTCCATTCCTTCACAGCCTCAATAATGCGCGCATAACCTGTGCAGCGACAAAGATTTCCTGAGAAGGCTTCCTTTATATCTTCCTCCGAAGGGTCTGGATTACATTTTATCAGGGCTACGGCGCTGAGTATCATACCGGGCGTGCAAAAACCGCACTGGACTGCTCCGTGGTTGATAAAGGCTCGCTGCAAGGGATGAAGCATTCCTTCTTGATCGACGCCCTCAATGGTGGTTATCTCAGCTCCTTCACAGGAGACTGCCAGAAGCAGGCAGCTATTTTTTGGCTCTCCATTAACAAGAACCGTACAAGCACCGCATACTCCAAGATTGCATCCTTTTTTGGTCCCTGTGAATCCCAGCTTGTCTCTCAGAACATCCAGAAGAGTTTCTCCATCTTTAACTGCGAGAGAGTGTTCTTCGCCGTTCACCTTGAGGATGACGATGTTATATTTTCCTCTGTTTCTTTCCATAGAAGCTACTTTTTAGTCCTGGATTTTCGTTGAGCTTGCAACAATGCTTCAGTCAAGGCTCTACGGGTTAGGATAGGGATCAATTCCTTTCTGTACCAGACTGAGCCTCTTATATCCGAGATTGGCTTCGCTTCTTTTATTGCCATTAAGGATGCGTCTTCGAACAGGCTTTGAAAGGGTTCTTTACCAGACAGAAATTCAGAGGTTTTCAAAGCCTCGACAGGAGTGGGAGCAACAGCTCCGAGAACGATGGCTGCCCTGTCTATTTTTCCGTCTTTGAGAGTAAGCCTGGAAGCGACAGAAGCAACTGCAAGAGCATTGGCTTCCCGAAGAGCGAATTTTTGATACGAGATTCCAGTGTTGGGTGGAGGGAAGGGGACAAAAATAAAGGTCAACAATTCCCCTGTTTGACATATTGTTTCTCTTGGGCCCGTGAAGAATTTAGTAAGAGTAACTTCGCGAGATGACTCTGAACACCGAAGCTCAACTGTGGCGTCCGCTGCTATTAGCGAGGGAGGAAGGTCTGCAGAAGGAACGGCACTTGAGATATTCCCACCAATAGTTGCCATAGAGCGAATCTGGCAGGAAGCCATGGATCCGGCAGCATCAGCAAGAGCTGGGATGTGCTGGTTTATGAGGGAACTGGATATTATTTCTTGAGCTGTCACCATGGCTCCGATACGAATCCTTTTGTCCTTTTTCCCAATCCCCTTGAGCTCTTCTATCTTATGAAGAGAAATAATGTCCCTGGCTTCTATCAAACCTTGTTTCATATCCACAAAGAGGTCTGTCCCCCCAGCTACAATCCGAGCTTCACTGAGTTCTCCCAAGAGTATAAAAGCCTCAGCTAAGGTCTGCGGAGAGTGAAATTTTATGTCAGAGAGAATCATTTGGGTATCTTTGTTCTCTATTTTTTTATTTGATTATGGATTAAAGATATAACACTGGCGAAATAAGTTGTCAATTTCGCTGATTTATTTTACTCCAATTTTTCCTATTATTTTTAGCTATAAACAGATAAAAACGAAAACGCAGAGAAACAGAGAGAAAGAAAAAAACCGAAAACCCCAGACTTAATGTTTAAAGATTTCCCGCTTCATTCTCAAATTTCATCAGATAGATTGCACTTTGAAGAGATAGAAATAAAAGGGAAAGAAATGCGACATAACGCGACATAATGCGACATTTCCTCAAAAAGACTTGACAAGCACTATTTAGCTACTTAAGTTAAAAATAGTGGGAACTAAATTAAAAAAATGAGAATCAGAATATTAACAAAAAAGAGAGTGATAATTTGTGCCATATTAGTTCTTTCATTGGTGTTTTTAAGTAGAATCGCCTCGCCAGAAGAAACAGAAAATTTCGAACCAAGATTAAGTATTAAGCTCTCTGGGGGATTGAGTTATATGCTTGGCGGAGGTATCAATACTCATTTAAAATCGTATGATGACTATTTATCAGCGATGACAGACTATGAGGGTGATAAGATAAGGAGGCTTCAGTATATTCCTGAATTTGAGGGAGAATTAAGGTGGGACATAACTTCTAAATTTGCTGTTAGTGTTGGTATAGGATATATCTCTGGCAAAAATAAAAGCTATTTGGAATACGAAGGTCCTTTTCCTTTTCAGACCTCGTCGAACCCTACACAACAGTATTTTTTAAAACCAGAAGCTAAAACTGTCCCTCTTAAGCTGGGAATTTACTACACCTTATCTCTTAGTCCTGGGATCAATCTTTTTTTGAATAGTGGATTTGGCTATTATTTCTCTAAATGTTCTTTATATAAAAAGCACATAAGTTCATCTTGGTCGATATTTCAGATTTATTACACAAAAGAGGAGCAATATGATGTAAGAGCCGACAGCCTTGGATTTAACGGGGGGATAGGATTTGAGTACGACATAGCAAATAACTTGGTTATTGTGCTTGAAATTCAAGGAAGATATGCCAAGGCAAAGAATCTAAAAGGAAATAAGCTTTTTAGTGTATGGGATGTTTCTTACATGGAAGAAGAGGGAACTCTATATATTGGAGAGAGAGATATGACAGATGAGGGATATGGCAAATACTGTCCAGATTTAATGATTTCTCAATCAACGCCAAGTGGGGATGAATATAGAAATATAAGAGAAGCAGTCTTGGACTTCAGCGGGTTCTCATTGAGAGTAGGGATAAGAATAAAGCTTTTTTAAGCTTAGATAATGATTCGAAAAAGCACGTTATAAAAGAAATCAGCTATGGAAATTAAAAATCTTAAAAGACAAGCAGTTGCTTCCCTTTTACTTACTTTTCTATTGATGTTTTTAGCCGAAATTACGCAAGCAGAGGAAAGATTAAATCTCACACAAAGATTTAGTATTAAAATAAGCAGTGGATTAAGCTATTTGACGGTTGGAGATATTAATACGTTTCTTGATGACGCAAACGAAAGACATATCGGCCAAGCTCAGTATTTCGATGGTTCAAGACATGGTGAGTTAAAAAAAATCGGACAGGGTCTTAACTCAGAAATAGAATTAACATTTGATATTACATCTCGACTTGGAATTTATCTCGGGGCAGGACATGTTTATGGGAGGAGAGAGAGTAGTAGTGGATTTGAGGTACTACGACCTGGATTCTTCCAGGTAAATTTTACCTTTGCTCCAGAGATAAGCATATGTACAATTGCGTTAAAGTTAGGATCTTATTACATAATTCCTTTTAACCTAAAAGCTAGGCTCTTCATAAATAGCGGAATAGGATATTACATTTCTAAGACTATTTTTCATTGGAAACAGATAGAGATTTGGACAAGAGAAGATGGGTCTCAAGCAGCTGATTTCAGAGAAATGGTCGAATGGGATTTGAGCTCAAAAGGAATTGGTTTTCAGGGTGGAATTGGATTTGAGTACAATATAACAAATAACTTAGCTTTAGTGATTGAAGCTCAAACAAGATATGCCAGGATAAATAAATTAAAAGGAGTAGAAATGGAGGTTGGTTCTGGGCTTGCAGGGAGCTTTCATGGGGCAGTGTATTATGGAGAAGAGAAGGACTTAATTACTGATAAATATTATTCTTTCTTAGGATTTTATGAGGAAAAACCGGATAATCCTAACTACAAAAATGTAAGAGATGCTGTGTTGGATTTAAGTGGTTTTTTTTTGAAAATTGGAATAAGAATAAGGCTATTTTAAGGGGGTGATAAAAATGGCTTAAGAGTGAAGTGTAAAAGGTTTTAGGAAGATAAATCTCTTTAAAGGGGGGAAATAAAATGAAAAAGTTAATTCCAATCTTTACGGTACTGTCTTTGTTGATTTTTTCACTCGTTTTTATACCCAAACTTGCATATCAGCAACTGGAAGAGAATGGTTCTTCTGATATTTATTATGCTCCTAGTAAAATAGTTATTCAATTTATTAAAGAAGTAAGTCCCGTTACTCCTTGGGTGGTAGATGAAATTATCCAGACAGGAATTCCTGCGGTGGATGAGTTAAATCAAGAATTCAAAGTTCACACTATGCGTCGGCTATTTCCTGCTCCCAAATATCCCACTCCAGATTTAACAAGGCACTTTGTAGTTAAGTTTGATGAATCAAAGAATATAGACCAAGTGGTGAATGCTTTTTCAAAAACTCTATCTATAGAGAAGGTGGAGAAAGTAGGATTACATAAATTCTTAATTGAACCCAATGATGATAAGTTTGAAGTCCAATGGCATTTGAACCAAACCAATGATTGCGATATAGATGCTCCAGAAGCCTGGAACATCCAAAAAGGGAGTGATAATGTTATTTTAGCCGTTCCTGATTCGGGAGTCTATTATGCCCATCCAGATTTAAATGATAATATATGGATAAACTGGGATGAGTATAATGGCATTGAGAATTATGACGATGATGAAAATGGGTATAAAGATGATATTCGCGGTTGGGATTGGACTGGCGAGGATCCTGGTGATAATAATCCTAACGATATCTATGGTCATGGTACTTTCTGTGCCGGAATTGCAGCAGCAGAGACTAATAATGAAATTGGAGTAGCGGGCATTGCTGGTGGTTGGTATCCCGGACAAGAAGGCTGTAGAATTATGTGCCTCCGCTGCGGTCACACTTTAGCTGATATGAGTGACGCTGCTTCAGCTATCGGATATGCAACCGATATGGGAGCAATTGCCGTTAATTGTAGTTGGGCAAGTAGTAATACCGGAGGACTTGGAGCCGCAGTGGACTACGCAGTAGAAAATGGACTACTGATTGTGGCTGCCGCTGGAAATGAAGGTGAAAATAGTTGTAATGATTCTTCAGAGTATTATTTGTCTACCAGGTCAGATGTGATGGTCGTTGCTGCAACTGATTCATCTGACCAAAGGTGGGTTGATTCGAATTATGGGCCATGTGTAGATGTTTCTGCTCCAGGGAACGGAATCACGAGTACCTGTGTGCCTACATCAGGATGGTGTGGGGGACAGCCTTATTCTATTTAGAGTGGTACTTCCACAGCCGTGCCAATGGTTGTCGGTTTAGCTGGACTTCTTAAATCAGAACGCCCTGACTGGGGAAGAGAAAAAATCTGGGATGCTATAGTCTTAACCACTGACGATATTGAGTTAGAAGGAATGGGCTCAGGGAGGCTAAACGCATATAATGCATTGAAACAGACATGGATGCCAACCGCACCGAGCAATCTAAATGCTACACCAACTGCATATAACCAGATAGATTTAAGCTGGCAGGATAATTCAGATAATGAACTTGAGTTTAAAATAGAAAGAAAAACTGATACATCTGAATTTTTAGAAATTGGAGCAGTGGGCAAAAATATTGAAACGTACCAGGATAAGACATGCTCGATGGGTACTACCTATTATTACAGAATAAAAGCTACTAATATAGCTGGGGATTCTTTTTCCAATACAGTCATGGAAACAATTCCAGCTGAACCACCGGCTGCGCCAAGCCTTCTAAGAGCGATTGCTAAGTTTACTACGGTGAATCTCAGATGGAACGATAACTCAAGCAATGAACAAGTATTTAAAATCGAGAGAAAAAAATATCCTAATTATATTTGGGAGGAGATTGATTGGGTGGAGCCAAATATCAGAAGTTACAAGGATACAGGTCTTCCTTGCAATCAGACTGTTTATTATCGAGTGAGAGCATATAATGAATATGGCCATTCTTCTTACTCAAATATAGCTGAAACCGAGACTTTCTGTTTTAATGCAGGAATATGGTTTGATCCGAAAATAACTCCTGAAAGAAAAATAATCAATTCAGGAGAATCAGTCACTGAATATTATCAAGCAAAAAACAGAGGTTATTAAGGGATCCTTTTTACGCTTTCTCGAACACATAATTCAGCTGCCCATTCGGCAGCTTGTTGACTACTGTCTTCATTTCCATGCCAAGCTTAACTTCATCGTCAGGGATATCGCCAGCAAGTCTGCCGAAGATTTTATGATCTCCATAGTCGACAAGTGCGATGCTATAAGGCAAATCTCCTTCGAACCCGACAGGAGCATACTTCAGTTTGCTGTATGATACGAGCTTCCCTTTCCCGGATACTTCAAACCATTCCACGTTTCTGGAAAGACAATGATAGCAGTCAGCCCTGGGCGGAAAAAAGACCATCCCACAGGCTTGGCAGCGGGTGCCCATGACTTTGCCCTTTTCCAGGAAATCTATAAAGTCATTCACCTTAGTGACGGAGGTAAAGCTAACCGTCCCAAATTTTTTAAACCGATCATCTATCTCTTTCTTTTTACTCATCTCTTCACCTCCCAAGAATGGTGACATTTCCATAAAGGCCCACTCCGCCGATGTTATGGACCAGTCCTACTCCCGGATCCTTGACCTGCATCTCTCCCGCATCACCTCTGAGCTGAAGGACAATTGTCCTGATCTGGGATCCACCGGTTGCTCCAATAGGATGACCTTTGGATAGCAAGCCTCCATCCACGTTTACAGGTATACTTCCTTCTTTGTAAGTCTCCTTACTACTTATGAGTGCCCTTCCTTCTCCAGGCTTGGCAAAGCCCAGGTCTTCATAAGCCAGTATTTCTGAGATAGTGAAACAATCGTGAACCTCTGCTACATCAATATCTTTTGGAGTTACACCGGCCATCTTATAAGCTTGTTCAGAGGCCTGACGGGCTACGGCCAGCCCCGTAATCAGATCCCTTCCGGCCATGTTAACACTGGCTGATGCGGCACCTAATCCCAGAATCCAAACTGGTTTTTTCGAAAGAGCCTTAGCTTTTTCTTCTGTGGCTACTATAAGACAGGAGCTTCCATCTGCGTTGGCACAGCAATCTCCTACGCGAAGAGGGCTGGCTACCGGACCAGACATGAAATGCGCTGGATCATTGAACATCTCAAGCGTCACCGGTTTGCGGAACAGCGCTTTTTCGTTGATCGGGCCATATGTAGCAGCCTTCACCCTAATAAGAGCCATGTCGTCAAGAGTGGTTCCGTACTTTTCCATGTGAGCCTTAGCAAACATGGCGTAATAAGCAGGCATCATAGTGCCGAATGGACTTTCCCACTGAATATCAGCTCCCCGGCCCATACGTTCCTGAGATTCTGCCGAGGAAATCTCTGACATTTTCTGAAAACCCAGAACTGCCACTACATCATGAAGGCCTGATTTCACTAAAGAATAAGCCATTCTCAAGCCCGTGCTTGTTGAGGAGCACAAACTCTCTAAATAGCAGGTTGGTTGAGGGATAAGACCGAGGTATTCAGCAAACACCCCGGATGGTGAACGCTGCTTGTCGTACTCAGGTGCCGAACAAATAATAGAAGCATCGATATCACCGACAGAAACTTTTGCATCCTCCACAGCTTCCTTAAATCCCTCAAAGGCAAGCTCTCTGATCGAGCCGGGATACCCCCGGACAAAATCACTCTGCCCGACGCCGATAATCGCTACTTTTTCCATAAATTACCTCCCTAAATGTATTGGCCTCCATCGACTTTAATGACCTCTCCAGTGATATGATTAGCTTTATCACTGGCAAGGAAAGAGACCAGATAGGCAACGTCTTCTGGTTTTCCAAGTGAGTTAAAAACAGTCTCAGAGAGAGAACTCTGTTTAAAATCGTCAGGCATATTTTTAATCATATCTGTTTCAATCAAGCCTGGAGCCACTGCATTAACATTCACTTTTGATCTTCCCAGTTCTTTGGCTACGGTCTTGGTCAAGCCGATTGTTCCTGCTTTGGCCGCAGTATAATTCGACTGTCCAAATCTGCCTCTCATAGCATTTATAGAAGTGATGTTTATGATTTTCCCTGACTTCTGTTCTTTAAAAACCGGGGCCGCAGCCCTGATAAAATTAAAGGTTCCTTTAAGATCAACATTAATAACAGCATCCCATTGTTCTTCAGTCATCTTCCAGACCACTCCATCCCAGTTCATGCCAGCATTGTTAACTAAAATATCTAAATGGCCAAATTTATCTATAACATCTTTAACCAGCTTCTGGGCTGCTTCAAAATCAGAGACATCAACTTTGTACTTTTGGGCTCTGTGGCCCATGACCTTTATCTGATCGACGATTGCTTTTGCCTCTTTCTCATGTTTCCGGTAAGTTAAGGCCACATCTGCCCCGTTTTGGGCTAAATCCAAGGAAATACTGGTGCCGATGCCCAGGCTGCCTCCAGTTACAAGGGCTACTTTCCCCTTTAAATCCATATTATTCCTCCTGTTATTCTGGTTATTCCTTTTATATAAGGTGGGCTTGATAAATCAAGCCCCTCCAATATAAATATAACATGCCTGGTGAATCAAGTCTCTGCAATATAAATACATCAGATTTGATGAATCAAACTCCTATAATTCCTTTTCTCCATTCATTCGGTGGGCTTGATGAATCAAGCCCCTACAATTTGCTTTATTCTTTAGGTTTGGGCAAGACTGCTTCCATAAAAGCCTCATCCACCGTCTTTCCTTCAGCGATGAGCTGCCTGTACTTAATAAAGTCAATAACGTCTTGCCCGGTTATCTTCTTTGTATTAAAAGCCTGGAAGCCCAAATACGCCTCTGTGGTCATGTTTACAGCCAGCCAATGACGGTTGTAATTTTTTGCCATATCCCAGAAATATTTCTTTTTCGCTCTTACACTGTCGAGAGATTTTATCAAGCAGCCCGGAAAGAGGTTGGTAAATTTCCAGATTACATCGTTCACAGCTTTATCCAAAAGCTCCAAATCAATTGAAGCTGTTTTGAGAAACTCCTTTGCTTTCTTTCCTTCTTCTCCTTTGAGGAACTCTCCATAGACAATTTCTCCATCTTCAATATATTTATCCGTAATTACTGCAGGATTGCGGATGAACTTCCCGTCCTTTTTTACTACCGCAGCTACTTGACTGATCAGGCCAAGCCTTTTCGTCTTATAGGCACTCCACAGTTCACAGGAAACGCAATTCCAGATGGCATCTTCAATGCTCAAGAACCAGGGAAGAAAATCTGAAGAGCCTCCGTCCGGAGCTGATCCGTGCCGGGGGCCGGCTTGACCAAAAATAGCGGTATCAGCGGAAATAGCGGTGTCACAGGCCATGCCTATTTCTTGACCGCCGGCGATTCTCATCCCGTTTACACGGCATATTGTCGGTTTCTTACACAGGAGGATAGAATCGACCATCCCGTTGAAAAGGTCCATGTATTCTCCGTATTCATTGGGCTTTCCAGAATAGTATTCTGCATATTCCTTAGTATTGCCCCCGGTACAGAAGGCTTTGTTCCCAACAGCGGTAAATACAACCGCTACCACACTCCTATCCAGAGAAGCGTTCTGAAACCCAGCGATAACTCCCTTCACCATCTTAGTCGTGTATGAATTGTATTGAGCAGGATTGTTAAGGATAATCCAGGCAGAATAAAGACCTTTAATCTCTTTACCTGAAGCATCGATGATAGGTCTCTTCTCGTACATAGTACAAGGAGGTTCTGTTCCCCAATGTTTTTTCCCCCAAAGAGAATGATCTTTGAGCTCTTTATCCTTTTTCAGCCAATCTAAACCCATCTTTTCCTCCTTTTAAGCAAAAAATAATTACAGAACTTAACCACACATGAAGCAATCTCTCAGTTTTCCCAGATAGAATACTAATTTCACAACGAATAAACGTCAAGCTCAAAGTGCTTTTATTTTTCTTTTATCTATAACGGCGATTAGAAAAAATGTCGCAAGGCTTACTATCCAGCAAAAATAGATTGGGTGGATAAGGCCAATTCTTTGAAAAAAAGTCGAAATTTGAGGAAATATGAGCCAGGCAGCAAGGGCAGCCATGGATGTAAGCAAAGTCCAGGCAGCATGAGCACGCCTGCATACTTTTGGCCAAAAAATTGTCATTAAAGTCACCAAAGTATAACCAGTAGTCAGAGAGAGCCCGAGAAGTAATGTTTTTAGAATATTGCCAGAAACAAAGTATGCAAGAAGGTAAGTGAAAACACTCAAAACAAGAACAGAAATTCGAGAGATTTTTCTTTCTTCATTTTCCTCAAGATCAGGAGCCACAAACCTCTTTATTAAATCTCCCACGACCAATGTGGCACTCCCGACAAGAAGGGCGGAGGCGGTGGAAACATCAGCAGCCCAGAGTCCAGCCAGAACAAGACCCGCCACTACGGGACTAAGACTCAAAACTGTTCGGGGTAGAGCTTCGGTGGCTATAATCTCTGGATGAAGAATTGTAGCTGCCATGCCTAGGATCGCACTTATGAAGCCTATGGGGAGAATAATCAATCCGCCTAAGATAAAACCTTTACTGGCAGAAGAGGAGTCTTTAGCGGCAAAAGTAATCTGGACCACAGACTGAACTGAAAAGGCCATAGTGACCATAACCATGAACCAGGCAATAATAAGCGGCCAACCGATTGCCCCAAGATCAAAACCAGGGTGCTCAGAAGGAAGCTTAGCCACAAGGGCTCCAAATCCTCCTATCTTTCTAATCGCTATAATTACTCCTAAAATGACTCCTACGTAGATGAGAATAACATTGATTATGTTAGTCAAACCTGCCGCCCAAAATCCGCCAATCAATGTTATCCCTATAAAAACCACTGCGGTAATAAACATGCCTTGCCTGAAACTAAACACATCAGGAAGGAGCGAAGAGAGGATAGCACCGCCGGCTACATACTGAACAGAAATAATTACTATCTGCAAGACGAGCTGACCTATGACACCTATGACCCGGCCTGATGTGCTGTAATGTCTTTCGAAAAGCTCTGGGAGGGTGGCTACCTCCATCCGGCGGTAGCGGCGGGCTACGATAAGGCCGACTAAAATGGCCGCCACAGCCCAGGCAGCATTATACCAGCCTGCTGATATTCCAGTGTTGTAGGCTCCTTCTGCAACACCAATTGTGGAAGCACCTCCCACAGCCAGACCCGCAAGAAGGGAAGCAACTACCCAGAAAGGAAGATTCCTGCCAGCCAAAAGATAAGCAATCATCCCTCCTCTACTAAGTCGGCGCGTTATCCAGGTGATCACAAAGAGAAGGACAATGTAAACACAGACAATGCTTAAGGGAACCCAGTTCATGTTAAATGCTTATTCTTTATAGACAAGAAAAATCAAATCCTAACAATCATTGTTATATTCATAAGGTGGGCTTGATAAATCAAGCCCCTACGATTTTCAGGCGGGCATCTACAACCTTCGCCCCCTTACCTTTATCAAAAGCAAAGACAGGATTTAGATCCATCTCGTCTATCTCAGGAAAATCAGAGGCAAGTTGAGAAAGACGAATCAGAATTTCAGCTAAGGCATCGATATCCACTCCCTTCTCTCCTCTAACACCTTCCAGAATGGGGTGTCCCTTAATGGAGTGAATCATCTCTAAAGTATCTTCCCGGGAAAGAGGTGCCAGCCTGAACTGCACATCCTTTATGACTTCGACAAAAATTCCGCCCAAACCAAACATAAGCGTTGGCTGGACGCCTTCGTTCCTTTTAGTTCCCATGATCACTTCTTTTCCGTTTTCAAGATATTCCTGGAGGATGAAGCCAGGTTTTTCTTTTTCGAACTTCTCAGCCATCCTATTAAAAGCTGCCTGAAGGGACGCTTTGTCTTTAAGATTGAGGGAGACACCTCCAACTTCTGTCTTATGAATAATCTCTTCGGCATCAACTTTTAAAACCAGCGGATACTTAATTTTCGAGGCCGTACTATCAAGCTCGGCTTTTTTCTTGATTCTCACGGATTTTACCGTCGGAATTCCGTAACATCTGAGGATCTTAAAGACATCATGTTGCGGGAGAAATTTTTCTTCACCTCTATGGTAGCTTAGAATTTTCTCTGTGCCAGTCTTATTTACGTCGTATTCCTTATATAAAGGAGCTTTTCTCTTGGCAATCTTTCCATACTTGGTCATTGAAGAGAGCGCTCTGGCTGCTGTTTCTGCAAAATCGTAAACAGGTATGCCACTTTCCCGGATGATTCGGATGACTTCGGCCCATTTCTCTATGGTTATTACCTGACAGACAATCGGCTTCTTGGAAGCCTTCCCAATCTCACCAAGCTTTTGGGCTATTCCTTCACAATCGACAAAGGGGGCTGTGACAAAAACAAGCAGGAGTGAATTAATATTCGGGTCTTTAAGGAGAGCCTCGACTGTTCCTCCGTACTGCTCGGGGCCCGCTGTAGCTACAACGTCAACAGGATTAGAAATAGTAGCTTCCTTAAAAACAAGTTTAGCTAAAGTGTCTTTGGTCTTTAAACTCAATTCAGCTAGTTTAAGCCCGGCTGAGATACATTCGTCTACTCCAATTATTGCCGGTCCTCCCGTGTTGGTGACGATAACTACCCTATCTCCTTTCGGAACAGGCTGGTTAGAAAAAGCAATAGCTGCATCGACCATGTCTTCCTGAGTGTCGAAGCGTAGAACTCCGCTCTTCTTAAATATCGCGTCTGCTATTGTTTCTTGCTCGACCAAGGCACCTGTATGAGAAGCAACAGCTTTTGTCCCTTCAGATGTTTTTCCTGTCTTCAAGGCAAGAATAGGCTTTTTAGGAGTTACACGTCTGGCCACTTCGAGAAAACCACTAGGATCCTTCAGGGTCTCAATGTGGACCATTATTACCTTAGTTTCCTCATCCTGCCCGTAATAATCTATTATTTCATTCATGCTGACGTCTGCCTCGTTGCCGAAACTTGAATACATCCTTATTCCCTTCCCGACACGATAGAGGTGCAATTTCAATGTCTCTCCAACTCCCCCACTCTGAGCGACTATGGAGATATTGCCAGGACTCATGGGCACAAAAGTGAAATTGGCATACACGGAAATCTCAGGATCAGAATTCTGAATTCCCTGGGAGTTTGGTCCATAAATGCGCATCCCATGCTTGTGGGCAATCTCGACGATCTCTTTTTCAAGTCTAAGCCCTTCTGCTCCAACCTCCTTAAAGCCGGCTGTATGAACAATGGCAAACTTTACTCCCTTCTTACCGCATTCATCAAGAACAGAAGGAACCAAAGTGTTTTTAATGGAAATATTCACTAAATCAATCTCATCCGGGATATCGGTAACAGAGGGATAGGCTCTGAAGCTCTTGATGAACTTTGATTTCGGATTTACGGGGTAAATCGGGCCTTTATAATTGTGGTCAAGAAGGTTTTGCATAACAATATGGCCGATGCTCAAAGGATTATTTGAAGCTCCTATTATTGCCACCGATTTTGGTTTAAATAAAGCATCAAGCATTTTGACCTCCTTTTGCTTCTATGGCATATAAAGCCGCTCCTATGGCGCCTGTTAATTGAGGAAGAGGAGGGACAAAAATCTCTTTGTCCAATTTTTCTTCAAACATCTTGACCAAAAAAGGATTATAAGCCACCACTCCCCCAGTCATGACAATATTCCCTTCGAGGGGATTCATCTCAAGAGCCCTTTTTACGACTGAGCCAAAGATGCCTTTTATAAGTTCCTTAACCTCTATTCCTTCTCTAATTTTAGTCAGGATTTCTGTGGCTGTGAACACTGTGCAGTAGCTTCCTATCTCAATGTTCTTTTCCGCTTTTTCTGCAAGTTCATTGAGCTTTCCAATCTTGACTCGGAGGCGATTTGCTATCTCTTCAAGAAAGGCTCCTGTGCCGGCAGCGCACTTTCGATTCATCTTGAAGCCTGTTCTTTTTCCGGAATCATTCACTTTTATGATCTTACTGTCTTGTCCGCCGATATCAATTAAAGTATGGGCATGAGGGAAGTGAAAAAAACTTCCTCGGGCATGGCAGCTAATTTCGGTTCTTGTCTGGTCGGCAAAAGAGACATTCCTTCTTCCGTATCCAGTTGCCAGTACAGAGTATTTGTTCGAGGCCTTTCCCTTCGCACTTTCCTGCGATTTCTTAAAGGCTTCCTCAGCCGCAGCCTTAAAATCAGCGCCTGAATTGACCACTGAATAGCCGAGAATTTCTTTTTTCTCATCAATAATTACTGCTTTGGTGGTGGATGCTCCGACGTCAATGCCCACAAAATAATTCATTGGATTCCAATTATACTATACATATCAGGGAAAGCTTCAGTCTATTTTGTCCCTAATTGCTCGATGAATGCTTCGATGTTGGTCTTAGCCTGCTCTTCTGAATAGCAACGCATATCATTCAAATCACCATTTATGGTAAGCGTGGGAATATTCAGCTTTTTCTCAAGCCTTTCTGGCATTCCGTAGCGATTATTGGAGTTATTCGGACAGGTTTTGGCATCATGGAATAAGATACCATCTAATTTATATTTATTGATCATTTCTTCGATGTATTTCTCTTTATGGTTCTCATCTCTGACAATGAATATTTCAGTATAAGCCCGAGCAATACTCATAAAGGGATCCTCAGGATCGAAGGCATCAAAAATCCAACTATTGCAGTAGGTCGAGGCAATAACTGCAGTCTTAAAACCGATAAAAAATTCAGCCAAGTCTCTCAGTTTACCCCAGATCGGCATTCCTTCCCAGTAGAGGCGGAATTTTTCTCCCTCCACAGCTCCTTCTTTATTAGCAACTCTATCTTCCAACTCCTTGAGGAGAACTTTATAATATTCCACAGCTTGGGGATTACCTCTTAAAACAACAGCAGAACCCATGTGAATTGTTGCATCAAAAAAGCTCATCGGAGCAGGTGCGGCTGTGTTTGTTTCGAGAATCTTCTTCCACAATTGGGTGCAATCATAGGAGAGAGAAAGGAAGTGGCGGAGTTTATCGATATCAAATTTCTGACCTGAAATTCCCTCTAACGGGGGGATCATATCCTTCATCTGGCTGACAATACTAGCAAGATGGTAGTTTTCGATTTTTCCTATGTTACGATAAGTGGATATACCCATGGCAGGGACCTTCAACTCTCTGGAATACCAAGAAAACCACTCCTGGACATCACGGCATTGATTGGTGTTATAAACCAATACATCAGGCTTTGGTACTCCCTCGATTCCCTTATAGGCCAGGGAAAGAGGTGTTTCTTTTTTTATAAAGGCACCGACGTCGCTTGTGAGGTAAGAGCAGATATCTGGAGAATACCCAATGGCATTAGCTACAGGTATATAATTGTTGGCAGCTCTCGTCGCTCCTAACATAGCTCCGTGATTCTCAGGATAATAGACAAGAAATCCTAAGCTTAATAGAAGCTCGGCTGGCCCAACACTCGTACACCAGGCAACTTTTGGCGATCCTTCCTTTGAAGCCTTATCCAATTCGTAGAAATAATCAGCCATTAGCTTCCTCATCAGGCCAGTCGCTTGAATTTTTTTGATGGCGACCTTCTTTTCTTCACTCATTTCTCCTCCTAGAAAACTATCAAAAAGAGCCCTTCTATTTTAATCTGATTCGCTTTTCTGATGGGAAGCCAACAAAACTCTTTCCTTCTGGAGACTAATAAAAATATCAGCATTGCCTATCCAAGTCAAGAAACTCATTGGGGATCAGGTCTTGGTTTTTGCATGTCTCAAGAGGCAAAAAGCAAGACCTAATCCCACTTATGAAACGATAAAAGGTTGGAATGCTAAAAGGATTGGAAAAGCTAGATTTGAATTATCGGACTCTTACTCTGTTTCTACCTTCCTCTTTGGCCAAGTAAAGGGCCTTATCTGCTCTCGTTATCATGCTCTTACAGCTATCTCCCCCCTTATAACTGGTAATCCCAGCGCTTATAGTTATATTGCCCACTCCATCAAAAGATGTTTTTTCTATTATCTTTCTCATCCTCTCTATCTGTTTACTGGCTCCTTTAACTTCTGTCTCGGGTAGGATGATAACAAACTCCTCTCCGCCGTATCTGGCCAAAACATCCGATATCCTTGCGTTATCTCTGATGAGCTCAGTAATTTTCCTGAGCACAAAATCTCCTGTATCATGCCCATAAGTGTCATTTACCCTTTTAAAGTGATCTATATCCAAGAGCACAATGGATAAAGACCTATCGTACCTTTCTACCCTTTGTATCTCCTGATCCAAAAGCCCGGAAAATTTCCTTCTGTTATAAATATTGGTTAGGGAATCTGTTTCCGCCATCTTCTCTGCTTGCCGTTGGTCAGTGAAATCACGCACAATTGCCAGAACCTCTTCTCCCCAGGTAGCTACAATCCTCGCCTCGTAGTGATGGGTCTTGCCTCCAACTGAGAGTTGATACTGCATGATTTGCGTATTGCCGGTTTTAGCTGCTTGTTTCAAACACTTCATGAACCGCTTACCAATCTTATTATCTAAGGCATCTTGCACATTTTTTCCTACAAACTCGCTGGCATTCATCCAAAGAGGGAAATTTTTTGCCGTGATGAATTCCAGAAATGCCCCTTTTTTGTTGAGTCGAAACATAATATCCGGTATTGCGATCAGGAGAGATCTATTTTTCTCTTCGCTCCTGCGCAGTTCCTCGTCAGCCCGCTGGCGCTCAATGGCATAACGCATAGCGCGAATCAGAATGTCGCCATCCACCTTTCCCTTAACTAAGTAATCCTGGGCGCCCTTTTGAACTGCTTCTAACCCTATTTTTTCATCTTCAATTCCTGTCAGAACAACGACAGGGATTTCTGCCTCATGATTATGAACTTTGATGAATGTGTCTAAGCCCTTGCTATCAGGTAACTCAAGGTCCAAAAGAACAATGTCAGCACCTCCATTAGAAAGGTGCTTCAGTCCATCCTGAAGCTTATCGACGCAAGTCAAATCAAAACTTGCCCAACTTTTTTCTGCCACTATTTTCTGTATCACACGGACGTCTATGGGATTGTCCTCGATCAGAAGTACTTTGATTTGTTTGTCGATCATTTCTCAATAATATATAGACAGCATAAATTATATAAGCAAATAGAATTAGTGATATAAATTAAATTACTTCCATTATGGATATATGTATATAGCCTTAAGAGATGATTTTCAGGGTGACCTATTTAACCCCTAATCTAAACAAAAAGGTTATATCTTTCAAAAAGTCAGGTTTGATTTGGACACTCTGGTCTTGTATATCGCAGGTTACACAAAAAAGAAAATGACAAAAATCAGGGCCTAATCCTGTAGTTTGTTGAAAAAGAGGTAAATGAAAAATCAATATATAAAAGTTATGAAAGTATTACCAAGGTTGACAGAGATAGAATCAGGTGATATGTATTACACATCATTCCCCCAGGCAAAGTTGACTAATATCATTTATTAAAGAAGGACATAATGACTCAAAAAACTTTCAAAAACATCACTTTTGAAACCAAAGAAGGCAAGGCTTTCTTAACCATCAACCGTCCTCCCATGAATATCCTGAATATTTCTGCCATGGAAGAAATAAACCGCGCCTTGAGCTCTTTGGCCGGAAACAAAGAGGTTAAAGTTCTGGTCATATCTGGCAACGGAGAAAAGGCCTTTTCAGCAGGAGTGGATGTAGTTGACCATACAGAAGATAAAGTAGAGAAAATGATTCAAGTCTTCCATGATATCTTCCGCAACCTATCCAAGCTAGATCAAGTGACCGTAGCCGCCTTGAAAGGATTAACCTTAGGCGGAGGATGCGAGATTGCTATTTCCTGCGATTTAATTTTTGCGGCTGATAATTTGAAAATTGGACAGCCTGAAATAAAACTCTGTGTATTCCCCCCAGTTGCGCTGCTGATCCTGCCGCGCCTGATTGGATTAAAAAAGGCTTCAGAGCTCCTCTTAACCGGAAAGATTATTGAAGCTCAAGAAGCTGAACAAATCGGCTTGGCTAACAAAGTTGTTCCCCTAGCCTCTTTTGATTCAGAGCTCGAGAGTTTTATCCAGCCCTTTACAGAATTGAGCTTGGTAGGGCTGAAGTATTCAAAGAAAGGAATCAACCTGGGTTTAGAGACAAACTTTTTAGATGGATTAGAAAGACTTGAGAAGATCTACCTTGAAGAGTTAATGACATCTGAAGATGCTCATGAAGGATTGAAAGCCTTTATGGAAAAAAGAAAACCTCTCTGGAAAAATAAATAAAGGAGGAAGAAATGAAAGCAGCCGTATTTCATGAGCCTAACAAGCCTCTCTCAATTGAAGAGGTTGAGACTCCAAAGATAAAACCGAACGAAATTCTGGTAAAAATCGCAGCCTGCGGGGTTTGCAACACAGATTTACATTATATAGACCATGGTGTTCCTACCTTTAAAAAGCCGCCGCTGATCCTGGGCCACGAACCTTCTGGTATAGTGGAGGAAGTTGGTGCAGATGTAAAAGACTTTAAGGCTGGTGATAGAGTCCTCATTCCACCTGTTTTTTCTTGTGGTTACTGCGTGAACTGCCGCCTGGGTCGAGAGAATATCTGTCTTAACATGGTCATGTTGGGGAATCATATTGATGGCGCATATGCTGAATACACGAAAGCACCTGCCAAAGACTGCCAGCACCTCCCCAAAGATCTCCCCCTAAAAGAATCAAGCATCATTGCCGACGCCATCTCTACCCCCTTTCATGCTGTTAAAAACAGGGCTAAGGTCCAGCCCGGCGATTCAGTCGTCGTCTTTGGCTGCGGAGGAGTAGGCATTAATGTTGTTCAAGTAGCAGCAGCTGTTGGAGGTTCTGTCATTGCAGTGGATATTGTGGATAAAAAGCTCGAAATGGCCAAGAAGTTAGGCGCCCAGTCTACAATTAACGCCTCAGGAAAAGAAGACAAGGCGCTTCTCAAAGAAATAAGAGCTCTAACTGGAGGCGGAGCTGACATTGCCATCGAAGCCATCGGAAATCCAAAGACAATAGAGTTAGCCTCAAGCTCTGTCAAAGCAGGGGGACTTCACTGCCAGGTAGGCTACACCCATCACAGTGTTTCCCTTAATGCAGGGAGGCTGATGTTTCGAGAAATCGAAATCAAAGGTTCCTTAGGCTGTCGACCTGTGGACTATCCAAAGATCATAGAAATGGTAAGAACTGGAAAAATTCAACTTGAGCCAGTGGTAACCCATAAATTCAAACTTGATGACATAAATGATGCTTTTGATTTGATGAGAAAAGGCGAATCTCTAAGGTCTATTGTCATGCCTTAACTTAATTTAGTTGTTTATGTCTAAATTATTAAGATAAGAGCTCCACTAATTTATACTATTATAAAGATTAATCCATAATAAAAAGATAAGCCTTATATTAAATAAATTATTTTCCCTTAAACTTGCCCCTTCTTTTTTCCAAGAAAGCAGAAACGCCTTCTTTTTTATCTTCTGTGGTGCAGGAAAGAGCATGAAGATAGGATTCAAGGGCAAAACCTGAAGCTGTATCCCCTTCCTGGCTTCTGTTCACTGCTTCTTTGGCGTATCTAACTGCCAAGGGTGGTCTTGAGGCTATTTTTTTAGCAAGCTCCATCGCCTCTTCCTTCAATTTCTCTGGAGGAAAAACCTTGTTTACAAGCCCAATTCTGTAGGCTTCCTGGGCGTCGATAAAATCACCAGTAATTATCATCTCCATGGCTCTGCCCTGCCCTACTAAGCGAGGCAAGCGCTGGGTTCCCCCGTCTCCTGGAATAATCCCCAGCTTGACCTCTGGGGCTCCAAACTGAGCCTTCTCCGAGCAGATTCTAATGGAACAGGCTAGAGCCAGCTCCAAGCCTCCTCCTAGGGCATATCCGTTGACCGCTGCTATGACAGGGACATGTAGATTTTCAATGCGCGAAAAAATCTCCTGTCTTTCACGCGAAACCCTCCGCCCTGATCTGGCATCCCGGTCAACAAGCTCATTTATATCTGCTCCTGCCACAAATGCCTTATCTCCTGCTCCCGTTATTACCATCACTCTCAATTCATCATCATTTTCAATATCGTCAAGAAGTAGACTCAATTCAGCTGTCAATTCCTGCGAAATTGCATTCATTTTCTCCGGACGATTGATGGTCAGGAGACCGACATTTTCTTTTTTTTCATAAATAAGAGTCTTATACATAATCTCACTCCTTCTCTAATATTCAAAAATATATACATACAAAAGGTGGGCTTGATAAATCAAGCCCCTACAGAATAAATTCAATATTAATAACGTAGATTTAACAAATCATATCCTCATAAATTCATTCAAAGTGGGCTTGATAAATCAAGCCCCTACAGAATAAATTCAATATTAATAATGTAGATTTAACAAATCATATCCCCATAAATTCATTCAAGGTGGGCTTGATGAATCAAGCCCCTACAGAATAAATTCATACAGATTTAAACAAAAGCTCTTATTCCGAGTTCAATGGCACCGATGATTAGCTGTTGAATCTGAGAAGTCCCTTCATAAAGGGTATTGATCCTGGCATCCCGGTAGAATCGTTCCACATCGTATTCACCAGAGAAGCCATAGCCTCCGTGAATCTGAACGGCTTTATATGCTACCCGGTTTACCATCTCGCTGCAGTAGTATTTGGCGATACATGTTTCCCTGGTATTAGGGAGTCCCTTGTTTTTCATATCTCCTGCACGGTAGACAAGGAGCCGCCCTGCTTCGCATTCAACAACCATATCTGCAATCATCTGCTGGACGAGCTGGAAGCTGGCAATTGGCTTTCCAAATTGGATTCTTTGTTTTGTGTATTCTTTGCAAATATCAATACAACCCTGAGCTGAACCGACACACCCCGCAGCCACTGTGAAGCGGCCAGAATCAAGGGTTCCCATGGCAACCTTGAAACCCTTGTTGACTTCCCCTAAAACATTTTCTTTGGGAACGCGACAATTCTCCAGGATGATCTCACCTGTATTGGAGGCGCGAAGTCCCAACTTATCATGGAGATCATTTGTCGAAAATCCCTCCATCCCCTTCTCTACCAGAAAGGCTGAGATGCCTTTAGCCCCTGCCTCTTTGTCTGTTTTGGCATAGACAACAGCTACATCAGCGATTCCGGCGTTGGTAATCCATGTTTTTTGGCCATTAAGCACATAATGATCTTTCTCTTCTTTAGCAGTTGAGGTCATGCTGGCAGGATCGCTTCCAGAATTGGGTTCGGTTAGACCAAAACAACCAATCCACTCTCCGCTGGTCAGCTTAGGAAGATATTTTTTCTTTTGTTCTTCATTGCCGAATTTAAGAATGGGGAGCTCAACAAGGGATACTTGCACAGAATAAGTCCCCCGAAGAGATGAATCCACCCTTCCTATCTCCTCCGCCACTATGGCATGGCTAATAAAATCAAATCCTGCTCCCCCGTATTCGTCGGGGATAGGTGTGCCCATAAATCCCAGGTCAGCCAATTTTTTAAAAAGATCTCGAGGAAATTGAGCTTTTTTATCGTTTTCACTAGCCACAGGAGCAATCTCTTCTTTGGCGAATTTGTGAATAGTCTCCTGTATCATTTTTTGTTCTTCATTTAAATCAAAGTCCATGACTGGCTCCTTTCAAATTATCTAATATTATTAAAATTTGATACAGCGTCTAATATTTATAGAATCCTTCCCCTGATTTTTTCCCCAATTTTCCATCGGCAACCATTTTTCTAATGACTTCTGGCGGCTTGTATCTCTCATCCTTGAATTTTTCATACAGCGTCTCCATTTTTGCCAGATGGATATCCAGCCCGATCATATCAATGAGGGCTAAAGGACCCAGGGGATGACCAGCTCCCAGCTTCATGGCTTCATCAATATCCTCGGGAGAAGCTATTCCCTCGGAATAAACAACCGCCGCTTCATTCAACAGCCCTGCAAGAACTCGGCTGACTATGCCAGCCGGAGCTTCCTTAGAAGTCGTAATCGGAGTCTTGCCCAGATTTTCTGCAAACTTTTTTGTTGTGGCTATGGTTTCCTCAGATGTTTTTTCCCCGCGGATAATTTCAACCAATTTCATGATGACAGCCGGGTTGAAGAAATGCATGCCAATAACCTTATCAGCTCTGGAAGTGGCTGAAGCAACTTCACTTACTGAAAGGGCTGTGGTGTTTGTGGCTAAGATTGTTTCAGGTAAGCAGATAGAATCCAGTTTCTTGAATATCTCTTTCTTAACTCCGAGATTCTCAGAGACGGCCTCTACGACAAAATCACTTTCTTTTGCCATATCCAAATCTGTAGACCAGTTCATTCGAGACAGAACCGATTCCATCTCCTCTTGAGTAATCTTTCCTTTCTCAACTCTTCTGCTTAAGCCTGCCCTGATTTTTCCTTTGGCTTTCTCGACTATCTCCTCAGAGATATCTACGACAGTCACTTCATAACCCTTCTGCGCACAGAGTTGTCCTACACCAGCGCCCATGATTCCACCGCCAATCACAAATGGTTTTTTTATATCCATCGCTATCCCTCCATTTTTAGATAAAATATCATAATGCTAAGACATAATATTCTTGTTTCCTATGAGATTGCCACGCTCCCTTCGGTCGCTCGCAATGACAATCTCAATCATCTTAACTTTGTTGTGGGCTTGATAAATCAAGCCCCCACATCTTTATTGATTTTATTAATAAAATCCATTTATTTATGCATAAAAAGTGGGCTTGATGAATCAAGCCCCTACATAAGGGACAATCTTCAGTCAGAAAAAAGTAGCCTGTCCCCTTTTCCTACACGTTTTCCTACATTGCTAACTAAGAGAGTCTTTCTATCACTATGGCTACACCCTGGCCTCCTCCGATGCATAAGCTTACCAAACCCATATTCTTATCCTTGCTTTTCAGAGCATAGATCAAAGAGGTCAATATTTTTGCTCCAGTTGCACCCACAGGATGACCAAGAGCTATGGCTCCCCCATGAACATTAACCCTGGAGCGATCCCACTTTAGCTCCTTCTCCACAGCTAAGATTTGGGCCGCAAAAGCCTCGTTAAGCTCGATAATATCGATGTCCTTAAGTTCGAGCCCTGCTTGCGTTAAAGCCTTAGAAACAGCTGGTACTGGCCCTATTCCCATAATCGCAGGATCAACTCCAACATGAGCGTAAGAGACAATCCGGGCTAAAGGCTTAACTCCAAGCTCTGATGCTTTCTCTTCTTTCATAACCAAAACGGCCGCGGAAGCATCACAGAGGGCACAGCTGTTTCCAGCAGTAACCGTTCCATCTTTTTTAAAAACAGGACGAAGTTTTGACAATTTCTCTGCTGAGACTCCCTCCCTTGGGATTTCTTCAGTATCGAAAATTTCTGTCTTTCCTTTTCCTGCAGGAACCTCAACAGGAAGTACTTCCTCCTTGAATTTACCTTCCTTTATTGCTGTGACGGCTTTGTCCTGGCTTTCTGCGGCAAAAGCATCTTGTTCTTCA
>Ga0255054_10000119_pt1 | contig 40981 bp, 43 predicted proteins | sample JV7_2_23_MG_FD_188634 | JGI IMG/M metagenome (GOLD analysis project Ga0255054, IMG submission 188634) | Seawater microbial communities from Jervis Inlet, British Columbia, Canada - JV7_2_23 | ecosystem: Environmental > Aquatic > Marine > Inlet | place: Canada: British Columbia | collected... | reverse complement strand
GCTCCGAGAACGTGACGATACTGCTCATCAGGAACTCGTGATCGAGCGTGATCTCCGTGACCACGGTTCCGGGCTCCGAGAGGAGCTCGCGGCGCCGCAGGCAGATCATGCCCACGGGGCTCTCCTCGTAGGCAAGGACTTCGAGATTGAACTTGCTCATCGAGCCCTCTAGCCTCGGCATCCGCACTTCGCTCCATTCTTGTGTCTCGATCGGACGGACTCAACCTTCCAGGATCGAAAGCGTAGGGCACCCGCCTTGGCGGGCAGGGCCCGTCCCTTGCGTCAGTCGCCGGACAGAGGATCGGGCGAACGGCCGTAGACGTGGTCGCCGACGCGCCGCATCCAGGCGAGCTCCGCCTCGTCCATGGGGCCCTTGGCCAGCGCCTCGCAGGCCTCGTGCACGTGCTCGCGGTTCGCCGGACCGCAGAGCGTCATGTCCACGGCCGGGTGAGAGAGGTTGAAGCGGTAGCAGTCACCGGCGCTAGGTACATTCTCGCCCTCCGGCACCTTCCTGGGGTCGAGCAGCGTAGCTCGCCGCGTGGCGGTGTAGGTGCACAGCGCAGGGCGCGAGGCATCCCCGGGCAGCTTCGGAAAGACGTCGCTCTCGGCTCCGCGATTGGCCGCGTTGTAGCGCACCATGAAGAGGTCGAAGATTTCCTCGCGAGCCATCTCGTGGAAGAACGAGCGCCGGTGCCCCGATATCATCAGGTGGCGAGCGCGGCCCTTCTCGCGCAGCGCGAAGGCCTCGTCCAGGATCGCCTGGGACGGACGCTGGGTGTAGCCGCCGAGAAGCAGCACGTCGGCGTGGTCCAGGCGCAGGCGGCGCAGCCCGCCGAGGACGGACTGGCGGAAGAGGGCAGCCGGCCAGCGCGCGTAGCTCTGCAGGACGACGATGATTCCGTCGCGGTCGCGCCTGGCCAGGCGTCGGATTCCCTCCCCGAAGCCGGGCCGCCGGACGCTGCCCCAGTAGAAGTAGTTGATGCCGTGATCGTAGGCGTACTCGAGATCCGAGGGATCGACGCCGAAGCTCGAGCCCAGGCCGATGCGGCCGACCTCGAGAGTCGTGTGGGGAAGCACGCTGCGGGCCTGCCAGGGCATGGGAAGAGCGAACCACAGGCGCGCGGCGCCTTCCACCCGGGGGCTCCGCCTGCCGACACGGGATCCGCTCGCCGTTGCCGGCCCACGTGTTCGGCCTGAGCTCTGAGCGCCTCGAGCCCTGCGCCACCCGCCCCCCGTGGAGCGTCCCGGAGCCCGCACTGCGGCAGCGCGACGGCGGCGTCCAACGCGCCCCCCCCAGGACCTGGCTAGTCCGTCCGGAACCAGATGTGCCCGGCAGTGTGACCGCCGTCGACCAGGTACTCGGCGCCGTGGCAGAAGGCCGCCTCGTCCGAGGCCAGGAACAGGATGAGGTTGGCGATGTCGTGCGGCTGAACCTGCCGATCGCCCATCACGCCGCCCTCCAGCCCCTTGGGCTCGATCTTCTCGCCCGCCGCGACGCGCTCCTGGAGGTTGTTCACGAAGCCCTCGATGAGCTCCCGGCTCCCACCGGAAGGGCAGACCAGGTTCACTCGGATGCCCTTCTGCCCCAGCTCCAGCGCCGCGGCCTTGGTAAAGCCGCGCAGCCCGAACTTGCTGGCACAGTAGGGCGCGACCCACCCCATCCCCTCCATGGCGTCGATGGAGCCCAGGTTGACGATGCTGCCGCCGCCCAGGGCCTGCATGTCCGCGAGCACGGCGCGCGTGCCGATCATCGGACCCACCAGGTTGACGTCGATGATCCGGCGGGCGCAGCTGACGTCGAGCTCGGCCAGCGGGCGCACGTCGAGGATGGCGGCGTTGTTCACCAGTACGTCGACGAGCCCGAAGCGCTCGTGAACCGCCTCGAGCCCGGTCGCCCAGTCCTGCTCGAGCGTCACGTCGAGATGCTGGAAGCATGCCGCGTCGCCGAGGGCCTGCGCCTGCTCCGCGCCGCGTTCGTCGAGCACGTCGGCGATGCAGACCCGCGCGCCCTCTTCGACGAATCGCTCCGCCGTGGCCGCGCCGGTCCCTCGAGCCGCGCCGGTGACGATCGCCACCTTCCCGTCGAGTCGTCCCATGCGGAAGGTGTAACCCAGCACCGAGGATGCTGCCCCAGGCGCTCAGTGCTCGGGGGCACTCTCGATGACGAGCGCCGGGCCCGCGCCCTCGGGCTCGCGGATGCTCTCGACCATGTCGCGGACTTTCTGCGACGGCGCGGGGAACAGGGGTGTCAGGCCCAGGGACAGCCCGAAGTTGATCAGCATGCCGACGACGCCGATTCCCTGGGGGCCGATTCCGAAGCACCAGTCGGGCATGCCGGCGTACACGCTGCCGATGATGTATGACGCGGTGAAGCCGATTCCCGCGACCATGCCGATCATTGCAGGCGCCGTGCCGACGCGTTTGGAGAAGATGCCCAGCACGATTGCCGGAAAGAAGCTGGCCGCAGCCAGGCCGAAGGCGAAGGCCACCACCTGGCTGACGAAGCCCGGCGGAAACACGCCCAGCAGCCCGGCCACGACCACGGCCAGCCCGATGACCATGCGCCCCACCGCCAGCCGCTGGCCTTCGCTGGCCGACGGGTTGATCACCCGGTAGTACAGGTCGTGGGCCACGCTGGACGAGATCACCAGCAGAAGCCCGCTGGCCGTGGACAGCGCGGCGGCGAGCGCGCCGGCGGCCACCAGGGCGATGATCCAATCCGCCAGTGAGGCCATCTCCGGGGTGGCCAGCACGATGATGTCGCGGTCCGGACCGGAGAGGCCCTTGGCCGAGAGCACCTGTCGGCCGTCGGCTCCTTGGACACCCGAGCTGTCGAGCCACCTCTGGTGGTCGACCTCGACGGCGGCTCGCTCGGCGCTTCCCAGGTTGCCGCTGCGGAAGATCTCGTTCTGGCGGGCTGGCGCGGGGTTGCTTCCCCCGTAGTACTCGAGCCGCCCGTCACCGTCGTCGAGCCACAGAATCAATCCGGTCTGGCGCCAGCTCCGGAACCAGGCCGGAAGCTGCGCCTCGGTCCGTCCCTGCAGGCTCTGGATCATGTAGTAGCGGGCGAACGCGGCGGTCGCCGGGGCCGTCAGGTAGAGGGCGGAGATGAAAAGCAGCGCCCAGAAGGCGCTCCAGCGGGCCGCCCGGACCGACTTGACCGTGTAGAAGCGAACGATCACGTGGGGCAGCCCGGCCGTGCCGACCATCAGAGACAACGTGACGCAGAAGACGTTGAGCTTGTCCCAGCGGCCGACGAAGGGCTCGGTGTAGCTGGCGAAGCCCAGCTCGGAGTGTAACCCATCCAGCCTTTCGAGCAGCGGCAGGCCGTCTTCGAGCAAGCGTCCGCCCATGGCGAGCTGCGGAACCGGGTTGCCCGTGAGCTTGAAGCTGATCGCAATCGCCGGAATCAGGAAGGCTGTGATCAGCACCCAGTACTGGACCACCTGGGTCCAGGTGATCCCCTTCATCCCTCCCAGCGTGGCGTAGACGAATACGATCGCCATGCCGATCAACACTCCGACGGTGATGTCCACTTCGAGAAAGCGGGAGAACACGATCCCCACGCCGCGCATCTGCCCGGCCACGTAGGTAAAGCTGACGAAGATCGCGCAGACCACCGCAATCAATCTCGCCACGTTCGACTCGTAGCGATCGCCGACGAAGTCGGGAACCGTGTAGTGGCCGAACTTCCTGAGGTAGGGCGCCAGCAGCAGCGCCAGCAGTACGTACCCCCCGGTCCAGCCCATCAGGTACATGCCGCCGGCGTAGCCCATGGTCGAGATCAGCCCGGCCATCGAGATGAACGAGGCCGCGCTCATCCAGTCGGCCGCGGTGGCCATTCCATTGGCCGCCGCCGGGATGCCGCGGCCGGCCACGTAGAATCCGCTGGTGTCGCGCACGCGGCTGAGCCATGCGATCAGCAAGTAGAACCCGAAGCTCGCCGCCACGAACGAGAGCGTCCAGAGCTTGAGGCTCATCGGTCCGTTGGACCCTCGCCGCTGCGGGAAGCGATGCGGCGGATGCGCTCCAGCTCGCGGTGGTGCCGCGCGTCGAGCCGGTTCATCATCAGTCCGTAGGCCAGGATCAGCAGGACGAAGACAATGATGCTGCCCTGCTGCGCGAACCAGAACCCGAGCGGGAACCCGCCCAGCCGGAAGCCGTTCAGGGCGTCGGCGAATAGCACGCCGCAGCCGAGACCCGCAGCGGCCCAGATCACGAGAAGCACCGTCATGAGGCGCACGTTGCTCCGCCAATAGCGGTCGATGGCGGAGACGATCTCTGGGTCGTGAACGTCGATCGGATCCTGGGTCATCCGGCGAGAGCTTACCGCGGATCGACGCCCCTCCGGGCCACCCGGGGACCCGCCTGGCCGGCACGCCCCGGCTCGACGCGCGCTCGGGCTGGTATACTGTCCCGATGACCGCCCGGAAGTCCCAATCCATCGGGGACACGACCCAGGTCGTGCAGCTCACACCGGAGCAGCGCAGGGCGCTCCGTGAGCCCCACCTCCTTCGCCAGGTGAGCGGCCCCGGATCGCCTCGAAGCTTCCCGCTGACCCGCGACCGCATGACCATCGGCCGCTCGGAGTCCGCCGAGATCTCCATCGCCTCCCAGCAGCTCTCGCGCACTCATGCCGTCTTGGAGAAGACGCCCGAGGGCTACACATGCCGCGACCTGGGCAGTGCCAACGGCACCTGGGTGCAGGGGGTGAAGGTGGCCTCCGCAGTGCTGCGCGACGATGACACCGTCCAGCTCGGGGACGTGGTCTTCGAGTACCACGAGACCTGATGGGTTTCTCGGTCACGTTCTGGGGGACGCGCGGCTCGATTCCCACGCCGGGGGCTTCCACCCAGAAGTTCGGCGGCGACACTTCCTGCGTCGAGCTGCGCGTGGGCGACACGGTGCTGATCTGCGACGCCGGCACGGGCCTGCGCAAGCTGGGCGTCGAGCTGATGCGCCGCTCTTCTCCTTTGGTCGCCCACCTGTTCCTGAGCCACCCGCACTGGGACCACATCCAGGGCTTCCCCTTCTTCGCCCCCGTCTACGCACCTACGACCCTGCTCCATGTCCACTGCGTGGCCGAGGGCCAGGAGCGACTGCGCGACCTGCTCTCCGGCCAGATGGAAGGCGACTACTTCCCGGTGCAGTTCTCCGACCTGGGTGCCCGGATCGAGCAGCAGGATCTGGTCCCGGGCCCGAACCAGGTAGAAGGAGTCACCGTGCGCGCCATGCGGCTGGAGCACCCCGGCACCTGCTTCGGCTTCGCCTTCGAGCACGAGGGCGCCAAGGTCGTCTACGCCACGGACAACGAGATCGACCTCACCTTCCCCGATCCCGATCAGGTCCAGAAGGACCTGGAGGCACCGCGGCCTGTCTCCGAGGCGCTGGTGGACTTCGTCCGCGGTGCGGACCTGCTGATCGCCGACGGCCAGTACACCGACGAGGAGTACCCTCAGAAGATCGGCTGGGGCCATGCCCGCGCCACAACGCTGGTAGACCTCGCGGTGCGTGCCGACGTCAAGCAGCTCGCCGTCTATCACCACGATCCCATGCAAACCGACGAACTCGTCGAGGCCAAGCTCGAGACCTGTCGACGACGGGCCGAGCGGCTCGGCGGCAAGCTCCAGATCTTCGGGGCGCGGGAGGGCTTCGAGCTCCGGATCGGCTGAGAGGTGCGTCGGGCGTTCAGGCCGCGACGCCGCTCTGCAGCTCGACGAAGCGGCGGTACGCACCGCCCTCTCGCGCCATCAGCTCCTGGTGGGATCCACGTTCGCGGATTTCGCCCTCCTCGAGAAACAGGATCTCGTCCGCGCTGCGGATGGTCGACAGGCGGTGAGCGATGATGACCACGAGCCGATCCCGGCTGACCTCGCGCAGGCCCTGGACCAGCCGAAGCTCCGTCTCCGGATCGAGGGCCGCCGTCGGCTCGTCCAGGATCAGCACCGGGGCCTCTCGCACCAGCGCGCGCGCGATCGAGAGGCGTTGCTTCTGTCCGGCCGACAGGCGGCCGCCAGCGCGGCCCAGCCGCGTCGCGAAGCCCTGGGGAAGGCGCTCGATGAACTCCTGCGCGCCCGCCAGCCGGGCGGCCCTGCGCACCTGCTCGTGCGTGGCCTCGGGGCGACCGATCCGGATGTTCTCTTCCACCGTCGCGTCGAACAGGACCGGCTCCTGAAACACGAAGGCGATCTGCCTGCGCAGCGCCTCGCGGTCTACCTGCTGCAGGGGCGCGCCGTCCAAGCGGATCCGCCCCTGCGTAGGCAGGAGGAAGCGCGGAAACATGTACGCCAGCGTCGTCTTTCCGGCTCCGGCGGGCCCGACGAAGGCAAGCATCGAGCCGCGACGCGCCTCGAAGCTCACGCCGTTCAGCGCACCGGTCCCATCCGGATAGCGGTAATGAACGTCCTCGAACTCGAAGCCCTCGCGGATCGTCGTCAACGGCAACGGCTCGAGCGGCTGATGGTCGCTGGGCTCATCCATCAGTTCGAAGACCCGGCGCAGACCGACCGCGTTGTTCTGCAGGTAGATCCAGAGCCTGGCCACGTTGTCCGCAAGGAACACGAGGCCTCCGTAGTAAGCGAGAATCACCCACAGATCCCCGACCGTGAGCGCTCCCTCGAAGACGCGATCCGTCAGCGTGTAGAAGACGACGAGCCCCACGGAGCCGCCCGCGACGACGCCGACGACGGCGATTCCGATCCAGAGCAGAACGAGGCGACGGAAGTCCGTGAACGAGCGCCAGCTGTCGCGCTCGAAACGCGCTCGCTCGTGCCCCGAGCCACCCAGACCCTGGACGACCTGGATGTTGTGCATGCTCTCTTCGATAGTGGTCGTGGTCGCGGCGCCGGTCTCGCGCGCGGCCTGACCGAGTCGCCGTACGGACGAGCTGAAGGGAAGCATGACGAGGAAACCGAGCGGCACGAGCAGGGCCGCCCCCCACAACACTATGGGCTCGTCGCCGTACGTCAGATACATGACCCAGACGGCCGCAGCGACCTGGAACGGCACCACGATGGGTGTGAGGATGAGCCGCGCGCACACCTCCGTGATCTGGGGCGTGTCGTACATGAGGCGATACATCGCATCCCCGATTCGCTGGTCGTCCAGCCGCGTCATCGGCAGATGCTGGATGCGCTCGAACAGGTGGCTGCGGTAATAGTGGTTGAGGATGTGTGAAATCCGCAGCGTCAGCCGGAACTCGAACCACCCGACCAGGCCACCGACGAAGCTGTGCCCCTGGTTGGCCTCGTTCTCCGACTGCGTCGCCGAGTCCTGACCCTGGGAGAGGCCCGCGCTGGTCTGGTCCCGCGCATCGCTGGACCAACCGCCGAATACCACGAGCAGCGCCACCATGAGCAGCGTCACCATCACGGCGATTCCGACCGGCCCGCGCCCCTCCAACGCATCCACGAAGGGCTGGAAGAAGAACGGATACGTCGTCGCATCGAGCGGCACGTCCTGGATTACGTGATCGACGAGCACCTTGCCGGGCCAGGGGAGGACGATCGCCGGCACGGCACTCGAAATCATGAAGACGATCTTGCGAACGTACAATCCGCGTACAGGCTCGACGTAACGCAGGGCGCGCGCAAAGTCGCGCAGCACATCGCGGTACCCGATGGAGCGCGAGCCTTCGGCCATCAGTCCACCTCGGGGCGCGCGTCGGACAGCCGCGATTCCTGCTCCAACTCGACGAATCGCCGATAGGCGCCGCCCTCGCGATCCATCAACTCGTCGTGGGTACCCGCCTCGACGATTCGCCCATCCCGCAGGTACACGATCTGATCCGCCCGCCGGATCGTCGAGAGCCGGTGGGTCACTAGGAAGATTGCCCGTCCACTTCCCCAACCGGAGAGGTTCCGCATCACGCGCAGCTCCGTCTCCGCGTCGAGTGCGGCGGTGGGCTCGTCGAGGATGAGGATCGGCGTATCCTTGATGATCGCGCGCGCGATGGAGAGCCGCTGACGCTGGCCCGTTGAGAGCTTCGCGCCGCGCTCGCCGAGCAGAGTATCGTAGCCCTGCGGGTGCTCTCGAATGAACTCGTCGGCGCAGGCGATGCGCGCGGCGGCTTCCACCTGATCGTCGCTCGCGTCCTCGAGCGCGTAGCGGATGTTCTCACGGATCGTCGTGCCGAAGAGCAGGTTCTCCTGCAGCGCGATCGACACGTTCGAGCGCAGGCTATCGAGCTGGACGGCACGCAGGTCGAGGCCGTCAATCTCGATCCGACCCTCGTCGGGATCGAAGAGGCGGAGAAGGAGCGAGACCAGCGTGCTCTTGCCCGAGCCGGTCGGCCCGACGAGCGCGGTGATCGTGCCCACGCGCGCCTCCAGGTCGACGTCCTCCAGCAGCGGCCGGTCGCTCTGGTAGCGAAAGCTGACGCCACGAAAGGCCACCGTGCCGCGAAAGGGCGGCAGGGGGATCGCATCGGGCACATCCTGCACCTCGGGGTCGAGATCAACCTGCCGGAAGGCGCGCTGCATCCCGACCGCCATGTCCTGCGCGCGGCCCCACATGTGGACCAGCACCCGCGCGGACCGCGCCCAGCTGCCGACGCGGCGCGTCGCGTCCCCGTACGCACCGAGGTTCCACGTGGCGAAGCCCACGAACGCGAGCGCGACGCCCGCCAGGAGGGGCGTCCCCTCTCGAGCCAGCACGGCCAGGTAGGCCGCCGCCAGCATGCTGGGGATGGCACTGAGGCAGAAGGCGAAGATGCCGTAGCCCGCGAGCCGAGCGCGGGCATCGAAGGCGCCGTCGAACGCGGCGCGCGACGCTTCTTCGAAGCGCTCCTGCTCCAGCGCCTCGGCGCCGAACGCCTTGATGACTCGGACGCCTGCGAGCGACTCCTGGATCCGCGACGTGAGCACGCTGTTACGCTCGCGCGCCTGCCGAAACCCGTGGCGTAGCCGGGGCGTGTAGCGAAGCGCCAGGGCGTAGCTGCAGGCGTAGAGCAGCAGGAGCAGCAGCGGCAGCCGCCAATCGAAGAGCAGGCCGATCACCAGGCCGGTCGCGATATTGAAGAGCGGCCCGATGGGCCGCACGAGCATCGACATCAGACTCGTCACCATCGCGCTGTCCTGGTACGTCCGGTAGAGCGAGTCGCCGATCTTCTGCCCGGAGTGGAAGCGGAGCGACATGGCCAGCACACGCTCGACCATCTCCACGCGAAGGATCTGGTTGATGCGCTGCTGGATCTTGATGACCAGGTAGATGAGCCAGGCAAACAGCGGCGTCAGGACCACGGTCAGCACGACCAGGATCAGCAGCAATCGGTCTCGCAGGATCCGCTGGGCCTGGGCGGCGAGTTGCTCCACGTCGACGAAGGTGGCCGGCTCGAGCCGCAGCAGGCCCGCCTGAAACGGGGTGAGAGGCTCGCCGGCGAGCATGCGCGTGAGGAAGAGGTCGGTGCCCAGCATCGTCACCGGCACCGCGAACACGAGCATGAGCAGAAGCACCGGGAGCAACGGCCGCAGCTCCCGCAGGACCGGCCGCAGGTACGGGAGCGTGCGCCATGCCAGCTGGAGGACGGGACGGACGTCGAGCCCGTGGCCCGGCTCGTCTTCCAGCGCGAGGCGGCTCTGGCCGTCTTCTGTCACGCGTGCCGCGTCGTCCGGTGGTGTCGAGGGTGTGGCCGAAGCCATGAAGCTCCCCACCCGATCAACCGGGTGCATCTGACTCGCCGCCCTGAGCTTGGTAGCACCCGCGGGGAGCGCACAGCAAACACGCTACATGAAAGCGGCTCAGGAACCGGATGCTGGCTCCCGGCGCACACTGCGCAGCGAAGTCCGGCATCCGAAAGTATAGTCGCGTGCGTTGCATCTCGGGTCGTGCCCGGCGCCGCGCTCCGCGCGGACGAGTGGAGGATGGTGCGATGAAAGAGCTTCGAGGCCGGGTGGCCGTCGTGACGGGCGGCGCCAGCGGGATCGGCCGCGCGCTCGCGAAGGCCTTGCTGGGCGAAGGAATGAAGGTCGTGCTCGCCGATGTCGAGCAGCGGGCTCTGAAGGAAACCGCGGATGCGCTCTCGGTTATGGGCGAGGTCAGTTCGCTTCTGACCGACGTGACACGCTTCGAGGCACTCGAAGCGCTGGCGGACCACACCTGGGCGACCTTCGGCGCCTGCCACCTGCTGTGCAACAACGCGGGCGTGAGCGTTGCGAACCTGAACGTATGGGAGACGACGCCGAACGACTGGAGTTGGGTGCACGGCGTGAACGTCCACGGCGTCATGCACGGCATCCAGGCCTTCGTTCCGCGCATGATCGAGGCCGGTGAGGAGGGCCTGGTGCTGAGTACCTCGTCGAGCGACGGCGGCATCGCGCCGCTCGCGGGCCAGTCCGTCTACGCGGCCAGCAAAGCCGCGGTGTCGATCCTGACCGAGTGCCTCGACGCGCAGCTCGCGGGCAGCACGAACCTCCGCGCGGCGATCTTCTATCCTTCGGGTGGCCTGCTCGACACCGGCATTTGGACGACGCGCCGCAACCGGCCCACCGAGCTCGCCCGCGAAAAGCCGGTGCCCGAGGGATCCGAGATGACGTTCGGCGAGTTCATGGGGACGATGAAGAAGATGGGCGTCGAGTTGCCCGTGCAGGACCTCGACGAGCTTGCCCAGCACGCCGTGGCAGGCATCCAGAGCGGTGACTTCGTGATCATGATCAAGCGCGAAGGGATGGAGGCTCAGCTCGTCGAGCGCGCCAAGAAGCTCGCGCGCGGCGAGAATCCGACCGGCCTGATCCCGGGCATGTAGAACCGCACGCTCCACCGTGGGAGCGGAGCTTGAAGAGGGGAAGGGAATCGATCCATGTCACAGCGGAACGGTCTGGACTTCATCGTCGACAAGAGCGCCTGGCACAAGACCCGGTTCGTCGAAGGCGAGGTCTCGACGGATCTCGCACCTGGACAGGTGCTCTTCCGGGTCGACCGCTTCGCCTTCACCGCCAACAACATCACCTACGCCATGGCGGGAGAGATGCTCCGCTACTGGTCCTTCTTTCCCAGGGAGGAGGGCTGGGGATGCCTTCCGACCATGGGATTCGGCGACGTGATCGCCTCCGCGCACGGCGATGTTCCCATCGGTACCCGCTGCTCCGGCTTCTTCCCGATGTCGAAGCATCTCCTGATCGAGCCGTCGTCCGCGAACCCCGCCTCGATCATCGACGGCATCGCGCACCGGCAGGGGCTGGCACCGGCCTACAACCAGTACCAGCCCGTCTCGACGGATCCTCTTCACGCGGCCGAGCACGAGGACGAGCTCGCCCTGCTCCGGGGCATGTTCATGACGTCGTTCCTCGCCGAGGACTTCCTCGCCGACAGCGACTTCCACGGCGCCCAGTCGCTGGTAATCTCGAGCGCATCGAGCAAGACCTCCATCGCCATGGCCTTCGTGGCCGCCCAGAGAGCTGGACTCAAGGCCATCGGCCTGACCTCGGCGCGCAACCGCGACTTCGTCGAGAGCCTGGGATTCTACGACCGGGTTCTGACGTACGACGAGGTTGGGGCACTGCCCGCCGAAACCAAAGCCGTGTTCGTCGATATGGCTGGCAATACGAAGGTGACTCGCGAGGTACACGAGCGCATGGGAGAGAACCTCGTATTCAGCCAGCGCATCGGCGGCACTCATTGGGACGCGGGTGGAGGCGACGGCGACATCCCCGGCCCCGAACGCCAGTTCTTCTTTGCTCCGGGCCAGATCAAGAAGCGCCTGGATGACTGGGGCCCGCAGGGCTTCCAGGAGCGCATCGGCACCTCACTCCGCGCCTTCATCGATTCCAGCTCGAAGTGGCTGCGCGTCGAGCGCGGATACGGGCGGGAGGCCGTGGAGCGCGTCTACAACGAAACGCTCAATGGGAGCGCCGATCCCTCCGGAGGGAACATCCTGTCGCTTTGGGAAAACGAGGATGCCGCGGCTGGACGCTGAAGAGCGGATCAATGAAGTGCCGGACCCTCGCCGGGATCGCGGCGAGATCATCGATCTGCAGGCCCGCGAAGTCTGGCAGGACTTGAATCCAACTCCCCGCTCGTGGTGGGACGACCTCGATCTCGAGGCGCCGCTCCTGAAGCTGGGCTACGGCTCGGGGAACATGGACCGCATGTGGTTCCGGCGCTCGCCCGACGCTGGCGTGGACGGCCCGGTGCGGACGCGCGAGATCGGGGGTCGCCGGTTCTTCTACTGTGCCAAAGCGCCGAACAGCATGGGCCAGGGCGATCCCAGGCGCTTGATGGTCGACAAGCACCAGACCCTGGTCTACGAGGCGGGCCGCGAGGTCCGCATTCTCACGACTGCCCAGGGCGACCACTTCGTGCTCGTCATCGAAGGGATTCCCAGCGCCCCCACGCCCAGGCTCCCGGAGGGCTGGAGCCTTCGCGACATCCAGATCGGCGAGGACTGGATCGTGGACCTTCCCGCACCCACCGAGACCTGGTGGTTCGAAGGCATGGTCTCGTACCAGGGGCCGATCGAGGACCTGCCCGGAGGCGCTTGACGTGGAGATTCTCCGCACCCCCGACTCCTGCTTCGCCAACCTGCGCGGCTACGCCTTCGAGCCTCACTACGTCGAGATTCCCGACCTCGCCGGCGGCACGCTGCGGGTCCACTACGTGGACGAGGGACCCCGGGACGCCGACCCGGTGGTCATGCTCCACGGAAATCCGACCTGGTCGTACCTGTGGCGCACCATCATCCCCCCTGTGGCCTCCCAGGGCTGGCGCGTCATCGCGCCGGACCTGGTGGGCCTGGGCCGCTCCGACAAGCCGATCGAGATGGCCGACTACAGCGTCGCGCGCCACGTCGAGTGGATGCGATCCGCTCTCGTCGACACGCTCGGCCTGCAGCGGATCAGCTTTGTGCTCCACGACTGGGGAGGAATCATCGGCTTGCGGATCCTCGGCGAACACCCGGATCGCATTGCCCGAGTCGTCATCTCGAATACCGGGCTGCCGCTGCGCGATCCCTCCGAACCCATGCCGCCGGACGCCGACGAACCCAAGGGGCGTCTCGCCGCATTTCAGAAGATGGTTCGCGAAGCGCCTCGCTGGGAGCCCTGGAACATGATCCAGGCGACCTCACCCACCCAGCTTCCCGACGAGGTGATCGCCGCCTACCGAGCCCCCTACCCCGAAGACCGCTACACGATCGGAAGCCGAGCCTTCACCCAGCTGCTCCCCACCACTGCCGACAACCCCCAGTACCCTGCGAACTGGGGGGCGTGGCAGGTGGTTCAGAAGTTCCAGAACCCGTTCCTCACGCTCTACAGCGATCAGGACGTCGTCGCTCCGAACGGCTACCGGCAGTTCCGCGATGCCGTGCCGGGCGCCATGGGGCAGCCGCATGCCATCCTGAAGGGTGGCGGCCATTTCCTGCAGGAGGACGTCGGGGACGAGTACGCCGACGTCCTCGTGAAGTTCCTGGAAGCCACTCGCGACGGGCTCGGCTGAACGCCTATTCGTCGTCGCGCCTCGCGATCGGCGCGGCGCCATAGGCGAGCCGGATCGGGACCCCGATCTGCCGGTCGTTGCCCGGGGCTCTCCCTTCACTCACCTCGCCGGCTCCCCGATGGGAACTCCCCGAACTCCAGGCGATGCCGCACGAGTTCCGCGCCACCCGGCTCCAGTGGCGGGGTTCGTAGGAAGCGTCTCAGCGCCGCGAGGCCGCTGGCGCTTCCGAGCGCCATGAAGCCGGCGTCGCGCCGGATCCAGAAGAGCGCGCGGCGAGCTGCACGGCGAGCCGAAGCGGGGTCGGGCATGACCTCCGGCACGAGCAAGGTACGAAAGGCTACGCGCACGTCCGTCCGGTAGTAGCGCGCGAGCGGGTCCTCGGCGCTGGTGCGCAAGGCCCAGACCTCCGGGGGCAGCTGACGGTCGCGGGTCTCCCGGATGAAGGCCTCCACCGGCGCGTCGAGCGGCGCGGCCGGGTCAAGGAGCACCAGCACGTCGAGATCGCCCAGAACCTGCGGATCGGATACGACGAGCCCACCGCTACGCTCCACCTCGTCTCGCAGCGCCGCTCCCAGCATGGAGTCGGGACCGAGCCAGCCGAAGCGCCGCTGGGCGATCTGCGCGCCGCCTCCCACGACCCGATCGATGAGCTTGGTGTAGGCACTGAAGTAGGCGTCCGGCCAGACGTGGTGCAGCGCGTGGTAGGAGGGAGGCGTGAGCCAGCCGGGCGGATGCGCGTCGATTCGCGCGGCGGGCCGGTGGTTCACGTCCCGCCCTCGGTAGTAGAGCATCCCTGCGAATACGGCGGTCTGCAGCCCGGCCAGCACAGCCACGAAGGGCAGAGGAAGCACCAGAGCCACGAACCCCGTAAAGGCGAGTTGAGTCAGGTACTCCGGGACGATGTGGCACCAGACATTGGCGGACTGGAGCTCCCAGTGCGTCACCAGGGCACGATCGATCCACTCGTGGTGGACAGCATGAGGGCGGGCCAGACCGCGCAGCCAGCCGAAGCGCGAGCGCAGCATGAGGTGCAGCACCCAGTGGACGACATCGAAGACGAGGGCGCCGGCCAGCCAGAGGATCGGGCCCAGCAGGATCGCAAGAAGCATGTCGCCCACTCCACGAGCATAGACGGTCCACGTGTCACTTCGTTGGCCGCAGATACTGCCGGATCGAATCGGCCTGGATGGCATCAGCGGCGAGGCGGGCGTGCTCCCAGGTAGCGGGCCAGCAGCCGCGTAACCTCGTCCACGAACGCAGCCTGGTCCAGCTCGTGGATGCCACGCAGGACGAAACGATGGGCCAGGCTCTCCGTGGTCTGCACGATCAGGTGCGCCGCCAGATCGGCGTCGTCGATGCGGAGCCGGCGGTTTCGCAAGCCGTCGGCAAGGGCATGGGCGAGGGTCTCCTCGAAGCGCAGCACGCAGGCGTGGGTCTCCGGGGGATGCTGGGCCTCCTCGAACAGGATGCGGTGGAGCGCCGGGCTGCGCGTGTGGAAGGCGACGACGGTCTCGACGAAGCGTCGCAGCAGGCCGGTGAGGCCGTCCCTCTTCGAGCCTTCCAGGAGCTCCAGGATCTCCTGCCGCTCGCGCTCCAGCTCCCGCTCGGCAAGGGCCACCACGATGGCATCCTTGTTCGGGAAGTACTCGTAGAGCGAACCGATGGAGACGCCGGCACGCTGGGCGATGCGGTTGGTGGTCCCCGCGGCATAGCCCCGGGCTTCGAAAACCTGAGCCGCCGCGTCCAGGATCGCTTCGACCGTGACCTGGGAACGGGCCTGGGAGGGCCGCTTGCGGGCCGATGTGGGGCGGCTGGGGCTCATGGGACAAGGACCTTGGAATCCGAGTAGCGAAGCCGAGCAATTACTCGGATCCTATCAGAACCGAGCCCAAGCCTGGAGGTTCCCATGGACGCCACCCTCGCCACCCGGATCTTGCTGCCCCTCTTGCTGCTGGCATTCGTGATCGTGTTGATGGTGTGGCCGGTGATGCGGCTGCGCCGCGAGACCGGAGTCTGGGCCGTGACGCTCCACCGGGAGACGGCGCCCGGCCAGCGCGTCGTGGCCGGCGCCTTCCTGGCGATGCAGCTCGCCGCGCTGGCCTTCGTGGCGGCCTATGCGCTGCGCGGACCGGCCCCGCTCGGCGTGTGGCCCTTCCCTGCTTCCAGCGCCTGGCTCGGGCTCGGCGCGGGTCTCGCCGGCCTTCTCCTGGTGGCCGTGGCCCAGCGCCAGATGGGCGCCTCGTTCCGCATCGGGATCGACGACGCGGAGACGGATCTCGTACAGGGCGGCCTGTTCGGCCTCGTGCGCAACCCTATCTTTTCGGCGCTTCTGGTATTGCTGGCGGGGATGTTCCTGGCCGTTCCGTGTCTATGGACGCTGGCTCTGTGGACCGCCTCCGCCCTCACCGTGTCGAAGCAGGTGCGCCTCGAAGAGCGCCACCTGATAGACCAGCACGGCGACGCGTATCGCAGCTACGCTGCGCGCGTCGGCCGCTTCGTCCCGGGGATCGGCAGGCTCGCGCACCACGCGGCCGAGGCGGGCGGCGGATGAACGACGTTCCCGATCACTACGACCGCTTCCCGGCCCTGGGCTGCTTCGCCGACTACCGGCGCGTCGACTTCTCGCTCCACTTCTCGAAGCTGGTCGTGGCGTCTGGAACAATGCACTGGTGCTGAGCCTCGCGTTCATTGCGACCACGACCGCCGGACTTCTACTCGGGGCTCTCCTGATTCTCTCCTGGATCGATCCGAGCCGGCGCGTGTGGCCTCCGCCGAAGCGAAGCTCGTGGCAGTACCAGGTGGTCTGGGTCCTTACGAACGTGGCCGCAGTCGGGATCGTGGCAGTCGGGATCCTCGACTGGAACACGTTCGTGCTCGATCACTGGCTACGTCTTCCCATCGGGGGCGGGCTGGCGCTAGCGGGTCTCGCACTTGCGCTCTGGGGCGTTCGCACGCTTGGGATCCACCGCACGCTCGGGCTGAGCGAAGCGCTGATCCATGCGGGGCCGTACCGATTCACGCGCAACCCGCAGTACGTGGGAGACATCGCGCTCCTGCTGGGCTGGGCGATCGCCTGCAATTCGCTGCCGACGTGGATCGTCTCGGCCCTGGGTGCAGCGTGGTTTGCCCTCGCTCCCTTCATAGAGGAGCCCTGGTTGCGCGAGCAGTACGGGGAGGACTATGACGCTTACCGACGCCGCGTTCCGCGGTTTCTCGGGCGGCCGGCTCGCCCGGGGGCCGCTTGACGTGGTTCGGGAGGCCGGCGACCGGCCAGTGCGCGACGTTGCCGGACTCCCCTCCGGAACCTACCAGGGTTCGACCCAAGGGCGCAGGTCGAGCTCGTGGGTCCAGGCGCTCCGGGGCTGCTGATGCAGGGTCCAGTAGGACTCGGCGATGTCGTCGGGCGCCAGCAGGCCGTCGGCCGGGCGCGACTTCACCAGGTCCGGGAAGTTCTCGCGGATCCAGGGCATGTCGATCGGACCGTCGATGATTGTGTGTGCGACGTGGATTCCCTGCGGTCCGAGCTCGCGCGCCATGGACTGGGCGAGCGCACGCAGCGCGTGCTTCGCACCCGCGAAACCCGCCATCCCCTGACGACCGCGTACGCTTGCCGTCGCGCCGGTGAAGAGGATCGTCCCTCGCTTTCGCTTGACCATTCGGCGGGCCGCCTCGCGCCCCATCAGGAAGCCGGAGAAGCAGGCCATCTCCCAGATCTTGAAGTACTTGCGCGTTTCGAAGTCGACGATGGGGATGGATACGTTGGCACCGATGTTGTGCACCGCTACTTCAATGGGACCGAGTTCCCGCTCGACCCGTTCGAAGAGCTCTACGACCTGATCCTCCTTGCGCGCATCGACTCCAATGGGCGTGGCGACACCACCGCCGGCTTGGATCTCCTCGACCAGGGGCTCGAGCCCTTTCGCCGTGCGCCGGGTCACGACCGCATGGAAACCCTCGCGGGCAAAGCGCCGGGCGATCGCGCCACCGAGACCGACACCCGCGCCGAAGACGAGTGCAACCGGGGTCCCGAACGGCTCCGCCATCTTCAGCTCTTCAGCTTCTCTTCGAGGAAGTCGAGGCGATCGTTCCCGAAGAACATCTCGCCGTCGACGAAGAAGGTCGGTGCCCCAAAGGCGCCCCGCTCCACCGCTTCGTCGCTGTTGGCCTTGAGCTGCTCCTTGATGCCGGGCTCCTCGATCCGGGTCAGCAAGAGGTTCGCATCGAGGCCGGCGCCCTCCACCACCTCCCGCAGGACCTGTGCGTCACCGACGTTCTTCTCCTCCAGCCACATCGCCTTGAACAGGGCCTTGTGGTAGGCCGGGAAGAAACCCGCGTCCAGCGCCACCAGCGCGCCCCGCATGGGCTTCACGGTAACCACCGGAAAGTGGGGATTGAACTTCAGCTCCAGGCCGTAGCGCTTCAGCCAGCGGGCCATGTCCGCAGCCATGTACTTGCCCTTGGCCGGCACTGTGGTCGGCGGGCTGTTGCCCGAGGCCTGCATCACGCCGCCCAGGAAGAACGGGCGATACACCAGCTCTACGCCGGTGCGATCCACCAGCGCGGGGATCTGGCTGTCCGCCAGGTAGGAGTAGGGGCTCACGTAGTCGAAGAAGTACTCGAGACGCTTGGGCATGGGTGACCTCTCTAGCTGTGCCGTGCGAGCCACTCGACCCGTTCGTCGGCCCGTCCCCGGCCGATGGTACCCAACACGTGCCTGGCGGCCCGGCGCTCACCAGCTCGACCATTCGTCGACCAGATCGGTCTCTTTCTCGAGGCGCTCGCTGGCGTGCCGATAGCCGATCTCGACGATGCGATCGATCGCCGCGTAGTCTGTCAAACCGAAGCCGTCGAGCGGTGGCTCCAGGTACAGGGATGCGAGCTTGCGGTTGGCTTCCTCACAACGCACATGACCCGGTGGAGCAAGCCCCTGCCCGTGGGTTCGGCAGGCTCTATGGCCGGGTCCGACTTCTGTGTCCAGCCCGGCCCGACGGGAGGTGTGTTCACCAACCCGTCCGACCAGCCACACAAGGTGAGGACGAAAGGCGACCTCTAGCGCCGGGCCGCCCGCTGTAGGAGCGCGGGCCTAGTCGCCCTGGCTGTCCAAATGGGTCTTCAGCTGCCGGTCGTGGTGGCTCGCGGCGCTGAGCGACTTGATGAACGGCTTCCAGCGCAGCTCCCCGGCGCGCTCTGGGTCGTCCCTCATCACTGTCACCCGGTGGATGACCCGTTCGCCCTCGAAGTCGTTCAGCAGGTTGTGCTGCGTGCAGCGGTTGTCCCACATGGCGATGGTGCCGGGAGCCCAGCGGTAGCGGATCGCGAAGCGCGGGCTCACGGCCAGCGCGCCAGGAACCCGAGCAGGGCGTCGCTCTCTTCGTGGCTCAGCTCCACGATGCGCCTCGTGAAGTGCTCGCTCACGAAGAGCGACTTGCGACCCGTCACCGGATGCACGCGCACGACCGGTTGGATGGCCATCTGCTCGGGCTTGCCGTGGGGGTGGGCGTCGTGGAGTTCGCTGAGGCCCTCGCAGAACTCGCGCATCGGCGGCGAGGGTTTCTCGTAGGCTTTGTACAGGTTGGGCCACATGGTGTCGCCGCCCTTCGGCGAAGGGATCTGAGGCGCAGCCGGTACCTCCCGCTTTCGACCTGGTTCCGGGGAAAACGCAGCGAGAAGAGCGAATCTTGGAGCGTTACCTTTTCTCTGGCGGCTACTTGTACTGGTGTCGTCTCGTTTTCGTGTCACGACGGAGTTGACACATATCATCACGGCGAAAGTACAATCCGGATCCGGCCAACAAACAGGGAGAGCCAGCGATGCCGAGCGCGTTCCTTGAGGGAAAGTTCACCAAAGAATTCGAAAGCTTGGATGTCGACAACGATGGATTTGTCTCCAGGGCCGACTTCGAGCGCATTGCCGACAACTTGGCATCCGCGCTGGGGCTCGAACGGGGGTCGCCGAAGTCCGACGCCATTCACGCGCAATACATGGTCTGGTGGGAGGGCGTCGCCACTCGTGACAAGGACGGCGACGGACGCGTCGATCTCGCAGAGTGGCTGGCCTACGACGAAGAAGTCACTTCGTCGCCGGAGATCTTCCAGAAGGTCCTGGAGGCCGGAGCAGACCAGCTGTTCCAGATCCTGGATCTCGACGCCGATGGTGTGGTTTCTCTCGAGGAATACACGACTTGGGTCGGCTGCTACGGGGTCAGCGACGTCATGGCCAAGGAGGCGTTCCAGCACCTCGCCGCGAGTGGCACCGGGCGCCTCTCCCGGGCCGAGACGCGAGAGCGCGTCCGTGAGTACTACCAGAGCGAGGATCCCGATTCTCCCGGGAACTGGCTCTTCGGGAGGCGCTCCTAGGCAACCCGCACAACCGGGCAAGGCCGAGGTGAATCGGCTTCCATCTTTCCGCGGAACACGATAGAGTGAGGCGCTTGCTGGCTTGGCGCCCCGTGAGGACGTCGGCGGGCACGGCTTCCGGCGGGAGGGTCGGAGGCACTTCCAGCGGAGAGTCGCGATGGCAAACCGACGCTGGGGTTTCGTCCTGTTCCTCGCAGGGTCCGTTGTGGGCGCAGCGGGCTGGGAGCACTTCTACGCGCAGGCGAGCGCGCAGGAGCCTCTTCCCGCCGTGTCCGCTCCGCCCCCGACGCGCCCCACTCGGGTCTCGGCACTCGGACGGATCGAGCCCAAGGACGGGGTCATCGCGGTAGCAGGTCCCTCCGAGCCCTCGGTGGTGATCGCCCGGCTGCTGGTGGACGAAGGCGACCGCGTCAAGCGGGGCCAGGTCCTGGCGACCCTCGACACCGCGAACCTCCGGAAGGCGCGGACCGAACGCCTCGAGGCGGAGCTGGCGAACGCGCGGCGCGACCTGGAGCGCACGCGCCGGTTGAAGCACGAAGCAGTGATCTCGGACTCCGAGCTCGATGCCAGCCAAACCTCGGTCCAGAGCCTGGAGGCGCAGCTCCGCGAGGCCCGCGCCAACCTGCGCCGATCCTCCGTGCGATCACCCGTCGATGGCCAGGTGCTCGAAGTCCACGCTCGCGAGGGGGAACGCGTCGGTCCGGAGGGGCTCCTCGTGCTCGGCCGCACCGACGAAATGTTCGCGATCGCCGAGGTCTACGAGACGGACGTTGCTCGCGTGGCCGTCGGGCAGCGCGCCACGATCACGAGCTCGGCACTGCCGGAGCCCCTGACGGGAGTCGTCGAGTGGATCAACCTGCAGATCGGCAAGCAGGATGCGCTCGGAACGGACCCCGCCGCGCGCAAGGACGCGCGCGTGGTGGAGGTGGAGATCCGCCTCGACGACAGTCGCAAGGCGGCCGCGCTCACGAATCTGCAAGTCGAGATCGAGGTCGAGGCCGGGATCGAGTCCTGAGAGGCCACGTTCCGTGAGCGTCTTCGGATCGAACCTCGGGTGGATGCAGCTGCGACACCAGAAGGTGCGCACAGCGGTGGCCTTGATGGGGATCGCGTTCGCGGTGATCCTCGTGTTCATGCAGCTGGGTTTTCGGACCTCGCTCTTCGAGAGCGCTGTCCGCTACCACGAGCGGTTCAACTACGACATCGCGATCTTCAGCACCGAGAGCCGGTTCATCGTCGATCCTCAGTCGTTCTCGAGCCGCCGGCTGTACCAGGCTCTCGGGATCGAGGGCGTCGCGTCGGTGGCCCGCGTCTATGTGGATCAGGCCATCTGGAAGAACCCATGGGATTACTCCATGCAGGCCGTTCTCGTGCTGGGTGTGGACCCGGACGAGGACGTGCTGCGCACGCCGGGAGTGGCCGAGGGCCTCGACCTGATCCGACAACGGGACGTCATCCTCTTCGACGCGCACACGCGGCCCGAGCACGGCCCCGTGGCGGATCGCTTCCGCGCCGGCGAACGCGTCGAGACCGAGGTCAACAACCGGCGGGTTGTCATCGGAGGCCTCTACGAGCTGGGAACGTCGTTCGGCATCGACGGCAACATCCTGACGAGCGAGGACAACTTCCTGCGCCTCTATCCAGGACGGCCGCGCAGCCAGATCGACCTCGGGCTCGTGCGCCTGCTTCCCGGCGAGGATCCCGTGCAGGTGCGCGACGCGATCGCCGCCGTGCTGCCTCAGGACGTCCTCGTGCTGACACAGGCCGAGTTCATCGACCGCGAGGTGGCCTACTGGGATGCCACAACCCCGATCGGGTACGTCTTCGCCTTCGGCGCGGTGATGGGATTCGTGGTGGGCGCGATCATCGTCTACCAGATCCTGTTCGCGGACGTCTCGGACCATCTCGCGGAGTACGCAACCCTCAAGGCCATGGGCTACTCGAACCGTTTCGTCTCGGGCGTCGTGATCCAGCAGGCCGTGATCCTCGCGGTCCTGGGCTTCTTCCCCGGACTCGCCGCCTGTGTGTGGCTCTACGGCCAGGCCGGAGCGGCCACGCGGCTGCCCATGTACATGACCTGGGAGCGAGGCATCGTGGTGCTGCTCCTCACCATGACCATGTGCGCCCTCTCGGGCATGATCGCTCTCCGCAAGGTCCGCGCCCTCGATCCGGCCGACATCTTCTGATGGCGGAGCCGCCCATCGTCGTCGAGGGGCTCGACCACTTCTTCGGTTCGGGCGAGCTCCGCAAGCAGATCCTCTTCGACGTATCGGTGACGCTCCGAGCAGGCGAGATCGTGATCGTCACCGGGCCTTCGGGCTCCGGAAAGACCACCCTCCTCACCCTGGTGGGAGCCCTTCGTTCCGCCCAGGAGGGAAGCGTCCAGGTGCTTGGCCACGAGCTGCGCGGGGCCGCGCCGCGGCAGCTCGAGACTGTACGAAAGCACATCGGCTATGTCTTCCAGTCACACAACCTGATCGACGCCCTCACCGCCCGCCAGAACGTCGAGATGTCGCTTCGGGTCGGCGGCGAGCTTCCGAACGACGAAGTACGCAGGCGGGCGTCGGAGATGCTCGAGGCCGTGGGGCTCGGGGAGCGGCTCGAGCACCACCCGGAGGAGCTCTCCGGCGGGCAACGCCAGCGGGTGGCCATCGCCCGCGCGTTGGCCTCGGAGCCGCGAATCGTACTCGCGGACGAGCCCACCGCATCTCTCGACAAGCAGTCGGGGCGGGACGTCGTCGATCTCATTCAGACTCTGGCGCGAGAGCAAGGCGTCACGGTCCTGCTCGTGACCCACGACAACCGCATCCTCGACATCGCGGACCGCATCGTTCACCTCGAGGATGGTCGGCTTCAGTCCTTCACCGACGCCGTGATCGCCAACGCCCAGAACATGATGCACATGCTGGCGGATTCCTACCGAAAGGGAGATCTCAAGCGAGTGGTGGCCGGCATGCCTCAGGACCAGTTCGTGCGCCTCCTCGAACAGGTGACCTCGGACTCGCGCCAGTTCCTCGAAGCGACACAGCTCGCCAACAACGAGGCGTTCGAGAGCATGCTCGACCAGGCCCTCGACGCGTTCACCTCCAAGCTAAGTCAGATCCTGGATGTAGAGCGTGCCTCGCTCTTCCTCGTGGATCGTGAACGGAATGAGATCTGGCTCAAGGTGGGTGAGGAAGAGGACGGACGTCCGCTGGAAGTGCGAATGCCCATGGGCGCGGGCATCGCGGGACACGTGGCCACTACCGGCGAGCCTGTGCGCATCGACGATGCCTACTCCGACTCCCGCTTCAACCAGGAGATCGACCGCGAGACGGGGTTCCGCACCCGCACCATCCTGTGTCTACCGATCCGCGACCGCGCGGGTAGCGTCTTCGCGGTGGCGCAGCTGCTGAATCGCACGGACGCGAAGCCCTTCGACGACGGCGACGAGGCGCGCTTCGGCGAGTTCGTGGCCTCCCTTGGCGTGATCCTCGAAACCTGGTGGCAGATGAACCGGGCCGAGGAGGTGGCGTCCGAGGCGCTGGCCTAGCACCGCCTCGCGGCTCAGCCGTTTCCGGAGTGCCGGTGTCGGCGCGAGGGCTCCCGAGGATCGAGATGAGCCTCGAGGGCGGCCACGTGACTGCGCGCTGCGCGGTCCGCGGCGACCTCGATCGCGCGGAAACGCTTCACCACGTCGCGGCCCTGGGCTGTGAGCGCGGCGCCACCTCCCGCGCGGCCGCCGGCGGAAACCTCCACGGCCGGCGTGTCGAAGCAGTGATTGAGCTCATCCACCATCTCCCAGGCGTGGCGGTAGGCCATGCCCATGCTGCGGGCCGCGGCGGAGATGGAGCCCTCCTCCTCGATGGCTTCCAGGAGCGCGATCTTGCCCGGCCCCAGCTTGTGGCCTGCCTCGCCCAGATAGAGAGAAACGCGGACGCGCGCCATGGCGGCCTCCCGTCCAGAAAATTGCACAGGTGCCCTGCCGGGCGCACCGTCACGCTATAGTGCCTCGGGAATAGCGATGTGGACCACCCTCTTTCGACGCTCCAGCACCCGAGCCCTCCTCCTCCTGCTCGTCTCCAGCTTCGCACCCGCTGGGGCCCATGCCGCCGGCGCACCGCTGAGAATCGACGATCACCTGCCCGAGCGCCTGTCGCTGACCTTCGTGTCCCGGGCCCGCTACGAGTTCCTCCACAACCGCTTTCGGGCGCTGACCAGCGGCGACGCGGACATCCTGGTCTTCCGCACCTTGATCCATGCGCGCTTCGCGGCCACGGACAAGCTCACGTTCGGCGCCGAGATGATCGACGCCCGCAGCTACCTGCAGGACGGTCTGGTGAGCACCGGCATCGTCAATGCGGTGGAGCTGCTGCAAGGGTACACGGAGCTCGACTTCGACTGGCCGCCCGGCGGGACGTCCGAGCTACGCGCGGGTCGCATCACCATGAATGTGGGCAGCCGCCGCTTCGCCGCCCGCAACCGGTTCCGCAACACCATCAACGCATTCACCGGGATCGACTGGCGCTGGAGGGGCGAGGGACAACGTGAGGCCCGCGCCTTCTGGACCCTTCCCGTGCAGCGCCGCCCCTTCCGCCCCAAGGACACCGAAGACAACAAGATCCAGTTCGATCGCGAGACGATCGACGTCCAGTTCTGGGGGCTCTTCTACGGCGACTCTCTTCCGGGAGAGCACCGAGGCGAGCTCTTCGTGTTCGGCCTCCACGAGGACGATACGGACCGGCGCCCCACCCGGAACCGCCAGCTGGTCACGCCGGGCTTCCGCTTCTGGAAGCCGCCGGCCAAGGGCGCGCTGGACTACATGATCGAGAGCGCGCTCCAGTTCGGGAAGTCGAGGGCCAACCCGGTGAGCACCCGCGACCTGGATCACTTCGCCCACTTCCATCACGTCGAGGTGGGCTGGAGCTTCGATGCGCCGGCGTCGCCGCGGCTCCTGGCCCAGTTCGACTACGCCAGCGGCGACGACGATCCCACCGACGGCAAGAACGGCCGCTTCAACACGCTCTTCGGTGCGCGGCGTTTCGACTTCGGACCCACCGGGATCTACGGGCCGTTCGCGCGCGCCAACCTGGTCACGCCTGGGCTGCGTCTCCGTCTGAAGCCGACCAAGACCGTCTCCAGCTTCGTGAGCCTGCGCTCCTTCTGGCTGGCGTCGGACCGCGACGCGTGGGTCGCGGCGGGCCTGCGGGACCCCACCGGGCAGTCCGGCAGCTACCTGGGCACCCAGATCGAGCTCCGCGTCCGCTGGGACGTGCTGCCGGGGAACCTGCGGCTGGAGAGCGGCTTGGCGCACCTGTTCGCCGGCGGCTTTCGCGACGATGCACCGCTGTCCAGCGGCCAGGGCGATGCCACCTACGTGTATGCTCAAGCCACGGTCCGCTTCTGACGGGCCCGGATGGGCGGCCCGAGAGGAGCGGCGCCGATGATCGACCTGCGCCGGCACATCACCCAAGCCCTGGACTGCGACGTCGTAGAGCTCAGGCCGCTCGGCGGTGGCGACGTCGCGGACGCGTATCGCGCCCGTCTCGAGGACGGCGCAACGGTATTCGCCAAGACCCATCCCGCTGCGCCGCCGGGGTTCTTCACCACCGAGGCGGCCGGCCTGGCTTGGCTGCGGGAGGCCCAAGCGGTTCCAGTCCCCGAGGTGCTCGGCGTGTCGGACGAGCCGCCGCTGCTCATCCTCGAATGGATCGAACCCGGGCATCCCGAGCGCACTACGGAGAGGGATCTGGGGAAGGCCCTTGCCGCGCTGCACGCGACGGGCGCCCCTTCATTCGGCCGCCAGGATCGGCGCACGACCGGAAGCCGAGGTCTCCCCAACGAGCCGTGTGAGACCTGGACCGAGTTCTACGCAGACAACCGCCTGCTCCCGCTGGCCAGACTCGCGTCCGACGCCGGGGCCCTGCCCGGCGAGGCGATCCGCGACCTGGAGTCGGTCGCGGCGAGACTCGGCGATCTGGCCGGCCCAGCCGAGCCCCCGGCCCGCCTCCACGGAGACCTCTGGGCCGGCAACCGCCTGGTCGGCGCCGGCGGTGTCAGCTGGTTGATCGACCCCGCCGCCTTCGGCGGCCATCGCGAGTTCGACCTGGCGATGATGCGGCTCTTCGGCGGCTTCGGCGACGCGTGCTTCGCGGCCTACGTCGACGCCTTCCCGCTCTCCGACGGCTGGGCCGAGCGCGTGCCCCTCCATCAGCTCGCCCCTCTGGTGGTCCACGCCATCAAGTTCGGCTCGAGCTACGTCGGCCCGACCCTGCAGGCGCTGGCCTCCCTGCGCTGAACGGAACGGCGGGTGCCGCGCGCACGCGGCCTAGATCACGCGATCGCTTCCGCCGTCGATGGGAAGCTGGGCGCCGGTGGTGGCGGCGAAGGCGTCGCCGGCCAGGGTCGAGATCAGATTCGCCACGTCGTCGGAGCCGATCTCGGCTCCGAGCAGGTTCTTCTTCTTGTACTCGTCCACGGTCATGCCGTAGCGGCGTGCAGAACGCTCCAGCGCTTCGTCGGTCCAGAGCCCCGTGTCGAACACCGCGTCCGGATGGATCGTGTTGACGCGAACGCCGAACTCGGCCAGCTCCAGTGCGGCTACCCGCGCCAGCTGCGTGACGCCCGCCTTGCTGACGCTGTAGCTCGCCGCCCCTGCGCCCGGCGCCGTGACGTTGCGCGAGCCGACCACCACCACCGACGCGCCAACCCCACACTTGAGGTAGGGAATCGCTCGCTGGAGCAGCCGCTGGACGGCGGTCAGGTTGACCGCGAGGGCCCGGTCCCAGTCCGGGGGCGCGATCTCGTGCACCTTGTCGCCGGCCTGGAAGACGCCGGCGTTGCAGACCAGGATGTCCAGCCCGCCGTAAGCCGCCACCACGTGGTCGATGGCATCGGCCACCTGCGCGTCGTCCGTGAGATCGCAGGTGCGACCGACGAGCCCAGCTCCGTCGAGCCGATCCACGACGGACGGATCGATGTCGAGGCCGACGACCACGGCGCCATCCGCTTGCAACCTGCTGCAGGTGGCCCTGCCGATCCCGCTGGCGGCGCCGGTGACGACGGCCACCTTGCCCTGGTGGGGCTTCGCCGGGCCCTGCTTTCCCAGCTTCGCCTGCTCCAAGACCCAGTACTCCAGCTCGAAGAGCTCGGCCTCGGGGAGCGCCTGCCAGCCTCCCAGGGCCTCACCCACCTGGATCGCCCACTGGGTGTGACGCGCGATGTCCGAGATGACGCCGCACTCCTTGAGGCTGGAGCCGAAGGCCAGCGCGCCGCGCCCCTGCCAGACGGCCCAGCGAGGCGCCGGATCCAGCATGGTCAGGCCGGCTGTAGCGTTGCGACGGAAGTACTCCCGATAGTCGCTCACGAACCGGCCCACTTCGGGAACCGCCGGCTGCACGTCCTCTTCCAGGATCACCGGAACGCGCTTGGTGCGGATGACGTGATCCGGTGTGATCGGCCCCCGGGTCGCGACGTCCGCGACGTCGGAGCGACTGGCGAAGCCGCACATCTCCGGCGAGGTGTCCGGCACCGCCAGCTGGGCCCGGCCCCGCGCGGCGGAGACCTGCCGGCGGATCCGCGCCAGGCCGAGCCGATCCAGACGTCCATCTTGCTTCGGGTGCTCGTGAACCCCGTGCTGCTCGATGTACGCCTCGGCCCGGCTGACCAGCTCGATCATGTCCTCGTACGCGACGCGGGCATCGTCCGAGAAGGTGAATACGCCGTGGTGGGACAGCACGATCCCCTTGTACTGGGAGACGTCGTGGGTCTTCACCGCCTCCGCCACCTGCCGCGCCAGCACGAAGCCGGGCATGATGTACGGGAGAGCCAGACAGTCCGGGAAGAGGTCGGCGAGGATGGCCGGACCCTTGGGGTTGTTGGTCAGCGTGACGATCGCGTCCGTGTGGGTGTGGTCCACGAACTTCGCCGGCATGATCGCGTGCAGGATGGCCTCGACCGACGGCGCCGGCGCGGTCTGGTCCAGCAGCAGGTTGCGAAGCTGCGCGGCCATGTCGTCGTCGCTCAGACTCTCGCGCTCCGCCAGCAGCCGGGTCTCCTCCAGCCGCAGGGGCGCGAAGCCCGGCTTCTCGATGGTCTTCAGGTCCCAGCCGCTGCCCTTCACGTAGAGCACCGGAACCGGGCGATCGAAGAAGTCCTGGTAGACGGACTTGACCGAGGTATTCCCGCCCCCGTGCAGGACCAGCGCCTCTTCCTGGCCCAGCAGCCGAGAGGTGTAGACCCGCAGCGCCAGGTCGTCGTCCTCGAATCGGCTCGCGTCCCCTTCGTCCCAGCGACTCTCCATACTTCCTCCGGGCGCGTAGGGTAGCCCGCGAGCGCCCCCGTAAGGCTTCAGATGGCGCCCTGGCAGGCCGATGGTTGTTCTGCCGCGGTGCGCCCGAGCCCCGCGGGAATGGGCCTGTATGAGCACGTTGCGGACCGGCAAGAGAATCGGCAACTACCGGATCGCCGAGCAGATCGGCGGCGGCGCCATGGGTCGTGTCTGGCGCGGGGTGGATGAGGCGCTGAGCCGCCCGGTGGCCGTCAAGATGCTGCGCGGCGAGCTCTCGGATCACCCGGAGCTGATCGAGCGCTTCCGGATCGAGGCGCGGATCCTGGCGCGGCTCTCCCATCCCAACATCGCCATGGTCTACTCCCTGGTCGAGGAAGAGGACGAGCTCTACCTGGTAATGGAGTACGTGAAGGGCGAGACGCTGGACTCCTACCTGGAGCGGCACGGGCGACTCGACCTGAACGCGTGCTTCGCGCTCTTCCACCAGGCCCTCGACGGCATCCAGCACGCCCACGAGGGAGGCGTGGTGCATCGGGACATCAAGTCGTCGAACCTGATGCTCGACCCCACTGGACAGGTCAAGTGGATCGACTTCGGCATCGCCCTGATGCAGGGCCGCGAGCGCATGACCCGCGAGGGTGGGCTGATGGGCACGCCCGAGTACATGTCGCCGGAGCAGGTGCGCGGCGAGGCGGGAACCGTCCGTTCCGACGTCTACTCGCTGGGCATCGTGCTCTACCGGATGCTGACCGGGAAGCGGCCGTTCGGTGGCACCGGCGAGTACGAGGTGATGCGTGCCCACGTGGAAACGCTCCCGCCGCGGCCGCGCGAGCAGGGCGCCGAGATCGACGCGTCGCTGGAGTCGGTACTGCTCCAGGCCCTGGCCAAGGACCCGCAGGAGCGCTTCCCCAGCGTCGCGGCGTTCCAGGAGGCGTTGATCGAGGCCGGCGCGCCCGAGCCGGCCAGCGGTGGGGCCAGCGCCGCGGCATCGGCGGCGAGCGAGATCACGCTCTTCGACGTGCGACCGCCCGAGGCCGCTTCCGGCGCGACCGCAATGGCGCCTACACGGCCGGACTTCGACGGCCTCGACGAAGAGCTTCCCTGCGCCACGATCCGGGATGCGGATGCCCTCGAGGCGGAGCCGACCCCGCAGATCGGGAGAAGCCGCTCGCGGGGGCTCGGTCTGCTCGCCGCCGCTCTCCTCCTGGCCGGCATTGCGGCTACAATCCACTGGTTCGCTTCGTCCGATCGAACCACGGAGACCCCGGTGGCAGCGGAAACCAACCCGGCGACGGCAGACGAGCCGAACCTCTCCTTCGAAGCGATGGTGGATCGCGCAGAGGCGGACGCAGCCGAGCAGCCGACCGATGCCGCAGCCCCGATCGCGCGGCCGCAAGGCACCTCCAACGCTCCCAGGGCCAAGGGCTGGGAGATCCTGCGCTGATGCGAAGGACCCTGGCGCTGGTGCTGTGCGTGATGCTCAGCGGCTGCGCCTCCAGCCAGCTGGTCGGCAGGATGCGCCGGGCGTCGCGCGACCCGGGACAGACGCTCCTGGACCTCCCCGACAAGGTGGAGAAGCACTACGCGTGCAAGGAGCGCGTGCTGCCCTGGTTCAAGCTGGAGCGAAACGAGATCAACCCGAAGCGCGTGGAGCCGGGCAGCCAGCTCAACCACCGCATCGAGTATGCGCTGTGCCCGAAGAGCCCCACGGCCGTCGTGACCGGCACGCTGGCTACCCGGGTTCGCTTCAAGGGCCAGGTCGTGCTGCTGGACGAGATCCCCGACTTCGAGCTCAAGCCGGGCCGCTGGCGGGTGGATGCCTTCGTGCGCCTCCCGGAGAACGCCGAGCCCGGCGTCTACGCCCTCGAGATCCACTTCGCCGAAGGCAACGTCCGCATCAACCAAAGCCTCACCTTCGGCGTCGACGGCTGAGCCAGATTCGGACTCAGTAGACCCCGGGGACGATCCGCCACTTCACGCGCGCCTTGTAGCGGTCCCAGTCGGCGCCGTACTTCTGGGCGCACCAGCGGTCGTCGCGGCGCTCGCGGGTTGCGAGCAGCAACGCGAACCAGGCCGGGTAGAAGTACGGAATGAAGGAGCCGAAGCCGGTGAGCAGGCCCCAGGACAGGGCGATCATCCAGTCGCCCAGGTAGTTCATGTGGCGCGCCAGGCCCCAGTAGCCGGAGACCAGCAGGCGCGTTCCGCGGACCGTCTCCAGCGACTCCGCCGGCTTTCCCCAGATTCTGCAGTTGTCCGGATCGCGCTTGAAGCGGTGCTTCTGGCGGTTGGCACCGACGAAGATGGCGTAGCCCACCAGGTTGAAGGCCACGACGCCGCCCACCCAGAGCGGCGAGGCGTCGCGGAAGTGGTCGATCAGGTAGAAGGCCTGCAGGCAGTAGGTCATGGGCACCAGGACCAGGTCGCCGAAGACCAGCATCCAGCCGAAGCGCTCCTGCTGGATGTCGATGGTCTGGAGCAGCAGCGCCTCGTTCCAGAAGTTGTTGGCCACGTAGACGACCTGCAGGACGATCACCGCACCCATGGCCAGCGAGACCTCGCCGTACCGCTCGTACTGGGCGGCGGCCATGCCGAAGTCGAGGACCAGCCAGCCGATCAGGCCGGGGCGGCACTCGCAGAAGAACTTCCAGTCGAAGCCCGTAATCGGCGGGGTGCGGGGGTTCAGGGCGGTGCCGTAGAAGTACTCGCGGACGAAGCTGCCGCTGCGCTTGGAAGGGCCGCCAGGGCGCTGGATGCCCCACCACCAGAGAAAGAGGGCCAGCGAGAACGCGAAGATCGTGGCTGCGCTGAGCAGCGCGCCGAAGTGGGCGTGCAGCCAGGCCAGGGGCAGCCAGCCCGCCCGGTAGCCCAGCAGGACGGCGCCCAGACTCACGGCCATCGAGAGCGATCCGTTGATCCGGTAGGAGAGCCGCGAGCCGTCGGGGAGCGGCGTTCCCTGGACGATCCGCGCGGGAAGCAGCCGCTCCAGAGCGGCCTGGAAGGCGAACCAGCCGACGCACACCAACGCGGCGGCGCCGCTGGGCACCACGGCGGCGAAGAAGCCGCTCCAATCGGAAGCGGAGCCGGGCAGCAGGCTCGCCCCGTTGAAGGCGATCCCGAAGTAGAGGTAGTAGACGACCGCCGTCATCACGACGATGTTGATCTGGGCGACGGGCACGCGGCGCTTGGGCATCGGTTGCCGCGACGGTACGCACTCGTGTAAAGACTTGCCATCGGCTGCAGCCAGCCGACCCGAGGAGAACGCGATGAGCGAGTCCCTTGCCCCCACCCGCCCTGCCGGTTCAACGGGCTTCACCCTGCCCGTCTGGGTCTGGCTCACGCTGTGGATGGCGGTCTGGGTCGGCGTCCCGCTGCTGGCGCATCGGGCCGTGCACGGAGTCGTGAACCCGTGGCACGTGGCGCTGAGCTTCTTCCTCGCCATCAACATCCTGATCTGCATCTGGGAGATCTCGCTGGGCGCACAGATCAGCGAGATCGAGCGCTGGCACCACGACCCGGAAGGAAGACGTGAGCGTCCGCGTGGGCTGATCTGGCTGGCCGCCGCCACGCCGCGCGACCTGTTGTCCACGCGGCTCTGGGCGCGGGTCTGGTCCGAGTACGCCCTCTACGATCCGTCCTACGCGGACCGCCGCTCGTTCGGCTTCGCCATCGACGTGGGCAACGGCTGGAGCACGCTGCTGCCGAGCCTTTTCTTCCTGGTGGGCATGACCGCGGGGTTCGTTCCGGCCGTAGTGCTCGGTCTGGTCGGCGCGTTCCTCTTCTACCAGAAGTTCTACGGCACCTGTCTCTACTTCTTCACCTACCTGTTCAACCGCCGCTACCAGGGGCATCCCATCGGGCGCCTGATCCCGATCGTGGGCGGCAGCAACGGCATCTGGCTGATCTTCCCGGCCGTCGGCCTCTACGTGTGCCTCCGGCTGATCCTGGAGAACCGCTACGATCTGCTCTGGAGCTGATCCGGGGCCACACTCGTCGCCCCGCCGGAGGATCGCCATGATGAGATCTCGACGCGCGTTCGCGGCCGTCGCACTTCTCGCGCTGGGCGGACTGGTCTACGCCGGCACGCGCTACCTGCCCTTCGGACTTCCCGATGCGGAGCGCTACTTCGATCCGCCCGGGAAGCGCCAGCTCCAAGAAGACGAGATCGGGCAGCTCACCGACGTGCTCAACCAGTACCGGAGCCTCAGCTCCACCGGCGATCTCTTCCACGGCTGGAACCGGGAGCAGCGGCTCGCCTGGAAGTACACCATCGCCTTCTCGTCCTACGGGCTGCCTTCGGCCATGCTGATCGCCCCCGAGCAGAAGGAGCAGCTGCAGCACCTGCTGTTCATGATGATCCAGAAGATGAAGTCGCGGCTGGTGTGGGGCGACTACACGGAGATGGGTTTCGGCGAGGACCCGATCTCGTACCAGAACATCATGTACAAGGGCCACCTGAACCTGATGTACGGCCTGTACCAGCTCACCACGGGCGATCTCCGCTACGCGCGCGAGTTCACCTGGCTCACCAACCAGATCGTCGAGGAGATGCGGTTCCACCACCGCGGCGTCTACGAGGGCACCACCTGCGAGCCCGACCACTGGTTCGTGGAGTGCAACACGATCGGGATGCTCAGTCTGTACGTGTACGACCGGCTCTTCGGCACCCACTACACCGAGAACGAGGTCGCCTGGAGTCTGGACTTCATCGAGAAGCGCATGGTCGATCCGGAGACCGGCCTCTTCTACCGCCAGTACCACCCCAGCCACGACGTCGTGGACACGCGCCTGCTCGGATACAACAACGCCTGGATCATCACCTTCCTGCGCCCGATCCGCCCCGAGTGGTCCGAGCGGCTCTACCCGGTCTGGAAGGAAGTCTTCGTGCGGGAGTTCGGTCCCTACGCCACGGTGGACGGTGAAAATGGCGGCGCCCCCGACGAGGTCGCCCACGTGTTCGGCCTGTGGGTGGCCAAGGAGATGGGCGACATCGATCTCTATACCAAGCTGCGCAACGCGAGCGACAAGCTGGGCGAACTGACGCTCGATCCCGCGACCGGCGGCATGACCTATGAGAACGAAGACGCGGTACTGATGAACGGCGTGACCCTCGCAACCAAGTTCCACGCGGGCTGGGATGCAGTGTTCTCCCACGACTGGGGCCACGGCGGCCCCGTCGCCGTTCCAGACGTCTCCGACCTGGAGTGGAGCGACCTGCTTCCGGCCCGGGTCTACGACCTGGATCCGGAGCGTCCGCTGCCGGAGCCGGTGGAAGGCCGGGACTGCCCCAACTGCCTGTGGGGCGACCCGGACCGCGCCGGAATCCCGAACGCCGAGGATCGGCTCGCGGCCACCGCCCCGCCGTCCTGATGCCGCGTCCGAGGCTCAGCTCGGCGCGACGTCGATCCCCAGCAGCTCCGCCGCGTTCTCGAACAGGATGCGCCGCTCGAGGCCGCGGTCGCCGCGGCAGGCCTCGCGCACGATGGCCAGGGCGGGCGGGCGATTGCCGTAGGGCCAGTCCGAGGCGAAGAGCACGCGCTCGGCGCCGAACGCTCCGACGAGCTGGCGCACGCGCTCCGGTGACTGGAACGAGGTGTCGACACACACGTTGGGGAACGGAGCCAGGAGCTTCATCACCTGGTCCACCTGGAGCAGGCCGGAGTGGCCGGCGATGAAGCGGACGCCGGGGACGTCGCGAACCAGCTCCGCGGCGTAGTGGATGGCGCCGTAGCGCGGCTCTTCCTTCTCCCGCTCGGCTCCCAGGTAGTAGGACGAGACGCCGCAGTGGAAGAGCACCGGCAGGCCGTGGGGAGCGAAGGCTTCCAACGCCGCGCGGGTCTCCGGGCTGGTGAGCGGGATCTTCTGGATGATGGGGTGGAGCTTCAGGCCCCGCGCCCCGGCCGCCACGTCTGCCGCCAGCGCGGCGCTGGGATCGGGGAACCTGCCGTCCTCCGCGCGCGTGTAGTCCACGCCCGTGAAGGGCACGATGCGTGGGTCCCTTTCTCGCGCCTCCGCCAGGTCCGCGAAGCCGACGTGGGGCGGGATCGGCAGGCACACGCTGTGGCTGATCTGTGCCTCGTCCAAGGAGCGAGCGAAGTTCTCCAGGGTGGCGGTGGCGTTGCGTGCTCGCTCGGCGCGGGTGATCTGGCGGGCCAGCAGCCGGTAGACCAGCTTGCCCAGACGCAGGGGATCGCGGTGCAGGCGGCTCTCGGCCAGGGACGCCGGGTCGAAGACCTCTTCCTTCTCCACGCCCAGGCGGCCGATCAGCTCGCCGCCGTGCGGGTACAGGATGTCGCCCAGGTGGCCGTGGGCGTCGATGATGGGCTCCATGGCGGGCCATGGTGCCAGACGGCGGGGGGAAGGCGCTAGGAGCGGAGGCGGCGCGCGGCGACCAGCAGCGCGGGCAGCAGCAGCAGCAGCGCCGTCGACGGCTCGGGAACCGTGGTTCCGATGAGACCGCCCGCCGGATCGAAGAGATCCAGGACGATCGGATTCTCGCCGGCGTCGAAAGCTTCGAGCTTGTCGAGCTCAAGCGTATTGAGGAAGTCGAGCACGAAGCCGGTGTTGTTCACGGACACGCTCATGTCCGCCAACAACCCGGCAACGCTCCCGCCGGTCAAGGCCCACTGGACGACGGCGGTCTCCGAGAAGGCAGCCGCGCTGTTCTGGTCGAAGTCCCACTGGGCCTGGCGGCTGCTCAGGAGGGTCCCGTTCGAGGCGCTGAGCAGCGTCGCTCCGGCGTCGAACGAGAGTTGGACAAAGCCCGTCGCCCCGGCCGCCGTCGTGATCGCTCCGGTCAGGGCGAAGGTCGCGACGAGGGTCGCGCCGGCCGGAGCGCCGGGAGCAGACACGTCCTCTATGAACCTTGCGACCGCGGCCGCCTGGTGCAGCGCGGAGCCGGGAGTGCCCTGGGTGCTCGCCAGGCCGCCCAGGCTCCAGAGGGCGGCGACGGCCGTGGCCGTTCCCGCCGCGGTGGTGCAGCTGGTGGGTCCGGCGGCGCCCCCCTGGCTGCAATTCAGGGTCAGATCGCCACTAGGTGGGGAGGTGAGCACATTCGCCGTCGTGGTGAGAGTCAAGGCCCCGGCCGGGGCTCCGCTGAGCACGACGCCCAGCACACCCAACAGCAGTACGATCCGGACTCCCGCTCTGCGCATGGCGAACCGCCTCCGTAGCAAGATTCGCTAAAGGGGAGTGGACGGCAGCGGCAACAACGTGTCAGAAAAGCGATGCCCGGGGCGCTCCGGCCCGCCCTTGAGGCGACCCGCCTCGCACATTTCGCGCGCAGCGAGGAGCACGGCGGCAGCAAGCAGAGCGGCAAACGACGGGCCTCGGATCGGCATGGCACACCTCAGGGATGGCCGACCGGGTCGGCCCCGGTGTAGGTGGCCTACGGCGCCCCGATGTGCCAGCTGCCGGCAGATTGCACAGGAGTTGCACACCGATTCGCCCGCTGTTCGCCCGGATCGGGGCTAGAGGGCGGCCTCCAGGCGCAGCACGGTGGGCTCCGAAATGCGGAAGAAGCTCATGAGCTTCTGCATGGCGCCGTACTTCGCCTTGAAGGCCTCCTCCACCCGCTCGCGGGTGGCCTCGTCCTCCACCTCGGAGGCGCCCACCGCCAGGGTGGTCTCGCCGGCGCGGATCTCGATTGCGGAGCCGCGGCGGATGTTGGCGAGCCAGCGGGAGTCGTTGGTGCGCACGTAGCCGGTGCCGTCCACCAACACGATCCACACCTTGGTCTCGCGGGCCTCCCCGTCCTCGTCCTGGGTCTCGATCTCGATGGTCTTGGTCTCGGCGAAGGGAGCCCAGTCCGCGGCGGCGGCCGCGGCCGGGAAGAGCCAGGCCAGCGCCAGCAGCGCCCCGGCCAGCCGGGGCGGGTGGAGGTCCAGGTGCATGAGATCCCCCTGAGGTTGCCGCTCCCAACCCTACCCGAGATCCGCTTGGCTCGGAGGCCGGAATTCGCCAGACTCCCGGCGCCATGAGCACTTCCAACCCGTTCTTCCAGTTCCAGGGGACCGACGGCTACATTGCCGGACCGGCTCTCGTGGATGCCGTCAACGCCGCCATCGCCCTGGAGCGCCCGCTGCTGGTGAAGGGGGAGCCCGGAACGGGCAAGACCCTGCTGGCCCAGCACGTGGCCGAGGGGCTCTCCATGCCCCTGGAGAAGTGGCATATCAAGTCCACCAGCAAGGCTCAAGAAGGCTTGTACGTCTACGACACGGTGCAGCGTCTCAACGACGCGCGCTTCGGCGACGGCGACGTCGCAGACATCCGCCACTACATCAAGCTGGGCCCCATGGGGCGGGTCTTCTCCGCGGAGGAGCGCCACGTCCTGCTGATCGACGAGGTGGACAAAGCCGACCTCGAGTTCCCCAACGACCTGCTGCGCGAGCTGGACGAGATGCGCTTCACCGTCATGGAGACCAGCGACGAGGTGGAGGCGAAGAAGCGCCCGCTGGTGATCATCACGTCCAACAACGAGAAGGAGCTGCCGGACGCCTTCCTGCGCCGCTGCGTCTTCTACTTCATCGACTTCCCGGACGTGGACCTCATGCGCCAGATCGTGGACGTGCACCACCCGCGCCTGGAGACCCAGCTTCTGGACCAGGTGCTGGTCAAGTTCTACTGGCTCCGCGAGCAGAGCGAGCTGCGCAAGAAGCCCTCGACCTCGGAGCTCATCGACTGGATCTCGGTGCTGCTGCGCTCGGGAATGACCGCCGACGACATCGAGCATCACATCCCGTTCCTCGGCGCGCTGCTGAAGAACGAGCGCGACACCGAGGCCCTGGACCAGTACCAGGAGCGGGGCGGCAGCTACCCCTCCGACTGGAGCCAGCTCGGGCCCCGGTACAACAACTAGGGGCCGGCGCGTGTTCCTGGATTTCTTCTACGAGCTTCGGGATGAAGGCGTCCCCGTCGGCATCCAGGAGTGGCTCACCCTGATGGACGGCATGGCCAAGGGCCTGCACGGCTCCAGCCTCAACCACTTCTACAACCTGTCCCGGTCCTGCCTGGTCAAGAGCGAGACGTACTTCGACGCCTTCGATCGGGCCTTCCTCAAAGTGTTCGAGGGGGTCGAAGGCGCCCTCGACATCGAGGACGAGCTTCAGCAGTGGCTCTCGGACCCGAAGAACTTCGAGGGCCTGACCGACGAGCAGCGCGAAATGCTCGAGCGCCTGAGCGGCGACGAGCTGATGCAGAAGCTCTTCGAGCGGCTCGCCGAGCAGACCGAGCGCCACGACGGGGGCGGCAAATGGGTGGGAACCGGCGGCCACTCGCCGTTCGGCCACGGCGGCGAGCACCCGACGGGCATTCGCATCGGCGGTCCGTCGAAGAGCCGTTCCGCCATGAAGGTGGCGGAGGAGCGGCGCTACAGGGACTACCGCACCGACGAGACCCTCGACCTGCGCCAGACCAAGGTGGCGCTGCGCCGCCTGCGGCAGCTCACCCGCACCGGCCCGGCCACGGAGCTGGATCTGGACGAGACCGTGGACGAGACCTGCCGCAACGCCGGCGAGATCGAGCTGGTCTTCCGCCCCGAGCGCAAGAACGACGTGCGCCTGCTCCTGCTGATGGACGTGGGCGGAACCATGGATCCCTTCTACGAGCCCGTGAGCCGGCTGCTGACCGCCCTGCACGAGGAGCGCGGCCTGCGCGACTTCAAGGCCTACTACTTCCACAACTGCCCCTACGAGCTGTTGGGCAAGACGGCCCGCCTGCTGCGCCGCGAGGCGCTGCCCACCGGCGACCTGCTGCGCACCCTGGGCGCGCGCTGGAAGGTGATGATCGTCGGCGACGCCGCCATGCATCCGGCCGAGCTGATGGAGCCCTACGGCAACATCGACCCGCGCAAGACCGCCGAGTCCACCGGCATTGCCTGGCTCCACCGCATCGCCGATCACTTCGACCGCTGCGTCTGGATGAACCCGGAGCTGCCGCAGATCTGGGGCGAGTACCAGACGGTGGAGGTGATCCGCAAGATCTTCCCCATGTACCACCTCTCCACCGACGGCATCGCCGAGGCGGTGCAGACGCTGATCGGAGCCAAGGCCGTCAACTGAGGCCGCTCGAGAAACGAGACAACGCGTGGACTACCAGCACATCGAGATCCGCAAGGACGGTCCCATCGCGACGCTCACGCTGAACCGTCCGGAGAAGCTGAACGCCCTGAACCGTCGGATCATGCAGGAGATCATCCACGCGGCCCGCTCCTTCGAGGCGGACACGGAAACCCGCGTCGTGATCTTCAACGGCGCGGGGAAGCACTTCTGTGCCGGCGCCGACCTCAGCGCCGGGGATGCCGAGGGCGAGCGTCCGGATGTCTCGACCCGGCTCAAGCTGCGGCGTAGCCTGAGCCTGGGCGCGGATCTGGTGAGCGCCATCTACGGCATGGACCAGATCACCATCGCCGCGATCCACGGAGCGGCTCTCGGCGGGGGGGCCTGCATGGTGACCGCCTGCGACTTCCGCATCGGCGCCGAGGGCTCCTTCTGCGGCTACCCCGAGGTGAATCGCGGCATGAACCTGCAGTGGGTCGGCCTGCCGCTCTGCGTCCACCTGATCGGCCCTTCCCGGGCCAAGCGCATGATCGCCCTGGGACGGAACGAGGATGCCCCGACCCTGCTGGACTGGGGCTTCTACGACGAGGTCGTGCCGCGGGACGAGCTGCTCGAACGCGCCATGGCCATGGCGCGCGACTACGCGGACCAGCCGCCGATCGCCGCGCAGATGATCAAGCAGAGCGTGAACGCCGTCGTCTCCGCCCTGGACCGCTCCATCATGCACATGGACCGCGACCAGTGGATGCTCACCGCCGGCACCGACGACTACCGCGAGGGCATCAAGGCCTTCTTCGAGAAGCGCAAGCCGGAGTTCAAGGGGAACTGAGATGGCCGAGGATCTCGTCTCTCTCTCGACGCGGATCATCGACGAGGGCGCAGCGATCTTCCCGGTGCGCATCAACCAGGAGCTCAGCGAGATCGCCGCCGGCGTGATGCTGGTCGAGTCGTTCTCCAACGTTGCGGCGATCGCGACGGAGGAGGGCCTGATCCTTTCGGACACCAGCGGCGCCCGGACCGGAGGCGCCGTGGTGAAGAGCTTGCGCGCCTGGAGCTCGGACGCGATCCACAGCGTCCTCTACACCCACGGGCACATCGACCACGTGGGCGGCGCCGGTGCCTTCGTCGCCAACGCGCAAGAGCTGGGCCACCGACCGCCGCGCTTCATCGGACACGAGAACCTGCCTCCGCGCTTCGACCGCTACAACTTGACCGCCGGCTACAACGCGGCGATCAACGCCCGGCAGTTCGGCGGGCTGAAGAACATGAGCATCGGCGGCGCTCAGCGCTTCCTACCCGAAGGAACGCCTGCGCCCGACGTGACGTTCCGCGACCGCATGGGCGTGAGTGTGGGGGGCGTGCGACTCGACCTGCGCCACGCCAAGGGCGAGACGGACGATCACGTCTGGGCCTGGCTCCCGGACCGCAAGATCATCCTCACCGGGGACTTCTTCATGTGGAGCTTCCCCAACGCGGGCAATCCGCAGAAGGTTCAGCGGTTCCCACGCGAGTGGGCCGCAGCCCTGCGCGAGATGTCGGGCCTCGGAGCCGAGCTGCTGGTGCCCGCCCATGGATTCCCCATCGGCGGCGTCGATCGCATTCGAACGGTGCTGGACGACACGGCGGCGGCCCTGGAGAGCCTCGTCACCGGCACGCTGGAGAGGATGAACGCCGGGGAGCGCCTGGACACCATCCTCCACTCGCTGTCGCTTCCGAAGGAGCTCATGGGCAAGCCCTACCTGCGCGCCCTCTACGACGAGCCCGAGTTCGTGATTCACAACATCTGGCGGCTCTACGGCGGCTGGTACGACGGCAATCCGTCGCGGCTCAAGCCGGCGCCGGACTCGGCGCTTGCTCGGGAGGTGTCGGGCCTCAGCGGCGGCGTGAATGCGCTGGTGGTGCGGGCCCAAGCCCTCGCCGAGGCCGGCGAGTTCCGCCTGGCCTGCCACCTGATCGAGATGGCGGTACTCGCCGAGCCCGAGAGCAAGAGCGCCCACGCGGCGCGAGCGGCGATCTACACCGAGCGACGAGACCACGAGACCTCGCTCATGGCCAAGGGGATCTACGGCGATGCGGCCCGGGAGTCCGGCGAGAACCTCTAGGAGCCCGACCCAAGATGGGGTGCGCCGGCCCGGGCGCCGAGACGCCGCGCTGGCAAGGCGCGCGACTGAGCCATAGCCGTAGCTACGGCGCAAGGAGCGCAACGCAGCCAGCGAGGATGGATCGGCGTTCGGACGGTGTGCCCCATCTTGGGTCAGGCTCCTAGCCGCACGCGGTGGCCGTGAAGACCCGGGACAGACCGGCCCTGGGGGCTGCTACGCTTCGGACATGATCCACGCTCGTCTCGTTCTTCTCGCGATCCTGGCGCTGGTTGCCTGGGGAGCGGCGCAAGCCGACTCCGGGAAGGCCGTCCCGGCAGGCAAGGACTTCGGCGCTGGGATCACGCTGGCGCAGCCGACCGCGCTGGCGAACGTGCTTGGGGAGACGGACCGCTACCGGACGGAGCCGGTCCTGCTCCACGGCCGCATCTCGGAGGTCTGCCAGCACAAGGGCTGCTGGACCATCCTGCAGGATGGCAAGGCCAGCGTGCGCGTGCGCTTCGTGGACTACGGCTTCTTCCTGCCCAAGGACTGCAGCGGCGAGGAGGCTTTCATCCAGGGCACGGTGAAGGTCGAGACCCTGTCGGAAGACCAGGCCCGCCACTACGAGGCCGAGACGCGAGACGGCGACCCCGAGCGAATCCAGGGGCCGCAGCGCGAGGTGGGCTTCCTGGCCTCAGGCGTCCGCCTGGTCGGACGCCAGGACGTGTCCGCGGAGTAGGCCGGATGGATCGGATCCCTTCCAGGGGTACCGCGACGCGTTGGCGAACCGCTGCG
>Ga0255054_10000118_pt1 | contig 42034 bp, 41 predicted proteins | sample JV7_2_23_MG_FD_188634 | JGI IMG/M metagenome (GOLD analysis project Ga0255054, IMG submission 188634) | Seawater microbial communities from Jervis Inlet, British Columbia, Canada - JV7_2_23 | ecosystem: Environmental > Aquatic > Marine > Inlet | place: Canada: British Columbia | collected... | reverse complement strand
TGATGAACAGGGCAACCCTGTATCCATCATCATTCTCGGGATGGGCAAACTCGGTGGCGCGGAGCTCAATTTCTCGTCAGATATCGACCTGATCTTTTTATTTCCTTCCGACGCTGATAGTGACGGAAACAAGAGCCTGGCCGCACAGGACTACTTCACGCGACTGTCACGTCACATCCTTGCATTAATCGACGAAGTGACGGCCGATGGCTTCGCGTTCCGCATCGACACACGATTACGGCCGTTCGGAGAAAGTGGCCCACCCATCGTCAGCTTTGCGGCTCTTGAGTCTTATCTCTTGCAGCATGGCCGTGGCTGGGAGCGCTATGCCTATGTCAAAGCGCGTATCGTCGGCCCGCAGCCCGCGACTGCTATTGCTGACGAACTTTACGACAATCTGATTTCGCCGTTCGTATACCGGCGCTATCTGGATTTCGGTGTATTCGAGTCGTTACGCGAAATGCACGCATTGATTGCGGCTGAGGTACGGCGGCGCGAATTGGCAGACAACATCAAGCTGGGCCCGGGTGGTATTAGGGAAATTGAATTCATTGTTCAGTCCTTACAACTCGTACGGGGAGGCAGGCAACCAGACCTGCAGGACCAAAAGTTGCTGCGCGTCCTGCCCAGGCTCGTTGGCAGGCACGGGCTGGATGATACCGACGCCAAAACCCTGACCGACGCATACCACTTCCTTCGCCGGCTTGAGAATTTCATACAAGCTATTCGTGATCAACAGACCCACGAGTTACCGACGGGCGCGGTCGATCGTGCCCGATTGTGTCTTGCGATGAGATATCCGGATTGGAATGCCTTACTTACTGATCTTGATCAACACCGCAGCAACGTGACGCGGCAATTTGAAGCGATCGCTTTTCGCGACCGCGTTGTTGGAGACGATAATCGACTGCAACGTCGCCTGGCGGAAGCCTGGGAGAGCAACGCCGATGTCGCAGCGTGGAAAGCACTACTGACAGATGAGGGCTTTCGCATGGCAGAAGGGGTTGCCGAACGACTTGTAGTGTTTTCAGGCGCGCCAGGAACGCAACAGATTGACTCAGATGCGCGGCGGCGGTTGCAGCAATTCATGCCCGATTTATTGCTCTTGATACGAGAGAGCGGGCAACCGGTAACGGCACTGATACGAATTCTCGCAGTTGTCGAAAAGGTCTTGCGGCGCAGTGCCTATATCGCGCTACTCAACGAAAACAGCCATGTGCTGGCGCGCCTGGTTAACCTGTGCGAGCGCAGCACGTACATCGCCGAGCAGATAAGCAGATACCCGATACTCCTCGATGAATTGTTCGACCCAAATTTGCATTCAGTCTACGTTTCGAAAGACGAGCTCAAATCCGAGCTTGAAGACCGCCTGGAAAATTGTTCTGCACAAGACATAGAAGAGCAAGTGTCCGTGCTTGGTCAATTCCAGCGCGCAAATCTCTTCCGTGTTGCTGTCGCTGATTTCACTGGCAATCTGCCAATTATGAAAGTCAGTGACAGCTTGACGGAGCTTGCGGAGACTGTCCTGAGTCATGCCTTGCGTATCGCCTGGCAAGAGATGACCGAACAGCAGGGCGTGCCGGAATATGTCGTCGATGGCCTGCGCTATCAGGCAGGGTTCGGAATTATCGGCTACGGCAAACTCGGCGGCCTGGAAATGTCGTATGGGTCAGACCTGGATATTGTGTTTCTGCACGACTCACACGGGTCTGAGCAGAAAACCAGTGGCAGCAAGTCGATTGACAACACGATGTTCTTCACGCGTCTGGTGCGCCGCCTGGCACACTTCCTGACGACGCAAACAGGGTCAGGATTGCTCTATGAGGTCGATATGCGATTGCGCCCCGACGGTCACTCGGGCCTGCTCGTCAGCAGTGTTGATGCATTTGAGCGGTATCAGGAGGAAAACGCCTGGACCTGGGAACACCAGGCTTTGCTTCGTGCCCGACCTGTTGCCGGCAGCGGTAAGATCGCGCAAGAATTCGTGCGAATCCGGGCCGACACACTGACGCGCCGCGTGCGCCGGGACAAGCTTCGCGACGATGTCATTTCAATGCGCCAGCGGATGCGCTCAAAACTCGACAAGAGCGATACGAATCAATTTGATCTTAAGCAAGGAGCCGGCGGAATTGGTGACATCGAATTCATCGTGCAATACCTGGTTCTGGCTAATGCAGACGAGCATCCGCAGGTCTTTCACTATTCGGATAATATTCGACAATTAGAAGCACTGGCGGCGGCTGGAAGTATTGGTGCAAAAACGTCATCGCGCCTGCAGGATGTATATCGAACATTCCGCTTGCGCATGCATCACCTGATACTGGATGAACAAGAACCACTGGTAGCCGTGCATGACTTTGCCGACGAGCGATCGTTCGTGATCAAAATATGGGAGCAGACTCTGGGCGAGGATGTGTCATAGTTGTCCGCACGGTCGAGGGTTTATAATTCGGAGTAATTCGCACAACACGACAGGAATCGTAGTGATACAAAAAGCAGGAACCGTTGACGAAGACCTTATTCCGGCAAATTCACAACACCGCTACCAGGTGGGCAAGCAGGACCTGCCATTGTCGTGCCCGATGCCGGGCATGTACTTATGGAATTCGCACCCGAAGGTTTTCCTGCCGATCGAGGAAGAAGGTGACGTAAAATGTCCGTATTGTGCTGCGGTATATTGCCTCGAGACTGACTAGCGCCGAATACTCAAAAAACTCAGGAAAAATGCTCCTAAAAGCTTCGAAAAGTACCGATCAACGATTATCGGCGAAATGGGAAAATACCCGATGACTGAAATGCTTTTGCACTAAAATCCCCTAAAATTCACTAAAAAGACAAAAATTCTTGCGATTGTCGGAAAAATAACAAAAGGAGGCCTGGGATCGCGCCGCAATGCCATTAGCAATCGGCGCCACCTCGCTGAGATGTGGCGTAAGTACGGATGATATGACTGAATAGCTTGCGATACTGTAGCTAAATGAGTCGAAACACTCGAAAAAGTGGACTAAAGGTAGAAAATACATGCAGGCTGGTTTCCGCTGTATAGGCAGCTGGACTCACAGGCTGAATATTACACATATTCTGGAAAAATCGTCGAAATAGCAGAGAAGTAATTATAAAATCTATGAAAAAGATCTGTTTATTTGATTTTCATGAAGGCAAAAGGCGAGGCTCTTGACCGAAAGCGTCGAGAAAACCGAATCAGGCGCCATCCTGTACGACAGGCAGGTTATCAGCGAGATAAGTGCAGACCGGTTCACGCCCAGCGGCTGGTTGCATTCGGAGCCGGTGTCGGGATCGTTGCGGTCAGCCGGTCGTGGCGGGACGATGTACGTTGGCAATGTGCCGCGACAATTCGTGCTGCGACACTATATGCGTGGGGGGTTGATAGGAAAGTTCGTCGAGGATTCGTACTTGTGGACCGGGGAGGAGAATACCCGGCCATTTGTTGAGTGGCGGATGCTCGCGAAAATGGTCGATAGCGGGCTGCGGGTTCCACGCCCGGCTGCGGCGAGCTACCGTCGATACGGCGTTCTGTACAGGGCGGACATTATTACGGTGCGCATTCCGAATGTTGTGCCGCTGTCTGAGCATATTGCTACGAAACCGCGGGACGCTGCCTTTTGGGCGTCACTTGGTAAAGCAGTGGAAGGGTTTCATTCAAAAGGCATATTTCACGCCGACATGAATGCGTACAACCTGCAGATCGATCGCGACGGAGATCTGTGGATGCTCGATTTTGATCGTGGCAGATTGCTGCAACCAGGACCCTGGCAACAACGGACATTGAGCAGGTTGCATCGCTCGCTGCATAAAATCGCCGCCCTGAATCCCAGGTTGTACTTTCGACATGAAAACTGGGAGCAATTCCTGGAAGGCTACTTCCAGGCATCCAGGTCCGCATAGTAGTCTGGATGCGGTTCCGGCAGGTTCTTGAACTTGCGATGTGCCCAAAGGTATTGCTCAGGAAACAGACGTACCTGCTCTTCCAGTGAGCGAATGTACTTCTTCGTGTCCTCAACCGGGTCGTCGCTCGGAAAATCATCAAGTGGTGGCAATATCTTCAGGTGATAACGCCCATCGGGTCGGCGCTCCGGGAAATACGGTATTGTCACTGCTTTGCCGAGTCTTGCGAGTGTCGACGTTGCCGTCGTGTGCATCGATGGTACGCCGAAGAACGGAATAACTTCCGCGCCCTTGCGACTGTAGCTTTGGTCAGGGGCGTACCAGACAGTGCGGCAGTCGCGCAGGCTTCGTACCATCGATTTTATATTCTGTTTTTCGATCGTACTGGCGGCTGACTTTTCCCTTCCCGAGCGCAGCACCTCGGTCGCAAAATCGCTGCGGCTCTTTCGATACACAGCATCGAAGGGCGGAATATTGAGCTTCAGCACACGACCGCTGAGCTCGAGTGTCGTGAAATGGGCGGTCATCAGGATTACGCCGTGCCCGTTGTTGACAGCATCGAGAACATGCTGGACTCCTTCTATCGTTGTAATGGAGTTAAGCCGTCGATCAGATGCCCATCGTGCAAGACCCATCTCAATTATCGACATGCCGAGCGCTGCGAAGTGTCGCCGCGTCAGCAATTCTCGTTCGATGGAAGTGAGATCAGGAAAACACAGCGCAATATTGCGACGCACGATCGCACGGCGCTTACCACCGATCAGGCGGGCCAGGCGGCCCAGGCCCCTGCCGATTAGCAGTGCCGAAGAGTGCGGTAACCAGCAAACCGCGCGCAACAGGCCGAGCCCGATCCAGGTTGGCCAGGTTGCCGGAGCAAGATGGTGGTGAAGTGGTTTGCGGTTAGCGGCCATCGCCGATGGAGCTTATGAACAGCAACGGGCCGAGTCCAGTATTTTCGGGAAATCGGTGCTTGATCTCACTGGGACATGCTGTCGACATAGTCGACACTGTCACTACTTGTTTCACCAGCTGCGGTGTCGATGGCTTCGTCGACGGGTGCCTCGTCAGTCTGTATTCCGACGTGAAACGCGGCGAAGCCCGGCATTACGACCTGGTTTCGCGCCATGCCGATTATGCGGCCCGAGTACGGTGATCGCAGCTCGGTTCTTGCGTTGTTCATAGGATCGGTAATCGTGCCGAGCAAGTCGCCTTTGCGCACCGTGCTGCCGAGGCTTACGTCGGTAAGCAAAATTCCACCGTTATCGGCGCGCACCCACGTCGATCGATAGTAGACGGGCTCCGGGTCGCCCCACAGTCGCCGTTGCTTAACCATGCCCAGCGTATTAACGAGCGTTTCGATGCCTTTGACCCCGAGCTTCACTTCGTTGAGCTCGAGTTGTGACGGGCCGCCGGCTTCCAGGGTCACGGCCGGAATACCAGCGCGTGTTGCTGCGTGACGCAGGGTCCCCACGGCCGGGGTACTGTGAAGAATGACCATTGAGCCAAAACCCAGGGTCAGAGTCATAACATCGGGGTTGCGCAGGTCTGCGCGAATCTGCGGCAGGTTGGCGCGCTCGAATGAACCAGTATGCAGGTCGATGAGTGCGTCGCAGTGCATTACCACATTATTAAAGAACGAGTGCGCGATGCGCGCCGCCGCGCTGCCATTCGGGTTACCGGGGAAATACCGGTTCAGGTCACGGCGGTCGGGCAGGTAGCGTGAGCCGCGACGGAAGCCCTGCACATTGACAATAGGTATACCGATGACAACGCCCGACAGTTTCGATGGATTAAGGTCATGCATGACGCGGCGAACCACTTCGATGCCATTAAGTTCGTCGCCGTGCACCGCGGCCGTCATGCAAAGAGTTGGTCCCGGGAGTGCGCCGTTAACCAATAGCACGGGCGTCGAAACAGGTACACCCTCAAACAACTCAGTCGCAGACCAGGACAAACGTATCGACGTGCCTGGCATTACCTCGGTATTCAATACCGTAATGGGAACCGCGACTCCGGCTGCAGCCGTAACCGCATCAGCCAGCGGTACGACAGGCTCGTCGCTAACGACTTCGGCTACCGGAGGTCCGTGCAGATGTTCGACTGCTGTGGCACCTTCGCTGGAGCGCGAGTCGGAATCTTCTGTTGTATCTTCGAGGATATCAGCGCCGTTATCGCTCTGGTCGACAGCGACTTCAGCAGCAAGTGCCTGACTGGCGGCGAACGCAAGTAATAACAACGTCATTGCGCGGGTTGGAATCATTGCTCAAAATAGCCTAAATTCATGAATTTTTCTGTGAACTAATCAAGAATTTATGATTGAAACTTGAATTGATCTCAATGACAAGAAATAAACAAATTAACTTACTTTTGATGTTGCTCTTGAGCGGCATTGCCCAGGCGCAAGATCCCTTCCCTGCGCCAGCGGAATTACAGCGCGACGTCGACTTCTGGGTCGGAATTTTTACGCAATACACCACCGATCAGGGCGTTCTGCACGATAGTCGAAATCTCGCCGTCGTTTATGAGCGTATTGACTTACCGGTCGGTATGGATCGACGTGAGCGTCAACGTCGTGTCGCGAAACGCCGGGAAGCTCTCCAAATCACTCTCAGAGCTCTGGCGAGCGGTAAACGTGACAACCTGAATGATAAGGAAGCGCATGTACTTGCGTTGTGGCCCACCGGCGTGAGCAACGAAACGCTTGCCACTGCAAGCAGACGCATTCGATATCAGCAAGGTCTGAAGGATCGCTTTCGGCAAGGCGTGATACGTGCCGGTCGCTGGCGGGACTTTATCAACAAAGAACTTCGCGATCTCGGCGTGCCGACCGACCTGGCGGCTCTGCCGCACGTTGAATCGTCTTACAATCCGGACGCACGTTCACATGTCGGCGCATCCGGTATCTGGCAGTTCACGCGCAGTACGGGCCGGCGCTTCATGCGCATTGATCATGTCCTCGATGAACGCAATGACCCGTTTAGCGCTACCCGGGCCGCCGGTAAACTACTTGCCTACAATTATTCGATCACTGGCAACTGGCCGATGGCGATTACTGCCTATAATCACGGTCTTGCCGGCGCTCGTCGGGCGATGCGTCGGTTCGGCGACAATGCGTACGCGGACATTCTCAGAAAATATGACGGCAGGACTTTTGGATTTGCCTCAAGAAATTTCTATGTTGCTTTTTTGGCGGCCAGGAAGGTCGATCAGAATGTCGAGACGTACTTTCCGGGAATCAAAACCGATAGCCCGACCGACTATGCAACGATCGAGCTACAGTCCTACATTCCGGTCAAGGACCTGACTGCCGTACTTGGGGTAACGCCCGCACAACTCGCCGCGCACAATCCCGCTCTACAAGCAACAGTCTGGCAAGGCAGCAAGCATGTGCCCAAGGGCTTCAACATCCGTTTGCCATCAGGCATGCTCAGTGAGCCGATCGCGAATCTTGTTGCAAAGGTCTCGACAGACCAATGGCAGGAATCGCAACTACCCGACCTTTTCCATACAGTCGCTCGTGGCGACACCTTATCGGAAATAGCTGAAGCCTACAGAACGCGGGTTTCGACGTTGGTGGCGCTGAATAATCTAGGCAGTTCACACCGCATTCGCGCCGGGCAGCGCATCCGACTGCCGGCAGCAGGGCCCGCGCCGTCGGCAGTTGTATCGCAAACTACCCAGGCATCGGCGATCGAGTCCACTGTCGTTGCGAACGTCGATGCACCGACCCCGGACACAGCCGTGATCGAGGAACTGATGCCGGCAACGCTGGCGGGTGACATCGCAGCAAGCCTGCTGGGCACCATACAAACGGCCTTGTTATCAGATCCAAGCGACTACAGTGTCGCAAGTGACAACACGATTGAAGTACATCCGCTCGAGACCCTTGGCCACTACGGTGACTGGCTCGGGATCCGCACGCAACGGCTTCGCGATATCAACGGATTGACATTTCGCACACCCGTTGAAGTCGGTAAACGGATTCGACTTGACCTGGACTCCATTGACGCAAAGACATTCGAGGGCCGCCGTATCGCGTACCATCGGGCCAAGCAAGACGGATTTTTTCGGGAGAACATAATTACCGGTGTACGCGAGCACGTGATCGCACGGGGCGAGTCCATCTGGATTCTCTCTTTGCGCGAATATGACGTTCCTGTGTGGTTGTTCCGCCAGTACAATCCCGGGCTCGACCTGCACAATGTGAGGCCGGGTACGACAGTTCGTTTTCCTGTTCTGGCGACTGGCGACAAATTGTGAGGCAGCAATGTTGAGACTGACTCTGGTGCGATTGTTGCCCCTCATCTTGCTGGTCGTCGCTGCGGCAGCATGGATCAACGACGTACAGGGCGGTGGACCGTTCGTGCTGCGGAATCTCGTTCCTCCAACTGTAGTACTGATACTTGCGGCAATCACATTACAACGCGGTGGCGGCACATGGACGGGTTCCGGATGGCGGCTCCCGCTTGGAGTGATTGGTTTCGCCGTGCCGGCGCTCGGCCTGTCGATTTATCTGCATTACGCGTACACGGTCAATCTCAATGAACTATTTTCGGGTGCAACAAATCCGGAGCAACTGTTCCGGTTCCTGCCGGTGTATACGTTGGTCGCAGGTGGAATTGGTTTTGCAATTGGCTGGATCGTGGGTAAAAAGGTGTGATCAGTTACATTTTCCTGCCACAAAAGGTCTGCTAACCTCGGCTCATGCGCGCACTGGGCACATCGATTACCTTTCTGATCCTGCTGTGGCAGGGTAACCTGCTTGCCGGTGAGTTTCCGATCGCGGACAGGGTGATCGTCGACAAGTCGGATCGTAAGTTGCACCTTCTCAGAGATGGTGAGTCGTTTCGAATATTCGACATCGCATTAGGAATTCGCCCAAACGGCGACAAACAGTACGAAGGTGACTTCAGGACGCCGGAAGGACAGTATTTTCTCGGCAAACGAAATCCGGACAGTGAATACTTCTTGTCGATACACGTGTCTTATCCGAACCGCCAGGATATCCGTGAAGCACGATCTCAGGGCCTGGACCCGGGCGGTGCGATTATGATTCATGGTCAGCCAAACTCTCCGACGAGATCCGAAGCGTACTATCGGACCCAGAACTGGACGAATGGCTGTATCGCCGTGTCAAATTCCGACATGATTGATATCTGGCTGATGACGGACAACGATACGCCCATAGAAATTCTGCCCTGACCGAGCGACTCTTGACCATTTCAGAAACTGTTGATGCCGAGGTGCGCCCTGAGGGTAGCCTCGAGGTTTTATCGCAGCTCGAAGTTGATCAGCTTCGCTCGAGCGGTGAGGGAGGCCTGTACAAGCTAATACGCCGTTGCATGCTCGCCGTATTGAATTCGGGCAATCAGACTGATGATGCACGCGCCTTGCTCGAGCGCTATAAGGACTTCAGCATCGGCTTCATTCAGCAGGACCGCGGCCTCAAGTTGTCGCTGCAAGGCGCACCTGGCGAAGCGTTTGTCGATGGCAAAATGATACGGGGCATCCGTGAGCTGTTGTTTGCCGTGCTGCGGGATATCGTTTACACACGAAATGAGGTCGTCGATCGTGGTCGTTTCGATCTCAAGGCCGGCGATGGCATAACGGATGCGGTCTTTCACATCGTCCGCAACGCCGGGTTGTTGCAGCTTCCGGCCGACGTGAACCTGGCTGTTTGCTGGGGCGGTCACGCAATCAGCCGGGCAGAGTACGACTACACCAAGATGGTTGGCTATGAACTTGGTCTGCGCGGGCTCAATATGTGTACCGGATGTGGACCAGGCGCGATGAAAGGTCCAATGAAGGGGGCGACGATCGGTCACGCCAAGCAGCGCATACGTAAAGGTCGGTACGTCGGAATTACTGAGCCGGGCATTATCGCCGCCGAATCACCCAACCCGATTGTAAATTCACTTGTCATCATGCCCGATATGGAGAAACGCCTCGAAGCATTCGTGCGTGTCGGCCATGGCGTTGTCATTTTCCCGGGGGGCGTTGGAACCGCCGAAGAGGTTCTTTATCTGCTTGGCGTACTCTTGCATCCCGAAAATCGAAATCAACCGATGCCGATGATCATGACGGGACCGGCTTCGGCGGAACCGTACTTCAGACAAATCGATGAATTCGTTGCCGCGACGCTCGGCAACGAAGTGCAACAACGTTACAAGATCATAATCGATGATCCACGCGCGGTGGCTCGTGCGATGTGTGCAGGCTTGAACGACGTTCAGGACTTTCGTACACAACATGGAGATGCGTACTATTTCAACTGGCGCCTTGTGATTGATAAGGAATTCCAACGACCGTTTGCCGCAACGCATGCTGCGATGAGCACACTCGAAATTAATGAGGAGTTGCCGAAACACATACTTGCGGCAAATCTGCGTCGTGCTTTCTCCGGAATAGTGTCCGGAAACGTTCGCGAAGACACCGCAGCACTGATCGACGAACAAGGATTGTTCGAGATCAATGGATCGGCAAGCATCATGGGCTTGCTCGACAAACTACTCGCCGCATTCGTTGATCAAAAACGCATGAAAATTTCCGGCAATGATTACTCGCCGTGTTATCGAGTGAGCTGATCGTATGAGATCAGGCGTAATGATCACTGTCTGCTTATTGTCAAATCGCGACAAATAATTGCCGGTCAGTGCGCCTTATTAAGTAAAGCGCCGGCTAACCCACTGAAAAATATATAAAAAATGCCGATCGGCATTGTGATGCAGTTCCTGTGATTTGTGCCACTCGACGCATAGCATTCACTCAAAGGACTGACTGGGCCCAGAGATGCCGGATAACAAACGCTTTAAATGGGTGGACGACTACAGCACGGTTGCCGAGTCGCAAACCGACGAAGCAAACGACCCCGTGACGCCACAAGCACCTGCAGCGAATGATGCAGATGGATGGCAGCAATATCGTCAATGGATTTCGAAAGCGCCTGCTCCCCGCGGACGGCGTGTTGGAATCGATCCGTCGTTGTATACCTGGAAGGGCTACCGCAATTGGTCGGAACAAGTGAAACGCGATTGGGATCCCGACTCAGGCGATGACGTTTCATAGATCTCGGCAGCCAACAGATTATGTCTGAAATGCGCCGGCAAAGCCGGCGTTTTTTTTGTGCGTCAGGTTCATTCATCTTCTGATCGTAATCACTCCTGAAAGGGTGACATGGCATCGTTTCGGAACGGACCTGCGTCTAATTTTTCACTATCCGGACCGCCAATCTGAATATTCTAAATCAAGCTGTGATCTGCCTCACGTCGGCATATCGATGAGCAAACTATAGTCGCCCTCACTGGCCTTACTTTTGCGATTGAAATAGTATGTCAAACAAGTGCAAGGAAGCAGAATCGCCATTTGTTGCCCTCAAGGATGAATCCGCAAGGCAACGTTGGGAGTTGTTTCACCGAGCGATCGCTCACGCGAAACAGTCAAACGATGCGGCCCTCGATGAGGCGGACAACAGTTCGGGCAAAACAAAGAACACAGCACCACTGTTGTCCATCGTTCGCTAGGTATCACTTATGGAACGACTGGTTCAACTTCTTGATGATCTCGATGATCTGATTTCCATGGTCGGTCTGGTCAGCGAGCGGGTCCGCAAAACGCTCTATTCACTAATTTTTGCGTGCATCGCCCTGGCAATCCAGGTCGGCGGCGTTTTTCTGGCGTTGGTCCACCGGCCGCTGGCACTGGGAGTGGCGTTGATCCTGACCGTTTGCTGGCTGTATCACTCAGTAACCTCGCCCCGACTTGAAATAGCCTGACAAGCCCCTATCGTGTCTGATCTGATGCGGCCGCTTTTGTCGGCACGCATGACATGATCGATACGTGGGAGATTGAGGCGTGAGCACCGCAACTGGCCGGGAAACACTCGGCTTTCAGACCGAAGTACGTCAGCTCTTGAAGCTGATGATCCACTCGTTGTACAGCAGCAAGGAGATATTCCTTCGGGAATTGATCTCCAACGCTTCGGATGCTGCCGACAGGTTGCGTTTTGAGGCACTCGCAGCACCGGATCTGTTGAGCGAAAACCCTGATCTGGAGATTCGAATCGAGTCCGACAAAGAGCAGAATACGATCACGATCATCGACAATGGCATTGGCATGTCGCGCGACGAACTCGTCGAACATCTCGGTACGATCGCCCGCTCGGGTACGTCGGAGTTCCTGCAGCAAATGACGGGAGACGAGCAAAAGGACGCACAGCTGATCGGCCAGTTTGGTGTCGGTTTCTATTCGGCATTCATCGTCGCTGACAAGGTTGTCGTCGAGTCACGCCGAGCGGGCCTTGCATCCACGGAAGGTGTTCGTTGGGAATCTGATGGGGAAGGCGAATTTACGATCGAGAATATCGAGCGCAACGATCGCGGCACGGCCGTGACCCTGCACCTGAAGGATACTGAATCGGAATTCGTGGAGCCACTGCGCATCGAAAGCCTTATTCGAAAGTACTCAGACCATATCGCATTCGCGGTCACGCTCGCGGGTAATACAGAAGACAAAGAGGAGCCCAAGGTCGTCAATGCGGCAACGGCACTCTGGACTCGTTCCCGTTCCGAGATCGCCGATGACGAGTACAAGGAATTCTATAAACACCTGTCACACGACTTCGCTGATCCTCTGACATGGAGTCATAACCGGGTTGAGGGAAAACGCGAGTACACGAGTCTGTTGTATATCCCGGCGAATGCGCCGTTCGACATGTGGAATAGGGACGCGCCACGTGGCTTGAAGCTGTATGTGCAGCGCGTCTTCATCATGGATGATGCGGAGCAATTCCTGCCACTTTATTTGCGATTCGTCAAAGGTATTGTCGACTCCTCGGATCTGCCGCTGAACATTTCGCGGGAGTTATTGCAGCAAAACTCGGAATTGACTGCGATGCGTGGAGCACTTGCGCGCCGGGTTCTCGACATGATCAGCAAGATGGCGGCAAACTCGCCCGATGACTTCAGCAAACTGTGGGTCGAATTCGGGCAGGTGCTCAAGGAAGGCGTCGTCGAAGATCATGCGAACAAGGACAAGATCGCGAAATTGCTGCGTTTTGCAACAAGCAACTCGGGTAACGAGCAACAAGATCAGTCTCTGGATGACTATATCGGTCGGGCAGGCAAGGATCAGGACAAGATCTACTACATCCTCGCGGAGAATCACGCGAATGCGGCCGGCAGTCCGCATATCGAGGGTCTCTCCGACAAGGGTATCGAAGTACTGCTGCTAAGTGACCGGATCGACCCATGGCTTATTGACGGACTGACCGAGTACGAAGGAAAAACATTTGCTGATGTTGCCCGTGAGGGACTGGATCTGCCGGAAGATGATAGCCAGATCACGCAGAAGGCGATGAATGATGAGCACAAGCCACTCCTGAAGAAGGTCAGAAAGGTGCTCAGGGAGCGTATCGATGCAGTCCATGTCAGCAAACGCCTTGTATCGTCGCCAGCCTGTGTTGTCGCAAGCGAAAGCGAACTCAATCCGCAGCTTCGGCGCATGCTCGAGGCCAGCGGACAGTCCTTGCCGGATTCCAAACCGATTCTCGAGATTAACGTCGAACATCCTCTTGTCAGTCGACTGTCGGCTGAACGCGATGAGGAACGATTTGAAATGCTTGCAAATATTGTCCTTGACCACGCGTTGCTAGCGGAAGGCTCTCAACTCAATAACCCCGCAGAGTACGTCAAGCGCATGAATTCATTGTTGTTGGAGCTTGATTCAGATGCGAGCGCGGGCTAAAAGAGTCCAGTGACTGGATCCAGGCATTGTGAAGACGATGAGAGATTCGAAGCCAGCGGACAGCGACCTCAAAGCAAAGCTGACCGATCAACAATATGAGATCACTCAACAGAGAGGCACGGAAAGGGCCTTTTCGGGCAAGTATGTCGATCACAAGCAGGATGGTACGTATCGATGCGTTTGCTGCGAGGCAGAGTTATTTTCATCGAATCACAAATACGATTCCGGTTCAGGATGGCCGAGTTTCTGGCTACCGCTCGCCGGCGACGCGGTCCGCACAGTCGTGGATTCAAGCCATGGCATGGTGCGCGAGGAAGTCAATTGCGCCGCCTGTGGCGCACATCTTGGTCACGTATTCGAAGACGGCCCACAACCTACGGGACTTCGCTACTGTATAAATTCAGCGTCGCTGGACTTCGAAGACCAGGAATAATCACTATCTACTGTTATCAATCAAGGGCAACAAACCATGAAAATCAGCTACACAATCGTCGCCGTCACGCTGGTGACTGGCGCTACCGCGTGCGGTCAATCAGATGACGTCGCCACTGAAACAAGCGAACCGCTTACTGAGGAGCAAGCAGTGACGGAAGAGAGCACTATTGAAAGTAAGGTCACCGAAATCGCACCAGGACTGACCGCGAAGGTTCTTAAGAACGGTTATGGCCGCGTAGCCGAAGCCGGCGATTACGTCGAAGTTCATTACACAGGTTGGTTATACGACGGTCAGGCTGACGACAATCGCGGCGACAAGTTTGATAGCTCAGTTGATCGTGGTGAGAAATTCCACTTCATGCTCGGTGCCGGGCAGGTTATCAAGGGTTGGGATCAGGGTGTTGCAGGCATGCTTATCGGCGAAAAGCGCGAACTGACCCTGGCGCCAGAAATGGGTTATGGCGATCGCGGCGCGGGTAACGTAATTTCACCTGGTGCCACGCTAGTATTCGAAGTCGAATTGTTCGGTCTCGAAGGTCCCAGTGACGCCAGGTAAGGCTACTGTAGCTCGAACTCGATACGGCGGTTGAGACCGCGGCCTTGAGCCGTATCGTTACCAGCAACCGGTTCTGAAGAACCCAGGCCGTTTGCGAGCAGTCGTTCCGGATCTATGCCATTTCGAGCGATGTGATTTGCGACGGCTTGCGCGCGGGCGAGACTCAATCGTCGATTCCAGGATTCATCTCCAGACGCATCAGAGTGCCCGGTAATCAATATCGTCGCACGCTGGCAATCGTGAGCGAATTCAGTGATTCGATCGAGAGTGACGAACGATATAGTACGAATCTCAGTGCTCGATTGTCTAAACGAGACGGGCTCGAGAATCAGCTGTGAAAACGTCTGTTCACAGAGGTCATCGAGAGGCGTGACGGATTCGACGACGACAATATCGGCATCAACCGGAATGTTCGTTTGCAGATTTTCGCGAATGAACTTGAGGCGAGCGGTAAACATCCCATTTTCGGATGTAACACCGCGAATCTTGATTGAGTGATCCAGCATGACGGCCTGAGCCGAATCCATTGCGGCAAGCGCATACAGAAGCCGGTTACTTGTCGACTCCCAGTTATTCACCAGGATCACACCCGGCCTGAAAGATGTCTGAGTGTCGGTATCGCCGAAGTGATCAGCAGCGAGTTGTAACAGCCCGGTCTCGTGCGCTTGCGAGGCGGTCGTACCTTGCAGGACCAGAAGACCGCGGCGGGACTCAAATGAGAGTCTCGGCGCATCAAGTGGCGCAAGCCGGGTGGACGATGGCTCTTGTTCGGCAGTTTCGTGATCAATAGTTGCTGACAGGAAGACCCCGCCAATGAGCAATAGCATTGTGATTGGGGCCTGGAGTCTACGCCAAGCCACGGGCTACAACTGACCGCTTACCTTCCGGTCGTGCAAGTCTCTCGCCTGACCGATCCAATCTTCGCGATAGATGCGGCTGCGAAAGCCCTTAAGCCTGTGAGCGACACGGTCAATGTCGTACTCACTCATCTCCGCGATCTGGTTAAATCGACAGATACCCATTTCCTTGAGTGTCTTTTCGATTGCGGGGCCGACACCCTTGATCAACTTGAGATCATCGTGCGCTCCGTCGTCATCCGCGAAGTCAACCTGATCATCCTTCGAAATTTCATCGCTTGCAGCTTCGTCATCTTCGTCATGCTCATCGACGTCCTCGTCCTCCGCTGCGATTTCGATCTCATCGTCGACATCATCTTCTGCAGATTCCCTGTCAATCGGATCGTTTGAAGCATCCATTCCGTCGGCCAATGCGTCAGGATCCACTGGTTCGACGCGCGTTTGCTCGGACCCCAACATTGCTTCGAGCGCGGCAACCTGTTCACGTGCCGCATCAAGTTCCTGTTCGAGTTCTTCGGCTTCGGCATTGCGCTGACGGAATCGTTCGACTAACGGCGGCAAGCGATCCTGCCAGTTTTTAAGTTCGCGAACGAGCTTCTCAATCCGCAGGTCTTTTTCAGCAAGCAATGCACTGGGGCTGTTGTCCTTCGATGCCTGACTTTGCATGTCGCTCTGTAATTGATTGCGCTCTGTCACGGCAGCTTCCAGGTTTCCGCGAATGTCTTTGATTTGCCGTTGTAGTTCATCGCGCCGTTCAAGCGCGTCTTTAAGCGCATCTGACAATTCGCTGCCCCGCATTTTCCCGTCCTTGTTAGAGGTCTGGTACTGGTCGATTTGCTCCATCAAACTCATGTTCTGATCGAGCAGCCTTTCGTGCTCCTTGTGTTGCGCCGCATGTTGCTCTTGCCACCCTTCGTTAATTGCCGTCTTTTCGCCCACCGAAAGGGTGCCGCGGCCGACCCAAGCAATCACTGCGCCGATGAGCAAAGCGATTGCCAGAAGCGCAATGTGAATGACGGTGATTTCGGGCATACAGGTATTTCCTTACGAAGCCAGACGAAGTCGGTCTGTTTCCTCGATGACTTCAGTACCCTGGGCGCGGGTCAATACCACGGGCAACGAGTGATAATTGTGTGCACAATAAGGTGCTTCGAGATCGATATGTTCGCTTACGCAGAAACTTTACAGCAATAATATCTACTTAAGCTAATAGTAAAAGACCACACGGTGAGAAGATCACCTGAGCTCTCAAGTAATCCAACGCTAAGCACGCCGATGTTGAATGAATTACCGCAATCTCTAGGCTTATGGCTCGACGGTCCTGCAGGCAAGCTCGAGGCAATCCTCGATTCTCCAGGGAATGGCGCTGTTGCAGGTGCCGCTATCGTCTGTCATCCGCACCCTCAGCACGGCGGCACAATGCATAACAAGGTCGCGCACACACTGGCGCGTTCGTTCGTACGTAGCGAGTTCGTTAGCTTACGCTTCAATTTTCGAGGTACAGAGGGCAGTGAGGGTCATTTTGATGACGGTATCGGCGAACTTGACGATGCGCTCGCTGCGCTGCTGTGGATGCGAGACCGCTATCCTGGCTTGCCGGTGTGGCTCGGTGGCTTCTCTTTCGGGGCTGCGATCGCTGTCCGCGCCGCCGTTGTCATCGAGGCCAGTGGATTGATCAGCGTTGCGCCGGCAATTTACCGATTTGCCGGCAAGCTGGAAGAGCAACCAGCATGCCCATGGCTCATTATTCAGGGCGATGAGGACGAACTTGTGAATGTCGACGAAACCATCGAGTGGGTCAACGGCCTCGAACCGGGCCCGGAGCTAATCGTGATGCGCGGCGCCGAACATTTCTTTCATGGCAGGCTTAATGATCTACGCGCAGCGGTCATGGGATTCGTCAAAGAGCCATCAGCAAAACAAGCCGGGGCAAGCCCCGGCTTTCATTGTTGATAATTGCCATCAAATTAAACCATGTCTTTCAGGCCCTTGAGCGCAGAAGCCTTTACGGCCTTGGATGCCGGTTTTGCTCTAAATGTTATCTCTTCGCCTGTGAAAGGATTAACACCCTTGCGCGCCTTTTTTGCTGGCTTCTTCACGACTCGCAACTTGAGCAGACCCGGGATAGTGAAAATACCGGGCGCACCACGACCGCCGAGGTTCTTGCTTATTTGACCATTTAATGACTCGAAAACTGCGGCGACGTCATTGCGCGTCAATCCGGTATCGTCAACGATCTTCGCATAGATTTCCGATTTGGTAGGTGGCTTGCTGGTGTTCGCTGCCATGAAAAACTGACTCCTGAAAAAACAAAAACGGGCAGAGCCCGGGACCATAATAACCGGGCGGAGCCCGCGTCAAAAGCAGCGCGACGATAGCATATGTGAGGCAAGCACGTAAGCGCCTGCGGCGCCTTTTTTGTAGGAACTCGCCCTGCGAGCGACAAAGATCTAATCAGTAAAAAACTGACGTTTGAATCGAACATCCGATGCGGATTCGACGCCTTCAGGAATTACGCTAATGTCAAAGACCAGAGTTTCACGATTAGCGACAGAAACCTCACCAATGTAATAGATCGCGTCCTGTTCATCGATCTGCCGCATCGTAATATTCTTGAGTTGTCCGGTCAGGTTAACCGTTTTGACAGTTACTGCAGCCGTTACTGCAGCATTGTCTGCTTCACGCAACACAGAGACATTCAACATTGCTCGATTCTTGCTGCGTACAATGTTGTAAGCACGCGCAACTTCGGGCGGTAGCTGGTCTGTAGATTGCGCGCTGAAATGCACGACGTGATCGCCGATGTCAGCATTGCTTGCGCCAGCCGGTTGTGCGTCAGGTACGTCTGCTGACTGATTCGGTCCGCCACACGCGGAAACGAGCCCGAACAATGACAAAGTGATCAATTGTTTTCTAATTTTCATGAAACCTGGCCCCCTCCACGAACGGTCACTATAAACTATTTGATGCTCGTGCCGCGACACGCAGATTACTTGGCACCGAAACCGGGCCTGCAATGATGAATCGCTTATTGCGATGCGTCTGACCGTGACTCAGCGTGATTCGTGATGGTGGAACCTTGAAGTAGTCAGCGAGCAATCGGATTACAGCTTTGTTCGCCTTTCCATCTGTAGGCGCGGCTGTCGTTCGCAGTCGCAATGCGCCGTTGACGACGCTGAGAATCTCGTCTCGGCTTGCCCGCGGCTGGACCCTGACAGATAACAATAAATCGTTGCCGCACCACTGCGCGCAGTAATTTGGATCGGAATTCAAAATCCGATTGGCTTGAATCCATTCACAACGATCGATACAGCGAATAATAGGATCATTGCGAATATTGGTGAAATATCGAGGCCACCGATCGGCGGAATCAGCCGCCTGAAAGGCCGTAACACTGGTTCGGTTAGCGTCGAGATGATGGCCGTTGCTGGATTGTATCCCCCTGGTGAAACCCAACTCAGAACGACCCGAATCAATATCGCAAAGGCGAACAGACGCAATGAAAGAAATACCAGGTTTACGACTGCAGTGATTGCGATGGGAGCGAAGCCAGAAGTTTTCCCATAGATCAGCAAGACCAGCAATATCGTCAGATACTGAATAACGAATGCGACGAGAATCGTTGCGGTATCGACTCTACCAAGCGACGGCATCATGCGGCGCATGGGAATCACCAGGGGTGAAGTAATCTTGAGAATTGCCTGGGCTAATTGGTTGCGAAAGTCCACCCGCAGCACCGGCAGCCAAAGACGCAATAACAAAACTAGCAGATAGAGATTAGCGACTGCCTGAACGATGAAAACAATTGCGTCAGCAACATTTTTTGGCATAGCTTATTCCTGACCCGCTAGTTGCACTGCTCTGTTTCTGGCAGCGGCGAATGCGGCTGCAAAGATATCACGAACACCCTTATCGTCGAAAATCTCGAACGCAGCGGCCGTTGTTCCGCCCGGTGATCGTACGTGTGCAATCATCGCGTCCATTGACTCACCGCTTACGGCGGCTAGTGAGGCAGAACCTTGCGCCGTATCCATAACCAGTTTGTGTGCCGCCTGCGGATCGAGGCCAAAGGTCTCGGCCGATCGAATCAACATGTCGATCAGCAAATAGAAGTAGGCAGGGCCAGTGCCTGAAATGGCCGTAACGGTATCCATGTTGTCTTCATCCGCCACGTGTACGACGCTGCCGACTGCCGACATGATGTCACTTGCCCGGTCGCGTTCTTCATTGCTAGTAACATCATTGGCAAAAAATCCTGAAGCGCCCTTCAGCAATAATGCGGGTTGATTCGGCATTACCCGGACGATTGCAAGTTCGCCACCAAGCCAGGAATCAATGTCACGACTATGAGTACCGGCCGCAACCGAGATGATCAAAGGCCTCCTGGCTTGCACAATCCCGGCAAGATCGAGGCAGATTTCGTGCATCAATTGCGGTTTTACAGCGAGTATCAGGCAATTCGAACGCGACGCGACGTCGCTGTTATTCTTGCAGACAAAAATACCGGGAAGCTCGGATGACAGCACATTGCGCCGCTCAGCGACCGGCTCGGCGATCAGAAGATTTTCAGGCCGATGACCGCTCGAAATCAGACCTCCGGCGAGCGCCCGGGCCATGTTGCCGCCACCGATGAAACCAACTTTGTAGTCACTCATGCCTTTCCCCGCGGACCAAATATCGCCGTACCTATACGCACCATTGTACTGCCTTCGAAAATCGCGGCACGGTAATCGCCGCTCATGCCCATGCTTAGAGTATCGGTAGGAATTCCATTGGCACGAAGTTGATCAGCAAGGCGGCTCAGGCGAGCAAACGGTACTCGTTGTGCATCGAAATCGTGGCGAATCGCCGGCAGACACATCAGGCCCCGCAGTCTGAGCCTCGGCAGATCCAGCACCTGCCAGGCAAGGTCACAAACAGCATCAGCCGGAATTCCTGATTTGCTTTCTTCCTCGTCGACGTTGATCTGCAGGCAAATATTCAAGTCGCCGAGGCTATCTGGCCGCTGCTGGCTGAGTCTTGCGGCAATCTTCAGGCGGTCGACCGAATGCACCCAATGAAAATGTTCGGCGACGGCCCGGGTCTTGTTGGTTTGCAGATGCCCAATGAAGTGCCAGATTAGCTCATCGTTGGCCACGGAATTGATCTTTTCGACACCTTCGGCGACCTGATTTTCGCCGAATTCAAGCTGTCCGGCTGCGGCCGCCTCGATTACGCTGGATTGGGGCTGTTTCTTGCTCACGGCGAGCAATCTGACAGTATCTGTGTCGCGGCCTGCATCCACGGCAGCTTTTGCCAGCAAATCTCGGATTTTTGGCAAGTTTTCCGTGACTCCAATCACGTTTTACTCCCGGTGCTTCGCTATACTAGGCTTCAATCTGAGCCGGGTTATGGTAAGTCCGGCTGTCTATTAAGAGGGAAAAATATGGCCGTCGACGTTGCCCAATTGTTGTCGTTCACGGTGAAAAACAATGCCTCCGACCTGCACTTGTCAGGCGGCGTGCCTCCGATGATCCGTGTTGATGGTGACATCAAGCGGATCAACATGCCCGCGCTGACTCACAAAGACGTCAATAGCATGGTGTACGACATCATGAATGACAAGCAGCGCAAGGATTACGAGGAATTTCTCGAGACCGATTTCTCGTTCGAAATTCCGAAGCTCGCTCGATTTCGTGTCAACGCGTTCAACCAGAATCGTGGTTCGGCTGCTGTTTTCAGGACCATTCCCTCTGTAATTCTGACGCTTGATGAACTGGGTGCTCCGGCGATTTTCAAGGATGTATCCATGCATCCCAGAGGTATTGTATTGGTCACCGGTCCAACCGGCTCGGGCAAGTCAACGACCCTGGCCGCGATGGTCGACTACGTCAACGAAAATAAACCGGATCATATCCTGACCATCGAGGATCCGATCGAATTTGTCCACGAGTCCAAGAAATCGCTTATTAACCAACGCGAAGTGCACCGCGATACGCTCGGTTTTAACGAAGCACTGCGCTCTGCACTTCGCGAGGACCCTGACGTTATCCTTGTTGGTGAGCTGCGCGACCTTGAAACGATTCGACTGGCACTAACCGCCGCCGAAACCGGTCACCTTGTATTCGGTACATTGCACACGAGTTCTGCTGCGAAAACCATTGACCGGGTAGTCGACGTGTTTCCGGCGGCAGAAAAAGAAATGGTTCGAGCGATGTTGTCCGAATCGTTGCGAGCCGTCATTTCGCAGACGCTGTTGAAAAAAGTCGGCGGCGGGCGAATCGCAGCTCACGAAATCATGATCGGCACGCCGGCAATCAGAAACCTGATTCGCGAAGGCAAGATCGCGCAAATGTACTCGGCGATTCAAACCGGGCAGGGCGCAGGCATGTACACGCTCGACCAGAACCTCACCGAGTTGATGGCGAAGGGGCTGATCAACAAGGAAGAAGCACGCTTCCGGGCCGTGCAAAAAGAGAATTTCTAGGAATGCCGACAGGCTGTTCTGACGGGAGATAAGTTAGATGGAACGCGAACAAGCGGTACGGCTGACGCAGAATCTGCTCAGGAAAATGATCGAGCGAGATGGCTCGGACTTGTTCCTGACCAAGGGATTTCCGCCTGCGATAAAAGTTGATGGCACGGTTCACAAGGCGACCGAAAATCCATTGACCGCTGATCAGGCCGCAATCATGGTGCGGTCAATCATGAACGACAAACAGATCAAGGAATTTGACGCGACCAAGGAGTGCAACTTCGCGATTTCGCCACAAGGCATCGGCCGCTTCCGCGTTAGCGCGTTCATTCAACAAGGATATGTTGGCGCGGTACTGAGGACGATTACGACTGAAATTCCGACTCTTGAAGATCTCGAGTTACCACCGATTCTCAAAGACGTCGTTATGAACAAGCTCGGTCTCGTCATCGTGGTCGGTGGCACAGGCACGGGTAAATCGACAACGCTCGCGGCAATGATTGGGCACCGTAATGAGAACTCCCGTGGCCATATAGTCTCGATCGAGGACCCGGTCGAATATGTGCACCCTCACAATGGGTGCGTCATTACACAACGCGAAGTTGGCGTGGACACTGAGTCCTGGCATGCGGCGCTGAAGAATACGCTGCGCCAGGCGCCGGATGTGATCCTGATCGGTGAGATCCGTGATCGGGACACTATGCAATACGGTATCCAGTTCGCCGAGACCGGCCACTTGTGTCTGGCGACGCTGCACGCCAACAGCGCGAATCAGGCGCTCGATCGAATTATCAACTTTTTCCCCGAGGAACGCCGCCAGCAATTGTTAATGGACCTGTCCCTGAATACCAAGGCTTTTGTTTCTCAGCGACTGGTACCACGTGAAGGCGGCGTGGGACGTGTTGCGGCGATGGAAATCATGCTCAATACGCCGTTAATCGCAGACCTCATCTTCAAAGGTGAAGTCGGGCAGATCAAGGACATCATGGCGAAGTCGACACGTCTGGGTATGCAGACATTTGACCAGGCGCTGTTCGACCTTTACGAACAGTCAATGATTACCTTCGAAGAAGCGATGCGAAATGCGGACTCCAAGAACGAGCTGCGTCTACGTGTCAAACTCGAAAGCAAGCGCGACTCTTCAATTGCCGATCAGCAGTCGGCAAGTCTGAACATCATGGAAGAAGACCCCGCTCAGATGTTCTGAGCTTCACGGAAGACTGTATAGATGAACGTTAGGCCGCTGTTCAAATTGATGGTTGAGAAAAAGGCGTCAGACCTTTTTTTTACACCGTATGCGCCAGCCAAGATCAAGATCGACGGCAAGATAATACCGGTCAACAAACTCGAGATGACGCCGAAAATGGTTAAGCAGGCGGCGCTCGAACTCATGGACGAGGATCAACTCGAGACGTTTTCGCGTGAACTGGAGATTGATTTCGCGATTTCCGAGTCGAACCTCGGTCGTTTCCGAGTCAACGTGTTTCATCAGCGCGGCAATGTGGCGATGGTGTTGCGTTACATCACATCCGATCTACCATCGCTAGACAATCTGGGCATGCCCAAGGAGCTCAAGGACCTCATCATGCTGCGGCGAGGCCTGATTCTCATGGTGGGTGCGGCAGGTTGCGGTAAGTCGACAACTCTTGCAGCGATGGTCAACCATCGCAACGAGAAAACTTCATCACATATCATTACGATCGAAGATCCCATTGAATTTCTGCATCCAAACAAGAAGTCAATCGTAAATCAGCGAGAAGTCGGGCTCGATACCAAATCCTTCGGCCGCGCGTTGAAGAGCGCTATGCGTGCTGCACCTGACGTGATTCAGATCGGCGAGATTCGGGATTTAGAATCCATGCAAGCGGCAATCAATATGGCTGGCACGGGCCACCTCGTTGTCGGCACCCTGCACTCGAATAACGCCACGGAAACGCTGGATCGGATCATCAACCTGTTTCCCCAGGAACAACATCGCCAGGTGTTCATGGATCTGGGGCACTACCTGCGCGCCATTCTGTCGCAGCGGCTAGTTCGATCTCGTGGTGGCAAACTTGTCGCGGCCGTCGAACTCCTGCTCAATACGCCGCACATTAAGGACCTGATTCTTAAGGGCGATATTTCAGCCGTGAAGGATGCGCATAAAGATAGTGGCGAGCAGGGAATGCAGAATTTTGACGATGCGCTCCTCGATCTTCATAAGGGCGGCACTATCACGCTTGACGAGGCGATGTTACACGCCGATTCGCGCTCAAACCTCGAAGCCAAGATTAATTTTGGCGGATAGCGGCGCCGCCTGAGACCGGCAGCTACTGCCAAACTACCGTTTGAGCGTCGAAGACTGGTCCGTCTACGCAGACGCGCTTCATCGCAGGTCCCTCATCGGTTCGTACCTTGACCGTGCAGCCTGCGCAGCCGCCGACCGCACAGGCCATGAATTCCTCCAGCGAAACCTGGCAGGGCATTTTGTACTTTGCCGCGAGTGCGGCAACAGCTCTGAGCATTGGAGTCGGACCGCAGGCGAATATCTCGGTTCTTGCCCTTTCACCGTCGTCGAGGTTCTGTAACCACTTTTCCGCCAGATCAGTGACGTATCCTCGGTAGCAACCGCCAAAATCCGACAAGCTCGTCAGCCGGGTGGGAATGCCCCAGCTTTCGAGCAAGGGCATCGTGCTCGACGTATCGTCATGCAGCCACGGCGTCAAAATTCGGGACTTTTCCAATTCAAACGGAAAAGGAATCTCCGATCCGAGGATAGCAACCGGATTCCACTGATCGCCCTGCAGGGCCTCGCCAAGAAACACAATGGGTGGAATACCGACGCCTCCGCCAATCAGCATACAGTTCGGCCGCTCGGCAGATGGTTTGAACGGCTCACCGATCGGACCAAGCACACTGATTGTGTCGCCTTGCTGTTTGCCGGCCAGCAGGCGCAAGCCTTCGCCAACAATCTTGTACAACACTTCGATGAAGTCGTCGCCAGCACGCATGATCGACAACGGGCGACGCATCGGTAGCGTATCGTCACAAACGATGTGGACAAAGTTCCCGGGCCTCGCAGCGGCCGCACACTTCGGCGCACGAATTCGCATGGTGAACTGATCGCCGGCGTGGGCTACGGTGGTTATTATTTCGCCGTCTTCAACGAACAGGGTTCCGCGGTTTCTTTGTGCGTGTTTCTGCGCGGCTGTGGTCAACGCCCCTCCATCGCCTTGCAAACACATTCGAGCACAGCAATACGTACCGCGACACCGTTGGCGGCCGTGTGTCCGGCTAGTGACCGGCTACGCGCTGCGGTGCCGTCTGCGTTGAACTGCAGATTTGCCTCGTTATCGCCGCTTGGAAATACTTCTATCGCTTGCATGGCGGGGCAATGCTACACGTTCATTCGGCCGGAGAGAAATCGCTCGGCGATGAAAACGGCTGCAGCGCTGTCGATCATCTCTTTGGAGATGCGACCGCGGCTCCCCGAAGCCCGAGCGTTCTTCAGAACGGCCTCGGCCTCGAGCGACGTGTAACGCTCGTCGACTGTGTCGATCGGTAGTTGATAGCGCCCGAGGCTGACGACAAATTCTTCGATGTGCGGCTGCATGTTGCTCGGTGATCCGTCTGCATGCATTGGCAAGCCCACGACGAGTCGTGACGGGCGCCACTCATTGATCATTTGTGAGACAGCCTCAAAGTCCGGGCCGTTATCGCCATTTGTGACAACGCGAAGCGGGCTTGCCGATCCGGTTACTGTCTGGCCCACGGCAACGCCTATGCGCCGCCGGCCGAAATCGAACGCGAGAATAGTCTCGGATTGCTTGTTTTCTCGGTCAGGCGTGTCCGGCATCGGGTGATATCTGGCTGATGTCGATGCCGAGCGTCCGCGCAGCTGACATCCAGCGGTCGTTGAAAGGCGTGTCGAACACGATATCCGGCGAAGCGGGCACGTTGAGCCAGGAGTTAGCCATCATCTCGTATTCGAGCTGACCCGGCTCCCAACCCGCGTAACCAAGGGCGACCAGGGACTTTATCGGTCCATCGCCAGCTGCCAATGCATCAATGACATCTCGAGACAGCGTCAGGTGAATGTCAGTCGAAACCGCCAGTGAATTTTCGAAAGAGGTGCCTGGATTGTGCAATACGAATCCACGCTCGGGACCCACAGGCCCACCCATTAACACCGGGCCCTCTGCTGTTGCGGGATCAGGGTCTTCAAAATCGAGTTGCTCGAACAGCCCGCCCAGCTTCAGATCCAGCGGCCGATTAATGACGATCCCGAGCGCGCCTTCGTCATTATGTTCACAAATCAGGGTAACCGTTGTGCTGAAATTGGGGTCGGCCATCCCCGGCATGGCGATAAGCAACTGATTTGTCAGTGAACGATCGAAACCCATGCACACAGTATCGGCTCTCGCGCGAGCGGGCACAACAGCTTATCTGTCGGGACCTCAGTTAGCGCTTGCGGTAGCGGATTCGAGCCGTTCGCTGAACAACCATTTGTAAGCAAATCTCAGACGATCGTAATCGGCACGAATTTCGGCAGGGAATGGATCGAATGGTGAGGCCCGCCGCAAAATACCAAGTGCGGCATTGTCGAGCACTTTCGAGCCGCTGGATTTTCGAATAATGACTTCGGCAAGCTGGCCCGATGCCGCAATGCTGACTTCCAGTGTCGGATTGCCGGTCAGGCCTTCAAGCTTGTCAAGCTCCGGGAAATATTTGCCGCCGACGGCTTCGATTCGTCGCTTCCAGTTATCGAGGTAGGCGGCGATTATCGATTCACTCGTGTCGGCGCTAATGACGAGTTCCCGCGGGTCGTCATCGTGAATCAATAATGTCGACTCATCGGCCTGCGGCAACGGTAGCGTTTGTTCGCTACCGGATTCGAGAGCAATGGCAATGGCGTCTTCCGGTCGCGGCTCTTCGCGCAGAGCGTCTGCGACTTTACGATCCTGTTCGCTACGCGTCGAAACAAGCTGATCGGCGGACTGCTCGTGCGAAGTTGCGTCGAACAAGACCTCACCATCTTCCTTACCAGGATTGTCGATTGGTGAGGCGCTTTGCAGTAGCGCGGTTGGGCGTACCTCGTCGGTCGTATTGCCGCCACCCATTTGTGATGCCTGTGCAAGGTATTCAGCTTCATCGGGACGGTCAATGCGCTGATCGGGATCGGCCACGATCGTCACTTCAAGAGAGATCGCATTGGAAAATTCTTCAAGCAAAAAGGCGTTAAAGGTGACGCCTATAATCAGAATTCCATGAATCAATGCGGCGAGAAAGAGCATCGCCGGCAAGCGATCCGGTGTTACTGGGGCGACGAGTTGAATGTCGTCCATCGAATACGTTTTCATGGCGATGCTGGCCATAGGCGACGCAAATCATCCGCCATTTATAAAACTAAAACAAGGGCTTATGTCTCGATTTCAATGGCGTCGAAGAGCAGCCCGGCGATATTGAGATCAAACTGTTCGTCGAGTTCGCGTATGCCAGTTGGGCTTGTGACATTCACTTCCGTCAGGTAATCGCCGATAACGTCGATGCCGGCGAACATAACACCGCTGTCACGCAGCACCGGGCCCACCTGTTCACAAATGGCACGGTCGGCATCGGACAGCCCCTGACCAACGCCCGTCGCGCCGGTGACCAAATTGCCGCGATTGTCGTCATCAGGCGGAATACGGGCAAGTGCATGGGGTACAGCTTCGCCATTGATCAACAGGATGCGCTTGTCGCCCGCACTGATTTCAGGAATGAAGACCTGCGCCATCGCGAATTGCTGACCATAATCGGTCAGTATCTCAAAGATCACGTTGGCGTTGTTGTCGCTTTTACGCACGACGAAAATCGAGCGTCCGCCCATACCATCCAGTGGTTTGACGACGATGCGTTCGTGCTCGAGCAGGAATGCTCTCATTTCTTCCATCGAGCGTGTGATTAGCGTCAACGGCGTGCACTCGGGAAACCAGGCCGTGTACGCCTTTTCGTTCATGTTCCGAAGTGCTTGCGGGTGGTTCACGATCAGCGCACCGGCCTCACGGGCTCGGTCCAGGATGTACGTTGTGTAGACATATTCCATGTCAAACGGCGGGTCCTTGCGCATCAAGATGACGTCCAGGTCGCCGAGAGCCAGTTCTTCGCGGTCGCCGATTTCAAACCAAGCCGAATCATCGTCACGAACCCGCAGTCTCTGCGAATGCCCGAACGCTGTGCCAGCGAGCAACTTAAGGTCTTTTTGCTGGAAGTAGTGGATTTCAGCGTTACGACGCTCTGCTTCGAGCAACATCGCGAGAGAACTGTCTTTGTAGGGCGTGATGGACTCGATCGGATCCATGACAATGCCAATTTTTAGCGGGCCCTTTGTCATTACCGGGATTCTGTACTCTTTGGATTCGAGCGAGCAACTATACCTTGGAATCGGGAGGTAAGCGTTGAAATTTCTTAAGATTTTACCGTCTGCGGCGCGCTTCGTAGCAGGAGTTATGTCAGAATGGTACAAGTCGGTTTACCTGTGCTTTTTGCGGCTGCCCAGTGGCACTGCGCAGGAAAAAACGATAAATAGGATGAATCCCCTGGGGTTCCAGTCAAGAGCGAGGAAATCCGGTGTCAAATAACGCATCTCGAAATCTGAGTGGTCTCAAGATTCTCGTGGTGGATGACAGCAAGACAATTCGTCGTACAGCGGAAACGTTGTTGACCAAGGAAGGTTGCCAGGTGTTCACAGCAATCGATGGATTCGACGCGTTGTCGAAAATTGCCGATCACCAGCCGGATCTGATTTTCGTGGACATCATGATGCCACGACTCGATGGGTATGAGACTTGTTCCTTGATCAAGCACAACAAGATGCTCAAGGAAACTCCGGTCATCATGCTTTCGAGTAGGGACGGCCTGTTTGACAGGGCTCGCGGGCGCATCGTTGGCTCGGAGCAATACCTGACAAAACCGTTCACCAAAGACGAGTTGCTCGGTGCGATTTCGAATCAGATCAACTAGTCACCGTTTACTGAATACGTTGCAAAGGAAACATTGATGGCAGTAATTCTTATCATCGATGATTCGCCGACAGAGCTGCATTTGTTTCAAAAAATGCTGGAGGATGAAGGCTTCGAAACGCTCGTCGCCGATAGCGGCGAGGAAGGCCTGCGCCAAGCCAGGTTGTCAAGTCCCGATTGCATCCTGATGGATGTTGTCATGCCGGGCATAAATGGTTTTCAGGCGACACGCAAGTTGACGCAGGATCCGGATACGGCCGGGATTCCCGTCATCATGATTACTGCCAAGGATCAGGAAACCGACAAGATCTGGGGTATGCGCCAAGGCGCTGTTGAGTATCTGGTCAAACCGATCGATGCCAAGGAGCTTGTGGCAAAGATCAATGCGGTGATGGCCACCTGAGCGATGGGGCCCAAGTCTGTAGATCTCGCTATACTGGTCAAGCAACCGTTTGAGTTGCTGCAAGAGATCGAGCGCCGCAGTCGCCAGGCACATTCGGGAGACATCGGCGACGCGATGCCGGCCGAGTGGGTCGGCGTGGGTTTTCGGATTGGCGAAGAACAATTTGTGGCAGGTCGCGACGAGGTTCGAGAGGTACTGATGCTGCCGGATGGGATGACGCGCGTGCCGGGCAGTCAACGCTGGATGCTGGGCATAGCGAACCTGCGTGGCCATCTTTTGCCTCTGGTGGATGTCAAGTTGTTGCTTGGCAGTGGCCGAACGACGCTGCGGCGCACGACCAGAGTCATATCAGTGAATCATCGCGAAATTCCGGCAGGGCTGATTGTGGACGAAGTACTGGGCTTTCGCCGTTTCATGGAGCATGAATTCACGGACACATGGCCGGAGACTGTAGTTCGTTGTGACCGTTTCCTTGTGGGCGCGTATAAACGTGGTGAAGACACGTGGCCCGTTTTCAATTTATTTGACTTCATCGAAAGCAACTTGTTCCTGCAAGCGGCTGCCGAGTGATCGTCGCGAGCGAAAGCGTCGGCCCGTTGCCGGGTTACGCATAAATTAGAGTTTCAAACGCTATGGCTAACAGAGCAGACACATCGTCAACATTCACAATCGTCGCGTCGTTGACAACGGTCTTATTGATCGCTGCAGTGGTGCTCGCCTATTTTCAAACCACCGGCGGCAACGCTCAGGCTACGGAGCTCGCTGCACTGTCTCAGGCGATACCGAATCAGGCGAGCGCAGCGCTGGATGGCGCGGATGGTGGGTTCGACCGGCTCGACGCGAGTCTCAAACGACTCGCCCAGTTACGCCGAACCGCTGGTCCGGCGGTGCCCGGCTCATCTTCCGAATGGCAGCAACTCGAATCACGTACGGCAGCGATCGTCGGCAAGCGCTCCGATGTTGAAGCAGTTGTGGATGCCGGCAAGAAGATCGAAGCCACCGTAGGCGCCATTCTCGAGTTGTCCAATGAACTGCTCGACCGATCCGGCGCAACGGGAATCGTTCTGGAATTTCAGCAACGGGCCTCACGAATCGGTCAGTCTGCACCGGGTCTGGCTACGAATCCCGGTGCTACAATGCTTGTGGCAGGGATGTCTGATGACGCCGCGTTCCTGCGTACCGTATCTGACGCATTGTTGGGCGAGGACACAGAACTCGATGTTCGGCCGTTTAATGATGAAGGGCGAGAAGTAGTGCTTGTGCCGCTTGCCAGTCACCTCACGTCTATAGAGGCGCAGCTTGACCGGATGAATGGCGGCGTTTCTCAGCTCGATGATCTTGTACGTATTCAGGTTGAACTGGACGCCAGTGCAGCCACCCTTGCCGGAGCATTTTCCGGGTCCGGGTCGGGAAGTCCGTTACCCGAAAATTTGCAGATTATCTGGATACCTCTTGGCCTGGTGGTGCTCGCGATCGTCCTGGTCGTTGGACTTATGGCTTTGAACTCACGCACGTCGAAATTTGAGACGACGGCCAAAGTCCAGGCAGAGCAAAACGAACGGAATCAGCAGGCAATCTTGCGGCTCCTCGATGAGATGGGCAGTCTTGCCGACGGCGACCTGACTGTCGAAGCCACCGTGACCGAGGACATCACCGGGACAATTGCTGATTCATTCAATTACGCGATCGAGGAGCTCAGGAAGCTGGTTGCAACGGTTAACGAGACGGCGATTATGGTCGACTCGGCAGCGAAACAGACTGAAAATACCGCAAGTAACATGGCCAAAGCTGCCGACAGTCAGGGCCAGGAGATTAATGCTGCAACCGAGTCCATCGTCTCTATGGCAGCGTCGATCGAAGAAGTTTCGGGCAATGCTGAACGCTCTTCGGACGTTGCACGTCATTCGGTCGAAGTTGCCCACAAAGGCGGTGAAGCGGTGCGTCGTACGATCGATGGCATGAACGCTATTCGGGAGACGATTCAGGAAACAGCAAAACGCATCAAGCGACTCGGCGAAAGTTCGCAGGAAATTGGCAACATCGTCGAGCTGATCAACGATATAGCCGAGCAAACAAACATCCTCGCGTTAAACGCATCCATTCAAGCGTCGATGGCCGGTGAAGCTGGCAGGGGTTTTGCTGTAGTTGCCGACGAGGTACAACGCCTTGCGGAGCGCTCGACAAATGCGACCAAGCAGATTGAGGTTCTTGTGCGGACGATTCAGGCCGATACCAACGAGGCGGTAGTTTCGATGGAGCGCAGCACGACTGACGTTGTTGGTGGTGCACTGCTGGCAGAAAATGCAGGCGCAGCGCTTGACGAGATTGAGCAGGTGTCGAATCAGATTGCAAGCCTCGTACAGAATATTTCCAGCTCTGCCCGACATCAGGCTGGATCAGCAGCAGACGTTACGCGACGAACGACCCGTTTGCGCGAGATCGGTGAACAGACAGGCAAAGCGACGATGGCAACAGCAGCGGCTATTGCCAAACTGTCGGAACTCGCATCGCAGCTCAGAAAAACCGTCGCGGGTTTCACATTACCGAACGAGGCATCGCAGGCAAGCGCATTGTCGAGCAGTTCATCGCATACCATAGCCAGCGAACCTGGCGAGCAAGCAAAGGTGTTTTAGTACTCCAGCAGTATGACAGGCGATACCGGCATACAGGAGAAACTCATCGACGATGAGGGCGGTGCGATCGGGAGCGCACTCGCGATTGTCAGCGTTGAGCTTATGGAGACGATCCGCAATGCGCATCTCGCGTTGGAGGATTGTGTTGATGGGCGTGGCGGTTCTGCTGCTCTTGTTCGGGCGGGTGAATTGCTGCATCAGGCGCGCGGCGCGCTGCAAATTACGCAGACGTATGGTGCTGCGTTACTTGCCGAAGAAATGGAGCTCGGCTGCAAATACCTGGCTGCGCTGCGTGCCGGCAAGGGTCGCGAAGACGGGCTCGATGCCTTAACCCGAGCGATGGTGCAATTACCGGCTTACATCGAACGACTGCTCAGTGGAGGACGTGACATCGCGTTGGTCCTTCTGCCGATGCTCAATGACTTGCGTGCGGCTCGCGGTGAACCGCTACTGTCCGAGGGCACGCTTCTGCTTCTTAATTTGTCTCCCAGCCAGGCGACAAAGAAGACTGGAAAACGCAAGGGCTCGGGCGAAGAACCGGTAGCCGTTGCGGCACGCCTAAGGCCCAAGTTTCAACTTGCACTTCTGGGTTGGATCAAGGGCGGCAATACAAAACGTCATCTCGAAACACTGGCCGGTGTAGCCCGGAAGCTCGAGCAGTCCGCGACTCGCGACGACATGTATCAATTGTGGTGGGTCGTAAGTGGAGTACTCGAATCACTACAAAATAGCGGCCTTGAGACATCAGTTGCTCTGAAGCGGCTGCTTAGCCAGGCCGATCGGCAGATCAAACGAATCATCGACGAAGGCGTCGGGGCATTCGACAGCCACCCGATCGATGACTTGCTCAATAACCTTCTCTACTACGTAGCAAGATCGAGTACGGCTGGGGAGCGCATCAGCGAGATTCGGGCGGCGTTTAATCTTTCCGAGCTACTTCCTGGCGATGAACAGGTCGAGCAAGCGCGTGAAGCGTTATCTGCGCCGAGCATCAAGCTGATGAAAACCGTCGCCGCGGCGATCAAGGAGGATCTCGGCCAGGTCAAAGATGTGTTGGACATCTTTGTTCGTACGGGCATGAACAAGCCTTCTGAACTTGTTCCCCAGTTGGAGCTGCTAAAGAAGATCAGTGACACATTAGGCGTTCTTGGTCTGGGTGAATTGCGTGGCGATATTGATGGCGAAATCGATCGACTCAAATCTGTTGTTGAGCGCGGCGGAGTCGCGTCAGACCAGATAATTCTCGATATCGCGTCAACACTTTTGCGCGTCGAGGATCGCCTTGACCGGCAGCTCGTGCGACTCATCCTGCCAACCAAAGATAGTTCGCGGGAGTCAGGTCTTGACTTGCCGCCGCAGGAAGCCGCTGACTATCAACAGGTTGCTGAATCGGTCATGCGTGAGTGCATCATCAATCTGGCGCGCATCAAGGAAACAGTCGGTCAGAGCCTTGCGTCACAAGCCCCGTCGCAAGGTCTCGACAGCGTGCCGTCACTTGTGCGCGGTATCAAGGCCGGGCTGATGATGTTGAATAAGATGCGGGCGATGGAAGTCGTCGATCGTGTCGGACGCTTGATTACATCGACGTTGGCCGGGGACGGTGCAGCGCGACTGTCTCAGAAGGAAACGGATCGTCTGGCCGATTCAATTGTCAGCATCGAGTACTACATGGAGACGGTCAAAGCCGGGCGCAGCGAGCCGTGGTACATGCTTGATAATGCTGAAGCCTGCCTGGCGGTACTTCGTGACGTTGAACATCGAGTTTCACAAGAGGCCAAGGCCGCGCCGCAACTCGAGCGACCGATGACATTCGATTTTGCCGAGGCCACTGATCAGGCGCAAATGCAGGCGACCGATGTCATACCGGTACCGGTTATCGCACCTGATGCCGAGCATCTGGACCCGGAGTTGCTCGAGTTATTCATCGAGGAAGCGAAGGAAGAAGTCGCGTCGATCAAGCGCAAATTACTTGGCTGGCAAGAGGCGCCGGACGACATGGAGACGCTGATAACGGTCAGGCGCTCGTTCCATACTCTAAAGGGCAGCGGCCGAATGGTCGGTGCCGAACGTATCGGCGAATATTGCTGGAGTATCGAAAATCTGTTGAATCGCTTGATCAACGGAACGCTTGTTCGGACACCGCCGATGGTGGATTTTATCATGGCGGCGTCTGCTGCTATTCCTGAGCTCATCGAACAAATCGAGGTTGGCACAGAACCGACGGCAGACATTAGTCTCATCATAGCGCGAGCCAATGCGTTTACAGAGGGCGACCCGAATGCGGCGGTCCTGACCATCGCAAGATCGGAACCAGCGGTAACAGAGGATGCCGGGCCAGGTCTCGAGATGGATCCGGTGTTGCTCGATATATTTTCGAAGGAAACGACGGGACATTTAGCCGTCGTTACTGACTATCTGGATGCTTGCGAAGGCCATCAACCGCCATTCGACGTTACCGATAAACTGCATCGTGCCTGCCATACGCTGCATGGCAGCGCGAATATGGCAAATGTTGAGCGCGGAGTCGCGGTCGCCGAGGCGCTGAATCGATTTGTGCGTCGCGTCTACGATTACAAGATCGGTTTCGAGCAGTCCGGGCTCGACGGCTTGCGCGTAGCAGCAAAGGCGATTGCGACTGTCGTCGGCGACATAAATCAACCAGACCGTCCACGCGCAGATTACACGGCACTGATCGAACACCTGGGCAAGCTGACCAATGCCGTGCAGCCCGAACGCACGATTGTTCGGGACGATCTTGAGGAGCCGAGACCCGTTGACATGCCGGAGCCTGTCGTCGAAACGGTGATTGATGAGTCTGAGTACGATGCCGAAATTGCAGCTATTTTCACCGAAGAGTCTGCTGAATTGCTGGAGTCCGCCGACAAGGCACTGCTCGACTGGAACAGGGACAAGGGTTCGAAGCAGTCAATGGAGGAACTCAAGCGACATTTGCACACGTTGAAAGGTGGTGCGCGCATGGCTGGCATCACGGCCATGGGTAATCTGAGTCATGATCTGGAAACACTTTTGATTTCGCTCGATGGCGGACGTGTCAAACCGACAGCGGCTGTGGACGAGTTGCTGCAGCAAAGCCTCGATGAGTTGCACCGCATGCGGGATGCCGTTATCACCGGCAAAGCAGTGGTGGCTGCGGGCCAACTCGAGAAGCGAATTCAGCAAGCGAATGCGGGTTTTGAGGTGGCCGATGACTCTGAAGTAGAGACAGCACCGCCAGACAAGGATGTCGAAGCAGCCGAACCGGCTGAGTTTACGATCGAACCTGAAGACTCGGTCAGCATGGTTATCGTTGAAACTCCATTGGCTGATGAGCTGGCAGAAATCAGCAAATCGCCGGAGGGGGATGAGGCTGATTTGCCGGTCATCAGCGAAATACCCGAACCAGAACCTCAAGTAGGGCACGAGCCAAAGAGGACGGTAAAGGCCGAAGCCAAAGCAGAGCTCGAAACAGAGGCGAAGCCGGAAGTGGAGCAGCACATACCGGCGGCTGTTCACGGAATGCGCCCGGAGCTACGACAGGAGTTCGCGCGTATCGACGCCGAACTTCTTGAGGAGCTGCTTAATGCGGCTGGCGAAATCAGTATTTATCACTCGCGGCTTACTCAGCAAGTCGGCTCGTTCGAGTTCCACGTTGTGGAACTCGAACAAACGGTCACCCGACTGCGTGAGCAGTTACGCAAGCTCGAAATCGAGACCGAAGCGCAGATCATGCACACTCATCAGGACACGCTGGTCGCGCGCGACTTCGATCCATTGGAGCTCGATCGTTACTCGAATATTCAGCAGCTCTCGCGGGCATTGGCGGAGTCCGCCAATGACGTGAGCAGCCTCAAGGATCTGCTGCGGTCTTTGACGACCGAAGCCGAAAGCCTGCTGGTGCAGCAATCTCGCGTTACAGCCGAATTGCAGGACGGGCTCATGCGCACGCGTATGGTTCCCTTCGAACGCCATGTTCCACGACTGACCCGGCTTGTCAGGCAGATTGCCAAGGAAGCGGATAAACGGGCCGAACTGGCTGTTGAGGGTGCTTCAGGAGAACTTGATCGTCATGTGCTGGACAAGATGTTGCCGCCGTTCGAGCACATGCTCAGAAATGCTGTGGTTCATGGCATCGAGTCGCCGGCCGAGCGCCAGGAAGCGAACAAATCAGCAGCCGGGCGAATTACGATTCGGCTGCATCGCGAAGGGTCGGAAATGGTCATCGACGTCTCGGACGATGGCAAGGGTCTGGATGGTGACGCGATTCGTCGCAAAGCATTCGAGCTCGACATGCTGAAGCCTGATAGTAAAGTCACCGATGAAGAGATCATGGAACTGATCTTAACGCCAGGCTTTACGACTGCGGGCAAGGTCACACAATCTGCGGGTCGCGGCGTTGGCATGGACGTTGTCGCCAGCGAGGTCAAGAAACTGGGAGGTTCGCTACACATATCCTCGGTGACTGGTCAGGGCACAAACTTCACTGTTCGTCTGCCGTTCACGCTTGCAATTACGCAAGCGCTGATCGTACGCACGGGTGAAGAAGTGTACGCACTGCCGCTACCTACGGTTGAAGGTGTTGCGCGCATTCCGCGTGGCGAGCTGGAGAATCTGCTCAGCCAAAGCGAACCGAGCTATCAATACGGTGAAGAGAGCTACAAGTTCCGCCACCTCGGCATGTATCTGGGTGGGCAGGCGGCGAAGCTTCCGCGGGACGAGCCGTTCATTTCCGTCATTCTTGTCAGAGCTGGCGAGTTTTCCGCGGCACTGCTGACCGATGAAATGATTGCCAGCCGCGAAATTGTCGTCAAATCTATTGGCCCACAACTTGCGAGCATTCGTGGTATCTCGGGTGCGACAATCCTCGGCGACGGTCGCATTGTTCTGATTCTGGATATCGCTGCATTGGTACGAACCGGGGCGCCCGTTGTTGAGCTCAAGAAAACCGCGCCGATGCCAACGGACGACCGGCCGTTAGCACTTGTTGTCGACGACTCTATAACAGTGCGGCGTGTTATGGAGGGATTCTTACAACGCAATGGCTTGCGTGTTGTGACGGCAAGAGACGGGCTCGATGCAATCAGGGTGATGGCCGAGGACACGCCCGACATAATTCTGCTCGATATCGAAATGCCTCGAATGGATGGATATGAATTCGCATCGCATGTTCGTAATGACGACCACGTGGCCGATGTGCCGATCATCATGGTGACATCGCGTGTCGGCGACAAACATCGTGCGCGCGCAATTGAGCTCGGTGTAAATGACTATCTGGGTAAACCCTATCAAGACTCCGCTTTGCTCGATGCAATCGATCGCCTCCTGCAAGAAAAGGGAATTACGCTGACGTGACAGCAGAAGCTGACGAACTATATAGCCTTCTCGTGCCGCTGGCAGAAGATCGCCTGATCGTACCGCGCGTGTGCGTGGTCGAGGTGGTCCGGTTTTCAAAGCCCGATCATGAAGCTGGTGCACACAACTGGATGCTTGGTACCGTCAACTGGAACGGTCGGCAATTGCCGGTCATGTCTTTTGAGGGAGCACTCGGCAAGGAAGTGCCTGCGGTGACCGGCCGAACACGCATCGTCGTGTTCTATTCGAGCACCGGGCAACTAAAAACCGGATATTTTGGTGTTCTGACACAAGGTTTCCCACAGCTCGTTCGAGTCAACAAGGATGTCCTCAAACTACATGCAACTGAGGGCTGGCCGGATGAGGCCCCGGTAATCTGCCGCGTGAAGATGATCAACGAATTCCCGTTGATCCCCGACCTCGAGAAACTCGAAGCCATGCTTGCGCGCGAGTCAATCCAAGCTTAGCCCGGATATTTAACGAAGCAATCTTACGCGCCAACCGGTGAAATATCCGGGCCTAGATCGCCCCATCGTGATTGAACAATTGTAATAGCTGCTATTGCGGCGGTTTCAGTGCGCAATATTCGAGGGCCAAGTGACACGGAATTGAAACCGGCAAGCTCTGCATCATCGTATTCGGAGTTGCTGAAGCCACCCTCAGGTCCGATCAGCAGGCACACTTTCGTCACAGGTGTGGGCACGGCCGCAAGCGCATTTGCTGCGCCTGGTCGCAATATCAGATCCGTGTCCGGCTCTTTCGTCCTGTTACCGAACCAGGCATTGAGATCCGCAGGCGGATCGATCAAGGGCGGTCGTGTGCGGCCCGATTGCTCACAAGCGCTTTCCGCAACGCTCTGCCAGTGATCGCGGCGTTTCGCCGCGCGGTTAGTGTCGAGCTTGACGACGCCGTACTCGCTTGCTACCGGGGTGATGCGCTTTACACCGAGTTCCGTGGCTTTTTGAACGACGAAATCCATACGCTCCCCTCGTGAGATGCCCTGCACGAGATGCACTTTGAGCGATGACTCCGTCTTCGTATTGAATTGCTCGCCGACTAGCAGAACCGCTGCATCTTTCCCGATGCTTTGCGCCGTTGCGCAAAACTCGCCACCCCTCCCGTTGAATACGGTCAACTGATCGCCGGTACGTAACCGCAGAACCCGGCCAATGTACCGGGCCTGATCCTCATCGAGATTCAGCTGCAGTCCGGACTGAATTTCAGCACTGATAAATAATCGGGTCAGGGACATAATTTCAACTCGATTTTCAGGGGGTTGTTGACAGCCAACACCCATAAACCTGAATATCCTCGTTCCGGGCATTTGGGGCAACCATCGGTGAGTACTTCGTTCAGCGTCGATACCGACAATGGCTTGATCGAGCCGGCGCGGCAGCGCATCAGCCCGAATCACGACGAACGACCGGATGGCACAGCACCTGAGTCAATAATAGTACATGGCATCAGCCTTCCGCCCGGAGAATTCGGTGGCCCTGAAATAGAGCAATTGTTTACGAATTCGCTCGATTGGAGTGCCCACGCGTACTTTGCGGAGATTCATGGCCTCGAGGTTTCGGCACACTTGCTGATACGCCGGGACGGTGAGCTGATTCAGTTCGTACCTTTCAATCGTCGTGCCTGGCACGCGGGCGAGTCATTTTTTCGCGGTCGGACCTGTTGTAACGACTTCTCGATCGGCATTGAACTTGAGGGAGATGACCAGACGCCGTACTCGGACAGCCAGTACGCGGCCCTGATTGCGGTGAGCAATGCCCTTATCGCCGCCTATCCAGCGCTATCTGCTCGGGAAGTGGCTGCGCATTCAGATATTTCGCCCGGCAGAAAGACGGATCCAGGCCCTGCTTTCGACTGGCTTCGATTGTATGATGGGCTCAGCCAGAACTAGCGCCGGGTCGTCTGCTACGGGACGACAGGAAGGAATGAGCTAAGGAACAATGCATCTGATAGCCCTTTTAATTGGCCTCGTCATCGAAAGGCTGGCAACCCGATTGTTTCACCTGCGCAGGTTAGGTTGGCTGGACCGGATGATCGACGCCGGATTTCGCCAGGCAGGGCGACTCGCGAACTGGCCGGCGCTGATTCCTGTTCTAGGTATCGCGTTACTGCTCGTGTTGCCGGTCTTCGCGGTGACGTTCAGTCTTGCTGGATCACTGCTTGGATTCCCATATTTACTGCTGGCCATCATCGTTTTGTTTTTTTCGCTTGGCCCTCAGGACCTTGGCGAAGACGTCGATGACTATTGCAAGGCCATCGAAGAAGGTGACGTAGATCGTATCCGGGAGGCGGCCAAAGTTATTATCGAGAGCGAAGTGCCGGATGACGGGCTGGAGCGAATTCACAAGGTAGAAGAAGCTGTTTGCGTGCAGGCCAACAATCGATTGTTTGCCGTCATATTCTGGTTTGTATTGCTCGGCCCGCTCGGTGCATGGACATACCGCGTCACCGACCTGATGCGGCGTCGAGCAGTTTCTGCTGCCGCGGGCGAAGAACATCTGAGTGGGGTTTCTGAACGATTACGTGACGCAGCGATAATGTTGCATGGCTGGTTGGCATGGATCCCGGCCAGACTGACCGCAATCGGCTATGCGGCGGCCGGAAATTTCGATCCGGCGTTGGGCGCGTGGCGCGCACCGACCGAGCAGAAAGCCGATTCACAGTCCGATTATAACGAGCACCTGCTTGCGAGGGTCGGCGTCAGCGCACTTGCGCTTGTTGATGATGCCGACGAGGACCTCGCGGTGCGTGGTGTGCGCGGAGCGACAGCGGCGAACCGGCTCGTGTTTCGCCTGCTTTTGATTTGGGCCGTTGTCATTGCTGCGATGACCCTGTACGGCTGGACTCAGTGAGGACGTGTCTTGCTGTCCTGATTCCGATTACATTGTCTGGTCTGTTCGCGTGTTCGGAGGCTCCGGACCCATATCCTGAACCGAACACCTACACACGTTTGGTAACGCTCGCGCCAAATTTGACCGAACTCGTTTATGCTGCTGGCGCAGGTGACACACTTGTTGGTGTCAGCGCGTATTCTGACTATCCGCCCCAAGCCCTGGACTTGCCGATCATTGGCGATGCGTTTGTCGTGGATCAGGAACAACTGGCCGTATTGCGACCGGACCTGTTGCTCGTGTGGCAAAGCGGCACCCCGGAACATGTTGTCGATGAACTACGCCGTGTCGGCTACAACGTCGAGGTCATTCGAACTCGCAGCCTTGACGATGTCGCGAGCGCGCTTCGCCGGATCGGCGAACTGACGGGACACGACGACAGCGCCACTCAGATGGCAATATTGTTTGAGGAAAACCTGCAGTCGATCAGGGAGAAATTCGCTGATCTCGAAGATGTGCGTGTCTTCTATCAGGTTTCGCGACGGCCTCTTTTTACAGTGAATGGTGAGCATTACGTAAGTGAGTTGATCGATCTGTGTGGTGGCAGCAATGTGTTCGCAGACCTGAATGATCTCGCACCGACCGTCGATGTGGAGGCTGTTGTTGAACGCAATCCGGAGCTCATGCTGGCGAGCTCTGATGCGGGTGAGGATGCTTTCGCGGAATGGCGACGGTGGCCGCATATCGCCGCAAACCGCTATCAGAATCGTTCTCTGATGCCAGCCGATTCAATTGGGCGAGCTACTCCGCGACTGGCGGCTGCCGCGGAGGCTGTTTGTAACGCGTTGCAAGAGGCCCGTACGCGACGATCGCTGGCAGCTGCGGAGACACAATGAGCAGCATGATTACACGTCAGGCGATAGCCTCGGATCTGCCGGTCTTGCCGATCATCGTTCGCGGTTCCAGAGGACCTCTTCGCCGTTCTCCACGCGAGCCAGGACCCGGGCAATCACAAACAGTAGATCGGACAGGCGGTTCAGGTACTTCAGAGCTTCCGGACGCACGGACTCGACAGCGGCAAGCGTCGTCGTGATGCGCTCTGCGCGACGCACGGTCGTGCGCGCCAGGTGACAAGCGGCAGCTGCGTCGCCGCCGCCGGGCAAGATAAATTCCTTCAGTGCTGGCAGATCTTCATTCAGAGTATCGAGTTCGGTCTCGAGACGGTCAATGAAGTCGTCAGTTATCACATTGTGCCCCGGGATACAGAGTTCGCCGCCGAGTTCAAACAGGTCATGCTGGACTTCGGTGAGGATATCGCGGATATCTTGCGGAACAGTTTTGCAAGCGAGTACAACGCCAATAACGCTGTTGGCTTCGTCTACCGTTCCAAATGCGTCAACACGCAGATTGTCCTTGGGGACTCGCGTGCCGTCGCCGAGACCTGTTGTCCCATCATCGCCGGTTCGTGTGTAGATCTTGCTGAGTCGCTTGCCCATACGTTGTTGCCACTTAGTTCCAGCGGTATTTTAGCTCGATAAATCCGCCGCGTTCCTGCATGCGGTATTTATCGGCTGTTTGATACTCAGTATCGAGCAGATTTTCGACGCGCGCGTGCAGCGCCCAGGTTTCGCTAAGCCTGAACTGGCCCATCAGGTTGGCCAATACATACCCGGACAGCGGAACGCCGCCGAAGTCCTCACGATCGCCGCTGGCGATGATCGATAGCCCAACTCGATGCACTCCGACATCCTGGGTATAAGAAAGCGTTGCGGTTTCCTCGGCACGACGCAGGAGCCGCTCGCCGGTAGTTGCGTTATCCGCACTCTGTTTTACCAGCTCGGCCCGCAGTACGAAGCGGTCGCCGCGATAGTCAT
>Ga0255054_10000116_pt1 | contig 42271 bp, 37 predicted proteins | sample JV7_2_23_MG_FD_188634 | JGI IMG/M metagenome (GOLD analysis project Ga0255054, IMG submission 188634) | Seawater microbial communities from Jervis Inlet, British Columbia, Canada - JV7_2_23 | ecosystem: Environmental > Aquatic > Marine > Inlet | place: Canada: British Columbia | collected... | reverse complement strand
ATGCCCGCCGCAAGGTCGAGATCCCCGGGTTCCCACCCGGCATTGAAATTGCCGAAACCGTCCGTGGGATAACTGCCCTGGTCCGCGCCACCGACGGTGATGTTCACGGAAGCGTTGGGGGCGAAGTCGTTGCCCCAGATGTTGTTCTGGGCCGGATCCACACCGAATGAGGCCGCTGACAGACGCCACGCCACCGTGGTGGCACTGCCGTTCACGTCAATCAGCGTCGCTTCACCCTGGCTGCCGGGACCCAGATCCACCGTTTGCTCCTCCCCGGGCTGATCGCCGGGGACCAAGAAGTCGGCCACCCAGGTGCCCGTGTCGTCAGCGATCGGGTAGCGCCAATTGCCGTCCGCCTCCACCAGTACCTCTGAGCCTTCCGGAGCCGAGCCGGTGATTCGGTCGTAGTCGGCATCGATGTTGTCGATGGTGAAGGCGATCACATCGGTGGTGACAGTCACGACCGGAACGCCTTCTTCGCTGGCAATCGCGGTGACAACCGCCTCGTCAGGCGCGGGGTAGTCCCCTAGCTCAAAGACAACGAGGGTCTCCCACGGCTTTTCCGGATTGCGGGTGACGACGACCGGGTCGCCACTCGTCCAGTCAAGGCCGGGAGTTTCAATATCGTCGAGGAAGACGACAAGGTCGGAGCCCTCCGGAAAGCAGACCGCTTCGATGCGATCGTTGTTGCGCACGATGATGATGCGCGGATTGCAGGTGTGCCAGATGGCCTGCACCTGGTCGTTGTCAAAGTCCCACAGGTTTGCCCGCACTTCGCCACCGAGGTAGACGTCGTCAGCGCCGCCTTCACCAAAGTAGCCAATTTCCGACTCGCGCCAACCATTGCCAGGGTTGGCAAAATCGGCCTCGAAGTGCTCCGAGACGACGGGGACCCATCGTTCGGTCCACCAGCCGTAGTCGGCCGATGCAGTGACCTGCACCTGGCGTGTGTTGTCGGGAACCGCCGCAGTGCCGAACGCAGTGCTCGGCCGAACGGGATCATCCCACGGAGTCACGTTGTCGACGGTCAGCTCTTCGATGTACAGCGATTTGTCGTCGTGCGCATCCACTACGCGAATCGTGTCCCCGATCTCCACATCGAGGTCGACTTGGACGTGGTCGCCGGAAGTGACGACGTTTGACAGCACTTCCACGCCTCCGATGAAGATGTCAACGGGGCCGATCCATTGTTCGAGACTCACGCGATCGGGGTACAGATCCACCCCGGCGTCATCTTTTTCGGCGAGCTCTACGTAGATCCACGGGGGAACGCCCCAGTTGTGGTTCGTCTCGTCGCCATCAATGTCACGCTGGTACACACCGAGATGGTCGCCGGGAATGATGTCACCGACACCGGTGAAGTCGATCGTCCACTCACCTGTTACCGCGTTCGGCAGAGCACATCGCTCGACGCCGTTGTTGAGGTCACCGAGCATGCGAGCCCAGGCGCAGACCTCCGCCGCAACGTCGGCGGGCACGGTTGGATCGACAGTTCCGGTGTAGTAGTTGCCGTCCGGGTTCACTTCGGTAATACCCAGGGTGCTGACTGCGAGGTCCTTCGTCGTGACGCCGTCGGTGACCGTGAAGTACTGGCCACCCGCTATATCGAAATCACCCCAGAACCGGTAGCCGGCCTCGGTGTTTTGCCATGGTGTGCCGAACACTGTCATCGTGTCAGTCCACAGCAGAACGCTTGCCGTATCGTCGGCGAAGACCTGGAAGGTCAGGGTCTCGCCTGCCGGCCAGTCGACGGCCCACATTTCCTCGCCGGCGACATCGACAGCGAAATAGGGCTCAAAGAGCTGCCAGCCGCGATGGGTGGAATCGCCGTCAGCGTCCCGAATCTGGGCAGCGCCACCAAGGCCCGGCACGATCTCGATCAGCCCGCTGAAGTCGGCCAGCCAAATGCCGGACCCATCAGCCTGTGCAGTAACGTTTGCGCAGGTGAATTCTTCGCATGCGTGGACGTCGACGAAGGCACCAGCGGGAGCCGTCCCCGTGATGTCGTCGCTTACCTCGTCGTCGATTACCGGGTTGACGCTGGTGATCGATAGATCGACCACCTGCAGGGTCTTGCTCACCTCAACGCCGTCATAGGCAGTCACGTAGTGGCCCGGCAAGATGTCGAACGGCAGTTGATCGAGGCCCCAGCCGGTCTCCCATGCTCCAGGCCCCCAGCTCTGCACCTCGGTCGTTGTCTGGAAGAGATATCCGTCACCAATTGCGTCGTTGTCATCGACGGTGACCGTCACGGTCCTACCCGGAATCCAACCGTCGTTGGTCGACCAGACGCTGCGGGGCGTTTCGACTGAGATCGCCGGGTCGGGAACCCTCCACGACCATTGCGTGCTGTTGCCGTCACCGTCCGACTCATTGGCTTCGCCCTGAGTACCACGGGTGATGGGATCGCCACCAGGATCGGCGATCGAGAAGTCGGCACTCCACGTTCCTCCGACCACGGTTACCTCGCGATACGTACCGAATTCGTCCCATATGGAAACCTGGATGACCGCGCCCTCGTCGCCGATGCCGGAAACGATTTCGTCCACCTCGTTCACTCCGGTGACGGAGAGGGATGTGATGGTGTGCGTCTCGACGATCGGCAGCTGTGACATCGTGACGATGAAGCCGGGCTTGAGAACGAAGGCATCGACGAACGGTTGGAACTGGACGAAGCCCATGGTGGGATCCCATTCGGGTGGCAGCGCCAACTGTGTGTCGTCGTAGTCGACGCCGGGACCATTGGCCGGGTCGTCGATCTCGAGAGTTACGAGAACACCCTGTTCCCAGTTGAAGCCTTGGATCTCTTGCTCAAACATCCGCACCGAAAAGTTCGGGTCAAATTCTTGTGCCTGCGCGGACCCCACGCCCGCAGAGAAAACGGAAGAAATGGCCAGCGCTAATGCAAGTAGGCAGGCGGAGTATCGTGAGTGGGTGGTTTTCGCCATCGTGGTCCCTCCGGGTGATCGCGGGTTCGGACCACGCCGCGGGGACGTTTCACTTCAACCTGATCGTCCTCGCGCGCGCATGCCGACCTCGAGGTGTCATAACGCGGCAAAGAGGCCGGGAAGGATGGCCGCAGGGGCAATGCAGTGTCTCGCAGCATGTCTCCCTGGCTTCCTATCCAAACCTCCATCGCCAATACCCTTAGACCACCCCGACGCAGAGAGGAGTAGAGGCAAAGGTCCCTTCCTTAATACTCCGGTATCCGACGGGCGTCGAGAACGCGAAGGGACCCCCCTTCGGAGCAGGGGGGTCCCTTTCGGTTGGCGGCTACTACTCGATGGTTGAATCGAACAAAGCTCCTTCGTCGACCGGGGTGTCCTGCACGTCGTGTGGGACTCCCACAGTTACGGTGCCGGAACACGTAAGGCCATTGCCGTCATCGGCGGTGTACCCGACGTGGTACACACGACCGTTGCCAGGCGCCCTCCTGGTGCCGTCCCTTTCGGCTCTCACCGTCGCCGTGTCAGTTCCGACTCCTTCGGCATCGGGTGAGAACGCCCCGTCACCGAGTGAGTCGGTTGGCTCGTCCTGGAAGATCGAGTCGATCGTGATGGTGACCAAATCACCATCAGGGTCGGTGACCCCCAACACGTTGATGTCGATGAACTTGTGGTTCGGCGGCCATAGCGTGTCGAGGCTCGCAACCGCATCATCGCAAACCGGCGGTTCATTCACCGCGAAGGTGATGTCGTCCACGTAGCTGGGACCACTTGCCCGGGGGCACGCGTAGTTATAGAAGAAGCTCACGTCGTCGACATCCTCAAGGAACGGTTGCCCGACGACCTTTTCGACTCCGTCGACCCAGATGTCGAAGGTGTCACTGTCCCAGTCGATGTTCTTGAGCTCGATCAGGTACCAAATGCCCATCGACGCGGGCATGATCTCGAGGTAGTTCCAGCCGCCAAGGGCGAGTCTGAGCGCTGTCTGGTGGTAGCTGATGAACGCCATCCACCCGCCGCCGCCGATACTGGACCGAAGGGCCAATGCGAGACCACTCGGATGCCCCGTATCCCCATCGGCGCGGAAGTACCAGCTGATGTACTCCGGTGTGACAGGATCAAATGATCGCGACCACCCATAACAGGAACCGCCAAAGTCCATCCTGCCGACGTAGTCCCCCCCGCTCGGTGAACTCGGCGCGGTGACGGCCTGGAATGTGCCGTTGCCCCAGGGTCCGGGTGTGGAGGCGACCCAGCCAGCCACGTCGCCGTCTTCAAAGTCTTCCATGAAATCGGGCTCAACAGCACCCGCCAGTGCCGCCATTCCCAAGACCATCGTCAGAACCGCCAGAATCGCAATAACTCTTCTCATTTCTCTCCTTCCCGCGCGAGGGGGTTAGCCTCTCGCGCAGATGACAAGGGCCTCGTGCCCGTGTCGCTACCCGGGCGTCCGACCTCCTGTCTTCAAGTTGGGGGTCGGACAGCTCGGCTTTCTTAGTCGGAGATGCGGCGAAGACTCCCCCACTGACCAGGGGTGTTTCGACCACACGTCCGCCACTGGGTATGTGCCCGATTCAGTCTTGGACTGCTAGGGCCGAACGACCATTCTCTCTGGACTCGATCTGGAATCACCCGATGTTGTCCGCCGAGCGACATGAAGCCACGTCGATTCGGCATCGACAGACGATCAATGGCCAACCAGTCCACAACTCGGCTCCCGGCCCTCGACGCATGGAGGGGGCTGATCATGGTCGTCATGGCTCTCGACCACGCCAACGCTCTTGTCGCGCGAGGGAAACTCGAACCGGAAATGTGGACCACCTTGTTCCCCGACTACATGGGCGGATGGCTGGCCTTTGTCACTCGATGGGTGACTCACCTCGCCGCACCGGGCTTCTTCTTCCTGATGGGTGTCGGAGCTGTCCTGTTCGCCCGATCGAGAGCCGCAGACGGCTGGAACCGGCCACGGATCACCGGCCAACTTGCAATTCGGGGCACTCTGCTCATCCTCCTCCAGTTTCTCTTGGAGAACCCGGCGTGGGCCTTTGGCGATGCCGGTCCGCAAAACAGATACATCGGCGTCCTCTTTGCACTCGGTGGCTCACTAATCGCAGCATCACTCCTTCTCAGTGCAGGGCGCTGGTGGCTCGTCGCAGGAGGAACCCTCCTGCTGGTAGCCACCGAACTGGTCCTGCCGCAGGCCACGAACGGGTGGGTGGAATACCAGCCGTTTCAGCTTCTGCTGCTGTGGCCGGGATTGGGCGAGAGCATGTTCTCCCTCTACCCGATCCTTCCATGGCTGGGGGTAACGATGCTCGGCATGGGATTCGGGCGTTGGCTCGCCCAGGATCAAGATCGAGCTCAGTCTGCGATGCTCCCTCTTGGACTTTCGGCGCTCGGCGGATTCGTCGTCCTCCGTCTTATCGACGGCTTCGGGAACATCGTGCCGACGCAGACCGACGATCTGATTGGTTTCCTCAACGTGGTGAAGTACCCGCCATCGATCACCTTCGTCCTGATGACTCTCGGTCTTGGGTTTGTGATCACCTGGGGTTTCTGGAAGCTTCAGCAGAGACGACCAGGATCACTGCGGATACTGATCATCTACGGCGTGGTCCCGCTCTTCTTCTACATCGTCCACCTCTGGCTCTACGCCGTGATGGGCCAGGTGATCGATCCGAGCGGCACCGGTCTCGGACCCGCCTTCTATGCCTTATGGCTCCTTGGGCTTGCGCTTCTCTACCCGGCCTGCCGCTGGTATGGCAGGTTCAAGAGGTCCCGCCCGATCGGATCACTGTGGAGGTTCGTTTAAGCGGCCCGACAGGAACCTACCTCGTCGTGTCCGGTTGTGGACCCGGGCGAAGGCCACGATCCCCTTGTCACGACAGTCGCGTTGGCCACCGGGCGTTATCAGTTAGTTTTTGTCCATGGCGGACCGACCGACACTGTCTATATGGATCCGGAACAAGCCGGTAGCCGACGACGCCTACGAGGTCATAGCCACGGTGGTGCCGGGCGACAGCACCCTGATTGACAGTTTCCAGCCAGGCGAAGTGCCCGAGCAAGTGGTCGCCAGCGCCATCGCTGCGGTCGAAGCAGGCACGTACACGGCTGACGAGACCAAGGCGCTCGGACAGACTCTGTTCTCCGCGCTGTTCAAGAACGACATCAAAGACACCTACGAAAATCTCGTCCAACCGCGCATCCGCCTCGTTGTCGACCTGCCAATGGCCCGACAGATTCCGTGGGAGCTACTTCACGACGGACACCGCTTTCTCAGCCTCACTGCTCCATTCTCACGAGGGATAACGACCAAAGACACCGCATCGCCACTTGAGGCTGAATTGCCATTGCGGATCCTGGTGGTTGACGCATTCCCCGCGGGAGTCGCGAAGCTCGAGCAACAGCTCGAAGTGTCCGGCATCGAGGAAGCGCTGCGGGGCCTGGTCAAAGCCGGGAAGGCATCGGTGACGAAAGTATCCGGCGTCACGGTGAGAGATCTGAAGAACGCGATTCGCGAGGCCGGTGCTGAACCCGAGCCGAAGCCGTTCCACGTGCTCCATTTCATCGGCCACGGCATTCATGAACGAGGAAAGTCGGTGCTGTTGTTTGAGGACGACGTCGAGGTCGAAGAAGGTCAACAGCGTCCGGCGACGCCGGTCGATCCGGAGGGCTTGCTCAACATCATTGCGAGAGACGCCGACACCGACAACGAAACGGATATCAGGCTGGTCTTTCTGAATGCGTGTCAATCTGCGCATGAAACGGCATTTGAAACCACGAAGTCATTCGCACCAACACTGCTCGAGGCGGGGATTCCCGCAGTGATCGGAATGCAAACCTCAGTGTTCGATGACGCAGCGGTGGCTTTTGCCTCCGAGTTCTACGAGGCACTCGCCGACAACAGCCCACTCGACTCCGCTCTTGCCGACGCCAGAGCCGTCGCCGCCACCAGCAGCCCGGAGTTGGTGGCCGACATTGGAGTTCCGGCGCTCTACATGCGGAGTCAGACGGGACGTCTCTTCGTGCTGTCTCCGCCGGTGCACGCCCCACCAAAACCGCTTTGGCGCCGGACCGTCAGCTGGGTCGCTGAGAACACCGCTCAGGCTTTATTCGGTGTTGCTGTACTGGCCGCATTGACGTGGGGGTACAACGAATTCATCCGCCCCCAACCGACAATGGACACAACAACATTCAACGTGGCCATCGCGGAATTCGACGTCGCGCCCGGTGTGGATAGCGACGACGCGATCAGCCTCTCCGAGAATCTCTTCGAAACCATCGACGGCGCGCTCCTGGAACTTGGGTTCACCAGCGTTTGGGGACCTGACCAGACAGGGGTCGTAGAGGGCGCGACAGAAGGCGAGCGCGAGGAAGCAGCGAACAGCCGGGCCGATGAGATAAACGCAGACATCATCATCCATGGCAGGCTGGAGCCGTCCGACTTCGGCATAGAGCTCGTTCCCGAGTTCTACGTCAACGACCGACGCGACGAGTTCAAGCGGGCGGGGGCGTCAGAGATCATCGGCGGCTACACGTTGGGTGAGGCCGAGGCTGTCGATCCGGACGACCTCGACTCCGCAAACCGGCAGTTCGCCACGGCGATGGAGGGGCGGGCCGGGGCCCTCGCCCGGTTCGTGATGGGCCTGAGCGTCTATGCAGCCAGGGACCCCGACTTCCAGCGCGCACTGGATCACTTTCGTGCGGCGGAGAGCATCACGGCATGGCAGCGAGACGAAGGCCGGGAGATTCTCTATGTCTTCATTGGGAACGCAGAGGGAAGACTGGCCCTTGCCCTGCCAATTGGTTCGCCCGAGTCTGTTGCGGCAATGGAGCGGGCCGGTGCTGCCTTCCAAGAGTCGATCAACATTGACGACGAATACTCCCGCGCATGGCTGGGAAAGGCAGAGACCGAATATCATCTGGCCGGCGGCGGTACCTGTGTTGGCATCGACGCCGTCTCGATGGAAGTTGCCGGGACGAGCTTCCAGCGCGGACGCAGCGCGGCGGTCAAGCCCGAGCACGCCGACTCCGATGTCAAAGCCGACTTCGGACTGGCCCGTGTCTACATGTGTCAGCATCTCGCGGGGAGCCCGGAAGGAGGAAACCCCGAGGAGCTCTTCGAAAGTGTCATCACCGCCCACGAAATCGGCAATGATCGCGTCGCTGACCTGGCAGCCGAGTCGCACGGCTTCCTCGGTCTACTAGCGGGCATTTCGGGCAATGTGACGGTTGCCGTAGTCGAGTATCAAGCAGCCGCCGATCTCCTGGCGACCGTCGAAGGGCCGTCGGCCGCGGATCGTGGTGCCATCATGCTTCGCAGCGCCGCGTTCTACCAGGTGAGGTCCGAAGGGTGCGTGGTTGCTCTAGACACCTACAGAGACGCCCTCGATCGAGCAAGGAGTGAGGCGCTCCGTAAGTCGATAACCGATGACCTCCAGAGTCTCGAGTGCGCCTAGACCTATAGTCTGAACGCAGATGGTGCGACGACGAATACTTTGGCCGGCCATCGTCGGCCTTGCTCTCACATGTTCGGCCTGCTCCCCCAGCAACAGCGCCGAAACGACCGAACCAGGGGAAACGCGCACTTCGACCGAGGCACCGGCCACCACAACAGAGCCTGAATCACCGACTGACACAACGGCGGATCCAGAAACTGACACCACCGCAGGGCCGACGACCACAGAGGCAGCACCCGAGGAGAGCCTGCTTGATGGCAGTGGAGAGCGACCACCGGGTGCCGAGGATCAACTCAACTACTCCGTGCTGTATAGCTTGAGCTGTTCGGGGACAGTGAACGGTCCGGGCCAGTCGGATCGCGAGTTCGAGATCTCGGATGTCGGACTGACGCGGCTGTCGCTGGGGGAATTGGTGTGGAGAGATCTGATAATCGCTGTGGAGGCCGATCCAGATCTTGGGTCGCACTTCGAAACGTTGATACCGGACATCATCATTGCGCCTCGCCCACCAACCATCGCTCCGCCCACCACCTTGCCGGGCTTCAGGCTGGAGCCCCTGCCATCCATCGAGTTATTCGAGGGTGCGTTTGAGCTAACGGTGCCGACGATAACGCTGCCCCCTGAGGTGATCCTGCCACCAGTCACGGTGCCTCCTCCAGAAAGGGTGCTCATAGTTGAACAAACCCAGACGGCCTATTTCTGCGGCACGGGCTGGACTACGGACGAGATGCTCACCATCACGATCACCGATCCCGATGGTGAACTGGCATACGATGACACCGTGATGGCGAGTGGCTTTGGATTCGTCTCTTTCTTCTGGGCCCCGTCATTGGGCAACCCGGTCGGGCAGTACACCGTCCGTGTCACCAATGGCCAAACCACCGTCACGGATACCTTTGAGGTGATCTCGCCCGTAAGAGCCACGGTCGGTTTTCTGACCAGGTCGGTCGAGCCTGGCGGCACGGTTGTGATCGGCCTCGAAGCGTTCCCATCCGATGAGAGCCTCAATCTTCACGTCTTCCGCAACGCCAGCGACTTCAGCGGGCTGGAGTGGGTGGGCACCATTCACGACGTGGCGATCGATGCGAACGGTCGCTCGAGGGTTGACCTGGTGACGTTGGAGACCGACCCGCCAGGAACCTACTGCCTGCTGCCAGAGATCGAGGATGCCAAACCCTGCACCGAGGCCTCATTCGAGGTCCTCGAGAACTAGAGAAACCCTCGCTGCGCCGGGTTTCTGAATTGGAGCCGCTAAGGGCGACTGGACGCCGTCGTCGTGCCGCTACTCATCGTTCCACCCGGTTGGGTGAAGTTGCTTCCCTGGCTGGAGTAGGTGGCCGGTAGATGCAGGAATTTGGAGTACGTTCTGATTGTCCACGAGACAGGGCCACGGAAGAAATAGGCCTCGGGCGCCGCGACCTTGTCGATGTCCTTCTTGTACTTCTCAGCTGTGCCTTTCGACAGATGAAACTTCAGCTCATCGCTATCTTTGAACGTTTCGTGGATGATCAAGGCGTCCTCGCCAATGACCTGGTATGCCTCGAACCTGAGCAGACCCTTCTCAATCGAATGTGCTTCAGTGCCTACCCGCTGCCACCAGTACTCGAGATCTTCGAGGTGGGTCGCAACGCCCGGGTGGCAGGTCCACTTGGCAGTGACCATGATCGCCGTCTCCTGGTCGGGGAGCTCGTAGTCATCCTTCACGTATCCGAAGAGGAACTCTCCAAACGCCGCCGGCACGTTCTTTGCCAACAGCGCTTCTCTGACAGTGGCGGGGATGCTGACTCCACGAATGAGGTGTAACTCAGGTTTGGCGACCTTGAGGAGTGCGCCCATGTGCTTGGCGGCAGTCGTATTGAAATAGTGAACAACGGCGTCGGGGTCCTTGAAAACGTGGTGAACCAGCACTGCGTCTTCACCAACGGCATGGTTGATTTCTGTCGAGAGGAGACCCGTATCGGCTTTTGCGCCGGCATGGATGTCCTCCCACTCTTTCAGCATCTCTTTCGACTCGGCAGAACTTCTAAACCGCCCACCTTGTTTCGTGGGGATCCATTTGCCGGTGACACTTATCTCCTGACCAATCCTGGAAGGTTCGGCAAGGAATGCCGGTAGCGGTTCGTTGGGCTGTGTCATTGGCTCTCTTCCATTGGATTGATTTCCGGCAGCGACTGAATCTGCATGGTCGATGAACGGGCGGCAACCTTACGCAGCCGTCGCGACTGCACATAACTGGGCACTCATGGGTGCTGAGGTGACATTCGCCTCTATTCAGCATCGTTCGAAGTCGGCAGTCTTGGCAGGTGGGGCACTCATAGCTTGCGAGTGCTTCGAAACGCAGGACGCTGTAATGCGTCGAGGAAGACGATGCTTGGAGGTGCCAGGTGAAGTACGGAAGCAAGCATGAAGCAAAGAAGTGGTCGATGGACGCACTCGGTCATGGTGGATTGGTGGCCACCATCCCGACGCCATTCGACGACGACATGCAGATCCACGAGGCGGATCTGCGGGCCGAAGTCAGGTATGTGATCGACACGAAGAACGACGGGATCTTCGTCCTGGGCAATGTGGGCGAGTTCTACTCCCTAACTCAGGATGAGCGGAAGAGAGTCGCCGAGATCGTGATTGATGAAGCCCAAGGGGAAATCACGACCATCATTCAGACCGCACACCACTGCGCGGCCGATGTCATCGATCTCTGCCGACACGCCGAGGAGAAGGGGGCCGACATGGTCGCCATTCTCTCTCCCTACTTCCAGGCCGCCAACGAGCAGGCCGTGGAGGAGTGGTGGCACTACGTGACCGGCCACTTTGATATCGGCACCGTCTTTTACGACAGCCCTCTCTCAAAGCTGGTCAGCGCCCAGACCCTTGGCCGGCTTTCGCGGGATATCCCGAATATCTGTGGCGTCAAGGACGGGCGACCTGACCAGATGTGGTGCTGGGAAGCTGAGCGGGAAGCCAACTACGAAATCTGGGTCAGCAACCCGTTGGAAGACCACTGGCCGTATGAGATGAGGATCATGAAGAATCCGACTCTCTGCTGCGCCTGGCACAACTGGCTCTTGCAGACGCCGGACTACACCCCGCTGCGCGATTACACAGATCTGATCATGGCCGGCAAATGGGAAGAGGGCCTGACCAAATACAACGAGATGGAAGCCGGACGGCAATTGTTGAACGAGTTCTTCTGGCCCAACTACCGCAAAGGCGTGTATGTGGTGGCCTTCTGGAAGTACTGGTTTGAGCTCAAGGGCGTGATCACCAATCACAAGGTGAGGACGCCACTTCTCAACATGACCCATGAAGAAGAGATCTGGCTCAAAGAACGCGTCGCGATGCTGGAAGCCGGGGTCGCTCCCGCGGACAAGCCCGCGTTGAGGCCCTATCCGCTACAGCGAGGTGGAGAAGTCGGAGCAGGACGCATCGGGATCTGAATCGACAACCTTGACAATCCCGTGATCGGAAGCTCGAAACCCTGAGTTCCGGTCACGGGATGGGCGTTGGGCCTAACCCACGCCGGGCGCGGGCCGTCGAGGCCTATCCGTCGCCGTCTCCATTGCCGTCTCCGTCGCCCTGTTGACCATCATCTCCGTCACCGTCCTGTTGACCATCGCTGATCGTGAACTCCTGGGTCTGTGGGTTCAAGTGGCCGAGCATGATCGGCTCACCCTTCTCCTCAGTCCACTGGAAGATGTTCAATCCCTCGGTGATGTTGGTCTCGTAGATGAAGTTGTTGTACCAGTACGAAGACCAGACGCCGCCGATCTCTCCTGAGGAGGCGGGGATGGGGGTGGTCCCGCAGAGCTGAGCCCGCGCTGCGCAATCCCCTCCAGCCCGCGAGGGAAGCCAGGGGTTTGCTGGGCAGGGCGGCTCCGAAGGCGACGAACAAACTACGTCCTCATTCGCCATCTAACAAACCGCACATGAGTGCTGCCGAAGCAAGGGCCGTTAACGGCCTTGTTCTCCCAACCGGCTCTGAACTTCAAGCATGGGTGCGTCCGATGTTTCTCGGAGGCGTGCTTGGCGCCCTCGTCTACATGAGCTGGGCCGGCAAAAGGCCCCTGAGAAAGAAGAGGAAGAAGGCTCCCCGGCGCTGAATATTGTTCGAGGGACGTGCTGAAGTGCTGCGCTAATTCTCATCGACCTCGGCCCCGATTTCGAACAGCTCGCTCTGCACGCTGACCTCGTCTATGTCGACAATCGCCTTATCGGTCGGCAACCCAAACCAACCCAGCCCGGAGTGGAGGGTATAGGCGGTCAACACGGCGACTGCGGCGGGAGCAGTCTCAACAGCACCAACGCCTACGGTCAGGGCAGCCAGGAACACCATTGAAAAGGGTGCTCCGACGGAAACGCCTGGAACGGCTACGAGCATGCAGGAAAAAGCCAGGGCAATAGGTATCTCGGGAAACATGGCATGCACCGCGAGTCCGGCTGCCCCCCCGATAAACAGAGTGGGCATCACCGGGCCACCGATGAATCCGGTCGTCAGGCTGATTGCGACGGCCACGATCTTTGCTCCGACTACGGCAAGAAGGAGGACCGCCCCGAGTTGCTCGAAACTGTCTATCGCCACTCCAAGCTGGCCTTTTCCTGATGCCAGGGTGAGGGGGAGGAGAATCGCGATTCCACCCAGCGCCAATCCGCCGACTGTTGCGCGGACCACCTGGTTCGATAGAAGTGGAACAATCCAGCTACGGAGGACAGAGACTGTCAATCCGAGAAGCCACGACAGAGAGGCAGCCACCAAGCCGAGCAGGATCGCCAGCCCGAAGTGCCAGAAGCGAACGTCATAGCTGGGAAGGGCGAATACTCCCAGAAACGTGTCGCCGATGATGGCGAAGCTCACCGAGAAGCCGAATATGGAGGCTGTGATGGCGGGAAGAAGCGATCGATACAGGTTGCGCCGCTCAGGCCAGCGCAGTTCGGTCACGAAGAGAGTCGCAAGGATCGGCGCAGTCAGGAGCCCGCCAAGGGACCCGTTGATCCCACTGACAGCGTCTATCTGCTTTTCTTCGTCTGGCAGCTTGCGAATCGTCGCATACCAGTCGCCGACCATTGCCCCGGATCGGACACCTCCGTCAAACGGTCCAAGACTCGCACCGCCGACGAGAGAGACAATGGAGATTCCGATCGCCTGAAGCGCCGTACTCCTGTCAACAGCACCCTCTTGGATAATGGTCAGCGAACCGTTTATGTCATCGGGGATGTTTGTGACCACCCGAAGAATGCCGACGATCAGTCCAGCACTTCCCAGGATCGCCAGCCACCACCATTCGCCGCCCAACCATCCGTAATCGACGTCGTCTGGCCAGATCAAGTCGGTGCCGAACTTCACGATCAGAATGAACGCCAGTGTTGCTGAACCAGCGAGACCACCGACGATCGCCCCGCGGCCCAGTCTGCGCCAGAAGAGACGATCCTGGGCGAAGTAGTCGTTCATCGATCGTCTTCAGACGAGAGAGAATGTGCCGCGGAAATCTGCTTCAAAAGGGCCAGCCTCACTCCCATTCCCGCCATGGCGGACACCTCTAGTCGGCTCTTCTTATCAGCCAGATGGTTCCGGCGAACAGAGCCACTGCCAGGGGTGTGACGAGATCAGCCCAAACCACGTCGGGGTTCAACAGCACGCCCTTGAGAAAAAGAACGGCCAACAGAACTGCGATCACTTCGATCAGCTTCACCTTGAGGTCGGTCACGCTCTTGATGTCGAGCCAGTCGGGAGCGTGGAGTCTGGAACGCTGCTCGTCCCAGGCTTCGGTGTTGGCAACTCCCCACAGGCCATAGACGCCAAATGCGAAAACCAATAGGACGAGCCCCAATAAGAACTGGTCGAGCGCTGTCACCAGCTCGACGGTGGCGCCGAGCGCTGCATCGGTGCTCAACGCCTCATCCTCGTGTCCGCCGAAGTAGGTGACCGCCGCATCTACGGAGGTGACGGCTCCGATCACGAACATGAGAACCGCCCCGAGAACTGAGAAAATCACTGCGATCAAACTGAGGTAACGGGCGCTAAAGATGGTCTTCATGGACGTCCTCGGTCGTGTTCGCGGAAGAACTCGTTCCCGCTTAGTCGAATGCGATCGTAGCCCGCGTCGCCTTGTCGAGCTCTTCATCCCGTGAGAGACCTTCGAGTGTGGAGAGAGCCTCGTCGCTGATATCACTCAACAGGATCTCTCCCGGGTACTGCTCGGTGGCTTTGGCTACCACCGTCCAATCCGCCTCCTTGATAACCACCGCCAGAGCAGACTGGCTGCCGTCGAGTTCGTCGCCAAGCATTGTCTTGAGTTTGCGTCTGTCACCCGAGCGAGAAAACCCGATCAAGCCACCCACCACCAGGCCGGCAAGCGGGGCACTCGCAACCACGGCACCGACGACCAGACCAAGCACCCCGCCCTTCCCGCTACCTACATAGCCGAGGTTGTCCATATGTACCTTGCCGTTCGGCGCTCGAGTGAATACTGCTGCTTCCTTGATGTCGAGCGCCTTTTCCTTCTCTAGTCCCTGGAGGATGTTGAATACCTCTCGAGCAGTCGCCGGGCCTTCGTATACGGCGACTACGAGGTTGTAACTACTAGCTGACACGCGTCTCCTCAATTCTTGTTAGGGCGCCACAGTCGTCGCTGGAGCCGGAGGCTGGGTGGGCGATGCTGACGAGTCGTCACCGGACTGGTTGACAGCCTTGGATCTTCGAAACCGAGTTTCGTCTAGATAGTTAACAGACATATCAACCGTTGGCCCTGAGGATGCGACGAAAGCCGAGGTGACTCATCCCGGTGTCGATCATCTGGGGCTGACGTGCGGCCGGGCGGTACCGGTAGCAGTATTGAGGCGTGCAGAGGTGAGACCCACCTTTGACGACTTTGCGTGGGATGGGTACGTCGGGCTGTAGTTGATCGAAGCTGTCCTCCTGACGTGCGCCACGAGGATCGCCAGGAGCGCAACAGGAGGCTTCCACCAGACGCCCCGGCCGATCGGTGTACCAGTCGTCGGTCCACTCCCAGACGTTGCCGGTGGTGTCGTATAGGCCGTATCCGTTTGGAGGGAATGAACCAACCGGTGAGGTTCTCGTATAACCGTCGACTTCGATGTTCTCATATGGGAACCGACCCTGCCACGTGTTGGCGACCGGCTCCGTTTCCTGCTGGTCGTCGTCGCCCCACGAGAATCGTTTTCCATCCAACCCTCCCCGCGATGCAAACTCCCATTCGGCCTCAGACGGCAAAGTGCCGCCGGCCCATTCGCAGTAGGCGACTGCATCCTTATGGGAGACCTGGACCACAGGATGGGCTCCCAAGCCATCCAGAGACGACTCCGGGCCTGTCGGGTTTCGCCACCGTGCACCCGGAGTCCAGGACCACCAGTTGTGATAGTCACGCAAATCGACAGGTCCTTGAGTCATCGTGAAAACCAGAGCCGCGGGGACCAGATTCTCCTTCTTTGCCCCCGGGTACAACTCGGCAGCGGGCGTCTGCTCTGCGACCGTCTCGTACCCGGTGGCGTCGACGAATTCCTTGAATTGGTCGTTGGTGATCGGGTGAGGGTCGATCCAGAAGCCTTCCACCGAAACCCGCCGCACCGGCGCCTCGCTTGGATAGAAGTCGTTTGATCCCATCGCGAACTCTCCGGGCGGGATCCAAATCATTGTCTCTTCAGTGGTGTGCACGTTTCCAAAGTTACCAACTATCTGAACTTTCTGGCTTCGACCCGACACCCACGCCCTGAGCAGCTCTCACAGCTGCTCGGGCGGGCGCCTCATAGAGCTACTGCGTATGATGCCGGTCCCACGTGATGACTTCAGCAGAAACCACCAGCCGTCCGGCGAAGACGTTCGAATGGTGGATGTTGTCGAGCTTCGCGATGGGTGCCGGATATAGCGCGTTTGTCTCGTTGCTCATCCCCCCTTTCGTGAAAGATGCAACCGGAGACGCATCCGCAGCCGGTGTGGTCATGGCGATCATCGCTCTTGGAGCACTCCTCGGCCCGTCTCTGGGATCATTCGCCGACAAATACACCGCGCACCGTCTCGTGCTTGTTCTAGGCGTTGCTGCGATGGGAGTCGCCTTTGTGATGCTCGCGTTGTCGGCGGAGTCGACCGAGCTCTATGCGATTGACGCCATTGTCATGGGTGTGGGGGTCGCTGCGGTGTCCGCCGTCGGGCCGGTGTTCATCGTCGGCGCTCGACTTCCAGCGAAGACGGAGGCCAAACAACTGACGACCTATTCACTGATGATGCCAGTAGGTCAGCTTGTGGGCGGATTGCTCCTGGCGTCTGTGGCCAGCTGGAGTTTCTCACAGAGGTTCTGGCTGGGAGGCGGCGTTATGGCCGCAGCATTCGCCGTGGTCTGGCTCTCGTCAAAGGGCGTCAACGACAGGTTGAAAGCCGCAATCGCCGAAGGTCTCGACGACGAGACAGTCGAGAAGGCGCGGAAATCCTCACTGAAGCAGGTGTTCCTTTCCGTCTTTGGCCTCTACCTGGTTGTCCTCACGTTGTCATCGATAGCCAACAACGGTGTGAACTCGCAGATCGCAAACATCATGCCGGAAGTCTTCGGGATGGACGAACAGCTGACTTCCACCATGATCGGACTGGCCGGTCTGTTGAATATTCTGCTCTTCTTCCCGGCCGGGCGTTGGATGGGACGCAGCGGAGGATTCTCGCCGCTCGCCGCCGGAATAGCCGCCCGCTTCATTGCAGGGCTCGGAATGGCGGTCGCCGGCCTGGCTACCGGCAACAATCTGCTTCTCGGAGCGGCATTCATGCAGTTGATGTACAACGCCGCCCCGTTTGTTCGCCTGGCCCAGCCCAATCTTGCGGTGAGGTACGCCACGTTTCCCGCGGGTGCGGCGAGTGGATGGATCATTGCTGCCAGCGCCGTGGGCAGTTTCTTGGGCAGCCTCGCCGGCGGATTCCTGGCCGACAAATACGGCTTCAACGCCGTGAACTGGATGGCGGCAATCGCCGGTGGTCTTTCCTTCGCTCTTTTGGCGATATGGTTGTGGCCCGCCGAGCGCCGTGTACGGCAAAGAATTGACAGTGACGTTGCAGAGGTTTCCCAGGAGTAGGAGATAGGTAATGGACGAAACCGAGAACACGCCGGATCCGGACCTAATCGCCTCTGAGCACACGCAAGCGGAGGACGCGGCGACAAACAAGAAGAAGGCCATCAGGGAACTGATCCTGATGGCGGTTGTTCTGTTCTTGATTTTCGTTGTCTTCCTGCCCCAGTTCATCGACTACGAACAGGTCATCGACTCGCTCCTTTCCCTGACGTGGGGCCAGGCACTGCTGCTCGCGGTCCTTTCGCTTCCCTTTATGTGGTTCACGGCCGGGGTGTATAACGTCCTGATTCCCGGTCTCAGATGGTGGCCCGGCTGGAAGGCGTGGGCGGCCTCCAACTCGGTTGCTTTCCTTGCACCACCAGGGGCTGACCTTGCGATTCGATTTGGCATGTATCGAGGTGCCGGCATTAGCGGTGACGCCGCCGGTGCCGGAATCGTTCTTAGCTGGTTCTTTAGTACCGGCTTCAAGCTGGTGTTGCCGATTGTCGCCCTCACCTGGGTGCTCATCGCCGAGGGATTCGAAGATCCAACGTTTGTCACGCTGACCATCATCGGTCTCGCCGCAGTGATCGGCGGTGCGGGCGTCACCGCGCTGATTCTGTACCGCGAAGGTGTTGCAGAGAAGGTCGGTAGGGTTTCCCAGCGTTGGTACAACGGTATGGCGGGCGGGCGTTGGAAGTTTCCCGAAGCAGAGGGCCTCGGAACAAGGCTGGTGGACTTCCGTGCAGAAGTGATAGGAACCGTCAGGGCCAAATGGTTCCCGGCAAGCATGGCTACCTTCGCCGCTCAGGGGATTTTCTTCTTGATGCTCGTCTTGTCGATGCGCTTCATGGGTGTAACGGCGCAAGACGCTCCGATCGGGATTATTTTCGACGCATATGCGGTCGGCCTTCTACTGAGCATGATTCCGATTTTCCCGGGGGGAATTGGAGTTGTAGAGCTCGCATACGTAGCGATCATCGTTGGCGGCACGGACAACACAGAACTCGCTAATGCCGTGACCGCTGGCGCCTTCGCCCATCGCATCTTCTCTTGGCTCTTGCCGATTCTCATCGGGCTGATCCCGCTTGCCGCCTGGCGTCGTCAGAGCGTCAAGGAGAAAGAGGCTCAAAGTAGCGAATAGCCGACGTCGGAATCGATGACCACCGTCTCGGAGCCTTCACGATCCACTCGGGCTAAGTGGGTAGAGATCCTCGCTGCTGTGATCCTTTCGATCACAGCGGTCGCCACAGCATGGTCCGCTTTCCAAGCGGGAAAGTGGGGTGGAGCTATGACGGTTTCGTTCGACGAAGCCTCCATCGACCGCACCATCGCTGCTGCCGATATCGCCCAGGCGAGCCGGGACATCACCGCCGACAGGGCGAACTTCGGTGCCTATGTCTTAGCTCTATCGTCAGGAGATGAAAGGGCCGCGGAGATTCTGTTCGTCGAGTTCCGGGATGAAGTGCAGCCGCTCATAACCGATTGGCTCAGTCGGAATCCGTTTGGCGGCACCTACATTGGCTCGCCGTTCGACACACCGGACTATGGGGTTTCGACGACTTTGGAGTCGGCAGTGGAATCTCTTGCTGCTTCCGAAACGCACACCTCGGAGGCCCTCGATGCACGTGGCAATGTGGGCGACTACACCCTGATGACGGTCATTTTTGCGGTAGTGTTGTTCCTTGCCGGGCTCAGTCGGCAGTTCCGAACCAGAATCTCCCTTGTCCTGACTGCAATAGCCGCCATCGGACTGGTCGTTGGTTTTGCCGTTCTGGTGATTCTGCCCACTTCGCTCTGAGAAGGAACTAGGGGGCGGACTCGAGACAGTTCGCCGGCAGGTCGTTTCCGCTCACTTTGAAGTCCTGGCATGTGAGAAATGCGTCGTTGTTGGCGCCCAGCGCAGCTCCGACGACGAAGAAGATGGCCAGTGCAGAAATGACGATGCCCTTGTTGCGTCTCGGAAGCTCGGCAAAGTCTGTGTTGATCGCAGTCACCAGATTCCAGGCAACAAAAGGGACAGCGATGAGGGTGACGATTACGGTGATGGTGAAGACGTATCTCTCCCCACTGGCCAAATCGATGGTGTTGTCGATTGCGGCGGCGATGACCCAGAGTGTGGGTAGGAGCAGAATGAGTCGGCGTGGCCAGGTGTTGGGACGGAGTTTGGTCACGAGAGAGCCAACGAACACGACCATTGATATCACCCATAATGTCAGCAACTGATCGAAAAAGATGACTCCAAAGGCGCCGTAGTTGAATCCAATCGTGAAGGCCAGCGTGCCGCTAACCGCGGCGATGAGGAGTGTGGCCCGATCCGACGGCGAACCCATAGACGAGTCTTCTGTCATGATCGCGCGATTAGCGGACTCCTATCGCATCAGGCGCTGGTGACGCCTGCTTCGAGCTTCTCCATCACTTGGGCAATGTTAAATGCGGCGGGCTTTTGCCGCGGAGGGAACTCAGCCAGAGTCTGAACCATTTCGGCCACGAAGGCTTGAACCGGGCCCAGCAGGAACACACGGTCGAGCACCCAGTCGTAATAGGTGTTCGAAGTGACGTCGGCGCGTTCATACGGGTCGGTCCGAAGATTGAAGATCTTCGGCAGTCTCAGCTCAACAAACGGCTCTGCCCATATCTGGAAGGTTCCCGTGACACGCTGCTCGTAGAACACGATCTTCCAGTTGTCATAGCGGACCGCGGTTAGCTGCCCGTCGTCGTTGACGTAGAAGAAGTACTCGCGTGCGCTGTCCTCGCTCTTCCCCGTCACGTAGTCGAGCTGGTTGAACCCGTCGAGATGGACCTTGAACTCGGTTCCATTGAGCTCATGGCCATCGTGCAGCTTCTCTGCAATATCTGGTTCGCCTACTGCTGCAAGCAGGGTGACGAACCAGTCGGCATGAGACACGATGCCATTTAGGACAGTTCCTGCCTCGATCTGTCCCGGCCAGCGGACCACACACGGAACCCGATAGGCGCCTTCCCAGTTGGAGTTCTTCTCGTTGCGGAAGGGGGTCATACCCCCGTCGGGCCAAGTGTTCATGTGTGGGCCGTTGTCAGTCGAATACATGACAATCGTGTTCTCGGTCAGGCCCAACTCATCGAGAAGGTCGAGGAGTTCACCCACGTGACCGTCGTGATCGATCATCGTGTCGTGATACGGAGACTGCCAGCGCCCCGCCTGGCCGAGACTCTCTTCCTTCGTGTGGGTGCGAAAGTGCATGTGAGTCCCGTTGAACCAAACGAAGAACGGCGAGTCTTGTTCGGCATTCTCCGTTATGAAGCGTTTCGCTTCAGCGAGGAACTCGTCGTCCACTGTCTCCATGCGCTTCTTGGTCAACGGACCGGTGTCTTCTATACGCTGTGAACCGTCTTCGTTTGCCCAGGAGTGCATCACACCTCGGGGGCCAAACTTCCCACGGAAATCAGGAAAGTCCTTCGGGTCCGGGTAATCGGGATGCTCCGGCTCCTCTTCTGCGTTCAGGTGGTAGAGGTTCCCGAAGAACTCGTCAAAGCCGTGAGCCGTTGGGAGGAATTCGTCTTTGTCACCGAAGTGGTTCTTGCCAAATTGGCCGGTCGCGTAGCCCTGGGCCTTGAGCGCGGTGGCGATTGTGGGATCTTCAGCCTGTAGTCCGAGAGGTGCGCCCGGCATGCCAACCTTGGTCAAACCGGTCCTGAGTGGATTTTGACCGGTGATGAAAGCGGCCCTGCCGGCTGTACAACTCTGCTCGGCGTAGTAGTCGGTGAAGCGCACTCCCTCATCGGCGATGCGGTCGATGTTCGGAGTTCGGTATCCCATCAACCCATCCGAGTAACAACTGAGATTGCTGATTCCGATGTCGTCGCCCCAAATGATGAGGATATTCGGCTTTTCTCCTGACACGGCTGACGCCTCCCTTAGCGAATGGCTCGTCGAATCTAACAATAAACGGAGACCGATGTCGGAAGTCCATTTGTGCTTCCCACTAATCTTTCGGTCTTCATGGACCCCGAGATTCTTCGCTCAATTCTTCAGACAGTCGGGGTTGAAGTCGGGAGTGTGATTTTCTACGGACTTGGCCGACACGCCGGACGCGATATGTCCGCAAAGCCACCGAAGAGGATCCTGAGAAGGGCGCCCGCGTCGCAACGCTCTGGCTGATGCTCAAGAGGGTGACGTTGGTGACTCTGCTCGCTCTTGCTGTGCTACTGATCTTTTCGATCTAGGGGATCAGCATGACGACGTTCCTCGCTTTTGGGGCCGTCGTCGCTGCCGCTATCGGATTCGGAGCCCAGGACGTGGTCCGTGACTTTCTTGGGGGTTCTTCATCCTCGCCGAGGATCAGTTCCGTATCGGCGACACCGTGACCTTGCCGGGACCATGATGCAGGCCTAGCTGGGAAGTCGGTCGCGGGAGGTTTGGGCGGCTCGGCGGCCTCGTTTGGTGACGGGCGTGCGGGGAGCGTCGTGGAATTGGGGCAGCGTGACCGGCTGCGGCTCGTTTGAGGTTCCGCCGTGGCACTGCTTCATCTTGCGGCCACTGCCACAGGGGCAGGGGTCGTTTCTGCCTGCGTGCTTCAGTTCGTCCAGGAATGGCTGGTCGATCCTGGCCATGATTTCCATGATGTCTGAGGCGTCTTTGCCCTGGCGCATAAGACCGATCATGTCGCGCATCGGCCGATCAACATGGTGGAAGAAGTCCTTGAAACCGGCGCACAGGTAGTTCAGCCCGGGTTCGCCGTCGGGGGTCGTAATGAACCGGTTCTTGGGGCACTCACCGTGACAGGCAAAACGAACATCGCAGTCGAGACAGTACTGGGGCAGCGAGTCGCGTTTGTCCTGCCCGAAGTCGTATTGCTGCTGTCTCGAGACGAGGTCCTTCATCGACGCCTCACCGATGTTCCCCACCAGGAACTCGGGGTCGACGAAGTGGTCGCACGAGTACAGGTCGCCGTTGTGCTCCAACGCCAGCCCCGATCCGCAGGTCTCGTTGAAGACACACATGCCCGACTGTCCGATACCGGCAAAATTGCGTGCCGTCGCTTCGAAAGTCTGCACGAACACCTGACCAACATCGTGGCGCACCCACTCATCAAAGATTGTGTTCAGGAAAGTACCGAACTGCTCCGGCAGGACCGAACGCTCCGACGCATACGCCCCGCGCAGGTCGGCGGGATTGCCGTGTTCGTCGACCCGTTCCACAACCGGGATGAATTGCATCCAGTCGGTCTTCGCCTCGTCCCGCAGGAACCGGTACACCTCCAACGGGTAATCGCCGTTCGAACGGTTCACAGTGGTGAGGATGTTGTACTCCACCCCGTGCTTCTGAAGCAGGCGAAGGCCACGCATGACCTTGTCGAAAGTCCCTTCGCCCCGCTTGTTGACCCGGTAGGCATCGTGCAACTCACGAGGACCATCAATGCTGATCCCGATGAGATAATCATGCTCTGCGAAGAACTCGCACCATTCGTCGTTGAGCAAAGTGCCGTTGGTCTGGAGGGTGTTGAGAAACGACATCCCCGGCTTGCGGTACTGCTCCTCGAGATCCATGACCTTGCGGTAGAAGCCGAGGCCCATCAGCGTCGGCTCACCACCCTGCCAAGCAACGTTCACCTGAGGGATCTGATGCGCCTCGATAAGTGAGCGAATGTATGTGTCCAACATCTCGTCGGACATTCGGAACCGATCACCCTCATAAAGCAACTCCTTGTCCAAGAAGAAGCAGTAGCTACACCCCAGGTTGCAGATAGCACCGGTTGGCTTCCCCAGAACGTGAACCGCCTGAGGCGACCAAGCCGGCTCACCAGGCTCGGACCGAGAACGTTTGGTCGGCATCGGCAGTGGAGTTGATGCGTGTGTTGCTGTCATGAGCACGGGTCCCTGGATCGTGACATCGATAGTAGGACTGATTCAAAGGGCTGGATCTCGCTCAACTGGAAGCGAACGAAGAAGGATTCAAGATCGACGCTTGATGCAGCGGAAACCCATGTGGCTCGTTGCGGTGTCAATCATCTGGAGCTGGCGGGCTACCGGTCGGTAGCGGCAGCAGTATTGCGGTGTGCATAGGTGCGATCCACCCTGGACCACACCTTGCGTGGAATCTCGAACTGGGGCTGGTTGGGGTCGAAGCTCCCTTCCATCACGACATCTCGGGCCGTGGGGTCGGCTCATTCCCACCGAACGGCTACGGCCTGTTTGACATAGCGAGACCAGTCCCCCACCGCCTTGGCGATGTGTCGTATCGATCCTGTCCGAGGATGAGCTGCCGGTGCTGTCGATACGCGTCCATCGCCTGGTCGACTGATCCGTCTCGGAACTCAGCAAGGGCAGTCTGCGCACGACTGCGAACCATCAGGCGGCTGGTGAGCTCCGCAATGCCCCGCTAATCCAAGACTCCGACATACGAGACTCCTCGTCGCTAACTCGCCATTGTGTTGGCAGTGCCATCCAGGCGTGCTCGCGTGTTTCGGTGCCGATGTGGCGTCGGGTCATGAAATCTCGTGTGCAACGCCCATGACATGGGCAAACAGTGCCATTCGCACTGGGATCCCGTTATCAGCTTGGCGGAAAATGGCGTTACGTGGATCTGAGTCGAGATCCTCGCTGAGTTCACATACGGGAGCGCTGCTATCGCGCGGTAGCGGATGCATTATGACAATGTCGTCTGGACACCAGGAGCTGACCCGCCTCGCGTTCAGCGCGAAGTCGGCCGAAATGGAAGCCCTTTCCGATTCGGGCATCCGCTCTTTCTGAAGGCGGGTCATGTACACAATATTTGCGTCGCCCAGGCCTTCCGGCATCGCGGAGTGTCGCGTGAGTTTCATGCCTCGTGCAGCCACCTCGGTCTCGAGTTCGTCCGGCAGTTGGAGGCTGTCGGGCGCCACAAGGCGCGCCGTTATGCCCTCGAAATTGGAGAGTGCCCTGAGCAACGAATGTACGGTTCGGCCGTACCGAAGGTCGCCAACAATCGCCACAACCAGCTGGTCCAGCCGTCCGATCTCCTTCTGGATCGTGTAGACGTCGAGCAATGCTTGCGTTGGGTGCTCACCTGGCCCGTCACCTCCATTGATCACGGGTACGACAGATGCCGCCGCGAACTCAGCTACCGAACCACGTTCTGGATGCCGAACCACGATTACGTCGACATATCCCGAGATGACGCGTGCCGTGTCATGGAGGGACTCGCCCTTCACCATCGACGAGAAGGACATATCCGTCGTGTCGACAACAGAGCCCCCAAGGCGCTGGAACGCCGCCTCGAAGCTAAGCCGTGTGCGGGTGCTCGGCTCGAAGAAGAGACTCCCGAGAAGGGCTCCCTGCAACACAGTCAGCCCCTCGCGCCGAGCGACGGCCATCTCCATACGTCGCGCGGTGGTGAAGAGCTCAAGGAGACTGTCCCGGTCAAACTGTGACGCCGAGATGACGTGCTCCCCCACGCCCCGGAGATCGTACACTGCGGTCATGGTTGACCTCCTTCTTCTCAACCAGCAGCGGTCACGATAGCAATCGACATTGGCAGCTCGCGTCATCTCGCCTGCCGGCTACAGAGTCTGCAGCCCGGCCCACATTCCGAAGGCGATGTCGGCGCCCGACGTTCCGCCTACAGAGGCGAGCTCTGCACACGCCGCGCGGCACGCCGTCGCTTCGCCCGCGGCCCCGGCGATGAGCACGTCATGAACGGGGGCGATCGCCTGACCGGCTGCAGCGCACCGCACGAAGGCGAGGCTCATGAGATTGGTTCGACCGGCGGTCTCCGGATCGATGAACCATTCTCCAGGAGCGAGCTGTCCGCTGGCGACGGCGGTCACGAGCAGACCGGCGAGGGCATCGTCTCCTGCCGGTGTGAACCCGGGCCCGAGCCCGACTATGGACCGGGCGATCCCGCCGAAGTCCCCCTGCTGAAGCCATTCCATACCTTCGTTTGCCAGCCGCGAGTACGGCGCCGCGACGAGGGCGGACTGGCCGGCCACCGGAGCGAGCGCGGTCATGATCGTCGCTCGCTGGGCGGTCAGCCGATCCGGGTCCGGGAGTACTCCTGTCCAGACATCGGCTGACTTGAGGGTGACCGATTGTGAGCCCAATTCGAATTGACCCTTTTCGCAGGTGAGGACAGCTCCTTCCTTCGCGAAGACGCGGTCAGCGTCGACGGTTACGTACAAGGGCCCCGGTGGAACTTGACGGGAAGTGACGACGATGACCTCCGAGCCGTTCGAGAGATAGGCAGCTTTCTCGAACGATGCCATCACCTTCCACGGGCCGGCTGTGGTCCGCAGCGCGGACTCGGCCGCGACGCCAATCGTCAGCGCGGCCAATTGCACCCGGCTACCCACGTTCTTGCAGTCTCGTGTCGAGTGCGAGCAGGGCCTGACGGAACACTTCAATCGGGGCCGCCGCAACCCCGGCTCCAACCTGGCCGGTTCCGTCTGTCTTGTGGAGGATTCCGGTATGGACCGAAGGAGTGATCTGAAGCTCGACGACCTTTCGGATGTCGATACCGACCGGAGTTCCCAGATAGTCGAGCGTCGGAATTGTGAAGCGACTGCTTCTGCCGACCGAGACGTGGGACATTTGCTCGGTCACGGCCCGGGCGTCGGCCATCGTTCCACCCACAAATGCCGCGACTGCAGGGGCTCCGGCCGATGCCGGCCCTCCGAGGCCGATGAGCTCGAGCACCGCGCTGTCGCCGATGTCAGGGGCGCTGGTCTCGGGCCCATACCCTGAGTAGTACATTGCGGGTTCAACTGGAGGCGCCGGCGAGATGAGCCAATCATCGCCCGCCCCGGCGACCCGGATACCGGTCGTGGTCCCGTTGCGGGCCATGGTGGTGACCACGCTCGAGTCGGGCACCTCTGCTGCCCAGGTCGTCGTTGACTTGGCCGCCGCCATGGCGATGTTGAGGAAAAACAAGTGGTTCGCGCTCCAGAACCGGGCGAATTCGGCCAGATTGCTGGCAGAGGTGTCGACGAGGTCGCCGAAGAGATGGCGAAGCAGCAAGTTTCCTGTGGCCTGGGTTCGCATGTGGAGGTCGTCACCCATCTGGAGACCCTGGGTCGCCATCGCAAAGACATCTATCGGATCTGTCGACGAGATCGCAGTGCTGAGGATCGGCCCGGCGACCTCTGCCAACCACACCAGACGCTCCACAGCTTCCGGTTCGTCGACACCAAACCACGCCGTCTTGCCCGGTCCTTGATTGATCGGCGAGTAGGCCATGTAGCCGTCAAACCCGACCACGAAGACCGGGGCGGTCGGCCCAATGGCGGTGGCCATGGGAACAACGGTGGCATGGTGATTGGCTGCGTCGAGCGTGACTCCACCCGAGGCAACGAGGTTCTCGGCCTCGTCCCGGTCACCGGCCCAGCCTTCCGCCATCACAGTCGCCCGGACCGACCTGCGGAGCGGATCACAGAACTCTGTCCACTCGAGAGGAGGACCCGAATGGAGGATCGTCCTATCCGTCATCCCTGGGACCACATCTAACGCTCTTGTCACACCAATGAGCATTGGTGACGCCGTGTCAAGCCGTCGGAAGACTTCGGCGTTGGCGGCGTCAATCCGCGCTGCGTGGCGTCCCATCAGTCGCTCGAGCGCATCGATGCTCTGTTCGTCGCCGGCTGCGGGTATCCGCCAATCGACTGTTACGACGTCGTGTCCCTGGCGGTGGACGGAATCGGCCAGTAAATCAAGTCCTACATTGGCGATCCGGACATTGCGAGGAAGACGAGACGCCTGCGACCCGGACATAGACTGATCACTCATGAGAAGCGTCTCCTCCCGTTGGGACGGCGGGTACCGATGTCACGTAAAGGTCCGACAGTTCGAGCTGACAGTCGATGAACCGGTCGAAGAAGGCGGCGACGACACCGGGCCACGGCCTACTGAGATGCTCCTGACCGCGGTTGCATCGTGCTTTACGGTGGCAATCGCCTACGTCGCAAAGAAACACAGCAAGCGTCTCACTGATCTCGAAGTGGAGGCGTTCGGTGAGTACGAGGGTCACCGTTTCTCCCGGATCTCGGTCGTGGCTTCCTCGGGCATACCGTCGGAAGATCTGCAGTGGCTGGCAGACCGTGCTTCGCTGCTCTGCTACGTCTCGAACTCGCTGGGGTGCGACTTCGAATACTCGGTAACGTGAATCACACCCCACTTGCCGCCTCCTTGGTCCGGCGCAGAACCTCGCTTTCGGCGCGGTCAAAATCCGCGAGGGACCGCTCGGCGGTGGCCCGCGCTGTTCGAGCGGCCCCGGCGAGACCCTCGGCCATGTCGACGACCAGCTCCGGCGACGCTCCGCCCTGCGCCTGACGGGTCTGCACAATGCGTCGAGGATCGAGCACCTCGGTGAGATCGACGTCTGACATTCCGATGGGTGCACCGAGTAGCTCGGTCGCCGCCGAGTCGACGTCGGCGCCCGTGATATCCAATCCACGTCGGCCGTCGCCGCTCACTTTTCGCACCGTGTTGCCGACCACCCGGTATGCGGTGCGGTAGTCAATACCGGCCTCGAGCATGACGTATTCGGCGAGATCGGTCGATTGGGAGAACCCTCGCTCGAGTTGGCCGTACAGCCGGTCGCGATTGACTTCGACCGTTGCGATGACGCCGGTCATGAGATCGGTGATACGGCGGGCGAGGTCCATCGTCCGGGGCACATCGCCGTACGCATAGATGTAGTTGTCACTTCGAGCCGAAGGCGTTTTGATCACCGAGAGGAATCCTGACAAGCGCCCTATGAGGACGCCGAACGCGCCACGCACAATCGACAATGCATACGGGTTTCGTTTCTGCGGCATCAACACGCTGGCACGCGTGTACGGGCCTGCCAGGTCGATGTAGTCGAATTCCGGGCTGGCGAAGATCTCCAAATCCTCGGCGAGCTTGCTCTCGTTCGACACGAGACTCGTAGTGATCGAGAGCAGGGAGACGAATACGTCGGTCTGCCACATGGCATCACGGGTGTGCTCGATGATCCCGCCGAATCCAAGAGAGCCGGCGATCAGCTCGCGGTCACCAAGAAGTCTCGTGCCGTTTACGCAACCCGCTCCACCCGGGCTCAGATTCGCGCACTCGAGCTCGATCAGCAGACGCTCGACGTCGCGGATGGCTGGCCCGGCGAACCCCAATAGATAGTGACCGAATGTGGAGGGCTGGGCATGCTGGAGATAGGTCTGATCCGGCATGTAACTCTCGGCGTGATCGGTCGCGACGGCTGTGATCGCCTCGACCAATTCGGTCCCGGCAATGGCGAGCTCCACGCACAATCGACGCAGGACAAGGCGTATCGCAACCCGAGCCGCTTCCCGCCGGGGCCGACCGGCGTGCAGCCATCCCGACGCATCGCCGATGGCCTCCGTGAAGTGCTTCTCGCGACAGTTGTAAATCTCACCGAACGCAGGATCGTATGGAAAGTCCTCGGGCGGCGTCTCGTGCGCTTCCAGCAGAACGCGGGCGAGGTCGCGAAGAGCGTCCCGTGGCACGAGTCGCCGGCCGTCGAGATCGAGGACGTGCGCCATGTCGGCGAGGTTCAGCCCATGATGGAGAAACGGAGCGTCCGCGATCTCCGTGGCAAAACCTGCATCGATCAACGATTGGGCCGGAGCGAGTTCGGAGGGTCCGGCAAGTCGCTGTTGTTGGTCGCTCACGTGGTTTCCTTTCGTACGATTGCGTCGAGTGCCGTTGCCGTTCCCCCTGTGTGCCAAAAGACCACGGGCCCGTTCAAGCCGTCGGCAGCCAGTTGGACCAGCGCAGCGAATGCCTTCGCTGTGTATACCGGGTCGAGCATCAGCCCTTCGCTCTCGCGCGCCAGGTCGGATGCTGCCTCAGCGGCAGACCATGGTTGTCCGTACCCGGGTCCGCGGGCGTCGACCATCGTCAGCTTAGGAACCGGCACCTCCGTACCAAGGAGTCGTGCACATTGTTCCGCGATGCTGTCGACCTGTCTCTCGGCCTCATCACATTCGCGACTGACAGAAGCCCCGAACAGATCCCAGGAGACACCCAACGCAGCCACGCCGGAGACAATGCCGCCCAGGGTCCCCCCCGATCCGACACAGATGACAATCGAAGCAGCGTCAATACCTGATTCGCTCAACTGAGACGCAACCTCCGCCACGGCAAGGTGGTACCCCACTGCACCAACCGCCGTCGCCCCGCCTCGCGGTATGGCATATGCCTGATGCCCATCGGACATGAGGGCAGCGGCTCGTTGCTTGGCGAACTCATCTACGGAAGATCGGTCGTCGTCACCAGTGAACCAGCTGACGGCTCCGCTCGCCTCGGCGAGGATCAGATTGGCCGGGGCCGGGCTTGGTCGGTCGCCGTACAGAATCAATTCACAGGCCATGCCCATTACACGAGCCGCGGCCGCGGTCGCCTCGCAGAGATTGGACTTCGGACCTCCCATGACGAGAATCGTGTCGGCTCCCTTTGCGAGCGCATCCGCGATCAAGAACTCGAGTTTTCTGATCTTGTTGCCGCCGAAGCTGAATCCGGTCAGGTCGTCCCGCTTGATGAACAGCTCCTCGAGCCCAAGCTTCACGCCAAGCCGGTCCGCACGCTGGAGCGGCGAGGGCAGAGAGGCGAATACGACCCTCTCCGGCACCGTTACGACCACTGCTCAGCCTCTTCGCGTCTCTCGGCTTCTGCTCTCGCGACAACCGCGTCAACCATCACCGGGGCGGACGCCATGTCGGGTTCTCGCAGAAGCTGGTCGATCTTGCCTGCATCGAGGTGCTGGCTCAACTCTGGATGAGCGAGTACGGCCTCCTTGAATTCGACGTCGCCCGGCAAACCCTGCCGGAGCGCCTCATAGAGGAGTTGGTGAGCTCGATGCTTGCCGAGATCCCGCGAAAGTGCCACCAACGCCGATTCCGAGGCCCAGTATCCACGCGTGTGCTCCAGGTTTCGCTTCATCGAGTCGACATCAACGGTCAGCCCACGAATGAGCTCGTCCGCAACGCGAAGTGAAGCGGCAGTCAACAGACACACTTCGGGGAACGCCACCCATTCCACTTTCCAGCCACGCCCGTCCCGTTCGTGGCTCTGCACCGATGAGTCGAGGAGGAGGCTCGCCTGGGAGCGCACTACCCGCCCGAGGGTGACGAGATGCTCTGAACCCTCCGGGTTCTGCTTGTGGGGCATCGTGATGCTGCCAACTGCAGTGACGCCGGCGCTTTCACCCAGTTCGGCCAGCTCGGGACGCTGCAACTCGTACACCTCGTCACCGATCCGCGCCATGGTGGTCGCGATCATCGCTAGCACCAGGCTGAACTCTGCCACACGGTCGCGGCTGGTTGTCCAGGACATGCCGGGGTCGAACAGCCCCAGGCGATTGCAGAAGTCCGCCCGTACGGCGAGTCCGCTTTGCCCTAAGAATCCCAACGTCCCGACCGAGCCGGCGAGCTGGCCTACCAGCCAACGGCTCCGACCATCTGCGAGACGATGGATGTGTCGACGGATCTCATCCGCCCACGATGCAAGTTTGAAGCCGAGCGTGATGACCGAGCCGATCTGACCGTGCGTTCGACCGGCCATCGGGGTCGTCCGATGCAGCACGGCCAGATCGAGGATGTTCTTCTCGATCGAGCGAAGCTGGCGCCAGGCGATCCCGCCCACGGTCTTCATAGTCAACGCCATCCAGGTGTCGGTCACGTCCTGGACGGTTGCCCCGTAGTACACGAACTGTGCCACGTCGGGCGGAAGGACTCTCTCGAGAGCGCGGATGAGCCCCAGTGTCGAATGCGACGTCTGTCGCGTCTCGGCCGCTGCGTATTCAAGGTCGAGTAGCTCGACTTTCGCCTTCGACCTGATCTGTGCAGCCGCCTCTGCAGGAATCACTGCATTGGCCGCCTGAGCATCGGCTAACGCCGCCAGGATCTCGAGCCACGCTTCGAGCCGGCCCTCTTCACTGAAATGCGCTCGAAGCTCTTCAGTACCCCACAGGTGGGCGTACATCAGGGAGTCGGCAATGCGGGACACCCTCAATCACTCACAGTCGCAGTCGGCTGTGCGTTCATGTCGAGAGCGGTCGAGTCGCTCAGATCAATCGCGGCGTTGAGGCCCGCCCGGACCCCTTCGAGAGTCGAGCCCCATGGCAGATAGACGGTGCTCCCCTTCACCTCCATGCCGGACTCGATCAGGCAACACTTCGTCAGCACAACGGTCCCGGTCTCAGTGGTGCGGTTCCGCGGGCAGAAGTCCCGGATCGGAGCTTTCTCGCCGTAGAACCACGAGTGGATCTGCTGCGATCGAGTACAACCGACCAGGGTCCAATCCCGCCGCTCCGGTCGCTGGTCGAGGTAGCTGAGAGTGGGCCGACCCTCATCTGTCGCCGCTCCGGCGCAAGGCAGGAGAAACTCACCATCGGCGTCAAGCAGATCGTCCAGATCGACTACGTCCGGGATCAGCTCGATAGCCGGCAAGTCCTCGTTGACATCGATTATCCGGCTGGCCTGGTCGAGCAGCTTCGCCGGGTGTGGCGGGACGACATCTCGAACGACGATCTCGATGGGCTGCGGATCGACAATGAAACTCATGTGCTGATAGCGGCCGACGACGACAACACAGCTCTTGTCCGGGGCATAGCCGCGGGCCGCAGCCGCCATCTGCGAGGGGATGCCTGTGTCGACATCGGGGTCGCGGAGAAAAACGCAATCGTCGGGGCCGGCGACCATTTCGACATTTGTTATCGGCGAGAAGAGCGGTTCCTCTGACGTCTTGTCGACCCGGACAAGGGCAGTGTCTTCGCCTGCGACCACAACGATGTATCGGGTTCGGCGGTAGGCCTCGCGGCCGAGGAAAAACTCTCTTATAGCGTCTGCCTCCAGCGCGATATCAGCGTGGGCGATCGCCACTTGCCGGTACTGATCCGGCATGACATTGGTCATGACGCTCCATCGGGGCCACCGTCCAAGGTGTCAGCGCGCAGGCCCCGGCGGAGCGACTCCAACGCCAGGACATCGTGGGGCGCAATGTTCCCGAGTGACACGTTTGGACCGTAGGTTCTGATGAAGGCGGACTGCTGGGAGGTTCTCGGCGCTTCGAAGACGATCCGCTCGACACCGATTGCTTCGGTGATGGACTTGACCAGATCCCACCTCACGGAACCGTCCGGACTGTACAGACCGACCGTTCCGCTCTCGCGTCCCTCGGCGATGCTCCATGTGGCGCCCACCGCGAGGTCTGCCGTCATCTCTTCTGCCCAGGCCGAAGCGAGAACCGGCTCGGCAGGATCCTTGCTCCCGACCTCCGCGAGCACGACGAAGTCTGCCGAAGCCAGATCAATAAGGCGCCGTTTCTCTACGGTGGGCATTCCTGATGCGCCATTGGACACTTCGATGCAGGGAAATCCCATGTCTCTCGCCCAAGCAAGGCATGCGTGTTCCTTCGTCTCCAGCCACGCCGCCTCGAGCAGCGTGCCGCCCACACAGGCATCGATGCCGGCGTCGTTCAGAACCTGGACCTTCTTGGCCAGCGTCGGATCGAGGTAACTGGTTCCGAATCCGAACTTCCAGATGTCGGCGTATTCGGCCATCATGTCGAGCAGGCCACGGAGATGTTCGATCGGCACGCCGGTGTCGATGACGTGGGTGAGTCCCCAACGCCGGGGTTTAGCTAAGCGGTCGTCTCGACCAACCGACCATGACGTCATGTCGCGTATCCTATAATCAATGTTCGTGCACTTTCATACCAGCATAGAGGGTGTGCAACACCCTGTTCACCGACCGGGCATTGGTCGGGCACACCGTCTCACCGGGAAGGCTGGATGACGGTTCTGGACCGGGTTACGGAGGCATACCGCTCCCATGCAGGGATTGCGCAGAAGTCACCTATCCGCTTGGTCTCGGAGACATTCGGCTCGACCGACTGGCTGACCGGGCCCGGTGACGACGGTGCACTCGTCCCGACGCAGGGAGGTCATATTGTCGTGGGTGGCGAAGCAATGTTCCCGCCCTTCGTTGATGCCGATCCACGAGGTACCGGCTTCGCGGCAGTCCTGGCCAACGTCAACGACCTGGCGGCGATGGGCGCAACTCCACTGGGCATCCTCAACACGGTGGTGGGCCCCGCTCCCATCGCAGAATTGGTGCTCGAGGGTATGAGAGACGCCAGTGTCATGTATGACGTGCCGATAATCGGCGGGCATCTCACCGTGCGCGACGGGCCGGCGTCCGTCTCTGCGTTCGGGATTGGCGAAGCGACCTCAGTGCTCTCGGTCCGCAACGTCCGGCCGGGACAGGCCCTTCTCCTCGCTTGCGCTCTGGAGGGAACGATGCGTGACGACTTTCCCTTTTTTGCTTCGTTCGACGAGCGCCGCGATCAGATGGCCGGCGATATCAGGACTCTCGCCCACGTCGCCGGCTCCGGTGGCGCCGTCGCGGCCAAGGACGTGAGTATGGCCGGCCTCCTTGGTTCACTGGCAATGCTGCTGGAAGCACGCCAGGCCGGCGCGGTCATCGACCTCGACTCGATGCCGGTGCCCGATGGCATCGCGATCGAACGGTGGCTGATCTCCTTCCCTGCCTTTGCGTTCCTGCTCTGCACGGACACTGCCAGCATCGAGAAGTGCCGTGCCCCATTTATTGATCGGGGTCTCACCTGTGAGCAGATCGGCGTTGTCACCGAGACGGGCGCACTCGAGGTCGTCAGTCAGGGAGCGTCCGAGGTGATCGTTCAATTCCCTGACGACCGGATTACAGGCATCACTCCGTTATGAGCCGGTCGGCCGCCAGGCGCGGCGGCTCAGCTATCCAGACCCCCGGATAGTCCGATCCGCATCTGCATGTGCGGCACGCGGTACGTGGTCACCGGCTCGCCATCTCGTCTCCAGCCGAGACGCTCGAAGAAGTGGACATTCGAAACCTGGACCGAGGCGACCATCTCCTGCCCACCCAGCTCACTCGCAGTCTGAACTGCCTTCTGGACAAGTCGCTTGCCGATCACCGACCTTCGCAGTGGCTCGGCTACGGCAAGACGGTCACCTTTCCACAGCCCGGAGTTGTCGAGACGGTAGATCCTCACCGTGCCCCCAGCGACGCCACCAACATCAGCAATGAGGTGAATCGTCGCGTCGTCTTCATCTCGAGCGTCCCGGTCACTCTCATCGAAAATCGACTGTTCGACCACGAAGACAGCGTGACGAAGCCGGGCGCAGATCAGTCGCTCGGCTTCGTTCGCCGCCGGCCGGCACTGGACCTCAGTCCGAGTGCGGCGGAGGCGCTCGAGGTCAATCGACGGATCGAACGGGGATACGAGTTCGCGTATCTCCCGGTGCTGAGAGCTCAAGTAATTCCTGCTCGATCAAACTCATGCCGGAGCACGCCTGACAACGGGCACATCCAGCCGAGACGGTCCAAGATCCAATGCCTCGCTCCAGTATGTAGGGCACGACCCGGCGGTATACCGACTCGGTGTACAGCGCATCGGGCGGCACCAACTCTTCGAGGAGGCTCCCCTGCACCGGTCGGAAGGGCACGATGAATGGATATACACCCATGTCGATCGCTCGCTTGCATCCCTCGACGGTCAGATCCACGTCCTCGCCCAAGCCGAGGATGACGTAAGTCGTCACCTGCCCTTCACCGAAGACTTCAACGGCACGCTCCCACGCAGTAAAGTAGCCCTCGATTCCGGTCCTCGCTTTCGGGGGTGCAATGTGTGCCAGGGTCGCCGGGTCGAATGACTCGACGTGTATGCCGACCCCAGCGACTCCCATGTCGTGCACTTTGTTGAGGACGTCGAGGTCATCGGGAGGCTCGAACTGAGCTTCGACCGACAACCCGGTGGCGTTGTGCATGGCCTCCGCACATCGCCCCAGGTACAGCGCTCCTTTGTCGGGACCATATGTACTGCCCGTCGTGAGGGTGATGTCCACGGCGCCGTCGAGTTCCTTGGCCGCGACCGCCACCTCGGCCAGATGCTCGGGCCGCTTCGCCGGAATGGTGCTTCCGGCTTGGAGCGTGAGTTCGATCCCGCAGAACTTGCATTGGTCGTCGGTATCCCAATAGGCACAGGTCTGCACCACGGTGCTCGCCAGCGAATCGAGATGGAGCAAAGCAATTTTCCAGTACGGGATCCCGTCGTCGGTCGCGAGGTCGTAGTACTTGGGTCGGGCGGCAACTTCCGCAGAGGCGACCCGCTCGCCGTCCTTGAAGATCGCCCACTGCCCAAACACGTCCTCGCGCAACAAGTAGGGCGATTCAGCAACGAAGCCGGAACCAACCGGCGCCGTTATGAAGACCCCCTCGACGCTGATCATGCCCGCATCGGCCGGGCCCGCCCCTCCTACCCGGGTTGTCTCACCGGACTTCTCGACCCGGAGTCCGCGGCTCTGAACGTCGGCGATCAGCGGCGCAAGCTCGGGCCGAAGGGCCGAAGGGCTACCAGGCTGCGCCATAGAGGTCCTCGAAGTTCTGATAGAACACGCGATCCTTGAGCTCTTCGCTCACATCGGCGCCTTCGATCTTCCAGTACTCACTCCAGAAGTCACTCCAAGGCTCGTCAGACGCAAAAATGACCCGGTCCTCGCCCACTCCCCGCTTCTCGATCTCGTGGAGAAGCCAGCGGCTGCCAAAACCGACGGCCCACGTCACGTCTGCGTAGACCTTGTATCCCTCTTCGATCCAATCGAGGAACCTCGGAACGAGCCTGATGTGGCCACTCACGCCACCGCCGAAATGCACCAGGTAGATCTTGACTTGCTTGCCGTACTTCTCGATCATCGGGATGTAGTTGTTGAGATCCGAACCGCCACCGGGGCTGGTGTGGAAGTGGAAGACAAGGTCGTTCTCCTCGGCGGCCTTGAAGCACGCTTCTGCCACCTCGCGAGTGTCGTCATCCCATTCGCCCGGGTTCGGGGTGCCTCCCAGGAGGAACGTGGTCTTCAGAGCAACGATACGCTCCTCGCCGACGTGAGAGAGAGCCTCCATCGTCATCTCTTTGTTCTGGGGAAGAAATGAAACCCACAGCGCGCCGGCGAGACGATCGTTAGACGTAACCGCGTCGAGCATTACCTCGTTGAGTGAGAAGGGCTGGGATTGGACGGGAATCCCGTAGTTCGGTATGACGAGTGCACGCTCTACCCCGAAGCTGTCCAGGTGGCTGATGTACTCAGCGTGGTCCCCAAATTCGTATACCGTCGGCTTGCAGGGCTCCTTCAGGTCGTAGAACGCCCACGCCTCCATTTCACCGATATGGCTGTGGCCGTCAATCACCCGGCGGGTCACCTTCGGGGAACTCATCGCTCAACCTCCTCCGGGCCGCCAAGTGCATGCAGGCCCTCTTCAAGACACGACCGACAAACGCTGGCCGCCTCTCGGGCACTTCGTATCGGCCTTGGTCGTCTGCCGGGCCGTCTACTTTCGGCAACGTTCGTCTTCTATCCTGTCGCACTATATACGTCGACAGCGGGGTGGTGAATTCGAGAATCCGGACCGCCCCTTGGAGCATCGTCCAACACGAGTCCACCAAGAGGAGCGGCAATCGCTACTGGTCCTGCAACGCTGCGTCAACTATCCTCAACATTCCGTAGCCTTTGGTGGACGGCAACGATAGGCATCGAGGCGAACAACCGATGTGCGCCCACCGAAGAGCGTGTTCCAGGCAACCCTCCGACGAGAGGTCTACATGGTTTCGAGCCCGACAAACGACCCATCCCGACCCCGGAGACCAGCGTGACCACCGTTGTCGTCGCATTGGGAGGAAACGCTCTGACAAAGCCCGGGGAGTCTGGCACCGCCGCCGAGCAAGCTTCCAACGCCGCCGGAATGGCCGCCTCAGTCGGCAAGCTCGTGACAGCGGGGCACAGGATCGTGGTGACGCACGGCAACGGCCCTCAAGTCGGCAACCTGGCCATGCAGCAGTTCGCTGCGAAGGACGTGGTACCCGCCCTGCCGCTCCACCTGATGGGAGCGATGACGCAGGGCTACATGGGAAGCATCATCATCAGAGCTCTCTGGGATCAATTGCCCGAGCACCGCGATCAACTTGCAGCGATCGTTACGCACGCCATTATCAACAAGGACGATGATGCCTTCGCGCAACCGACCAAGCCGATTGGGCCGTTCCTCGAAAACGAGGAGGTCACGGAAGCCCGGGCTCGCGGCTGGACCGTCGCGGAAGATTCGGGTCGTGGCTATCGACGGATGGTTCCTTCACCGCGGCCGCGTGAGGTGCTCGAGGCCGCAGCGATCGAGTCGCTACTCGACAACGGTTTTCTTGTCGTGGCCGGCGGAGGCGGTGGAATTCCAACCATCCGCAATGCTGATGGACTCCGAGGCGCTGAGGCAGTCATCGACAAGGATCGCCTTGCCGTGCAGATTGCATTAGCCGTGAAGGCTGAGGTGCTCGCGTTGGTTACAGGCGTGGACCACGTCCTCCTCGGGTTCGGGACGGCCCACGAGCGATCGATCCATCAGATGACAACCACAGAAGCGGCCCACTTCATGGCCGCCGGAGAATTCCCGGCCGGAAGCATGGGTCCAAAGGTCGAGTCGGCGATCGAATTCGTGGATGGCGGCGGCGAGTACGCTGTTATCACCTCGACCGGTCAGCTAGCGACCGCGCTACGTGGTGAGGCTGGTTCGCGAGTGGTCAGAAACAGCGCGGTATGACCAACCACGGAATCCGGGGCCACCCGAACACATACGTCGATTCCGTGAAGCTGCTCGCGGGGTCGCGAGCGATTATCGAGACGCCGGGCATCGAATGGGGGACGGTCGTCACCGGAACCCCGGCCAACATCGAGATCTTGATATTGGAGGGCTTCGACCCGACCCTCCTGGAACGGATCGGCGCCAACGATTTGGTCATGGCCGCACGAGGCGACGAACCCGAACTGGCCTTCGAGAACGCCGAGACGGCCATTTTCACAGTGCCGACGGCGGCCACATCTGCCCCGGAGGATTCGTCGATCCGCAGTATCGAGGAGACTGCGACCCTTCCCGAGCCCCCGAATCTGGCGGTTGTCTCCGTAGGCGGCGCCTATGCCACGCTCGAGGCGCACAAGGCGATCAGCGCAGGGATGGACGTGCTGCTGTTCAGCGACAACGTGTCGCTCGAGGACGAGATCGAGCTGAAACAGCGAGCTCAAGAGCGATCGTTGTTCATGATGGGACCGGGTGCTGGAACTGCGGTGATCGACGGAGTCGGTCTCGGCTTTGCCAACGCAGTTCGAAATGGCCCGATCGGCGTGGTTGCCGCTGCAGGTACCGGTGCACAGGAGACCATGAGCCTGATCGATCGGGCGGGGCTCGGTGTCACCCAGGTAATCGGCGTCGGTGGCAGAGACCTCTCTGAATCGGTAGGCGGGCTGATGACCGCCCAGGCAATCGCCAGCCTGGAAGACGACCCTGAGACCGAGGCAATCCTTTTGGTGTCGAAGCCTCCGTCGACCGATGTGGCCGAGCGGTTGCTCAACCGACCTCCCGCCAAACCAATCGTCGCGGCGCTCATCGGCATCCACAAGCCAATAGAAGTTGCTCCCCATGTCACCTTGGCTTCGGATCTCGAAGAGGGTGTCGTTGCCATTACGTCGGTGGTCGGGAAGAAGTTTGCTCCTATCGATGCTGGACTGACCGACCTGGCCAGAGACGCGATCGGGCGAGTCGACGACTCGAGAACCGCAATTCGGGGACTGTTCTCCGGGGGAACGATGTGCTTCGAGGCGATGACGGTCATGCGCGAGCATGGCCTGGCCGTCCACTCGAATACCCCGCTCCGGGCCGACCTGACGCTCGACCTCGCTGAGATCGACAGTCACGTCTGCCTCGACCTCGGCGAAGAGGAATACACACGAGATCAGCCCCATCCGATGATCGACCCTGCAGCGCGGTTTGAATTGATCGAAAGAGAAGGGAACCGTCCCGAGACGGCCGTTGTCCTATTGGACGTTGTCCTCGGGTACGGCAGCCACGACGATCCAGCCGGCCAACTCGCGCCCGCCTGCGCTGATGTCATAGGCATCGATGGCGGACCTCAGGTCGTCGCTTATGTCCTTGGCACAGACTCGGATCCGCAAGGTCTCGCAGACCAGCGCCGCAAGCTCGAAGACGCCGGGGCGATCGTCGCCGTGACCAACACCCGGGCCGCACTCATGGCCGCTGCAATCGCGACCCGGCGACCAGAAATCAGCGAGTTCCAAGGAAGCCGATGATGAACGTCGCGCTTGTTACTTACTCGACCAAGCCACGTGGCGGCGTCGTCCACACACTCGAACTTGCAGAAGCTCTGTATGCCGACGGACTTGCAGTTCACATCATCGCCCTTGGTGATCCCCGGACCGGATTCTTCCGTGACACGGACGTTCCCCGTACCTTCATTCCGGCTCCGGCCTGGGCCGACACCCTCGACGAGCGTGTGTTCACTTCGGTTGATGCCCTCGCGGATGGTCTCCGGCCTCTGGCCACAGAGTTCGACATTCTCCACGCTCAGGATTGCATCGCCGGCCGAGCGGCTGCCCGTGTCAGAGACGAGTTCCCCCTCGGTAAACCGCAGAGGCCGCAGGTGGTCCGGACAGTGCATCATGTCGACGATTTCACGACGCAGGCCCTAATCGACTGCCAGCGTCAGGCGATCATCGAGCCGGATGAATTGATCGTGGTCAGCCGACAATGGCAAGAGAACTTGCGCGACGAGTTCAATCTCGAGGCCACAATCATCTACAACGGCGTCGACACCGAGAAGCTTGCCCCCACCGATGATCTCGACCGTGCCGCTCTGCGTGCTTCGATCGGTGCCGACTCGCGATTCCTGTTCCTGACCGTGGGAGGCATCGAGCCCCGCAAAGGCACTTTGGAGATGATTGAGGCGCTGGCGTTTCTCAAGAGCTCAATGGAGGTGCCACCGATGCTGGCCATAATCGGTGGCCACTCCTTTCAGGATTACAGGCAATACCGGGAAGGTGCGTTCGCCCGTGCCGAAGAACTGGGCATCTCCATGGAGGACGACATCGTCCAACTCGGCACGGTCTCAGATCGTGACCTCGCCAATTGGTATCACACGGCGGACGCCTTCTTGTTCCCATCTGTCAAGGAAGGCTGGGGTCTGGTGGCAATGGAGGCCCTCGCTGTCGGTCTGCCTCTGATCGCCAGCGACATCGCTGTCTTTCGCGAGTACCTCATCGACGGTGAAACGGCGATACTCGTGCCGCCCCGGGATTCCGACACTCTGGCAACGGCGATGCGACGGATCGTCGAAGATCCTCGATTGCGAGAGCGGCTGTCAGCCGCGGGCCGCGAGATGGTGCAACGGTTCACCTGGGCGCGGGCTGCCAGCGACCATCGCATAATCTACGACCGACTCAGCGTCGAGCCAAGGTCGGCTGTTTAAGAAATAGACGCCTTGACCTCGGCAATAGCCGCAAGCCATTCTTCACGATCCATGAAATGCCGGCGTTCGGGACGGGCACTCGTGTCAAGCTGTTCGCCGGTCGTAGGCTCGAGTTGGAGGATGTCAATTCCGTAGAGGGGCATGTAGGACGCGGGATCGATATCGATGTACGTGTACCTGCCGAGACCGTCGGGGAGCCGCATCTCGACGTGCTGAAATCCGGTTGCGGCGGCTGGGCCATCGTCACCGGCTTTCCCGAGCTCGACCCATGCGGGCCCGTCGCCCGCTTCAGCGATCCGACGGGCGGCTTCGGTTTCCTGGTGCTCCCCGGGGATCTCTCGATAGCGGTTCAAGAAAGCGGCGTCGATGAGCAGGGGCGCCACATCCATCGATGGGGCGGCGACCTCCAACCGGTCAACCGAGGCCGATAGCAGCTCTAAGCGACGTTCGTACTCGCCGACCAGATCGTCAACCCTGCTGACCTCACTCAGATCATCGGTCATGGCCCGCACCAGACTGAGGTTTGTCTCATACTGGTGCGGGTTGACCACAACCATCGGATACAGCTTCGCCTCCGAGCCTCGCCATTCTGCGAGCAGAGTCTCGATTTCCATGCCCACTATGACGGTCGTTCGGTTGCTTAGAGGGTCCAGGTGGCGATGATGAGTGCCCCGGCACGGTACGCCGTCAGCGTCGCGTCAAGCACATCGAGCGGATTGATCGGCTGGACGCCTTCCATCATGTCAGCCTCGCGCATGCCATAGAGCATTGCGGCAGAGAACCGACACGCATACACGTGCGCCCCTTCGTCGAGCAGTGTCTGGATCTGGTTGTTATAGGCCATGGCGCCTGGGAACGCAGCATCGCCAACCGTCGGGAAGCCGCGAGAAGCCGATGCCATCAACGAACCCGGTCCGTAGAGAACGAGATGGGTATCGAAACCCTTCCGATTGATGCGCGTGGTCGTCAGCATGTTGACGAGGCCGACCGAACCTTCGAACGGCACCGTGTGCATGAACACCCACGCCTGCTGGCCTTCTTCAGCCTGATGGTCGGGAAAGACCTTGTGCTCGTAGTCGACGATGGCGTCGCCGGGCTTTACCCGACCGCTTACAATTTCTGCCATGTGGGCTCCTTATTTCTTGGTTGGTGGCGGTCTCCTCCGACCCGCCTCACCAATGTTTTCTTTGCCCGGCCCGACGCGTTCTGTGCGTCAAGCACGCGCATAACTGGTTCGGTCTAGTTGGCAGCCCTCCTTTCCCAAGAACGACGGTGGCTCCCCGGCATGGCACGCATGATCGGGCCCCGGACCGACCATGGCAGCAGCCTATAGATTGGGACGAACACGCGGCGCCAGAAGAAAGCGCCGGCCTTCTTTGGCTGCAGCGGCTCCGAGCCGCTGCGGTATTTCCTCGCCATGTCGACTTGTGCCGCCTCGAGCAGGTAGTACTCGGCATTTTGGCGAAGCCAGAGGAAGAATTTCATCGCCGCCTCAGAGCTTTCCTAGTGCGTTCTGAGCTG
>Ga0255054_10000115_pt1 | contig 42282 bp, 34 predicted proteins | sample JV7_2_23_MG_FD_188634 | JGI IMG/M metagenome (GOLD analysis project Ga0255054, IMG submission 188634) | Seawater microbial communities from Jervis Inlet, British Columbia, Canada - JV7_2_23 | ecosystem: Environmental > Aquatic > Marine > Inlet | place: Canada: British Columbia | collected... | reverse complement strand
TTGTGCTTCAGCTTGCCGGTTCCGGTCTTCTTGAACCGCTTCGCGGCCCCCCGGTGGGTCTTCATCTTAGGCATCTGTACCTCCAGCTTCGCTTTCGGAGCGCTCTGTCTGCCTGGCAGCTTCCTCCTGAGCGGCCTTCCTTCTCGCGGCCTCGACCGCCTCCCGATTCGGCACCAGGATCATCGACAGGAAGCGGCCCGTCATCTGGGGCGGGTTCTCGATGGTCACCAGCTCGCCCAGCAGCCCTTTCACCTGGTCGAGCTTCGCGTAGCCGTTGCGCCGATGAGCCATCTCGCGCCCCCTGAACATCACCGTCACCTTGACCTTGTCGCCATCCATCAGGAACCGCCGAGCGTTCTTCAGCTTGAATGCCAGGTCGTGGTCGTCGGTACTCGGGCGCATCTTCACTTCCTTGAGGGCTGCCGCACGTCCCTTTCCCTTGGCCTTGCCCGCCGCGGCCTTCTTCTTCTGCTCGTACTTGTACTTCCCGTAGTCCATGATCCGACAAACGGGCGGACTGGCGTTGGGAGCGACCTCGACCAGGTCGTATCCCTCCTCGTCGGCCCGGGCGCGACCCTCCTCCGGAGTCACGACCCCGAGTTGTTCACCGTCGGCGCCGATGAGACGAATCTCTCGCGCGCGAATCCGCTCGTTCACTCGGACGGTATCCTTGTCAGCGATACGCTTACCCTCCTTTGGAACCCTCAGCTCCGCCGCTGGGCGATCTCGGAAACGAGCCCCGATACGAAGGCGTCCATCGGAATCGCCTCCGCGCTTCGCTTCGAGTCGCGCCGACGCCGCGGCGTGACGGTCCCGTCCCTCTGCTCCTGATCCCCCACGACCGCCATGATCGGGATCTTCTGCACCTCGGCCTCACGAACCTTGAAGCCGAGCTTCTCGCCGCGCTCGTCCAACTCGGCGCGAATGCCGGCGCCGGCGAGCGCAGTGTGAACCTGCCGTGCGAATTCCAGGTGCCGATCTGCGATCGGAAGCACCGCGACCTGCACCGGGGCGAGCCACAGCGGGAAATCTCCACCCGTGTGCTCGAGGTAGATGGCGATGAAGCGCTCCAGCGAGCCCAGCACCGCTCGATGCAGCATGGCGGGCTCGTGATCTCTTCCGTCGCGGCCGGTGTAGCACAGGCCGAAGCGCCCCGGCATCGCCATGTCGATCTGCACGGTGGCGAGGGTCCAGGCCCGGCCCAGCACGTCCTCGAAGTCGAACTCGACCTTCGGACCGTAGAAGACCCCCTCCCCCTCCTTGATGCCGCACTCGTAGCCCGCGCGCTCCACCGCCTCGATCAGTTCCTTCTCGGCGCGGTCCCAGTCGGCGGGATCGCCGAGGAACTTCTCCGGGCGGGTCGACACGCGGACCTTCACGCCCTCGAGCGCCAGATCGTCGTAGACCTGCCGGGTCATCTCGAAGAAGGCCTGGATCTCCTGGGGAACCTTCTCGCGCTCGCAGTAGATGTGGGCATCGTCCTGCGAGAAGGTCCGCACCCGCCAGAGCCCCGCCAGCGTGCCGCTCCTCTCGTTGCGGTGCAGCCGCGAGAACTCCGCGAAGCGGAGCGGAAGGTCGCGGTAGGAGCGCTTGGTGCTGGCGAAGAGCCGGCAGTGGCCGGGGCAGTTCATCGGCTTGACGGCCATCTCTTCGCCCTCGTCCCCCTCCATCAGGAACATGTCTTCCCGGAAGAGGTCGTAGTGACCCGAAGTCTTGAAGAGCTCGGTCCGGAAGAGCAGCGGTGTGATCACCTCCTGGTAACCGTACTTCGGATAGAGCGCCTTGATGTAGTCGACCAGCCCGTTGTAGAGCACCGTGCCCTTCGGGTGATAGAAGGGCGAGCCCGGCGAGAGCGGATCGATGTGGAAAAGATCGAGCGCCGCGGCCACCCGGCGATGGTCGCGCTTCTTGGCCTCCTCGACGGCCGCGAGGTAGGCGGAGAGCTCCTTCTTGGCGGAGAACGCCGTCCCGTAGATGCGTTGAAGCATCGGGTTGCTCTCGTCCCCCCGCCAGTAGGCGCCGGCGGCCTCGAGGAGCTTGACGGCACCGATCTGGCCGACCCGCTGAACGTGGGGACCGCGGCAGAGATCGACGAAATCCCCGTGGCGGAACAGCGTGATGTCCTCGCCCTCGGGGACGTCTCCGATGCGCGACACCTTGAGCTCTTCGCCCATGCCCTCGAAAAGCGCGATCGCCTCCTCGCGGGTCACGACCTCCCGCGTGAAGACGGCGCCCTCGGCGAGAATCTCCAGCATCTGCTTCTCGATCTTCTCGACATCTTCGGGCGTGAAGGGACAATCCACCAGGAAGTCGTACTGGAACTTCTCGCTGTGATCGGCGCGACCCACGTCGATCTGGACGTCGGGGAAGACGCGCTTCACCGCATCCGCCATCACGTGCTCGGCGGAGTGGCGGATCACCTCGCCGGCGGCGGGATCCTCTGGGGTGACGATCTCGAGCGCGGCGTCGTTCTCGAGCGAAACGCGCAGGTCGACGAGCCGGCCGTCGACGCGCCCCGCCAAAGCGGCGCGGGCCAACCTCTTGCCGATGCGTTGGGCGACATCGAGAACGGTTGAACCCTCGGGCACCTCGAGCGAATGGCCGTCGGGGAGACGGATCCGGATCTCGCTCATGTGCGTCGAAGGATCATGGCAGCCATCTTTCCAAGTGCTTTCTCGGTGGCCTCTGTCGGCAGGGGACGCGCATCCCCGAAGTGGTAGGCACGAGCGGGGTCGAACCGCCGACCTCCGCCGTGTCAAGGCGGCGCTCTAGCCACTGAGCTACGTGCCTAAAACCCGCTAACGGGCCGAAATCAATACCGATTCCGGGTACGTGTGTCAATCTTCGCGAGCTTCCGGAAACGCGAGGACGCGGATCCACATGGATTCGCCATCGGCGAACACAGGCTCGACCCTGAGGCCCTCGGGTGGCGGCATCACCAGGCGATCCATCAGATCGGGAGGTGCCAGCTTCGCGACCACCCGGAGCTCGACCCTCCCCGACTCAAAGACCGCGGGGATCACGGAGGTCGCCCCTCCCCGTTCCATCAGGTGCCTGCGCAGGGCCACGTAAGCTTGGTAGGAGGGAAGGCCCTCCACCACCAGCCGTAGCTCGCGGCGCGTACCTTCCACGGGCTTCTGGAGCAGGAGGCCCGCTGCGTCGAGTGCTCCCTCGATGCGGGAGACGTCCACGAAGACCTCCACCCGCAGCACGTACTCGGTGGAGACCTCCGGATCGACCACCAGCAGCGCGCGTCGCTCGCCGCGGTCCTCCAGGACCCGGTAGCGCACGGTGAAATCCCGCGGGTTCCCGCCCAGCACCCCGCCGAGATCGAGACCGGGATCCGCCGCGGCGTCGGCGGAGAGAAGCCCCCGCGCGACCCGTTCGACCCCTTGGGTCAGGGCGGCTCCCAAGGCAGCCTCCCGGATCGGAACTCCGGGCCGGGCATCAGCCCCCGCCGGAACCACTCCCACCACCTCCAGCCGGCGTACCTCAGCCGACGCCGGAGGCGCCACCAGCAACATCAGCAACGCGAGCCACAGCCCTCGCCTCACAGATCCAGCTCCGCCACCGGACGCCCGAAGAGCCCGTTCACCTCGAGGAGCAGCTCGTCGCTGGGGTCGATCCCCCGCCCACCCGGCAGGGCCATGACCGTCTCGCTCTCTCCGGGAATCAGGAGGTGGAGCAACACACCGCAGTCCCCCGCATGGGCCTCCAGCAATCTTCGAAGCGCCAGCATCCGATCCCGAGTGGCCTCGCTCGCCGTCACCCGGATGCGCACTCGGGTGGCCAGATTCGACTCGGCATCCTGGAGCTCGAAGGCGTCACGCACCAGGACCTTGGGCGGATCCACGCTCTCCAGGGTACCCGATACGAGAAGCGGCATCGCCCGCCCGTCTTGCGAATCGGCGTCCAAGGCCTTTTTCAGGACCTCCCGAAGCCGGGCATAGGGATCGGCGAAGATCACCAGATCGAAGCTACCCTCCAGATCCTCCAATGTGCCGAATGCCATGGTCTGGCCCTTGCGAGTGCGGGTCTCCCTGAGCGAGGTGATCAGTCCTCCGACCCGGACCTCCCTCCCCACCTTCTCGGCGGCCGCGGCAGCAGTGGTGTCGTTGAAGCGGGCGAGGACCGGGGCGAATGACTCCAGCGGGTGTCCCGTCACGTAGAAGCCCAGCACCTCCTTCTCGTAGCCGAGGCGTTCCTGCTCCGTCCAGGGCGCGGCGTCGGGGAGCTCGGGCGCAGCCGGCCCGCCCTCGGCGGCATCCCCGAACAGGTTCACCTGGCCGATCTCGCGATCCCGCTGGGCGGCCGCGCCGCCTTCGAGGGCCGCGTCGAGGCCGGCCCAGATCTTCGCGCGGTTCGCCTCGATGGAATCGAAGGCACCGCACTTCACCAGGCTCTCCACCACCCGCCGGTTCACCTTCCGGCCATCGATGCGACAGGCGAAGTCGACCAGGCTCTTGAAGGCCCCCCCTTCCGAGCGCACCGAGAGAATCGATTCGATGGCCCCTTCTCCGACGTTCTTGACGCCGGCGAGACCGAAGCGGATCCCCCCGGCCACCGGCGTGAAGTCCCGCTCGGATTCGTTCACGTCCGGCGCCAGGACGTCGATCTTCTGCTCCCGCGCGTGAGCGATGTAGCGCGCCAGCTTGTCGTGGTTCCCCGCCTCGACGGAGAGCAGGGCCGACAGGTATTCGCGGGGATGGTTCGCCTTCAGATAGGCGGTCTGGTAGGTGATCAGCGCGTACGCGGTCGCGTGGGCCTTCGGAAAGCCGTAGCCCGCGAACTCGGCCATGAGCCTGAAGATCTCCTCGGCCTTGCCCGGGTCGATGCCCTTGCTCTCGGCACCGAGCATGAACTTCTCGCCGTGCTCGGCCATCTCCTTGGGCTTCTTCTTGCCCATGGCACTGCGCAGCAGATCGGCCTCGCCCAGCGTGTAGCCGGCCAGGCGGTGGGCGATCTGTAGCACCTGGTCCTGGTAGACGATCACCCCGAGGGTCTCCGCGGTCAGCGCCTCCAGCTCGGGGATCAGGTACGCGACCTTGGTGATCCCGTGCTTTCGGCTCACGTAGTCCTCCACCATTCCCGAGCCCAGGGGCCCGGGCCGGTAGAGGGCGATCAGCGGAACCACATCCCTGAATTCGCGGGGCTTGATCTTCACCACCAGGTCGGTCATGCCCGAGGACTCCATCTGGAACACGCCCTCGGTATCGCCGCGGCAGAGCAGGTCGTAGGTGGGCTCGTCGTCCAGCGGAATCGCCGCGGTGGAGAAGTCCGGGTAACCCCCCTTCCGGATCAACCGCTCTGCGTCGGCGATGATGGTGAGCGTGCGCAGCCCGAGGAAGTCGAACTTGACCAGGCCGACCTTCTGGACGCAGCGCATGTCCCACTGGGTGATGGTGTCACCGGAGCGGGAATCCCGGTAGAGGGGAACCATCTCGATCAGGGGCCGGTTTCCGATCACGACTCCGGCCGCGTGGGTCGAGGCGTGCCGGGTCAGCCCTTCCAGGCGACGCGCGGTCTCGACCAGCTTCGCCACCTGGCCGTCGGCCTCGACCCGAGCGCGAAGCTCCGGCGATTGCGCGAGAGCCTGGTCCAGCGTGATTCCGAGACTCTCCGGAACCAGCTTCGCAATCCGATCCACGTCGCCGTAGCGCAGGCCCAGAACGCGCCCGACGTCGCGGATCGCCGCCCTGGCCTGAAGGGTCCCAAAGGTGATGATCTGGGAGACCCGCTTCCCTTCATCCCCCTCCCCGTCGTACTTCTCGCCGACGTAACGGATCACCTCGTCTCGCCCGCGCATGCAGAAATCGACGTCGATGTCCGGCATGGAGACCCGCTCGGGGTTGAGAAATCGCTCGAAGAGAATGTCGTACTCGATTGGATCTACACCGGTAATGCCGAGTCCGTAGGCGGCGAGACTGCCGGCAGAGGAGCCCCTCCCGGGACCCACTGGGATCTGGCTCTTCCGGGCGTGCGCGATGAAATCCGCCACGATCAAGAAGTAGCCCGCAAATCCCATCTTCTTGATCACGCCGAGCTCGTAGTCCATGCGCTCGGCATAGGGCCGGTGCTCGTCTCGGAAGGGCTCGTCGGGGGCCAGGCCGAGGCGCTCGCGGAGCCCGGCGAATGCACTCTCCTCCAGGACCGCCTCGCGGGTGGTGTGGGCGGGCACCTGGAACTCGGGCATGTGATAGCTGCCCATGGGGATCTCGACGTCGCAGCGATCCGCAACCACCATGGTGTTCTCGACCGCGGAGGGATGATCGTGGAACAGGTCCCTCATCTCGTCGCCGGACTTGAGATAGAAGCCCTTCCCCTCGAACCGGAAGCGCTTCGCATCGTCGAGATTCGCGGCGGTTCCGATGCAGAGCAGGGCATCGTGGTGCGCGTGGTCTTGCTCTTCGAGGTAGTGGGCATCGTTGGTGGCGAGGAGGGGGAGGCGCAGGTCCGCCGCCATCTTCGCCAATTCGGCATTGACGGCGTCCTGGTCCGGAATCCCGTGACGCTGAAGCTCCAGGTAGTAGCGGTCCTTGAAGATCGAGGAGAACTCCTCGACCGCGGTCCAGGCCCGGTCGACCTGACCCCCGGTAATGGCACGGCACACCGTGGAGGAGAGGCAGCCGGAGGTGGCGATGAGCCCCTCGTGCCGCTGCCGAAGCAGGTCCATGTCGATGCGCGGCTTGTAGTAGAAGCCCTCGAGATAGGCCTTCGAAACCAGGTACATCAGGTTCCGGTAGCCCGTCTCGTCCATCGCCAGCAGCAGCAGGTGGTGGATGGCTTCGAACCCGCTGGCATCCCGCTCGCGCTTCTCCCGATCGAAGCGCGAGCCGCTGGCGATGTAGACCTCGCAGCCGAGGATCGGCTTGACGCCGTTGGCGCGGGCCTTCTCGTAGAACTCGACCGCACCGAACAGGTTCCCGTGGTCGGTCATGGCGACCCCGGTCATTCCCAGCGCCTTGACCCGCTCGAAGAGCGGGTTGTGCTTGATCGCCCCGTCGAGGAGCGAGTACTCGGTGTGGAGGTGCAGATGCGTGAATGGTGTCGGGGGCAATCGCGCTACTCCCACTCGATGGTGGCGGGAGGTTTCGACGAGATGTCGTATACCACCCGGTTGATGCCGTTGACCTCGTTGGTGATCCGACTCGAGACCACCGCCAGCAGCTCCGGTGGAAGCCTCGACCAGTCCGCCGTCATCGCGTCGACCGAGCTCACGCAGCGAAGCCCGATGGCGTTCTCGTAGGTGCGCTCGTCGCCCATCACGCCGACGCTCTGGATGGGCAGGAAGACCGCGAAAGCCTGCCAGATCTCGTCGTAGACCCCCGCCCTGCGGATCTCCTGGATCAGGATCGCGTCGGCCTGGCGCAGCGCCTGGAGTCGCTCGCGGGTCACCTCGCCCATGATCCGGACGGCGAGGCCGGGGCCCGGAAAGGGGTGGCGGCACACGATCGCCTCGGAGAGGCCGAGGATTCGGCCGGCCCTCCGGCACTCGTCCTTGAACAGCTCGCGCAGGGGCTCGACCAGACTGAGGTGCATCTTCTCGGGGAGCCCCCCCACGTTGTGATGCGTCTTGATCGTCGCGGAGGGCCCCCGAACCGAGACGCTTTCGATCACGTCCGGGTAGAGCGTCCCCTGGACCAGGCAATCCACCTGGCCGATCCGCCTGGCCTCCTCCTGGAAGACGTCGATGAAGAGCTCGCCGATGATGCGCCGCTTTGCCTCCGGGTCCGTCACCCCTTCGAGGGCAGCGAGGAAGCGATCGCGGGCATCCACCGTGACGAGGGGAACGCGGAGGTTCTCGCGGAAGGTCCGCTCCACCTCTTCGCACTCCCCCTGACGGAGCAGGCCGTGGTCGACGAAGATGCAGGTCAGCCGGTCGCCGAGAGCCCGGTGGGCCAAGGCGGCGGCGACGGCCGAATCCACCCCACCACTCAGCCCGCACACGGCGCGGCCCTCTCCGACCTGGGCGCGGACCGCCTCCACGGCCTCCTCGATGAACGCCTCGACGGTCCAGGATCGGCTGCAGCCGCAGATCCCGTGGACGAAGTTGGCGAGGATCCGGTCCCCGTCCTCGGTGTGCACCACCTCCGGGTGGAACTGAAGGCCGAAGATCGGCTTGCGGGAGTGACCGATCGCGGCGAAGGGAGAATTCTCGCTGGTCGCCAGGACCGCGAAGTCCCGCGGCAGGCGCACCACCCGGTCGCCGTGACTCATCCAGACGCTGCGCTCGCAGCCGCCGTCCAGATTCGCGAAGAGTGGATGTCCGCGCTTGATCTTCAGCAGGGAACGGCCGTACTCATGGTCGCTGGCCGCCTCCACCAGACCACCGAGGCGGTGGGTCAGGAGCTGGAGTCCGTAGCAGATCCCGAGGATCGGGAGCTCGAGCTCGAGGATCGCCCGGGCCACGTCCGGAGACCCGGGATCGAGAACGCTCGAGGGCCCACCGGAGAGGATCAGTCCAGCGGGTTTCCACGCCTTTACCTCGTCGAGACCCAGGCTGTGGGGATGGATCTCGCAGTAGACACTCTGCTCGCGGATCCGCCGGGCGATGAGCTGTGTGTACTGCGAGCCGAAGTCCAGGATCAGGATCCGGTCGCGATGGGCATCGCGGGGCATCGCGGCGTGTGCCTCTTTGATCGTGGTGGTCCGGAGGAGGACCGGTGTGATCGGGGGGTTCGCCGATTCTACTCGATACGGTAATTCGGAGCTTCCTTGGTGATGATGACGTCGTGGACGTGGCTCTCCTGGAGTCCGGCCCCCGAGATCCGTACCAGCTTCGTCTTGTTGCGGAGATCCGACAGGTTCGCCGCCCCGCAGTAGCCCATGCCCGAGCGCAGCCCGCCCACCAGTTGGTAGATGCTGTTGGTGAGGCTGCCCCGGTAGGGGACACGGCCCTCGATCCCCTCGGGCACGAGCTTGTCCTCCTCGTGAAGCTCGGCCTGGAAATACCGGTCGCGACTCCCGTCGGCCATGGCGCCGAGGGAGCCCATCCCGCGGTAGACCTTGTAGGAACGCCCCTGGTAGAGCACCACCTCGCCCGGGGACTCGTCGGTGCCGGCGAACAGCGACCCGATCATTACCGACCTGGCGCCGGCGGCCAGAGCCTTCACCACGTCCCCCGAGTACTTGATGCCACCGTCGGAGATCACCGGGATGCCGAAGCGGCCGGCCATCTCGCTGGCGTCCACGACCGCCGTGAACTGCGGCACTCCTACGCCCGCGACGATTCGCGTGGTGCAGATCGAGCCGGGTCCGACACCCACCTTCACGGCGGACACTCCGGCCTTGATCAGCGCCTCGGCGCCCTCGGCGGTGGCAATGTTGCCGCCGATGATGGGAAGGTCCGGGAAGGTACGCCGCAGCTCGACGATGGTCTCGAGCACCCCCGCCGAGTGACCGTGGGCCGTATCGACGGTAATCACGTCGACCTCGGAATCCGCCAGTGCCTCGCTGCGCTCGAGCCGATCCGGACCGACCCCCACGGCGGCGCCGCAGAGCAGCCGTCCCATCGAATCCTTGGAGGCATCCGGGAATCGCTCGCTCTTCTCGATGTCCTTGATGGTGATGAGACCGCGCAGGTCTCCCCGGGCGTCGACCACCAGGAGCTTCTCGATGCGGTGCTCGTGGAGCAGTTCCTTGGACCGCTCCATCGTGGTCCCCGGTGGCACCGTCACCAGGCCCTCGCTGGTCATGACCGTCGAAATCGCCTGCGACGGATCCTTTACGAAACGCAGGTCGCGGTTGGTGAGGATTCCGACGGCCTTGCCACCCCGGGTAATCGGCACACCCGAGATCCGGTAGCGCGCCATCACGGTCAGGGCCTCTTGGATCGGCTGCTCCGGCGACATGGTGATCGGATCGACGATCATGCCCGACTCGGAGCGCTTCACCTTGTCGATCTCGGCGGCCTGCTCGGCCACGGTCATGTTGCGGTGAATCATGCCGATGCCGCCATTCTGCGCCATGCAGATGGCGGTCTCGTGCTCGGTGACCGTGTCCATCGCCGCGGAAATGAGCGGCATGGAAAGCGAGATCTCGCGGGTGAGCTCCGTGCGGAAATCGACGTCCTTGGGAAGGACTTCCGAGCTGGCGGGGACGAGGAGAACGTCGTCGAACGTCAGACCCTCGCGAATCCTGCCTTCGTCCATTGGCTCGATGGGGGCTCCAACTCTGGAAAGGCTCGAAACGTCTGAAGAGGTCCTTGGGGAGACTGCTGAGAAGAAAAACGCATCACCCCGAGTTGGCCGGGCAGTTTAGTGCGTGGCAAATCGGTGGTCAACCGGGAGGCGAAGCGATGCGGTCCAGGCCCTCGCGCACCGTGCCCGCGAACTCCACGATGATCGCCTGCACCAGCCGGAGCCCGGTGCGCGGATAGTCCTCCGACAGCCGAAGAAAGGCGGGCCGAGAGAGCTGCAGCACGCGGGCCGCGCCTACCGCAACCGCGGTGACCTCCCGGGAACCCGTCACCAGCAGTGACAGACCCCCGAGGGCCGTGCCCTCCCCGCTGGTGCCGAGGTCGCCGCTGCGCTCGCTCTCGAGGCGCAGCTCGCCTCGATCGATCAAGAGCAGCCCCTCCGCCTCCTGCCCCTCGCGAAAGAACTGCTGTCCCGGACGCAGCTCGATCGGCTCGAGCAGCCCGGCCACCGCCTCCCGATCGCAGTCCGCGAGATCGGAGAGAAGAGAGAAGCGCTTCAGATCGATCTCATTCACGGCATCACCCGCCCGAACACGGTTCGCAGCAACGAGATGGCCTCCCTTCCGTTCTCGATCTGGACCAGGAAGAGGGAGGCCTCGTCCAGGAGCGAGGGCTTCGCCTGCAACTCTTCCGGCGTCAGTCGCTGGTCCTTGTGCGTCAGCAGCAGATGGAAGATGCGAGCCCGGGGGAGGCGTCGAATCACCTCGCTCGCGGGGCGGATCCGCTCCTCGGCCTCCCTCACCGACCCCGACAGCAGGAACAGGGTCCCGAGAGCGCCGTGAGCGGCCACGGGCCAGACCGGGGAAAAGGACTCATCCGCAGGCAGGTGGAGGAGCTGGATGCCGATGCCGTCATCCACGTGGAGCTGGCCCACCGTTTCCACGTCCTGGGACGAGAACTGGCCGCCCAGAAAATGCTGGGAGAGCTGCATCCCCGGGAGCGTCCCGAGCAGGCGCACGAAGTCCGCGGTCGCGGAGAGGTCCGAGGAGATCAGGAGCAGCTTCGCCACTCGGCTCCCGGCGCCGCCCGATCTGCCGGACTGGAGCCAGTCCCGGAGTCGCCCCACCTGGGCCGGCGAGAACAGCGCTTCGCCGGGGCCGGCTGGAGGGCAGGAGGGATCGCGGCGCAGCTGGACGATCTTTCGATCCACCAGGGTCTGAAGCGTCCGCAGCACCTGGTAGTCCGGGTGGGAGCAATGATCCACCACGTCGCGGACCCGGTCATAGATCTCGAGCAGGAGGAGGACCTCCTGGGTGAGGGGGTGCACCAGGTTGGGGAGCTTGCCGGCGTCGACGGTGAGGACCGCCCGGGCGTCGAGAGGCGGGAGGCTCCCGCGCATGCGTTCCCACTCGTCGAGCTGCCGCATCCCCTCCATCAACAGCGCGCGGGTCGGTGTCAGGATGCGGGCCGCCCCCGTGACCCGGTTCGGGGTGAAGGCGAAGGATCCCTCGTCCCAGGCCAGCAGGCGGAAGAGCGCCTTCTCACCGAATACCGAGCCCACTGTCGCCTGGAGCAGACTGCCCTCGCGGAGCGAGAGGGTACCGACTTCCTCGGGCCTGCCCGTCTCCAGGCGCTTGAGCTCGATGGTACCGGTGCGGCGGTTCATGCTGAAGAGCTGGAGGAGGTCGGTGAGCGGGATCTGGGAGAGCTTCCCCTCGACTTCGCAATCCACCCCGGTCTCGCGCTCCATCTCTTTGATGCGCGCGCGCTGGGCGAGGATCGCCTCCACCCGCATGCCGACGTCGTCGGAGCCCGCCGAGTCCGGGAGGACCTCGTCCAAGTAGCCGGAATCGGCAGGGCCGTCTTGCGCCTCGCCCAGGAAGACGAAGCGGGTGCACTGAGTGCGCGGGTTCGCGCGCAGGATCTCGGCCAGCTTCGGGCCGTCGATCAGCGCGAGATCATCGAGCGCGACGACCACGTCGGGCACGTCGGAGAGCGCCGCCTCGAGGGCGGCCGCGCCGTGGGGAGCGAAATTCGTCACGAAGCCGCGCGCCGCACAGGCCTCGCTGATCTGCTTCGCCCTGGAGCGGTTCCCGCCCACGATCAGAATCGCACCCGTCAACGCCTTGCCCTCACTCGCATCACCCCCGCCGCAGTCCTATCCACCGATCGGAACCCCGAGATCGCGGCCCAGCTGGAAGACGAGATGCTCGATCAGGACCGAATCGCTGGTGTGATAGAAGGAGGTCGACTGGTCCTCGACCACCTCGTCCCGAACCATCGCGTAGGGAGGCCCCTCACCGTAGTAGACCAGGAACGGCGCCGTCGTCCCAGCTCGCACGGGGGAGACCCAGGTGACCGGTACGCCGGAGATCTGGTCGGTCTCGCGATCCGCGACCAGCACGACCTCGGTCCGAACCGGGAGGCCGCGCAGCGCATCCAGGCCTTCGCGCAGCGCGCCGAGCAGGCTGGCCCCAGGAGCCACGAAGAGCATCCCGCGCTCGTCGGGCCTGCGGGAGACTTCCCCGAGCAGGAACCGGGTCATCTGCTCGGCAGTCTCAGGACGTCCGGGCTTGGCTTCCGCGAGCAGTGCATCCACCACGCCCCGGAAGGGTGCCTTCTCGAGCTCGAGGGAACGAACCAGACTGGACCGGTCGTCATGGATCCGGCTCTCCAGGGCTCTCCTGAGCGCCTCGAGTTGGGTCCCGTCCGCCGGGAAGGTCGCGGCGGCCGTGAGCACTGCGGGCCGGTCGACCGGATCCACGCTCTGCAGCTCGTCGCAGCGATCGAGGGCGGAGCGGATCCGGCGCTTCAGGACCGCGGCACCGATGGCGTCGGTCTCCGGAAGGAGCACCAGGAATTGGCGGTCGGACTCGGCGGCCAGCAGGTCCGTGGCGCGCAGTGAGCGACCGATCTGGTAGGTCACGGCCTCGAGCCAGCGTTCGAACTCGGCCTGGGGCTTGCGATCGCGCACCGCGGCCATCCCATCGAACTCCACCCACACAGCGGAGAAGGTCCGGCCGAAGCGGTTCGCCTTCTGGATCTCGTTGTGGACCACATCGTCGAAGTAGGCGCGGGTGTACGCCTTGGTCGTCGGGTCCCGGAACGAGCGCCGCTCGAGGGCCCGGAACCGGACGGCATTGGCGACGGCCTGGCCCGCGAAGTTCGCGAATCGCTCAGCGACGACCCGGTCGGCATCGGCGAACTCTCCCCGATCCAGCTTGTCCGTGAGCCGAGCGATCCCGATCGGCCGACCGCCCTGCTTCATCGCGACGTAGAGGGCGACGCGATCCGGGTCGGATTCCGCGTCCACCGGACCCAGGCAGGAGAGGCATTCGGCCTCGGCCAGCGCCGCCATCTCCTTGGGCAGGCCCGCCGCGTGGAGCTCCTCGCGCTCATCCTCGACGCGCACGAGACCCCTCACCCCCACGAGGCGGAGCGAGCTCTGGTCATCGTGGCGGGCCACCCAGAGCACGCCGCCCTGGGCGTCCGTCTCGAGGCAGAGCCCCTCGACGATGCGATCCGCCAGTGGCTCGAGAGAGAGGGTCGCGTGGAGACCCAGAGCCCGCTCGTACAACGAGAAGACTCCCATGAACTCGAGGTTCTCCGCCATCAGCCGGGCGTGCTCCTCGCGCATGCGACGGCGCTGGAGGATCCCGTCCAATGTCCGGAGCAGAGCGCTGCGATCGATGGGCTTGAGGAGGTAGTCGGTGGCACCGAGCTTCATGGCCTCGACGGCGGTCTTCACATCCGCGTCGCTGGTCACGACCACGATCTCCTGATCCGGGTCCCTCGCCTTGACCCGTTGGACCAACTCGCTGCCGTCGGTCTCCGGCATCACCAGCTCGGTGAGGATCACGTCGAAGCACTCGCGCTCGAAGAGGTGGAAGGCCTCCTCGCCCCCCGAGGCCGTGCAGACCTCGTAGCCCTCCTGCTGGAGGAGGTCCTCCAGAAACACCCTGAAATAGAGCTGGTCGTCCACCGCGAGAATGCGGGCCTTGGGCATCGATCCCCTCGGTTCGCGCGACGTCTTCCGGAGTGGAGGGCCGAAGGGGCGTCCCCCGCGCCCCGGATTCACGCGAGGGCGGTTTGTCGCTCCTCTTCATCGGCGAGCCGCCCTTCTTTCTTCACCGATCTTGCTGATTGAACCGCCCCGATCAGGGAATGGGGGGTGGCCTCCACGATCCGGGCCACCAACAGATCCCCCGCCTCGATCCTGGATCCCGCCGGACCCCCGGGAAGGTTGACGACCCGGTGGTAGGGATCTCGACCCTGGAGCTGACCTCCCCGCCGGCGGCTCTCGCCCTCGACCAGGACCTCCGTCTCCTCCCCCACCCGCGCCCGGTGGGCCGCCAGGGTGAGACCGCTCTGGAGTTCCTGGAGGGCCTCGAGCCTCTCCTGGGCCACCTCTCGGGGAATGGTGCGATCGAGCTCGGCGGCCGCCGTCCCGGGCCGCAGCGAATACTTGAAGGAATAGGCGTCTACGAAGCCGACATCCCGGACCAGCTCCAGGGTCGCCTCGAAGTCCGCATCGGTCTCTCCCGGAAAGCCCACGATGAGGTCCGTGGTGATGGCGATGTCGGGACGGCTCTGTCGGAGGCTCCGGACGATCCTCCGATACTCCGCCGCGGTGTAGCGGCGACGCATCGCTCCCAGGATCCGGTCCGAGCCGCTCTGGACCGGCAGATGGACGTGGGGACAGAGCTCGGCGAGCTCCCCATGGGCTCGGATCAGCTCCCGGTCGAAAAAGACCGGGTGCGGACTGGTGTAGCGGAGGCGCTCGATTCCGGGGACTGCCGCGAGTCGCTCGAGGAGTTGCCCGAAGGCCAAGGTGCCGGCCGCTCGGGCCTGCCCGCGGCGAAGGTCATGACGGCCGTAGGCGTTCACCGCCTGCCCGAGCAGCGTGAGCTCCCGAACGCCTTCGCCGGCCAGGGACTCCGCCTCCTGGACGATGTGCTCGGCGGGTCGGCTGATCTCCCTCCCCCGAGTGATCGGCACGATGCAGAAGCTGCAGAACATGTCGCAGCCCTCCATCACGGTGACCATGGCTCGTCCGGGCGTCTGGCTGGCGTATGCCGGATGCCGCTCGGGGAGGTCGAAGCGGTCCAGGGAGCGGAAGGCCTCTGTGCGGGACTGGCGCGTCCCGGAGCGGGCCGCCTCGACCATGGCGGGCACCCGACGGAGGTTATGGGTACCGAAGACGAAATCGAGATGGACAAAGCGGCGCAGGATCGCGCTCCCCTCCTGCTGGGCGACGCAGCCCCCCACACCCAGCACCCGGCCCGGCACCGCCTCTTTCCACTGCCGGAGCATCCCCAAGTCGCTGTAGAGCCGATTCTCCGCCTTCTCGCGGATCGAGCAGGTGTTGATCAGGAGCAGATCGGCGTCGTCCGGATGCCCCACCTCGACGTAGCCCCGATGGTAGAGGAGGTTGGCGACCTTCTCGGTGTCGTGGGCGTTCATCTGGCAGCCGTAGGTGCGGATGAAGAAGCGCCGCACACTGGCCAAGATCAACTCCTTTCGCTGGGGAGACCCCTCTGGAAGCGGGAAACTAGTCGAGGCGGCAGTTGAACGCCAAACCCCCCCGTTTTTCCTGGGTTTCTCAAGATTTTACTTCAAGAAAAGGCGTCAACTCACCGATTTTTCAAAGATTTCCATTCTAGATAGAGATTTCCGCAAATCACGTTTGACAATCGATGAGGCCTGAGAGCATAATCCCTGTTACATTGCTTTGTGGAGCGGCGGTGGATATGGCATTTCTCAACGAAATGTCCAACCTCTCACCCCCCATCATCTATCCACCGCCCTCCGCCTTGTAGGACGCCCCGCCGGGCTCAACCCGTCGGGGCGTCTTTCTTGCGCGGGTGGGGACGTTCCTTGCGGGCGCCAAACGGGGACGTTCCCGCTTAGAGAATCAGCTTGTCGACGATTCGGGAAAGCTGCTTCAGGTTGCGGCACTCCTCGGCCGCGTCGACGTGGGGCAGGTATTTGTCCATCACGCTGTCGCCGAAGCCCCAGGCGCTCGGGCTCTCCGGGTTCAGCCAGACGACGTTCTTGGCCTTGGTGTGGATCTCGCGCAGACACCAGGTCCGGGGATCGTTGTAGTTGTTCCGGGCATCTCCCAGAATCAGGAAAGTGGTCCTGTGATCGACGGCCGAGAGGTAATTCCGCCAGAAGTAGTGAAAGGCTTGCCCGAAGTTCGAGCGGGTGTAGACGTTGATCGCCTCCCCCCCGTCGAGGGCCTTCTCGATGGCGGCGTTGATTTCCTCGTCCTTGAAGACCTGCGTCACCTCTCCGAGTTCGGCGACGAAGACGAAAGAGCGGATCTTGGTGAAGCACTCCTGGAGGCTGTGGACGAACTGCAGCATGAAGCGCGAGACGTTCGCGACGGATGAGGAAACGTCACACAGGATCACCAACTTCGGGCGATCCTTGCGCCGTTCCTTGAAGACCATCTCGAAGGGAACGCCGCCGTGGCCCATGTTGCGCCGCAGCATGGTATGGAGATCCAGCTTGCCCCGCTTCCGGCGGCGCTTGCGAATCGACAGCACGTTCTTGATCCGCTGCGCGAGCCGGTTCACGACCTCGCGCATACGCTTGATCTCCTCCTCGGTCAGATTGTAGAAGCTCTTCTCGAGGAGACTCTCCCTTCGGAACTTCTCCATGTAGTCGAAGTTCTGCTGCTGGAGCTCGCGCTCCGTGTAGCTGCGGACCCCCTTGCGGAGGGCCTCCAGGAACTTCTCGATCAGCTCGAGGAGCGCCTCGACCTGGACATCGGGCATCCCGGATTCGCGGAGCTGCTGGGCGAGATCCCGGAGCTCCCGCCCCGCTCCTTCGCTGTTCAGCTGCTCCATGGTCCTCCTGGTGAAGAACCCGAGCTGGAGCATGTTCTCGATGCGCTGGATCCCGGCCTGGTCCGCGGCATCGCGGATCATCTGCTCGAGCTGGGAGAGATCCTGGGTGAGCAGCGCCTTGGCGAGTTCGGAGAGATCCAGCTCGCCTTCCAGGCTCCGGATGCCCTCCTGGATCTGCTTGAGCAGCAGCTCCAGGTCGAAGCCCTCCCCGCCCATGGACTCGCCGGCCTGTTCGAAAGCACCGCGCAGGTTGTCGTAGAAGGCGGACCAGTACAGCTCGAAGAGCTGGTCGAAGGTCGGAATGTCCGCCGACCGCTTCACCATGGTCGCCCGCAGCGCGTCCTGGAAGACCTCCCGATCCCCCAGGGAGAGCTCATCGAGGGCCTGGAAGGCATCGATGGACTCCGCCGTCGACACCCGCACTCCGCTCTTCCGGAGCAGGTTCGTGAACTCGACGATCTTGCTTTGCACTAGTGGAGGACGCCCTTCTTGGCGGGCGGCGGCGGCGCGGTCTCCGCCTTCTCCTCGGTCTTTCGCGTGATCAGACGACCCAGCTCGCCCTCTGCCTTTCGGATGTCACCCTCGTACTTGAGAATCACGTTCAGGGTGTCCCTCACCAGCGCCTCGTCCAGATCCGAGGCGTTCAGGGCCAGCAGCGCGCGAGCCCAATCCAGGGTCTCGCTGATGGAAGGCGTCTTCTTGAGGTCGAGCTTCCGGAGGCGCTGCATCACACCCACCAACTCCTGCGCCAGCCGCTGCTCGATGCCCGGGACCTTGGAGTCGAGGATCTCGACCTCGACCTTCTCGTCGGGGAAGTCGATGTAGAGGTGCAGGCAGCGCCGTTTGAGGGCGTCGCTCATCTCCCGGGCGTCATTCGAGGTGAGGAAGACGAAGGGGAGGGTCCTCGCGGTCAGGGTACCGATCTCCGGTACCGTCACCTGGAAGTCCGAGAGTACCTCCAGCAGGAAGGCCTCGAACTCCGGGTCCGACTTGTCCACCTCGTCGATCAGCAGCAGGGTTGGCTCCTCCGCCCGGATCGCCCGGAGAAGCGGACGCGGCACGATGAAGCGATCCGAGAAGAACACACTGTCCTCCCGGCCCACCCGCGCGGCCGCCTCGCGCAGACTCGTCGCACCCGCCATGGACTCGGCGAACTTGTCCTTGAGAATCTGTGTGTAGAGCAGCTGCTTCGAGTACTCCCATTCGTAGAGCGCCTTGGCCTCGTCGAGCCCCTCGTAGCACTGGAGGCGAATCAGCTCGCGCCCCGTGGCCGCGGCGACCACCTTCGCCAGCTCCGTCTTGCCCACCCCGGCCGGTCCCTCGACGAGCACCGGCTTCTCGAGCTGAGTCGCGAGGTAGACCACCGTCGCGATGTTCTTGCCGCAGATATATCCCTGCTCGCGCAGGCGCACCCCGACGTCTTCTACCGATTCGAACACCCGCTGGATCTCCTAGCTCATGAGGTGGAGGACGTGCCCGAGCTTCTCTTTCTTGGTTCGGAGATACTCGAAGTTCTTCTCGTTGGGTGTGATCTCGAGGGGCAGCCGTTCGACGATGGTGAGACCGTATCCCTCGATGCCCGCGCGCTTGCCGGGGTTGTTGGTGATGATGCGCATCTTCCGGACGCCGAGGTCGAAAAGGATCTGCGCGCCGACTCCGTAGTCGCGAAGGTCCGCGGCGAAGCCGAGCCTCTCGTTGGCCTGGACGGTATCGAGCCCCTCGCAATCCTGGAGCCCGTAGGCCCTGATCTTGTTCTTGAGCCCGATGCCGCGACCCTCCTGGCGCATGTACAGGATCACGCCGCGACCCTCCGCGTCGATCATCTTCATGGCGGCGGTGAGCTGCTCGCCGCAGTCGCAGCGCAGGGAACCGAAGGTGTCTCCGGTGAGGCACTCGCTGTGAACGCGGACCAGGATCTCCTCGTCCTCGGGGATCTCACCCTTTACCAGGACGATGTGATCGACGTGATCGATGTCGTTCTCGTAGACGATCGCCCGGAAGTCGCCGCCCTCCTGGGTGGGAAGCACCGCCTCCGCCGCCCGGCGCACCAGCGTCTCATGGCGAAGGCGGTAATGGATCAGGTCGGCGACGGTCACGATCTTGAGGTCGTGCCTTCGCGCGAAGGCGACGAGGTCCGGCATCCGCGCCATGGTGCCATCGTCGTTCATGACCTCGCAGATCACGCCGGCGGGCTTCAGGCCCGCCATTCGGGCCAGATCCACGGATCCCTCCGTCTGACCGGCGCGGCGGAGCACCCCGCCGTCCCGAGCCCGAAGGGGGAAGATGTGCCCAGGACGCACGATGTCCTGGGGTCGGGCATCGTCGGCGATGGCGACCGCGACGGTGGTGGCGCGATCCGCCGCGGAGATTCCGGTCGTGACCCCCTCGCGGGCCTCGATCGACACGGTGAAGGCCGTGCCGTAGCTCGAGGTGTTCTCCGCCTCCGGCACCATCATCGAGAGCCGGAGTTGCCTCAGGCGCTCCTCGGTCATCGGCAAGCAGATCAGCCCACGCCCATACGTGGCCATGAAGTTGATGGCCTCGCCGGTGCACTTCTCGGCGGCCATGCACAGGTCGCCCTCGTTCTCCCGATCCTCGTCGTCCACGAGGATCACCATCCTGCTGGCACGGATCTCCTCGAGGGCGACATCCACGGACACCAGGACGTCGCTGGCGTCGTAGGGGATCCGGGTAGGGGGAGGCGCCTGCCTGGAAAGTGAGTCCGTCATTGCCGGTCTCCTCACGTACGGACCGCGAACGCAGTTCCGTCGGATCCGAAGCAGCGGGCGGCGTTCGGGAGCATCGCGCGGAGCCGTGGTCACCGTATCAGTGGCCGACTCGCGTGTCAAACAGCGGTTAGTGGAGATGGAGCAAGGACTTAGGGCGAAGAGGAGTCCAGGTTCTGCAGCACTCCCTTGAGGAAGTCCTCCTCGGAAACGCTGAACTTCTCGGCGAAACCGTGCTTCGCGTCGAGTTGCCGGTAGGTGAGGCGCAGGAGTTCCCGGAAGGTCTCGAGCACGCCCTCCCCTCGGGTGGCGACACTCGGAAAGGTCGGAATGTCGCCCCAGGCTGACCGGATCTCGTCGAGGGGCTTGATGTCGGACAGGTCGCGCTTGTTGAACTGCACCACCTTGGGGATGGCTTCGAAGTCGATCCCGTTCGACTTGAGATTCGCCTCCATGTCCCGCCAGGAGTAGGCGTTCGCGCTGGCCGATGCCCGCTGGGAGTCGGCGACGAAGGCCACCGCGTCGGCGCCCGCGAGGACTACCTTCCGGGTCGACTTGTGCATCACCTGACCGGGGACGGTGAAGAGCTTGAGCTTCACGGCGAAGCCGCTCTGGGTCCCGAACGTGACGGGAAGGAAATCGAAGTAGAGAGTGCGGTCGTCGGTGGTGTCGAGGGTGACCATCTTGCCACGGGCGGACCCATCCAGCATCTCGTGAAGCTTCTGGAGATTCGTGGTCTTGCCCGAGAGCGCCGGCCCGTAGTACACGAGCTTCAGTGTGATCTCGCGCGCGGCCATGTTGATTTGAACCATTGCGACGGATCTCCGAGCAAGCCCATCCAGGTGCGGGGCTCCGCGTAGTTCATCGGCAAGAAGCTCTCTGAACTTGCGGGTTTTCCGGGGAGCGGAGATCCGACCACCCGATCGCCACTGGGGCCTCGCGGGCGCCCGGGGGGGGGCGATTCAGGGGCCCCGGAAGGCCTCGAGGAGGATCCGCGCGGCCGCGGCGGGGGTCATCCTCTGCGCCTCGACATCCGACTCGAGCCCGGTCACGCGCCCTGCGACCTCCGGATGGCGCCGGAATGCCTGCTGGAGGCCCTCTCCCACCAGGGCCCACATCCACTCCCGGGCCTGGGCGCGGCGCCTCGCCTCGAACTCCCCGCTCGCCCCCAGGGCCTCCCGGTGGGCCAGAACGGCCTCCCAGAAGGCGGGGATGCCCTCCCCCGTGAGCGAGCTCACGACCAGCACCGGAGGGCGCCAGACCGCCGAGGTGGAGCGAAGCAGCTGCAGGGCCTGCACATGGTCGCCCCGCGTCCGCTCGGCGATCGCCTTCTGCTCCCCATCGCCCTTGTTCACCACCAGGGCGTCGGCGAGCTCGAGCACGCCCTTCTTGATGCCCTGAAGCTGATCGCCGGCGCCGGGCTGAAGCAGCACGGCGAACAGGTCCACCATGGAGCGGACCGAGATCTCGGACTGACCGATCCCCACGGTCTCGATCAGAACTACATCGTAGCCGGCCGCCTCGCAGAGGAGCATGGCCTCCCGGGTGCGATGAGCCACTCCCCCCAGGGCTCCCCCGGAGGGGGAGGGGCGAATGAAGGCGCCCTCCTCCTGGCTCAATCGCTCCATCCGCGTCTTGTCCCCGAGGATGCTTCCCCCCGTCACCGGGCTGCTGGGATCGACCGCCAGCACCGCCACCCGATGGTCCCGCTCCACGAGGTGGAGGCCGACGGCTTCGATGAAGGTGCTCTTCCCGACCCCCGGGGGCCCGGTGATGCCCACCCGGATGGCGCTCTCCGTCTCGGAGACGACGGCTTCGAGGATCTCCTGGCCGAGGGCGGCGCGGTCGCTCCGGGTGCTCTCCAGCAGCGTGATGGCCTTGGCGACCGCCCGCCGGTCGCCCGCGCGCACCTGGCGGCAGTGTTCCTCGACCTCTGCGGAAGCCGTCTCCGAGGGCCCGCTCCCTCTCGAGCCGGGCTTTCCACGCGAGCGCGTCACGGTCTGGCTGTCTTGGCGCCGATCGCATCGAGCACTTCCCCGGCAGCCTTGGGAATCGGAGTGCCCGGTCCGAATACGGCGGCGACCCCCCGCTCGCGCAGGTAGGGATAGTCTTTGGGCGGGATCACACCTCCCACCACGACGGTGATGTCCCGAGCGCCGTGCTCTCGTAGCTCGCGGATGAGATCGGGAACCAGGGTCTTGTGGCCTCCCGCCTGGCTCGAGACGCCGATCACGTGCACGTCGTTCTCGATGGCCTGGCGCGCCGCCTCCTTCGGCACCTGGAAGAGCGGCCCGATGTCCACGTCGAAGCCGATGTCGGCGAAGGCGGTGGCGATCACCTTCATGCCACGGTCGTGGCCGTCCTGTCCGAGCTTCGCCACCAGGATTCGCGGGCGCCGACCCTCCGCCTCGGCAAAGGCCTCGACGCGCCTCCGGATCGCCTCGAACTCCTCGTCGCCCTCGTACACGCCGGCGTAGACCCCCGAGACGGAGCGGATCTCCGCGCGATGCCGTGTGAAGACCTTCTCCAGCGCGTCGGAGATCTCACCGACGGTGGCGCGCGCGCGGGCCGCCACCACCGCCGCCTCGAGCAGGTTCCCCTCCCCCTGGCCGGCGGCGGCCGCGAGAGTCTCCAGGGCGCAGTCCACGGCCCCCTGGTCTCGGGATGCGCGGATCCGCTCGAGTCGGGCGACCTGAGCGGCGCGCACCGCCGTGTTGTCGATCTCGCGGACCTCGATCTCCTCGTACTCGGCGGGCTGGAATTTGTTCACGCCGATGATCACGTCCTCGCCCCTCTCGATCCGCGCCTGGCGACGCGCGGCGCACTCCTCGATCCGGAGCTTGGGCATGCCCTGGAGAATCGCCTTGGTCATGCCGCCGAGCCCATTCACCTCTGCCAGGACCTTGCGCGCCTCCGCGGCGACGCTCTGAGTCAGCGATTCCATGAAATACGAGCCGCCCCAGGGATCGACGACCTTCGTTACCCCGCTCTCCTCCTGGAGGATCAGCTGGGTGTTCCGAGCGACCCGCGCCGCCATGTCCGTCGGCAGGCTCACCGCCTCGTCGTAGGCATTGGTGTGCAGCGACTGGGTGCCTCCGAAGACCGCCGCCATCGCCTCGATGGTCGTGCGGATCACGTTGTTCATCGGATCCTGCTCGGTGAGGCTTGCCCCGGAGGTCTGGCAGTGGGTCCGCAGTATCATGGAACGCGGCTCCTTCGGCTCGAACTGCTGCATCAGCTCCGCCCACAGCAGGCGTCCCGCACGCATCTTCGCGATTTCCAGATAGAAGTTCATTCCGATGGACCAGAAGAAGGAGAGCCGCCCGGCGAACTGGTCCACGTCGAGGCCCTTCGAGAGTGCCGCCTTCACGTATTCGACTCCGTCGGCCAGCGTGAAGGCCAGCTCGATCACCGAATTCGCGCCGGCCTCCTGCATGTGGTAGCCGCTGATCGAGATCGAGTTGAATCTCGGCATCCGCTTCGTCGTGTACTCGATGATGTCGGCGACGATCCGCATGCTCGGCTCGGGCGGGTAGATGTAGGTGTTGCGGACCATGAACTCCTTCAGGATGTCGTTCTGGATGGTGCCGGCCAGCTTCTCCGGGGCGACGCCCTCCTCCTCCCCCGCGACGATGAAGCACGCCATCACCGGCAGCACCGCGCCGTTCATGGTCATGGAGACCGTCACTCGATCCAGCGGAATGCCGTCGAAGAGGATCTTCATGTCCTCGACGGAGTCGATGGCCACGCCGGCTTTGCCCACATCTCCGAAGACCCGCGGATGATCCGAGTCGTAACCGCGATGGGTCGCGAGATCGAAGGCCACCGAAAGACCCTGCTGACCGGCGGCCAGGTTGGCCCTGTAGAAGGCGTTGGATTCCTCGGCCGTGGAAAAGCCGGCATACTGACGGATGGTCCAGGGTCGGTGCGTGTACATGGTCGCACGCGGGCCGCGCAGGAATGGAAAGAGCCCCGGCGTGGTATCGGCGTGTTCGAGCTCCTCGAGATCCTCTGCGGTGTAGAGCGGCTTCAAGGGGATGCCTGCGGGGGTCTCCCAGGCCAGCGAGTCGGGTTCCACTCCCCGGAGCTCCTTCCGGGCCAGCTCGAGCCAGCGTTCGATGTCCGCCATCGGTCGTCTCCTGTGAAGCGCCGAGAATAGCCGTTACATCGACCGACGGTAACGGCCTCCCACTTCGAAGAGTGCCGCGGTGATCTGGCCGAGGCTGGCGTACTTCACCGTCTCCATCAGCTCCTCGAACACGTTCTCGCCGCTGCGGGCGACCTGCTGGAGGCGACGCAGCGCAGCGTCGCACCGCGCGGCGTTTCGCGCCTGGAATGCGCGCAGCGCGGCGACCTGCTGGCGTTTCTCCTCCTCGCTGGCGCGCGCGAGCCCCCCCGGCGCCGCGGACGACTCGGGATCCGGGTTCTCGAAGGTGTTCACACCCACCACGGGGAGCTCGCCCGAATGCTTCAGGGTCTCGTAGTGAAGGCTCTCGTCCTGGATCTTCGAGCGCTGGTAATGGGTCTCCATGGCGCCGAGAACCCCCCCGCGCTGCGAGATTCGCTCGAACTCCGTGAGCACCGCCGCCTCGACGCGGTCGGTCAACTCCTCGACCAGGTAGGAGCCCTGGAGCGGATTCTCGTTGCGGCTCATCCCCAGCTCGCGGTTGATGATCATCTGGATCGCCAGGGCGCGGCGCACGGACTCCTCGGTGGGTGTCGTGACCGCCTCGTCGTAGGCGTTCGTGTGCAGGCTGTTGCAGTGATCCTGGATGGCGGAGAGCGCCTGCAAGGTGGTGCGGATGTCGTTGAAGGCCATCTCCTGGGCGTGAAGGGAGCGGCCCGAGGTCTGGATGTGGTACTTGAGCTTCTGGCTGCGTTCGCTGGCGCCGTAGCGCTCGCGCATGGCGATCGCCCAGATGCGCCGCGCGACTCTCCCGATCACGCCGTACTCGGCGTCGAGGCCGTTGCTGAAGAAGAAGGAGAGGTTCGGCGCGAAGTCGTCGATGGACATGCCGCGCGCGAGATAGTACTCGCAGTAGGTGAAGCCGTTGGCCAGGGTGAAGGCGATCTGGGTGATGGGATTCGCACCGGCCTCGGCGATGTGGTAGCCGGAGATCGACACCGAGTAGAAGTTCCCCATCTGGTTGGCAGTAAAGACGCTCTGGATGTCGCCCATCATCTTGAGCGCGAAGTCGGTGGAGAAGATGCAGGTATTCTGCGCCTGATCCTCCTTCAGGATGTCGGCCTGGACCGTGCCCCGGACGCAGCGCAGCACTTCGGCCCTGATTCGCTGGTAGGTCTCCGGCGGGGCGGCCTCCTGGCCGGAGATGCCGAGCAGGCCGAGCCCCAGGCCATCGTGGCCGGCGGGAAGCTCTCCCTGGTACTCCGGCAGACCCCGCTTCGCGAATCGCGCGCGGACGGCATCGAGGCCGCCGCCTTGCCGCAGATACCGCTCGACCGCCTGGTCGATGGCGGCATTGAGGAAGAAGGCCAACACCATCGGCGCCGGTCCGTTGATGGTCATGGAAACGGAAGTGTTGGGGGCACAGAGATCGAATCCCGAGTAGAGCTTCTTCGCGTCGTCGAGGGTGCAGATGGAGACTCCCGAGGTCCCGATCTTTCCGTAGACGTCGGGCCGTTCGTCGGGATCGCGGCCGTAGAGGGTGACGCTGTCGAAGGCGGTGGAGAGACGGGTCGCCGGCTGACCCGAAGCCAGCAGATGGAAGCGCCAGTTGGTGCGCTCCGGTCCGCCCTCGCCCGCGAACATCCGGGTGGGATCCTCGCTCTCCCGCTTGAAGGGGAAGACGCCGGCCGTGAAGGGAAACGAACCGGGCCGGTTCTCCAGGCGGAGGTAGCGAACGAGTTCGCCCCAGTCCTCGCCGCGCGGCAAGGCGACCTTGGGAAGCGGGGTGCCCGAGAGCGTCGTGGTGTGGTTCTCGACGGAAATGGCTCGGCCGCGCACCTGGTACTCCTGGCTCTCTGCGGCGTAGCGCTCCCGGGTCTCGCCCCAGCGTGCGAGCTCCTCCCCGATCCCGTCGCCGAGGGAGGCCAGCGCGTCGTCACGGCGTCGGCGCAGCTCCGGCGCGGCCTCGTCCACATCGCGCAGCACCCTCTCGAGGGCGTGGGCGTCGCGCGCCCCATCCGCCTGGCGCAGGGTCTCCTCCCGATAGGCCCGCACCGTCTGGGCGATTTCCGCCAGGTAGCGCTCGCGCCCATCCGGAATCAACGGCTCCGCCTGGCTCTCCTGGATGGAGGTCGATACGGCGGCTTCTCCCTTCGATTGCGCTCCCACCGCGTCCCGGAGGGCTGCGTAGAGCCGATCCGTCCCAGGGTCGTTCCACTGACTCGCGACGGTCGGGAAGACCGGGACGTCTTCGTCGGAGCGCTCGTAGTCCCCGTGGTTCCGCCTCCACTGCTTGCGCACATCGCGAAGCGCATCGGCGGCGCCCCGGCGATCGGACTTGTTGAGTACGACCAGGTCGGCCAGATCCAGCATGTCGATCTTCTCGAGCTGGGAGGGAGCACCGTACTCGGGCGTCATGACGTAGACCGAGGTGTCGGCGAAGTCCACGATCTCCGAGTCGCTCTGCCCGATCCCAGCGGTCTCGACGAGGATGAGGTCGAAGTGGGCGGCCTGGAGCACCGCCAGGGCGTCCCGAACCGCCTGAGAGAGGGCCAGGTGGGCCTGGCGTGTGGCCAGAGAGCGCACGTAGATGCCCGGCCCGTGGATCGCGTTCATGCGGATCCGGTCCGCCAGCAGCGCGCCTCCCGAGCGGCGCCGGGAAGGATCGATCAGCAGAAGGCCCACCGAGCGATCGGGATGATCGATGCGGAAACGCCGAACGATCTCGTCCATCACGCTGGACTTGCCGGAACCGCCGGGTCCGGTGAATCCGAGCACCGGAGACGGATCGCCGGCACGGCTGGACTCCAGGCGGCTGCGGAGCTCGGCCGCATCCGAGTCCGCTTCCCCTCTCGTGGTCTCCAGCCAGCTGATGAGCCGTCCGACAACGAGGGGGTCCTCCGGCGCCAGGCGCTCCAGCTCGTCCCCGAGCGGCGGCGAGGTGCGCGATGAACAATCGTCCAGAATCTCGCGGATCATCCCCTCGAGCCCGAGGCGCCGGCCCTCCTCGGGGCCGAAGATGCGCGCGACGCCATAGGCCTCGAGCGCCTCGATCTCCTCGGGGATGATGGTGCCCCCGCCGCCGCCGAAGACCCGGATGTGGTCGGCGCCCACCTCGCGCAGACGATCCACCAGGTAGCGGAAGAACTCGATGTGCCCTCCCTGGTAGGACGAGATCGCAACGGCATGGGCATCCTCCTGGACCGCGGCCGTGACGATCTCGTCGACGCCGCGGTCGTGACCCAGGTGGATCACCTCGGCGCCCTGCGCCTGGAGGATGCGCCGCATGATGTTGATCGCGGCATCGTGGCCGTCGAACAGCGAGGCGGCGGTCACCACGCGGACGCGGTGCGGTCGCGGCTGGGCGGGCGAGATTGCGGCCGTCGTCACTGGCCCTCCTCGATCCGGCTGGCGATGTGGTCGCGGTACTTGCCGATCTCATCGCGCAGATCCGAGAGCTCGCGGATGCGGTCGTCGAGCTCCTGCAGATGCCGCGCGAGGAGCTCGTCCAGGCGATGCAGCATGGCATGGGTGGAGCCGCCGATGGCGTAGACCGCGTTGAGCTCGCGGATCTCCGCGAGGCTGAGGCCGAAGGTCTTGAGCCGCTGTATGAAGCGAAGTCGCTCCAATTGCTCATCGCCGTAGACCCGCCGGCCCCCGGCGCGGCGCCGGACTCCCGGGAGCAGCGCGAGCTCTTCGTAGTAGCGCACGGTCCGGGCGGAAAGGCCCGATATTTCGCAGACTTCACCGATCGAATACAGGAGCGCGCCCCTTTCTGCCAGTTAACGTTAGCTGGCAGACTAGCAGAAAACCAACTCTTCCTCCAGGGTCCGAAGCCCGCGCGCTTCACGATCCCGAGTGAGGCGCTTCCCGCTCCGCCGCTCTACGGCGTCTCCCCCTACTCGCTTGCACCGAGCCGCGCTCGCAACACGCGCCCCGGGAGCGAACGCTCGAGGAGATTCCGCTCGACCCAGACCGCCGTGTCCACGAGCGCGTCCAGATCGATTCCCGTCGTGATACCCGAGGCTTCGAACCAATCCACCAGGTCCTCGGTCGCCGCGTTGCCCGAGGCACCGGTCAACCCTAGACCAGCTCCACTGCGAGAGCAGCCGCCTCGCCGCCGCCGATGCACAGCGTCGCGATTCCGCGCTTCTTGCCTCGGTCGCGCAGGGCGTGGAGCAGCGTCACCAGTACGCGTGCTCCCGAGCACCCGATCGGGTGCCCGAGGGAGACTGCGCCGCCGTTGACGTTCACCATCTCCGGATCGAGCCCGTGCTCCTTCGTCGCAGCCATCGTCACGCCGGAGAAGGCCTCGTTGATCTCGTAGAGGTCCCAGTCGCCGGGCTTCGTGCCCGTCTTCTCGTAGAGACTGGCGAGGGCGCGGATCGGCGCGATGGTGAACCACTCGGGCTCCACGGCGGCGCAGGCGTCGCCCAGGATGCGGGCGAGCACGGTGTAGCCGTTGCGCTCCGCCGCCACGGCCGAGCACACCACGAGTGCGGCCGCGCCGTCGTTGATGGTCGAGGCGTTGGCCGCCGTCACCGTTCCATCCTTGGAGAAGGCCGGCCGCAGTCCACCCATCCTGTCGAGCTTCACGCGCTTCGGCTCCTCGTCCTCGTCGACCAGGAGCGGCTCCCCGCGGCGCTGGGGTACGGAGACCGGCACGATCTCCTCCTTGAAGCGGCCCTCTTTCTGGGCCGCCAGGGCGCGCTCATAGCTGGTCTTTGCGAAGAGGTCCTGGTCCTCTCGGGTAAAGCCGTACTTCTCGGCGACCATGTCGCCGCAGTGGCCCATGTGCTTGTCGCTGTACGGATCCCACAGACCGTCGTGAATCATCGTGTCGACCAACTTGCCGTTGCCCATCCTGTAGCCACCGCGGGCGGCCGGAAGCGCGTACGGTGCGTTGGTCATCGACTCCATCCCTCCGGCCACCAGCACCTCCGCATCGCCGATCAGGATCTCGCGTCGCGCGTACATCACGGCCTGAAGGCCGGATCCGCACACCTTGTTCACGGTGACCGCACAGGTCGAAACGGGAAGATCCGCCTTGATCACGGCCTGACGGGCGGGGGCCTGGCCCATACCGGCGGAGAGTACGTTGCCGATGATGGCTCGCTCGATCTGCTCGGGTTGGGCTCCGGCGCGCTTCACGGCCTCACGGATCGCCACTGCGCAGAGATCCGATGCGGAGAGGGAGGAAAGAGCGCCCTGGAAGCTGCCGATGGGCGTGCGCACCGCGCTGGCGATGACAGCGTCTGTGTCGCTCATGGGGGGTCTCCGATCCTGCTCGATTGACGGTTTGGCTGTCCGAATCTCGACGAGAGAGGTGAGAGACTAACCCGACCCGAATCCCGATGCCTGCGACGATCTGCCGACCGCAGCCCCGCCATCAGAAATAGCCGAGAGATTTCCGCCGCTTGGGGTGTTGCCACCAACGGGGCTCCACCTTCACCCAGAGCTCCAGATGGACCTTGGTCTCGAGCAGGTCCTCGATGCTCTGACGCGCGCGGATGCCGATCCGCTTGATCATGGAGCCGCCCTGCCCGATCACCATGCCCTTCTGGGAGCGACGCTCGACCACCAGATTGGCGCGGATCCGGACCAGCTCGGAGTCGGACTCGTCGAAGTCCTGGATCTCCACGGCGGTCGAGTAGGGGAGCTCCTGGGAAAGCTCGACGAAGGCAGCTTCCCTCACCAACTCGGCCGCGAGGAAGCGGAGCGAGCGGTCCGTCACCTCGTCGGCGGGGTAGTAGGCGGGAGCCTCCGGCACCCGCTCCACCATCTCGCGGATCAGCGCATCCACCCCCTCCCCGGTCCTCGCCGAGACCCGCAGCGCGACCGCCGCCCCCTCCACCCGTGGTGGCGGCCATGCAAGGGCAGCGCTCCCGGGGTGATCGCTCTTGGTCGCCACCAGCACCACAGGCGCACCTCGCTTCGCCAACCGTGCACAGAGCGCCTCGTGGCCCGGGTCCCATCCGTCGGCCGGGTCCACCAGCAGCACCGCCGCATCGCAGTCCTCGAGAGCCTCCTCCACCGCCTCGTTCAGGAAGCGGTTCAGGGCCTTGGGACTATCGTGGAATCCCGGCGTATCGAGGAGCAGCAGCTGCGCGTCCTCCAGGGTGAGGATGCCCAGAATCCGGCTGCGAGTCGTCTGAGGCTTGCGGGTCACGATGGCCAGCTTCTGGCCCAGCAGCCGGTTCAGCAGCGTGGACTTTCCCGCGTTTGGACGACCCAGAATCGCGACCACCCCGGCGCGATGGGGCTTATCACTCATCAAGGGCTTCCCCGCGCTCGAGGGCGCGAAGCGCGGCGATCTGCTCGGCGGCCCGCTTGGTGCGGCCTCTCCCCGAACCCCACGCCTCCCCGTCGAGCAACAGCTCGACGGTGAAGCGATCCTCGGCGTTCTCCACGCCAGTGTCACCGACCGGCTGATAAGAGGGAGCCCGCCCAAACCGGGCGAGGGCCCACTCGTTGAGGCGCGTCTTGGGATCCGGCTCGGGCCGCGCGCCTTCTACGTCGTGGGCCTCGGGGAAGACTCGCCGCACCAGGACCTCTACCGGCTCGAGGCCACCATCCAGGTACATCGCCCCGATCACGGCCTCGAAGAGGCCGGCCAGGATGGATTCCTTGTCGGAGCCACCGCTGCGCCGCTCGGAGCCCCCGAGCCGAACGTAATCGCCGAGGTCCAGGCTGCGCGCCTTGGCGGCGAGCTCCGCGGAATTCACCAGCGCGGCGCGCGCCCGGGTGAGATCGCCCTCCGCCCACCGCGGGTGCGCCTGGTAGAGGAGCCGCGCGATGGTCAGATCCAGCACCGCATCGCCCAGGAACTCGAGACGCTCGTTGCCCCGGCTGCCGTCGTGCTCGTAGGACTGGGACGGATGGGTGAGCGCGGTCTCGAGGAGTTCCTCGTCCTCGAAGACGAAGCCGAGGCGCTCGAACAGTCGGGTGTCGGGCGGACGGGAGTGGTGGCTCACGCGATCGGCCCCGCGATCCACCCGCCGCCCAGCACCACGTCGCCGTCGTAGAAGACGGCCGCCTGTCCCGGGGCCACGGCGCGCACCGGGTCGTCGAAGCAGGCGCGGACCTCGCCGCTCGCGTGGATCTCGAGGCGAGCGGGCGCACCCGCGTGTCGGTAGCGAACCTGTACCCGGGCGCGGGCGGGGGATGGCGGCGGTCGGCCCGAGGTCCAACTCGCGCCCTCGATCCGAGCGCCCGTGCAGAAGAGTTCGTCCAGCCTTCCGACCACGATCCGATTCCGCTCCGCATCCACCTCGCTCACGTAGAGCTTGTCTGCTCCGTGCACGCCCAGCCCCCGTCGCTGGCCCACCGTGAAGCGGTGCACGCCCGTATGTCGACCCAGCACGGTGCCTTCGCGATCAACGATCTCGCCCTCCCCCGGCAACCCGTCCGCTCTGATCTCCTCGACGACCCGCACGTAATCGGCGTCGGGAGCGAAGCAGATCTCCTGGCTCTCGAGTTTCTCCGCCGTCGCGAGCCCCAGTGCCCTCGCCTTCTCCCGCACCTCGGACTTGGCCAGACTTCCGAGCGGGAACAGTGCGCTGCGAAGCTGCTCGGGTCCGAGGCGGAACAGGAAATACGACTGATCCTTGTGGGAATCCCGCGCCCGCCGCAGGCGGGGCTCGCCGGTGCCGGCGTCGGTGTCGATGCGCGCGTAGTGGCCTGTGGCCACCGCACTCGCTCCCAGCGCCCGCCCGTGCTCCAGCAGGTAGTGGAACTTGAAGCGCTGATTGCAGACCACGCAGGGGATCGGCGTGCGGCCCGAGAGGTAGGCGTCTGCAAACGGCTCGATCACCTCCTCGCGGAACCGGTCCGCATAGTCGACGACGGAGAAGCGGATGTTCAGGTGATCCGCGACTTGACGGGCGTCGGCGGCGTTTTCCATCGAGCGGCCACGGCCCTCGCACCCCGCCAGGATCATGTGGATGCCAATGACCTCGTAGCCCCCCTCGACGAGAAGAGCGGCGGCGACCGAGGAATCGACCCCACCGGACATCCCGACGACCACGCAGCCGCTCCGGCTGGGACTCGCCGCTCCCCGGCCGCTCTGCGCTGCGCTCCCGCCCGGCTCGCGGACGCTCATCCCGTGACGACCTCGGCGCGCACGGGCGTCGCGGCGTTGTGATCCAGACGGATGCGCATGAAGGGCTCCGGGCGGTCTGGTTCGACGCTAGTGCCCGGACTTCGGAGGGTCAACAAGCTCCTCCACCAGGTCGCGCAGGTTGCGCGCCTCGGAGGTCTGCGCCGAGCCGCGGTCGATCTCTTCGAACACCTGCGCGACGACGCGCGCGACCTCGGCGTCGCCGATCGCTGCCCCCCGCGTCCCGCGCATCGCCGCAAGGACGTCTTCGACGCGAATCCGCTCCAGGGATCTTCCGATCTGATACCCCCCGGCCGGCTCGCCGGCGCACGACACCAGAATGCCCGCCTGCTCGAGCTCGCCAGTCACGTCCCGGACGGTTCGGAGCGGGATGTCGAGAGAGTCCGAGAGCGCATCCACACTGCTCGGCGGCCGCCCGTCGCGGAACGCCCTCGCCAACTCGACGGCGATGGTGAGCCCGATGCTCTCCCGGGCCGCCGCACCGGCCGGAGGCCCCCGGACCTCGCGCCGGTAGAGGGGCAGTGTCTGGTGGGCGTAGGCCACCTCGGCGCCGAACAGGATGATCGCCCAGCCGAAGTACATCCAGACCATCAGCAGCGGCAGGAAGGCAAAGGATCCGAAGATGGTGTTGTAGCGCAGGACGCCGACGTTGAAGCTCAGGTACAGATACAGGGCCAGGGCGTACAGCACTCCGGCCACCATCCCGCCCAGGAGCGCGGAGACGACCCGGACCCGGGTATTGGGGAGAAACCAATAGAGGAAGGAGAAGGCCAGGATCAAGAGCAGCAGCGGCGCCTGGCGAAGCCCGATGCTGTAAAGGGTCGCGAAGATCGGAAGCTCCAGCAGCCGCTGCACCAGCGACTGGCTCTGGAGCGTCCCGCCCAGGGAGAGCGCCACGCCCAGGAGCATGGGCGACACGATCAGCACCGCCAGATAATCGGGAAGGCGTCGATCCCAGGACCGCTGCTGCTTCATTCCCCAGATCTGGTTCAGCGCCTTCTCGACGTTTCCGATCGTGAGCACGGTGGTGAAGAGAAAGAGCACCGCTCCCGAGGTCCCGAGCGCCGCGAAGTTCAGGTTCTCGACGAAGGGGAGAATCTGCTCCACCGCCTCTGGGCTTCCGGCGGCGACCTGCTCCAGGATCAGGCGGGTCATGTTCTCCGCGCTGAGACCGAACACATTCGACATCGTGACCGCGACGGCGAGCAGCGGAACCAGGGCGAGGAGGGTCAGGTAGGTGAGCGCGTGGGAGCGCAGCAGTAGCTGATCGCGAACGAAGCCCTCGCCGATGATGACGGAGAGCTGGAGAAACCCCCGCGCCCAGCCCAGGGGGGCCGGGTACAGGGGCTCACGGCTCCAGAGGCTTTCCCGGAGGAAGGAGCGAGCCCGCGCGAGCTGGAATTTCGTCGCTCTACTCCAGCACCTGGAGTTCCACCCGGCGGTTCAGTGCGCGCCCCTCACGAGTGTCGTTCGTGCCAATCGGCTGCGACTCGCCGAACCCGGCGCTGGTGAGCCGCGAAGCCGCGATGCCGTTACCCACCAGGTACTTGCGTACCGAGGCCGCGCGCCGCTCCGAGAGGCCCTGGTTGTAGGCCTCGGGCCCGGTGGCGTCCGTGTACCCCTCGACCCGCACCGCGACATCCGGCCGCCCGGAGAGCATCGAGGCGGCCTCGTCGAGGATGACGGCGGCGTCGGGCCGGATCTCCGACTTGTCGAAATCGAAGTTCACGCCCCGGAGCACGATCCGCTCCGCGACCACTTCTTCGACCACGACCACTTCTTCCTCAACGACCGGCGGAGGCGGCGGAGGAGGAGGCGGTTCCTCGACCTGGACGAGCTTGCAGAGGTAGTAGCCAGCGGCACCCAACACGACACCACCCACCGCCGCGCCACCGGCGGCTGCGTCCCAGTCGCTGCCCGAGTCGAGGCCGGCACCCGCGTAGCCCCCGCCGACGCCGCCCGCGAGTCCGCCGATCACGGCACAGGTGAGCGGCTTCGGGCGGCCGTTCGCGCAGCCGAGCGCGGCCACCGCAACCACCATGATCAGACACGCGAAACGCTTCCCACTCATCACCATCCTCCTAAGAGTCCCCGAGAAGCGCTCTCCGGCAGGGTCCTCACCCGCCCGCAGGAGCCGCCGAAAGTCCTTATCACCATAGCGCTTTTTCGAACGAGCGGTCCATGTTCTCCAGAAGCCCGAGGACGGGCAGTCGAAGCGCGGTGCGGGGCCTGATCGCGAGCGGCCGCGGCGCTACTCCAGCACCTGGAGTTCCACCCGGCGGTTCAGTGCGCGCCCCTCACGAGTGTCGTTCGTGGCAATCGGCTGCGACTCTCCGAGCCCGGCGCTGGTAAGCCGCGAAGCCGCGATGCCGTGCTCCACCAGGTACTCGCGTACCGAAGCCGCACGCCGCTGCGAGAGGCCCTGGTTGTAGGCCTCGGGCCCGGTGGCGTCCGTGTACCCCTCGACCCGCACCGCGACATCCGGCCGCCCGGAGAGCATCGAGGAGACCTCGTCGAGAATCACCGACGCGTCGGGGCGGATGACCGCCCTGTCGAAATCGAAGTTCACTCCCCGCAGTACGATCCGCTCCGCCACCGGCTCGGGCTCGGGCGGCGGGGGGGGCGGCGGCGGAGGCGGCTTCCGGCGCGGCGGCTCCTCCTTCTGCGCCAGCTTGCAGAGATACCATCCCGCGGCGGATCCGATGACTGCGCCGGCGACGCCCAGGCCAATGCGTGCGGCGGTCTCATCAGGGAGGGCGGCACCCGTGCCACCCAGCGCGACCTGCCCCGCGATCGCGCACGCCAGCGGTGCCGGGCGGCCGTTCGCGCAGCCGAGCGCAGCCACCGCGACCACCATGATCAGACACGCGAAACGCTTCCCACTCATCACCATCCTCCCCGAGTCGTCGAGAAGAGCCCCCCAGGACCCTCACCCGGCGGCAGGAACCGCCGGAAGTAGTGGCACTATACCGCGTTTTCTAACGGGTAGTACATGCGGATGGATCGATCTCCAAGAGCCCGGAGAGCTTCTCCAAGGTGCGGGGGCCGATGCCGGGAACCCGGTCGAGGTCGGCGAACTCGCAAAAAGGAGTCGAGGATCGCACCTCGGCGATGGCGGCCGCCCGCGAAGGCCCGATTCCCGGGAGCGTCTCGAGGCTGGCGGGACTGGCTCGATTGGGGTCGAGGGGCAGCCCGAAGAGAAGGCGCGCAGGCCCCCGTATGGGAGGAAGCTCCGCGGATTCCGGCGCGCACTCGGCGCTCAGGGTCCAGCCGTCCCGCGAGGAGTGCTCCCCCGGCTCCGTGCACTCTGTCGGAAGCGGTGGGCGCCCCGGAAGCGCGAGCCAGAGCAGCACTGCGGACACGCACAGGGCGGCTCTCGCCACCCGGCGATTCTCCGGCATTGCCTGGCTCCGGCGGGACCGGAGGGCGAGTTCGCCTCTCGCGTCACTGCTCCTCGGCCACCGGCGGCTGCGCGCCGGAATCGACGAAGGCGTCGTGGAGGGTGCGCACGGCGAGCTCGGTGTACTTCTCCTCTATCACCACCGAGATCTTGATCTCACTCGTGCTGATCATCTGGATGTTGATCCCCTCGCTCGCCAGGACCTGGAACATCTTCGCGGCGACGCCGGCGTGATCCCTCATCCCGAGCCCGACCACCGAGACCTTGGCGATCGTCTCGTTGCCCTCGACACTCCTCCCGCCCATGGTGGGCGACAGCTCCTTGGCGATCTGCACGGCGCGCTGGTAATCGCCCCGCGGCACCGTGAAGGTCACGTCCGTGGTGCCGTCCTCCGACGCGTTCTGCACGATCATGTCGACGACGATACCCGCGTCGGAGATGGGCCCGAACAACTGTGCCACCACCCCCGGGCTGTCCTTCACTCCCGCCATCCGGATCTTGGCCTCGTTCCGGTTGTAGGTGACCCCCGAGACCACCAGCCTCTCCATGACATCCTCCTCGCGAACCACCCAGGTCCCCTCGTCCTGCTTGAACGACGAGCGCACGTGGATGGGAATCCCGTATCGCATGGCGAACTTCACCGAGCGGATCTGCAGCACCTTGGCCCCCAGGCTCGCCTGCTCCAGCATCTCCTCGTAGGAGACCTGGTCGAGCTTGCGGGCGCCCGACACCAGCTTCGGATCGGTGGTGAAGACGCCATCCACATCGGTATAGATCTCGCAGACGTCGGCTTCGAGCGCACACGCCACCGCCACCGCCGAGGTATCGGATCCACCTCGCCCGAGGGTGGTGATGTTGCCCTCGTCGTCGACCCCCTGGAAGCCCGCGATCACCGCCACGGTGTCGTCCTCGAGCACCTGACGGAGGCGTTTGGTGTCGATGCTCTGAATCCGCGCCTTGGTGTGCGCGGTGTCGGTCAGCATCCCCATCTGGCCGCCGGTGAAGGAACGCGCCCGGTGCCCGAGCTGATGAATCGCCATGGAGAGGAGCGCGATGGTCTTCTGCTCACCCGTCGACACCAGCGCGTCGTACTCACGGGGCTCCGGGTTCTCTCCCCCCAGCTCCTCCGCCAGAGCTACCAGCTTGTTGGTCTCACCTGCCATGGCTGATACCGTGACAGCTACCTGGTTTCCAGCTTCTTTGGTGGCGACCACGCGTCTCGCGACGTTCCGGATCTTCTCCGGATCGCCAACGCTGGTCCCACCGAACTTCTGAACGATCAGGGCCATTGCTTTCTCCAGCGCTCGAGTGCGGCCTGCGAGACCGGCCCGCCGGCTCGCATCTCGAGTGTTCGTCGCTCGGGCCGATCCGCGTCGGCACCGCTGAGTCGCACCTCCAAGTGGTCCCGGGGAAGCGCCTGGGGGAAACGATCTCCCCACTCGATCGCCACCACGGATCCGTCCGCCAGCCAGTCGAGCCAGCCCGCGGACTCCAGTTCTCCCTCGCTTTCTACCCGGTAGAGATCGGCGTGGATCAGTCGAACTCCGCCCGGCGTCTTCAGCTCGTTTGCGATCACGAAGCTCGGGCTCGAGAGAAGTCCCTCGTCGACATCCAGACCCTCGGCCAGTCCCTTGGCGAAGACCGTCTTGCCGGCACCCAGCGGCCCGACGAGCGTGATGACGAGGCCTCTCGAGTCGATCTCGCGCGCCAGTAACCGGGCCAGGGCTCGGGTCTCAGCGGGGTTCCGGGAATGCAATTCCATCAGATCCACCCAGAACCGGCGCTGCACCCATCTCTGTCAGTGACTCCCGCAGCGACGTCATCGCCGCAGGGATCTCCGCGGCGAGATCCCCCGCCAGCACGCCCGAGGAGCCGAAGCGGACGGCCAGACGATCGGCGGCCCAGCCGTGGATGAAGGCTCCGAGCGCGCCGGCCTCGAAGGCGTCGACTCGCTGGGCGAGCAGACCGCCGATGACGCCGGTCAAGACATCGCCGGTGCCGCCGGTCGCCAGGATCGGCCCGCCACTCGCGTTCACCACACACCTCCCTCCGGGCTCCGCCGTCACCGTCGCCGCTCCCTTCAGAACCACCACCGCACCGGTCTTCTCCGCCAGCGTGCGCGCGGCAGCCGGGCGATCGCGATTGATCTCCGCAGGGGAGCACGCCAGCAGCGCGGCGGCCTCTCCGGGGTGCGGCGTCAAAATAGTAGGCGCCGCTCGGGCCTGGAGCAGCGCAGCGGCATCGGCGAAGGCTAGCAGACCGTCCGCATCCAGCACCAGCGGCCGCTCGATCCTCTCGGCGAGACGTCGCATCAGGGCCAGCGTCTCTTCGCCGCGTCCGATGCCCGGTCCCGCCGCGACCGCGTCGCGGCCGTCGACGAGCTCCAGGATCGGCTTCTCCGCACCGGAGGCGAACCCGCGCGCTGCCGTCTCGGGTACCGGAGCCGTCATGGCCTCGGTGCACTTCACCTCGAGAACGGCGTTGGTGCTCTCGGGACAGGCGACGGTCACGAGTCCGGCACCGGCGCGCGCGGCTCCCTCTGCGGAGAGAGCCGCAGCGCCGGTCTTTCCCTCGGAGCCCGCGACGATGAGTACGTGACCGAAGCTCCCCTTGTGCCCAACCGCCGGGCGCTCGGGCAACCTCGCCGCGGCGCCGCGACGGGTCCAGAGCTCCGCGGTCCGCTCGACCTCCGGCGCCTCGTCGGCGATGCCGATCCGGCCGACGACGATGCGTCCGGCACGGGTCCGGCCCGGCTCGAGGGCGAGACCGAGCTTCGGAAGCGCGAGTGTCACAGTGACGTCCGCCTCGACGGCGCAGCCGAGTGGCTGCCCTGAATCCGCGTTGATTCCCGATGGGAGATCCACCGCCACGACCCTGCAGGCCGGACGGCTCGCGCAGAGCTTGCGAATCGCCGCGGCGGCCGGCCCCTCCGCCGGGCGATCGAGGCCGGTTCCGAAGATGGCATCCACCAGAACGTCCCCGGGCTCAGGGCGCCAGCGAGCCTGGGCGACGGGAACCCCGATCGCGCTGGCCCGCTTCCAGTTGGCGGCGGGATCGCCTCTCAGGCGCTCGGGATCGCCGACCCATACGATCTGAACGGGAATGCCGAGAAGGTGCAGGTGTCGGGCGACAACCAGGCCATCGCCGCCGTTGTTTCCCGAGCCGCAGACCGTCCAGACGGAGCTCCCCGCCGCAAGCTCTGACAAGACCTCCGCGGCGACGACCCTTCCCGCGCACTCCATCAGCAGCTCGCCGGGCACCCCCAGCGTCTCGATGGTGTGACGGTCGAGCGCCCGCATCTGCGCGGCGCTCAGAAGGGGCCAGACATCGCCAATCATCTGGAGACTTCTAGCAGAACGGCAAGCCCGCGCAGCAGGGAGGCGCAGATCCCGCTGCGGCGGCCGCCGGGCACCCGACCCCCCCGGACGGAGCGATCAGCCCAGGCGTTCACGGAAGTCCCGGACGGCGCGGTCCAGGCCGACCAGGATCGCCCGGAAGATCAGGGACCGGCCGACCGCGACGCGCTGGATCTCGGGGGCGGCGGCGAGCACGGTGCCCAGGTCGCGCAATCCCAGACCCCCGCCGATTCCGACCGAGAGGCGGAGCTTGGTGGCCAGGCGCGCGGCATCGCCGAGGCGCTCCAGACCCGCCCGCCGCTCCGCCTCGGGAAGATCGACGAGGGCACCCGTGAAGAACTCCACTGCAGTCACGTCGGCCGCGTGCCCCGCCTTCACCGACTCGAGATCCGGGGAGACCAGAACCGCGACGTCGAGTCCCGCCTCGCGAAGGGTCCGCACGACGGGAGGAAGGGCCGTTCCCCAGGCGCGGAAGTCGAGAGGACCAGAGGTCACCTTGCCCCTGCGGCCTTCGGAGGCGAGCACGAGACGCTCCGGCTGCGCCTCCAGGGCCACCTTCACCAGAGCGGGCACGGGCGCCATGCGGAGCTCGAGCGCCGCCGCCGCACGCCGCACGGCCCGGACGTCCGCCTCCCGCACCGGCCCCATCTCCTCCGCCACGCCGAGGCGTACGGAATCGGCGCCGACCAGTTCGGCGATCGTCGCGGCAGCGGCCAGATCCGGCCCGTTTCCCTCGGTGACGTCTCGCAGGGCCGCCAGCGCATCCAGAGATAGCGTGAGCAGTCGCACGACCTAGGCGCTCCCGACGGCGCGACGGAGGTTCTCGGCGATCTCGTTCGCGGTGCCCCCGACTCCGTCGGTTCCAAACAGCGACTGCCTGTGCTGGTCACTCATCCCGTCTCCTCTTCCGCTCCTCTCTCGGCTTCCGTCCCCTTCGACTCGAGGGGAACCACTTCGACCCGGACTTTGATCGGGCCCTCGTCCTCGAAGCGCACGTGAGGGCCGGCCAGCAGGGGCCGCACCTCGCGCTCGAGGGTCTCGTCGGCTCCCGCCACGTCGATCGTTTCGGTCACCACCTCGCTCAGCCGAAGCACCTCGCGTCTTGCCCCGGTGATCCGCACCCGGAGAGGTACGACCTCCACGGCGGCGACGACGAAGCCGGGAGCCGGCTCCCCGGCGAGATCCGCGCGGACCTTGACTGCCTTGGTACCGCGCGGCTCCAGGGTGAAATCGATGCTCGAGGGCGATCGGCTCACGATCTGGGCGCCCCGAGGCAGCTTCACGGACTCCGCATCGACCTCGTGCCGGGTGACGCCCGGCTTGGCACCCGAGAGATCGACGACGTACTCGATGTCGGCCACCGAGAGGCTCCTGAGCGCGGCCTGACTCCCCTTGACACGGATGTTCACGGCGTCCGTGCTCTGGTCCGTGACGACGAGGCTCTCCGGCACGCCCTGCAGCGCCGTCGGCACGTCGAAGCCCCGCTCGACGGGCTTGGTTCCGTGGGAGACTCCCCATAGGAGAAGCGCAACGCCGGCCGCCAGGAGCTTGTAACCGAAGTTGCCGAACAGCCACCTCATGGCGTTCCCACCGCCCCCGCTGCACCCGCAGCGCCCTCTTCCTCCGCGGGGTTCTCCTCCACAGTCTTCTCCGCGGTCCTCTTCCCCGTCTTCTCCGCCGCGCGCTCTCCGCCCTCCAGCTCCCGCTCGCCCCGCGCGAGGAGATCCCGAAGCACGACCCGCAGCCGGGGCCCGTCGAGATCGCGGGTCATCTCACCGGCCATCACCACCGAAATCGTGGCGGTTTCCTCGGATACGACGATCACCACCGCGTCGGAGTCCTCGGTGATACCCACGGCGGCCCGGTGGCGGGTTCCGACGCCCTCGGGGAGGTCGCTGCGCAGCGTAAGGGGCAGGATGGAGCCGGCGTAGGAGATCCGGCCCTCCTGGATCACCACCGCGCCGTCGTGGAGCGGTGAGTACGGCAGGAAGAGCGAGGTCAACAGCTCCTTTGACACCGCCGCGTCGATCGGTGTGCCCGCCTCGATCAAATCTTCCAGGCTGTTCTCCCGCTCGAGCACGATCAGGGCCCCCACCCGCTTCTGGGCGAGGATCTGGGAGGCCCGCACGATCTCCTCGAGGATGTGGGCCTCCTTGAGCTCGCTGAGCTGCGGGAAGAACCCCCTCCCCACCCGGGCGAGCGCGCGCCGGATGTCGGCCTGAAACACCACGATGATGATCACCCAGCCCCAATACAGGAAGTTGTCGAGGATCCAGGTCAGCGTCATCAGCTGGAAGAGCTCGGAGATCAGCCGGACGGCGATCAGCGCCATCAGGCCGGCCAGGATCTGCACCGCGCGCGTTCCCCTGATCAGCAAGAGCAGCCAGTAGACCGCGAGGAAGACCAGCGCGATGTCGATCGTGTCTCGGACCGGATCGAAGTTGGCCCGCATGAACTCCCAGAACTCGCTGAACTGCTGAACGAGTTGCTCGAGGAGGAACTCGATCATGTCGCGTCCCTCCGCGCATCCCTGAGGGCTCGGGCGACCGTCGCCAGCCGCACCGCACCGGCCACGTCGTGGACGCGAATCGCGTCCGCGCCGGCGAAGATCGCCACCGCGCTCGCAGCGAGGCTCGCCTCGACGCGGCGAGCAACGGGATCCCCGGTGAGCTCACCGAGGAACGACTTGCGGGATGGACCCACGAGGACCGGAAGCCCGACGGATTCCCGGATCCGGCCGACATTCGCGATCAGGTCCAGGTTGTGAGCGAGGCGCTTCCCGAAGCCGATTCCCGGATCGACGCCGATCCGCTCCACGGGAACTCCGGCTTCGAGAGCCTGGGCCACGGCGACGCGAAGCTCGGCAGCCACCTCCACGAGCACGTCCTCGAATTGCACGTTGCGCTGCATGGTGGCCGGATCGCCGCGCAGATGACCCAGGATGATCGCGGCGCCGGCGCGGGCGGTCACACCCGCCAGCTTCGGGTCGAACCGGAGGCCCGTGATGTCGTTCACCACGGCGGCACCGGCGTCCAAGGCCGCTTCGGCCACCGCCGCCTTGCGAGTATCGATGGAGATGGGGGCCGAGATGCTCTTTGCCAAAGCCTCGACCACGGGGCGGATCCGCGCGATCTCGACATCGACGGGGACCTCGTCGGCACCGGGACGGGTCGATTCCCCACCCACGTCCAGCATCCCCGCACCAGACGCCACCAGCGCCTGGGCCTCGGCGACCGCCGCATCCAGATCCAGATCGGCGCCGGCGCGAACGAAACGACCCCCGTTCGAGAAGGAGTCGGGGGTCACGTTCAGGACACCGACGATCGTCACTCGCTCCTGCGGGAAGATCGTCGACTGGGTCATTCGATGGAATCTCCCGGGGGGCGGGCTCCAATCAGCTCGGAATGGGCTCCGGGTCGGGGAGCTTGCCCCCCCCTCTGACGTCCTCCGAGAGCGTCGGTGGTTGCGAGGTGGTCGCCTCCTCCGCAGGGGCGGCGATCGGCGACGGCAACGGGGGAAGCGGCTCTCCGGCCAGGATCCGCTCGAGATCGGACCCTTCCAGC
>Ga0255054_10000114_pt1:20000-42300 | contig 42300 bp, 23 predicted proteins | sample JV7_2_23_MG_FD_188634 | JGI IMG/M metagenome (GOLD analysis project Ga0255054, IMG submission 188634) | Seawater microbial communities from Jervis Inlet, British Columbia, Canada - JV7_2_23 | ecosystem: Environmental > Aquatic > Marine > Inlet | place: Canada: British Columbia... | reverse complement strand
TGGGCAAACCTTGAGGGGGGCGGATATCCTAAATACTGGAAAAAAGATCATACTGATTTCTTCAGTAAAATTGTTAAAATATGCGATTTTTTTGACGCTGTAACGACCGAAAGAACATATAGAAAGAAGACCGCAACCAGAGAAGAGGCCACAAGCTGGATGCTGGAGAAAATCGGGACAGAGTTCGACGCCATCTTGCTCAAGGTTTTTGCCAACATGATAGGAATCTATCCAATCGGTTCGCTTGTCGTCCTTGACACCGAGGAGTGGGGCATCGTGATGGAGACAAACCCGGATGTAGCTCTTATGGCCTGCCCTAAAGTGAAAATTATTGCTGATAAGGATGGCAATAAGATGGACGGCAAAATTATCGACCTGACAGAGAAGGACCCTGAATCAGATAGGTTTAAAAAGAAAATCGTAAAAACCTTGGACCCTTTTAAATACGATATCAACGTCTCTGAATACTTTCTGGCTCAAAGCTCATAAAAAGAGCTCTCCCGGCTTCTCTTTCCGTAAAATTATTCAAACATCATTTTAGCAGATCTGCTTTTCATGATTATAATCAATTAAGAATCTATTTATAGACCTTATCTATGTCTTTTAAGAATAATAGAAGTCCTCACAAAAACTAAAGGACATTATAATCCGTATATATGATTGAGCTTTAAAAGGATTAGTTTGATGCAGGGGCTTGATTCATCAAGCCCACCTTTTTATCGTGTAAATGATTCTTTATGAGGGTTTGATTTTTCTTATGTAGGGGCTTGATTTATCAAGCCCACCTTTTATTGAGTAAATGATTGTTTGTACGGATTTGATTTTTCTTATGTAGGGGCTTGATTTATCAAGCCCATCTTTTTATTGAGTAAATGATTCTTTGTATGGATTTGATTTTTCTTATGTAGGGGCTTGATTTATCAAGCCCACTGGTTGAATATAAAAAATGATTCGTAGAAGCGTGATATGCTTGGATTTAAATAAGAGTGGGTGAGGATGTATTTTTTAGTTCGGCCGGTCTTGCTAGTTTGGTTAATCTTAATAGACAATATTTTTTGACAGGCGTGCATTTCATGAATATAATCGATTTCACTTTGGTTAAACACAACATCAAGATAAGAAGTAATTCTTGAGGAGGAATAATGATAAATTTTAGAACTAAGTTTTCTTCTACCGGGACTTTTCTCATGATAGCTTTAATTATGGGAGCTTTTATCCTGATATTTTCAAACTGTCAAAGTACGTATGCTCCTCGTACCCGGGACTCTTATCCTTCGGTTGCTCGAAAGACCTCTCCTCAACAGGCCTATCCACCGGCTGACCTCGTTTTATTCAACGGAGTTATATTTACTGCTGACCCTGGCAATCCTGAATCCTGCGCTCTGGTCATCACCGGAAACAAGATTACAGCTGTTTGCAGAAATAACAGCGAAGTAGGGAAATTCATAGGAGATAAGACCAAATCTATTGATTTGGCTGGAAAATTTGTCACGCCGGGAATTATCGACGGCCATGTCCATTTTAATGGAGCTGGAGCTCTGCTAATTGACGCGAATTTAATGACTGTTTCCGATGAGGAAGGATTGAGAAAGGAAGTTCGGAGAGTTGTAGAGATCCTGGATGATGGTGAATGGATAACCCGGGGGCTCTGGGGTGCCTATGAAAAGTGGGCTCTAGCAGATGCTGGAGAAAAAGAGTCGGAAAAAGAGGCATTATGGCGTCCAAGCAGAGCCATGATAGATGATTTGACGCCGAATAACCCTAGTTTTCTCTGCCGCTATGATTTTAAAGAGTGGCTGGCCAACACAGCGGCCCTCAGGGCGTCAGGTCTGGATAAAGAGATTGTCGAAGGGATGGAAGTAGGTGAGGACGGCAAACCATCGGGAATAATTTTCCGGCCTTCTCCTGCCTTTGATAAAATGGTTAAAGCGAGGAAGCCAAAATCTCATAAAAGGCTTTTGGATGAGAACCGGGCTGCTCTTAAAGCCCTGAGGGAATCAGGTATAGTTGAAGTTCATGATATCGAGAGGCCGGATCAAACCGAGCGCTTCATTGAACTCCAGGAAAACGGGGAGCTCACCTGCCGGGTCTGGCTGAGACCTGACCTCTCCCGCGGTGCCAAATTGAAAGAGGAAGGCATCACCATGGGTCTTCATCCTAAGACAAAAAAGGAGGATGCTTGGCTGCGCTACGGTGCTTTGAAAGGTTACATCGACGGCATCATGGGAACCCACAGCGCTCTTTTCTTTGAGCCGTACGATGACCAGCCCGATAACTACGGCCACTGGCGCCGCCATACCTCTGATGACTCTGAGTACAAAACTCGCAACATGGAGAAAATGTACGAGCTCATCAAAGCCGGCTTGGATGCTGGTTTTGTTTCCAATGTCCATGCCATCGGGACGAGGGGCGTGGCTGAGATGCTCGACCTTTACGAGCGGCTGAAGAAGGAAGGAGTTGATTTAAAAGGCTTCAGGGTTATCCATGCCCAGGTCATAAGACCTCAGGATTTTCCACGATTCAAGGCTCTTAATGTCATTGCCGAGGTGAATCCCTACCATATCTCTGACGATATGCGCTGGATGGAAGAGAGAATCGGGCATGAGAGATGCAAGGGAGCCTATGCCTTTAAGTCGCTCTTGGATAACGGAGCCATGCTGAGCTTCGGTTCGGATTGGCCTGGAACAAGTGCAGCTCTCTACCACATGCATCCCAAATATCTGATCTATGCTGCTGTGGCGAGGAAAACAGTGAAAGGCTCTCCAGAGGGAGGCTGGTTTCCTGAGCAGCGCATATCTGTCGAGGACGCCATCAAGGCTTACACGATTAATAATGCCTATGCTGCCTTTGAGGGTGATATTCGAGGTTCTATAGAGGCAGGAAAGCTTGCTGACCTCACTATTTTTGACCGCAACCTGCTTGAGATCCCAGAGCATGAAATTCTGGATACAGAAGTTGTCTACACCATCATCGACGGCAAAATCGTATTCGAAAAAAAATAAAGTGGAAGAACGGGGTCAGGCCTCCATAACTTCCATAACTTTCATTGTTGTAGGGGCTTAATTCATCAAACCCACCTTTTAAATATTATCGTATTACTTTTAAGTAAGCAGATTCAGACCATTAATACTTTTATAATTTGACCTAATTTTAGCATAAAAAGATAGAACACTAGCTCTCTAAAGAAGTGCGGTTACTTATAGGAAGCATTTAATTTTACAGCAGTTTCCCTAAGTTTTTTATCCTTCGTCCAAAGCCGTATTCTCGATAAACGGGCAGAGGCCAAAAGATGGACATCAATGTAGCCAAGACCAATTCCCATTAATTGATGTTGCTCAATAAAGTACAATATTTCTTTATGATCTGCAGTTGTTGCCGTTGGAAGTGCCTCTAAAAGCGAAAGTATTTCTTTCCTATTTTTGAGATTACCACAAGCCAGTTCACCAATTATAAAAGGATGACAGACAACTTTCCCCTTCATCAATAGCGCCTCGAATTGCGGATTTCCGTCTTTAAAATGAGACACCCAAACAGAAGTATCAATCAGGACCATAGCTACTTTTTGCTTGACCTTCTTCTTGGAATAAGGCGGATGGATTTCTCACTTCCTCCTAATCTGGCAAGTCTCTTGCTGCTTTCAAGAGAAATCAGGGCTTCCAATCCAAGCCTGACCAGTGATGTTTTCTCTTTGATTCCTGTCAACTCGGAAGCTCTGTTAAGTATCTTCTCATCGATGTTTATTGTTGTCCTCATATGCATAGATATGCATAAAATATGCATATCTGTCAAGTTTTTTGCCTGAAATATTGCCTTTGAAGTCCCATTTCAGAGTCAAAATCGCCCTCTAAAAATAAATACGAATGTTTTAATGCTAATATATATACGAATTAAAATTGACTCTTTTCTCACTAATTCTTCATGATGTGCCTCTCGCCTTCAAACGATAAAAATGAATTTGATTTTTTTTCTGTAGGGGCTTGTTTTATTGTAGGGGCTTGATTTATCAAGCCCACCTTTTAAAATATATTCAATGATTTATAATTAATGTAGTTATTTAATTCATCAAACCCATTCTTGATCGAGGCATTGACTAATTTCCAGGTAATTGATATTCTTTTGCCGCATAAGCGAGAGAAAATAATGGTAAGAAACCTTTTGACATTGTACTCAGGATAGGAGGAAACAAATTATGGCAAGAGAAAAGCTTGAAGATCTCAGTTTGGATAAGCTGAGAAAAAGAAAGAAAATCAGCGTCGTACTGCTGTGGGTGTTGATCGGTGTTGTCATCTTAAGCATTATTATTATGCTCCGTGATTTTATTGGGGAAAAACAGCTAAATTATGCTCTTCTAGGGTCGGCTTCTCCATGCCTTTTTTTCGCCCTGTACTTTTATTTGGGAATAAAAAAAATTAATGGAGAAATTTCCAGAAGAAAAACCCAGTAATTTTCTGTGGTTTAAAGCTTAACGATTTTTATCCTTCCTGAAATGGCAAGCGTTATTTTATGCTTTCCCCATGAATTAGAGATATAAATAGAAGCTAAATTGGACACGGTTCCCACCGGATGGAAGGTGGGACTGTTGTTTGCTTTGAGGGTTACACCGCTTAGAAAGTATTCTCGCTCTTTTTTCCATTCATTCTGTTCCTCATCATATGTCTCGATGGCGTAGCTGTGCTGGTCAAATTTGATCCTGACTTTTACTCTCTCGAATATGGACTTATACCTGGCATAATTCAGGCGGGAGTTTATTTCCCGAACAGCACTATTAAGCTTGTACTTAGGGGCAAGGTTCAGGAATGAAGTTGAAGCCAGGCCCAGAATGATGCCCAGGACGAAAAAAGCCGCAATGGCCTCCACAAGTGAAAATCCTCTTTTCCAATTTTCATAGTAGATTATCTTTTTGTCTTTCATTTAGAATTCCTTCCACTCCATAGGTTTAAAAAAAGAAAGGCAAAGAACAGGCCTGGCTGTTTTCGGTGCATTCTGGACAAGATCACTTTCCTCCAAGAGCCGCTCGTCGAACGTGAACGTTAGTTTGTTTTCGTTGGATGTGTAATCCGAGGCATGGAGGCTTCCCAGAATATGAACAGTTTTTCCCTTTCCTTCTACGGAAAATCCTTTATCAGCGGCTGTTAAGGAGGCTTGAATTTTTATCTCCTGGGGAGAGTCTTTATCAATTATTATTTTTCCCTCTCTTTCAGTGTTTTCCAGGAAATCCTTTCCCGTTGCAAAAATAATCAATTGGGAATTTGAATCTTTTACATAGGGCACTTCATCTATCCATTTGACGCCCTGGTGAATAAGGTGGGAGGAAAGAGTGATTTTATCTGAGGAGATAATGGTCAAATTAGCGCCTTTGAGAATTGAAGGGATTTCTTCTTCCGTGACCAGGATGGCTTGGCCTGAAGGGTCCATCACCCCGCCGCCGAGCGAATTGATCTTGCCGTTGACTATGATTATACCCAGGGGGATAAGATCGTAATAAAGGACCTCCTCTGGTGTAGAAAAAATCGTTTTGCTCTTCTGGGGGCTGTACTTGAGAATCCAGCAGCCCTGCTCGGTAAGAAATGATACAACCTGGAAGTTCTCTTCGATAGCCGTGACCATTTCCTCCAAATCTCCCTGGACATAAATCCCTCCCAGGCCCATGTCGTCCTTGATTAAATAAACTCCCTCAGGCACAGGCTTGTTTGTTTCTTCCAGGCCCAGGATGGCCCGAAGGCGGAGGCTGGAAAGATTCTTCGGGTGGAAGAATTTTATTTTTAGGGCTTTCTGCACCTGGGCATTTGCATCTTTGGGAATTAGATCTCCTTCAGCGAAGCTTATTTGAGGAGAGATGAGATTCTTTTCTGAAGGGAGAAAGTCTATTTTATTCTTTTCTATGAAATCATTTTTCTGATCTGGATCAAGCTTTTTGTCCACAAGTAAAGGGATATACGGAAGAGGGAGGTTGCCGGCGAAAATTCCCAACCTGGCTTCGAGACTGGATTCCTTAGTCTCTTTAAAATTTTTTATTTTTCCTTTTGATGAAATCTCCGTTTTGTAGGTAGCATGGAAATAATCTTCTTTTTCCTCGATTTTTCCGAAATAAAAATTTGTGATCCTTTCCCATCCGAGGTGTTCCCAGGCCTGTGAATTCTGGAACGGAAGGCGCGACCCGAGGAGCTTTTCCACTATTTCTGAACCCTTGTTTATTGTATCTTCTCTGAGTTCAATGGATTCGTGGGGGGAAAGAAGCGATGGAGAAACTGTCTGAGAAAGCAAGTTGAGAAGATGATCGAAGCCAAGCTTTATTCCGTTCTCAGAAGCATAAGCGAGGAGTGTCGAATTTTTTTTATAAGCGCTTAATTTAAGATAGATTTGAGAAAAATAAAGCATGCTTAATCCCAGCGTGGAAAAGATAAAAAAAAGAAAAACGGAGACCAGAGTCATAGCGCCTTTCCTTGTTTTTCTCTTCTGGTCAATGCAGGGCTGCCATTGCTGCTTCAGGTCAGCGTTCCAATCAGCGTCTGAATGCCAGAGCCGTATTCTTGGGAAACACAGAAATTTCATATATTTTCTCCTTATTTGACTCGAGCGCAATATGCAGTCTTACAAGGTCGGATGCTTCCTCAAGGTTAAAACCAAATGAGGCCGCATCTTCTAAAAGAGGCTGGGCGGGACTGGAGTTAGTTTTTCTCCTGAGAATTTGTTTGTCCTTGTCTAAAAAGAAAGAGATTTTTTTCAAGAGCAAAACTTGAGTTTTTTCTTTTAGAAAAGAAAAATTCAAAGGGGAAGAGAGGGTTATGCTTTTTTTGGTTACCCGGGATATGGATTTGACCTCCCCCTTTGAACGGTCAAAAATACAGATCTCTCTCCCTTTTTTGACGTCACGAGTGCTTTGGAGCCTGATTCTTGTCTGCCCTTCGAGCAGGTCATTGAGGGGAGTCAAATTTTTTTCTTTGCTGAGGATAACCAGGGTGCCTTCATTCTGGGTTATTCCTTCGAGTAATCCGAGCTCGGTGGGCTCGAGAAGCCCAGAACCTCCAGCGAGAAGGTCGGTTTTCATTTTATCCAGGGCAGAGAGAGCTGCTTCTTTTGTTTCTTCCTTTGTCTTGAGCTTTAAAAAGATATTTCGGGTAAACCCAAAAAACTCAAGGCTGGCAAGAACAACAATAAGGAAAAGCGTCAGAGCGAGAATGCTCTCCATAAGGGAAAATCCTTTCTCTGAATTATTTCGCATTTTTCCTTCTCTCTCCTTGTCCTAAAATCCAAGATCTCTGGATAGAAAAAGAACTATCCTGAGCTTTTTTTGAGGGTGATTCTCGGGGAAAATTTCAATCTCCACTCTTTTCATGCTTGAAGAAATATCCTGGATTCTCCATTCTCTCCAGAAGGTCTCAAGAAGGCCTCCTCCTCTGACGGATTCCATCTGGAAACCTTCTTTCAATTCATCGCTTTCATAGGGAAGAGATTTGAGATACTCAAGCTTTGAAGAGGCTAATTCCGCTGTTCTTAAGTTACCATCAGCCCTCCTCTTGACAAGAAGAGAATGTATGGTAAGTTGAGCTGTTCCCGTGATCAGGATAAAGACAAGGGCGAAAGATACAAGGACTTCCACCAGAGTGAACCCGTGCTTATTCCTTTGATCATCCATTGGTCTCCTCGTTTGGAAGATTTTTACTTAATCTTCTCCGTTCCTCGTAATGACAAGTGCACAAGACGTGCCAAGATTGAGAATTATGCTTTCCAGGGGACAAGAGAGGAGGAATTCGAAAGAGATGTCAACTAATGGGAAAAATAAGGAAAATAAGAGGATAATTTTGTCTACAACAGTTGACGCATAAATGATAGTTAGACAAGGTTAGAAAAGCCTTGATCGTAAAATTGCGAAAAGATGGATAAATGGGGATTGTGCCCAATTTTCAATTCTTATTCAGTCAGGATCCCAGCCAGCCTCTTCCTTGTATCCCCAACCTCAGCTATCCCAGGGTCAGCGTCTTTCCATTGAGGCGCTTAGAAAATCGGGGCGTGTGTCCAACTGAATCTTGTCCCCGGGTCAAATTATGAGATGCATTTGAACAAAGGCCGTATACAGATCAGTTATTCAATTGTTTTGCGCTTACCTGTGCATTCGTACTCACCGCCCATAGGGCTGGTGTATTTCCCGCTTATCTCGTTACCTTTGACAGTGCCGTCAAAGTTTATGGTGTCACCGCCTTCGCCCATAGTGCGCTTGAAGCTCAGTTTTTCGCCGTCAAACTTGAGGTCAATCAGCTCCATTTCCTGGCCCATGCTAACCCAAACACCCTCTAATTTTCCATCCCTGACACTCAAGGTCATTACTGCAGGAATCATGCTACCCTGGAACTCAGTTTCCATCTCCCAATCCCCGATGATAGCCTCATAGATTTGTTTTTCCTGATTCATAGATGAATCATAGCTGCTCCCTAATGGTGTTAGGGAGAGAAAAAATAAAAGCATTAGAAAGCAATTCAAAATCTTACAGGTTTTCATTTTGTTACCTCTTTTCTGTTTATTTGACTGCTATTCGCAATTATAGCATTTTTTCTGACAAGATTACTCTTGGAATTTTTGTTGTATTCTGGAAAGGCGACTGCTTCAATAATTAGAATCCCCGCTCAAGCTTCTGAAGGTATTTTATACGTGTTTTGCTGTATAAAAATTTCATATTTTAAGAATATCCTTTGCCTCTTCAGATGATACAAACTCATCGGACGAAAGGATTTCCAAAATTTCTTTTTCGTCTTTTGCTGAGAGAAGTAATTCTTCTTTTTTCCCTATTATTTTTTCTATCCAGGCCCTGAGTGATGTTCGGATTATTTCTGATATGCTCTCATTACGAAAGAATGATAATGCTTTTACTTTTTTATATAGTGCTTCATCGATTGTTATATTTAGTCTTCTCTTCATTTTATCCTCTAATACATATAGACATCATTATGTATAATTTTTCAACTAATCTATATTCCCCGTCAGTCCTTCTTCAATCTAACGCAGGTTCTTCAAATCTACTACAGAGGAAAAACCCATCTTCTTTTCCTCATCTACAGTTCTTCTCTCATAATATAACATCAAGTCAACGAGAGATTTTCTTATATGATTGGCAGCAGCTGTATCTAGTTTTTCTGTATATTTTAAAGCTGATAAGGTATCAAAAAGATTCTTATGATAAGCAAAGCGTCCTGTCTCATCTCTGTTCTGAATCCTGGCAAGGCTCTTAACCACCTTTCTCACCTTTGCTCTATCTTTATACGAGGTTAAAGGAAGGCCCTCAATCTCGGTTATTGTCTCCGTGATCAATTCTCGCACTGTTTTTTCCACCGAATAACTTAGAGCAGATGTATCAATCAAGAACTCTGTCTCCTCTTCCACTTTTATTATGCTGGTCTTGAACTGATATTCACCTTTCAAATCAGGAAGTTCCACTTCATATCTCAAATTTTTGGGCCTCGATGGATTCATTGTGAATGTCCAGCTCAGAGAATCTTTCTCATCAGGCTCTGGCTCGGCTGAGATGAGTTTCACTTCATGCGGTATCTCCTCTTCTATTTTGAGCTGCGCGGCTGAGGAGGCCTGATTCTGGAAGGTAAGCTCAATCGGCACAAGCCTTGATATGGTCGCATCTTTCTCCTCTTGAGGTTTAAGATAACTGAAAGAACCAAGGAGAATCTGCTTTAAAGCCTCGTAGGATTGCGCCTCAGGCGAAGCATTCAGCTTGAATCCAAAGGCAACTGCCCTGCCCTGACCGTAATAATTTAGAGTAATAGCCGGATTCTTATCTCCCTTTATTTTCCCGACTATAACCAGGTTTTCCTCCTCAGGCACTATTCTCGCAAAATCACTCTGGAGAGTGAACTCTCCCTCTGAACTAATAGGCGTTGTATATGTTTCTATTGTTTTCTCTTTTTTTCTTGGCCAGCCTTTAATTTTTATCCCGAAGAGCTCTTCTATAAATTCTTTTCTCCAGGAACGAGTGAAAATTCCGATCACTCCTTCTCCTCTCCACACCCTCTCTTTTATCTCTTGGAATACATGAGAAAATATTAACATCGGGTCAAGAAGAATGATGATATTGTATGTTCCTGAGCGGAGCTCTCTTATCTGGGTGATTGGATTTGTCTCTATCTTATAGTCTATGCCAGCCTCATCTAGTGCCTCTTCGATCAGGGATAATTCTGAATAGTTCTTCCATTTCTTTCTTTTTTTAGTCCAATCTCCCTCAAATCCATCGAAGAACCTGGACCAGCGATTGGCTAAGATAAGGACTCGCGGAGCCAGACTTTCCTCCTTGGTGTATTCAATCTGAACTTTTGCTTCAAGTTCCTGTTCATCCAGAATCTCTTCATCAAATAAAAGCTTCACGGTGTAAAATCCTTCTGCCAGATTCAATGTAATCCATTCCTTTAGATTCTTACTCTCTTCAATGTCTAAATTAAACTCTATCTGCTTTTCCCATGCGCTATTTCCATTCTCTTTTTTCTCTATTTCTAATTTCAAGCTCCCGCCTTCTATTTCCACATTTCCTCTGCTTTGAAGGTCAACGGAAACTAGAACATCCTCTTCTTGATTGGAGTTTATTATGCACGGTTCCAGAGTAAACGTACCAGCCACGTTCTCTGTTTTTAATACTGTAAATATAACCTCATCAATGAGCTTTTCTCCATCCAAGGTCAATATCAGAGTGATCCTGTATTCCGCCTCCGGGTTCGGTCCCAGATTGTAATTGTATAGATTTGACAGGACTGACTGAGCAGAGGTCCCTTCTATAGATATATCATCACTATGATACCAGACCTCTGTCATCGAGGAGAGATTGATTATTATGAGCTCAAGTGTTCCCTGAATAGTAGTGTTTTTATTGTTAATTATATAAGCAGTAATATACAGATCATCGTAAGCAGAGTAAGCAGGCTTATCTAATCTGAGTTCATGGAATATCTCAGGAATATTTAAGCTTAAAGAAGCTTCGTTATTTTCCTCGTTAAATTCTTTAACGGAATTTGCGCTGTCAACCACTGCATAGATTACTCTATTCCCGCTTTTTCCCTGGCCGCTCCACTGGATTTCAGCCCCTGATGATTCTCCAGCATCTAATCCCCCTATCCCTGCTGCTCCGATTAGTGTCCCTCCTGCATCCGGGTCACCCTCATAAAAGGCGATTGAAGTAGCAGAAGAATTATTCAGTCCCTGATTCACCGCATCTGCCCTTATTGTATAATTAAGTGCCTCACTCTCATACGTCAATCCGGTCAGGATTAAATCGGGCAAAGAGCTCCCATAATTAAATGAAGTATCTTTTCTGCTCAGAAGATTGTCTTTTTGTAGTTCAGCTCTCAGCCCTAATGTGCCTGGATCGAGCTGCGAGGATTGAAGGACTATCTCCTCGGTTGTCACACCGCTCAGAGCAACTGTCATTGTTTTTATCTGTTCATCATCAATAAATAAGGCAAGCGGCGCTTCTCCATCACCGAATAAGCTCACGAATGTTTTCACCTCTTCTGTCGCCTGAGGATAATCTCTCTTTTCAGTGCTCACTCCCAGGATAACTCCCCCGCCGCAGTCAAAGGCTTCTGAACCTGAAACGATGAGTTTATCATCCGAGGTGTAAAGCGCATAAACCAGTCTGTGCATACCGGCATAAGATGAATCAAAAGACGTGCTTTGGGTGGCAATAGTGTGTTCTGCAGATGAGAGAGAAATCTGGATTGAGCCTGCCCCAGAATAATCTCCCTCCGGATTAATTATCCACAATTTCATCAGTGCAGATACATCCTGGTTTGATTCAAAAACAAGCCTTGTTTGAATAGTATCCCCCGGAGAGTATCTTGGTTTATCAAGCGAGGCTTCCGTGACAACTACTTTCAATCCCGCCACGTCAAACAACCTCACTCCTGAAAAAGAACCGCCTTCATCCGAAGAGAAAAAGCTCCAGCTCACTCCGTAAGTGCCGGCAATTAAATCCGAGGGCAGGGTGAATGACTTGCTTGTGCTTCCGTCTATCGTAAATTCATCCTCATAGCCCGGTGCTTCAACCCTCATCAAGCCCGCGCCCGGGCTGTCGATCATGATAGCAACTGTTTCTCCCGGATAATAAACCTGCTTATCTGTTAATACTTCTACTCCTTCTTCTTTTTTGTAAATATAGATATCATTGAGATGGATTCCCCGTCCATCTCGATGGTATATTCCATAAAAGACTTTTTCTTCGGTTATCTCGGGCAGGGGAATACTAAAATCCAGAAGAGAAGATGTCTCTAAGAAAAAGCTCTGCTCTCCTTCATAATCTCTGTAATTCACCTTGGCAAAGAGGTCGATTGAGGTCTGAGAATTATTGGTGATAGTCAAAGTCAGCAGTGCTGTTTCTCCTTCCGTGTATGTACTCTTGTCGAGCTGAGCCTCAACATCTATGTCTATTCCCTGGACATTGAACCTGAATTCCCCCTGTAAAGGCAGCGGGGCTCCTTCCTGGGCTAACGAGTATTTGCCGACGTAATCCCCCTGAGGCAGGTCGTAGGGAACCAGGAAAGCAAAGGAAAGGTCTTTTTCCTGTCCGGCCCCCAGATAAAGATCATCTGCACTTTCCATATCCATCACTTCAACCTTTAAGCTTGCTCTTCCTTCCTGAGAACCTGTATTCTTGAGCGTGAAGGGGAATGAAGCATCTTCACCAGTGCTAAAACTTAGTCCTGTTGGTAGGGACTTAAGTCCAAACTGAGGCTTGGTCACTGCCAGAGAAACCGTTTGTTCCCGGACTGAGGTGTTATCCAATCTTAGAAGCTTAACCAGAAGGTTGTATTCCCCATCTGCTATCCCCTCAGGAATAATGCCAAAGGTGAAGAGATTAGAAGACCCTGACGCCAGAGTGACTTCTTGGAAGGATGAATAGATATCTGATTCTACTGAGATACTGCCCGAAAAATCATCGAATCCCGCATTGGCGAGATTCACATTCAAGGGGAAGACTCCCTCTGTCTGTGCTCCTAACTCAGCAGTCATCTCCATCTTCTCCAGGGGCTTCACTTCGAAGCTCATCTGCGCTGCACTATAAAGGGAGTTCCAGGTTAAGGTATAATTCCCATCACTTAAATCAAAACCGAGCGTGTCATCCACAAATTGACCGGTCGGCAGATAGTACGATTTTATAAATTGAGTTGGCGGAGCGCTGTTCAAGCTCAAGGTGAAATCTATGCCCACTTGATTTTCCAAGAGCCCTGTATTGGTAACTTTAACCGGTATCTCCACTCTTCCTTCAGGAAATAAAGCCTGGGGAGTGATTAAAATTTCAGCACCCAGTCCATACAGGACATCTTTTGTGATACTCTCTTCATGATCTCCTGTTAAACTTATCGCAAAGGTTGTTGTTTGTACGATCTGCTGGGGTGAGGTAACAAGCTTTTTCTTTCCGGCAGGAACAATAACCTCCTCGGAAAAACCAGAAGGTTGAATATTAACTGTCAATGTCCCGTCAATTAAGCCTGTATTCTCAAGCTCGGTAGTGATATCAAAGGGATTCAAGCCCACCACGTCTGGAGCTGAGACAGTAGCACTGATATGAGGATTTGAAACCTGATACTGTTCATTAGCTTTGGCTATTTCCTGGTCATTTTGAGTAACAATTCCTGTTAGAACGAAAGCACCTTCTTCTGAGGCAGGGATTTCAAGGTTAAACGGATAGCTTCCTTCAGCAGTCACATCAAAAGTCTCAGTACGAATTTCCTCGGGCACACTTCCTTCTTCAAAAGACTGTTTTTCAATCTTAAGAGTGACATTGTGAAGGTCAGCTTGAGCAAGATTTTTAACCTCTCCTTGGATGAAGATTGTCTCACCAGCAGGGTAAGTTTTCTTATCAGAACTTAAAATTAAAATAGTATCAGTCTCAGCAATATAAAAAGGATATTCAGCCTCAGCTATTTTCTGTTCGGTAGAGGATGTTAATTCTCCTTCAAAAAAGAATTTTCCTGTTCGGTTTAATTTGCCAATTTCAGTGGCTAACTCCTGAGTCTCACTCGCTCCCTGATTTATTGAGATGTCCGTCTGCCAGAGAAGGACCCCTGTCTTTTTAACTCGAGAGAGAACAGATGCACCGTAGCGTGTGGCAAACCATATATTTCCTTCCTGGCCTACGGCGAGCGATCTCACATTACGATCAGCTAGCCCAATGTTTGAATCTCTATAAGTAGTCCAATTAGCCCCATCAAACTTGCTGACTCCTTCTCGAGCCCAATACGCACCACAAGCAAACCAGATATTTCCATCAGAATCTACAGCTATATCTTTTATATGATTGTCAAACAATCCACTGCTCGATTCCCTATAAGTTGTCCAGTTCGTGCCCTCAAGTTTGAATGCTCCATAATCTGTGCCAAACCATAAGTTGCCTTCTTTATCTTCAGCAATTGCATAGACAAAATTACCTTTCAATCCACTGTTTGAATTGTCAAAAGTCTCCCAATCTGTGCCATCAAACTTGCTTGCTCCCCCATTGGTTCCAAACCATAAATTACCCTCTTGGTCTTCAACGATTGCATAGACAGAATTACCTGCCAGACCGCTGGAGGTGTTATAAATTGTCCAACTCGTGCCATCAAATTTGCTTGCTCCTCCACCAGTTCCAAACCATAGGTTGTTATTCTTATCCACAGCTATTGCTCCCACACCATTACTTGCCAATCCACCCGTTGTGTTTGAAGTGTTATAAGTTGTCCAGTTAGTTCCATCAAATTTGCTCACTCCACTATTCCATGTGCCAAACCATAAATTACCTTCTTTGTCTTTTGCGATTGAAATTGCCCAATCATCTACTAATCCACTATTAGAGGTTGAATAGGACGCCCCCTCACTTCCATCGAGTTTGCATACTCCTCCTTTGAACGTGCCGAGCCACTTAACATTCTGATCATCAACAAAAATCTTCCGGATATCATTGTCTTCCAGCTTAACATCAGTTGCTTCATATGTTGTCCAATTTGTACCGTCAAACCTGCACAACCCACCTGCTGCAAACCACAAATCTCCTCCTTCAGCGGCAACAAAAGATACTACATAATTGCTTTTTAATCCGCTATTTGAAGTGTTATAAGTTGTCCAATACGTGCCATCATATTTGCTCGCACCTCCATTCGTTCCAAACCATAAATTACCGTTTTGATCTTCTGCGATTATGTAAATCGTATCACCTGCCAGTCCACTGTTTAAAGTGTTAAAAATAGTCCAATTAGTTCCGTCATATTTGCTCAATCCTGCGTTCGTTCCGAACCACAGATTGTCATCTTTATCCATAGCTATTGCTCGTACACGATCGCTGGCTAATCCACCATCTGTATTTGAGTTCGTATAAGTTGTCCAATTCGTTCCATCAAACTTGCTCAGTCCAGCATATGTGCCAAACCAGAGATTATTATCTTTGTCTATGCCAACCGAATAGACGTCATCATCGGACAGATCACTGTTCACGGTGTTATAATTGGTCCAATTTGCTCCATCGAATTTATAGGCACCCTGTCCATCTGTCGCAAACCAGACCGATCTGTCTCTACCTGGGATTATTGAATTAACACGCAGCTCATCAACAATTACCTCCCCAGAAGGAAGCCAATACCTTGTCCAGATGTCTCCATCAGACTTCGCTACACCATGTTCACTGCTAATCCAAATATTACCGGCAGAATCCTTACCCATAGATTCTATATAGTCGAATGCACCGCTACTAGTTCCGTATACCTTCCAGCTTTCTCCGTCATACCTAACAACTCCTCCACCCATGGTGCCAATCCACATGTTGCTTTCTATATCCTCGATAACATCTCTTACACTATGGATAAAGGGATTCCTATACAGCTCCCATTTCTCAACTCCTTGAAACTCTCTACTCATCACCTGCAGATGAAGATTCCCTTCTCTAATTTCTCCATCTAAATTAATCACTTTTGAAGAGGCTGAAATATCATCTGCTGGCAGATAAATATCTTTATCTGTTTCTAACTCTAAATTGGCTTTTATCCCCGAAATCTGAATCTTTTTCTTCAGATGGCTTTCTATCAGACTCATGTTATTAATAACTTCAATTTCTAATAGATATTCTCCATCGGAGGCCTGATCTGGAATTGTAAATGAGGGCTCTATTGTGCCTCCTGCGTGAACGAGCCCATTGCCGCTCGTATCAAACATCTTCTTTTTATAATCTCCCATAGAGACAAAGTAATCGAAAGATGTATCGACACCTCCAGAGTTAGATATTTGAAAAGTTAATGCTTCCCCTGCTATATATTCTGTTTTATCAGACGCAGTAATTAGTAGAGAAGATTCAGGAACAGCAAAACTATAAGTCTTTTTTATTTGACTTCCAGAAGGAAGGGCTAAAGTGACTTCCGCCAGATGCAGTCCGCTTCCGATATTAGTGGGAACTTGAGTTGTAAATGAAAAATCCTGTTCTTGTAGCGGGTTTAAGGTAATATTCCTTGTTCCTTCGTATTCGAAGCTTGGTATTTTCAAATTGAGAGTTAAATTACTAACAAACTTCCCCCAATTAATCGTACTTAAATCTATATTCATGTCATCCCGCATTCGATAAGAGTTTTTATCAAATGCTGCGCTAAGATTTATCCACGAAAAAATTCTTCTCTTAAAAAGTCTACTTATGTTTTCTCCATCAAATACAGTATATGTCAGCTCATAATATCCGAATTTTATATCCGTAAGAGGAATATTAAAATTTAAAGTTGTGCTCTGAGCTAGAGGTAAAGAAAAATTCTGTTGTTCCCGAAAAACTAGCTGGCCTTCAGGATCTGACAATTGTAATTCTACGTAGCCATCTGAAACCTCTAACAATCCAACATTCGTTAAAACAAATGAAACAGTATTTATAGAATTAGGCTGATAGCTTGAAGGGAGTGTTGCTTCACTTTTCAATTGAGGTGCAACTACATTGAAATAGGTGTGATCTTGGTCAAGTTTTTTTTGAAAGGGATTGAGCGCTTCTACATTGATGAAATATTTTTCCCATTTTATATCTGACGGCAATGAGAAATTCTCATTTTCTATGACAGTTTCATTAGCTTCAAAATGCCTGATAAAAGAGTCTTCATACAAAACCTCATCTAATGAATTTATTACTCTGAGATTTATTGTGGAATCCAAAGGAAGACCTGTTAAATTTTCAATAGTAAGGGCTGTATTAACTGTCTCTCCTCTTCCGTAGACCTTTTTATCTGACTGAGCTTTGATTTCAACAGAAGGATTTATTACTCTGAATAGCCTGGTAGCAGAACCAACATAAGTCCAAGTTTCCTCATGCGGCAGTTTATAAAAAGTGTCTCTAAGAGAGCCGTATATTCCTTCCCCATCCTCTTCGAAAATATGTAGCCAAAAAAATTCACGCGCATAACTCTCTTGGGAAGATTCCACTATTATTTCCACAGTCGATGAACCCTCAGCTGGAATAACAACCTCGCCCCAATATTCTGCTTCGCGACGAGTTAAATCCTGCCAAAGACGAAGGCTCTTATTTTGTTGTGACCGATTAGTAAAATGAGCTTCAAATCTCACTTGTGAGCCTCGCAAAATTTGTTCATTCAGAGTGGTTATATTCATCGTAAGGTCAGATACTTTAAAGAGTTCAATAGGAGGCCTGGAGAGTGAAAACCTTCCCGAGTCTATTTCTGTTGAAGGCTGTATTTCATCCCCCTCATAATTGTAAAGAATGTAATCTATATGCCAGATGCCAAGTTTATTATCTGGTATACCGCTGAAAGCTTGACTTACAGGTATAGTTATATTTTCTCCTGGAGGAATGGATACTAGCCTTTCTTCTTCAAAATAAAGATTTCTGTCAGGATCAAGCCATAAAATTTTCGCATTTGAGGCTGTTTTGTCTGATATATTCTTTAGCTCAAGATTAAGATTGACCTCCGGATCTGGGTTATCTCTTAAATTGTACTCCGCGATCTCTAAATCTGGATTCTTGGCCCAGGTGATTAAGTCTCTAACAATTGCTCTTCCTCGAGCTGTTGATTGCCCGTGAGAATTACCCCAATCTTCATACATTGAAGTCACTACCACACGACCATCTCCATATGGATAGGTGAGCATAGCTGGCATTCCATTGACTCTTCTCCTTAAAAGAACTGAAGAATTAGATGGATAATCAGCAAAATAACCATCTATAGGAGAGCTGATCAGTGATTTTGTCGTCGAGGAAAGCGCAGGATGCCAGGTGTCTACATACATTGAGTTAGACTGACAACTTTGGTCCTCTCTCCATCCATAACACTCGAGTGGCCTCTCATCAGGTGAAGGAAGTGCAGAGAAATCACGCCCATGCTGCTGAGCGAAAACAATGAGGGTTCCTCCATTTTTTACATACTCACCAAGCACAGCCTTGAACATCTCTGAGTTCTCCATACCGTATAATCCCCCCGTGGGAATCACCAAAACCTTTACCCTGTCCAATACAGCTGTTGAATCAAATTCTTCCTTTACGTAGAAGCACCCCCTCTTAAGTACGGTGAGAAGTGCATCGGTTGAGCCATGGTATCCATTAAAGAATATTCCAATAAATGGAAATGCATCAAAATAAGAAGGGACAGTCCCAGCCAGAGAGTTTCCAACCGCGAAGTTTTCATCTGGATTATCTTTTCCAGGAGTCGATGATGGAGGTTTACATCCATCAGAACCTTCTTGGGAAAAACATATGAATGAGCTTAATAAGATAAATAAAAGTAAAACTAATACTTTTTTCATAGCCCCAATTTATATATTTGATACTTTACTTATCGTATCTTACATTAATTTCTGTCATCAGTAAGAGGAGACAATCCATTCTGCTCTTGCATTTCATTTATTTTATTTTCGAACCATTTAAATCCTTACTTTTCATATCTCACCTTTATTTTAATTTTTTTATTTATCTTAATTTTGTATTCATTCTCCTCTGCTTCATTCACGCCCCAACTTATGTCTAATTCATTCATACTTACTTTTATCTTAGATAATTCTTTTTTTTGAATAGCCTCGTCTACTTCTGTATGTTCAAATACAAAATCATCTAACAGCCCAATTTCCCCCTTAAAGAGTTGTTTTCTTTTAAATAAAACTCCTCCAGGATGTTTGCCCCAAATCTTACTGCCGATATTCGCTCCTGATTGTTTCCTTTGGATATTAAATGCTTCTGGCAATATCTCTCCTTTTTTATTGATATAATAAATCATCAGCCTCATCCAAGGATGTATGTGAGCGGATTCTCCCACTATATCCTCTCCATTATATTGATAATGGAGTTCGATCTTATCTTTCAATTCCTCTCCTTTCCAATCTTTTGATATTACTATTTCTTTAGGATATTTCATGGAAACAAGCTCAAAGAGAGGTTCTTTGTCTTTTCCTATAAATAGGAATAACATCACAGAAAGTAATACAAAAGTTTTACTAGCTTTCATGTCTTTCCTCTTTTCCTATTATTTGCATTTTTCAGAACAATTTGTTTCACAATCTCTTTGAGCCTGGTTTGCTTGATTCTCTGTGTTGTATATTCCATTTTTAATGCAAAACTCTAATTCGCTAAGAAACTGATTATATTTATTTTCACAGTCTTTAAGTTCACAACATGGAATGGGTTGACGAAGTTTCTTTAATAATTCATCCCAGCATTCCTTCACAATACCTTTTCCATTATTTATTGCTAATTTATGGTGAGTCTTCTCGTGCACTTCTAAACAATCCATAAAACATTTAACACATTCATCACTTTTGGTAGGATGAATATTCTCTTTAAACCATTCTAACGTATGTCTTTTAATCCATGCCCTATATGTTCCTTTGGGAGAAGGAAATATACACCGCTTCTCCTTGCAGAAGATACCTCTAGTTTCGGGAACTTCTAATTGCCAATCATAAAGAGCATCAAATTCTATATCATTATCTTCTACAATATTTACATGTTGCATGATTTTTAGCCCATTATACTCTTCATAGCCTTCGTTCATTATTTGTTGGTTAGTAACTAATGATCTAACTGCTTGTTCTTCTGCTTTAGCAATTATCATGGTGAAATTAATTTCCCTGCCATCCTTCAATTCTTGTCTTTTTATATCTGGTATAAGACTCTCGCCAAGAAAGATATTCAGATTCGTGTTTCTTCCTTCCTTTATTTCCAATTTGTAATAATCTTTTATTCCTCCTTCGTATGCAATCCGTCCAATAAATACTGTTCTTCCATCTGGGGTCTCGATAGAAAAATTGTATAGGCCTTGTTCTAAAGGTTTTATCTTATAAAATCCATTCCTATCTGAAGTTCCCTCAGAAGCAAAAATATACTTCTCATCCTCTGTTACTTTAAACAAACTGATCGTTACTCCTTGTATTGAATTGCCTGTTTCTATATTTTTTACCCATCCATAAACTGACATCAATAATCCTGTTTGAGGGATGCTTCTGTAACCTATGCCTCCTATCAATATAGAGACAAAAAGAAGTCCAAAAGATATTGCGATTCTAAACTTCATAAAATCCCCTCTTTTCGGCAATAAAAATTCTTTTGATGTTTTTATAATTCTTGGAGGAATGACTTAAATGAGTAAGTGAATATGATAGTACTCGGCTAATCTTTAAATTAAAGGTATATTGTCCTCCCGCCCCATTTTTTCTTACCACTTTTTAGCCCCGCTTAATCACGGTAAGTTTATACATATATTTTATTTATTATTTTCAATTAGTCAAGAGGAAATTTGGGATTCCTCCATAACAACCCGCAACAATTTATACTTATATACTTATGAAGATCATAGTACTAAATCATTCTCAATCTTATTTAGCATATGTACTGTCCCCTAAAATTGCTGCTACCTTGAGTGCTAATAGAGATTTCTCTACAGAGAGATAAGGGTTGTAATCCAGTTTACCCCAAAGAGAATGGCCAGGACAACTATGCCCTGATTGAGGAACTTGCCGTACCTTACGATACGTGCCCGCCATCCTGGAATAACAAATATTCCCAGGCGGCACACGAATTGAAGGAAGACGTAAACGAGGGTCAGCAATCCCAGTCGGTGATAAGCAAGGCTCCTGTCCAAGTCTCCGTGCATGGCTGCAACCATCGACCGGGATAGGCCGCACCCCGGGCACGGCACGCCCGTTGTAGCCCGGAGAATACACATATCTGGCATAGAGATTTTGCCCAGTCTGAGATGAGATGTTCCCGGATACGATGGCTGGAGAATCAGAGCTGCAGCGAGAATACAGAAACAGGCAATAAGGATAACAAGATGAGGGTATAATTCGTTTCTCACCGGGGAGTCACTGACCAGAGGTTTTTACTCTAGCTGGTCAAACGCAATAAAGAGGATCTTAATGGAATGCTGTCTTAACCTCAGGTTTTGTCAAGACAACAAGACACCAGATTCCTATCGGCAAGCCCACGATGCAGCAGGGGCTGATGCAGGGAATCATGGCAATTATGCTGGCGGCAATACATAAGCTCCATTGGGTGAGTTCTTTCATCTTCAGAGAGGCAAAGATGATAAAACCAGCCACCAGGAGGCCCACAAAACAAAACGCAACACCTGCTGCGCCCTCAACGATACTCGCATACCCTCCGATGAATTCATTTGACTTGATTGATTCAATACCCGTTTCAAAAAGGCTTCCAATCAATCCGATAAAACTGAGAGCAGCACCAAGGATTCCCGTGATTAGCAGCCCTATTGATGGGCCGGATACCTGGTCGGAAGCCTCCGGGTGTGTTACCACAGGTTTTTGCTCTTTACTCATTATTTCCCCCTATTTTGGTTTTAAAAGTTTCCTCAAGGATACGAATTTCAGTCATCTGCATTGTCTCTTAATTCATCAGGTGCTTCCGTGCACCTGGAATAGAATATAAAACGAGAATAAACAGAGCCGATTCTATTCAATCGAAAATTGAATGTCAATAAAAAGCGAACCGTGCAAGTATTGGCGCAGATCGCCGCATACATATCTCTTATTCTAATTTCTAAGGAAAAATAGCGTAAAAAGCAGGAAAACAGGGCAGGATTAAGGCGATAAATAACATAATTTCGGTCTTTCTGACAAAAAATGTGATGAAAATACGGGGAAATTATTAAAGAAGAGGAGGAACTATCTATTTAAAATAAGATTTCCTTGACATTTAGAGGAAACACCCCTACTATATATGAGGTTTTTAACGTTTTACAAGTCCGTTTGAAAATCTTATTTTTGATTTAAAATAACGGACGAATTTCTTTCTCGGGATAGAAAGAATAAGATCTTTGAAAAATAGCGGAGCAGCCTTGATCGATCCTATTTG
>Ga0255054_10000114_pt1:0-17500 | contig 42300 bp, 23 predicted proteins | sample JV7_2_23_MG_FD_188634 | JGI IMG/M metagenome (GOLD analysis project Ga0255054, IMG submission 188634) | Seawater microbial communities from Jervis Inlet, British Columbia, Canada - JV7_2_23 | ecosystem: Environmental > Aquatic > Marine > Inlet | place: Canada: British Columbia... | reverse complement strand
AGAAGGTGATAGTCCTGTAAGCGAAAGGATTGTCTCTCTTAGTTAAGTTCCCAAGTACCACGGGACACGAGGAATCTTGTGGGAATTTGGGAGGACCATCTCCTAAGGCTAAATACTATCCTGCGACCGATAGTGAACAAGTACCGTGAGGGAAAGGTGAAAAGAACCCCTGTTAGGGGAGTGAAATAGTACCTGAAACCGTATGCTTACAAGCAGTCGGAGCCTTGATTCGTCAGGGTGACGGCGTGCCTTTTGCATAATGAGCCGGCTAGTTATTCTATGCGGCGAGGTTAATCTTCTGACGAAGAGGAGCCATAGCGAAAGCGAGTCTGAATAGGGCGCTTAGTCGTGTGGAATAGACGCGAAGCTGAGTGATCTACCCTTGGCCAGGATGAACTTCGGGTAACACCGAAGGGAGGTCCGAACCGGTGTCGGTTGAAAACGGCTCGGATGAGCTGAGGGTTGGAGTGAAAGGCTAATCAAACTCAGTGATAGCTCGTTCTCTCCGAAATAGCTTTAGGGCTAGCCTTGCATGATTGGTAAGGGAGGTAGAGCACTGGATGGCCTAGGGGCTCGAAAGAGTTTCCGAATCCAACCAAACTCCGAATTCCCTTAACCTCAGTGCGGGAGTTAGACTGCTAGGGCTAAGCTTGGTAGTCAAAAGGGAAAGAGCCCAGATCGTCAGCTAAGGTCCCTAAATGCAAGCTAAGTGGGCAAGGATGTGAGGAGGCCGAGACAGCCAGGAGGTTGGCTTAGAAGCAGCCATCCTTTAAAGAAAGCGTAACAGCTCACTGGTCAAGTGTTTTCGCGCCGACAATGTAACGGGGCTAAGCTTGCTACCGAAGCTACGATTTGTCAAAGCTTTCGGGCTTTGACGAAGGTAGGAGAGCATTCTAATTTGAGTGAAGCCTTGATGCGAGTCAGGGTGGACGGATTGGAAGAGACTCTGCCGGCATGAGTAGCGATAATTCCGGTAAAAACCCGGAACGCCGAAAATCTAAGGTTTCCTGAGGAAGGCCAGTCCGCTCAGGGTTAGTCGGTCCCTAAGCCGAGGTCGAAAGACGTAGGCGATGGACAGCAGGTCAACATTCCTGCACCACCTGAAAAGCGTTTGTACGATGGGGGGACGCGGAAGGATAAGCATACACACGGTTGGAAATGTGTGGCCGCCAGGTAGAGGGAGTTTCCAGGCAAATCCGGAAGCTCATTAACCTCGAGCACGGCGGGGAAGATTGCCTTCGGGCTTTTCAACTTGCTAAATCCATGCCGCCAAGAAAAGCCTCTAAGGAGTTTTTCAGGTGACCGTACCGTAAACCAACACAGGTAGATGAGGAGAGAATCCTAAGGCGCACGTGTGAATCCTCTTTGAGGAACTCGGCAAATTGACCCCGTAACTTTGGAATAAGGGGTGCCTCGTTAGTGTTGTATCTCGATTCGCTCGAGAGAAGCACGAGGAGGTCGCAGAGAAATGGCCCAGGCGACTGTTTACTAAAAACACAGGTCTCTGCAAAGTCAACAAAACGACGTATAGGGACTGACGCCTGCCCGGTGCCGGAAGGTTAAGGGGAAGGGTTAGCCCTCGGGCGAAGCTCCAAACCTAAGCCCCGGTAAACGGCGGCCGTAACTATAACGGTCCTAAGGTAGCGAAATTCCTTGTCGGGTAAGTTCCGACCCGCACGAATGGCGTAACGACTTGGGCGCTGTCTTGAAGAGGAGCACGGCGAAATTGTAGTACCGGTGAAGATGCCGGTTACCTGCCGCTGGACGGAAAGACCCCGGCACCTTAACTGCAGCTTATCATTGGATTTTGGGTTATTATGTGCAGGATAGGTGGGAGACTTTGAAGTCCTGACGTCAGTTAGGATGGAGTCAATGGTGAGATACCACTCTTGATATTCTGAAGTTCTAACCTACAACGGTTATCCCGTTGAGGAACAGTGTTAAGTGGGTAGTTTGACTGGGGCGGTCGCCTCCTAAAGTGTAACGGAGGCGTCCTAAGGTTCCCTCAGACTGTTTGGAAATCAGTCGTAGAGTATAAAGGCATAAGGGAGCTTGACTGTGAGACCGACAAGTCGAACAGGTAGGAAACTAGGGCTTAGTGATCCGGCGGTCCCGTATGGAAGGGCCGTCGCTCAACGGATAAAAGGTACGCCGGGGATAACAGGCTAATAGGGCCCAAGAGCTCATATCGACGGCCCTGTTTGGCACCTCGATGTCGGCTCATCGCATCCTGGGGCTGAAGCCGGTCCCAAGGGTTGGGCTGTTCGCCCATTAAAGCGGTACGTGAGCTGGGTTTAGAACGTCGCGAGACAGTTCGGTCCCTATCCGCGGTAGGCGCAGGAAATTTGAAGGGATCCGTTCCTAGTACGAAAGGACCGGAACGGACGAACATATGGTGTACCAGTTGTCCCGCCAGGGGCAGCGCTGGGTAGCTACGTTCGGAAAAGATAACCGCTGAAGGCATATAAGCGGGAAACTCACCCTAAGATTAGATTTCCCACCCTTTACAGGGCTAAAGGTCCCTTGTAGACTACGAGGTTGATAGGCTGGGCGTGTAAGTCCGGTAACGGATTGAGCTAACCAGTACTAATAGACCGTGAGGCTTGACCATAAAGTTTATTAAGGCAAAAAACAGTAATATTTGGCCGCCTTAAAAATAAAGGGGATGTTCCCCATGGGGAAACCCTTTATGATAAATTAGGGAGTGTTCCTTTAAGGAACATCACCTTTTTATTTTTGGAGATAATTTCCCGGCAACCATAACAAAGAGGAAATACCCGTTCCCATTCCGAACACGGAAGTTAAGCTCTTTTGTGCCGATGGTACTGCTCTGGGGACAGAGTGGGAGAGTAGGTCGTTGCCGGGTTTTTTTTTACTTTTTTATACATCCGGCTGCCATCCATATCTTCCATCTGCATTTCATTGGCTGACCTGGCTTACTCCCGCTGTGTTGAACGCCTCCCTGAGCAAGAAAAGTAAATCTGTTAAAAATAACATAAAATATAACTTGTACTTTTCTGATATTATTTAATATTATTAGCTTTCCTATCTTAGCCTTGAATCAGAGATGCATAACTATTAAGAGGTCTAAATCATAAAAGGAGAAGGAAAAATGAAGAAACTTATTTTATTTCTTTTTATTGCAGGATTATTATGCTCCTGTCTAAAACAGGAGGAGAATCCTTTTTTCAGCGAGTTTGATACGCCTTTTCAAGTTCCCCCGTTCGATAAGATACAGGAAGAGCATTATATGCCTGCTTTTAAAGAAGGTATGGAACAGCAGAATATGGAAATTGACGCGATTGTCAATAATCCCGAGGCACCAACTTTTGAAAACACCCTTGAAGCCATAGAAAGCACTGGATCTTTATTGGATAAAGTCGAAAGTGTTTTTTATGTTTTAAACGGGTCAATGACGAATGACGATATGCAGGAAATCGCCAAAGAAGTTGCTCCTCTTGGATCCAAGCACCGGGATAATATCTGGTTAAATGAAAAGCTATTTCAAAGGGTCAAGGCGGTTTATGAACAAAAAGATAAGCTGGATTTAACGACAGAGCAGAATACGCTCCTTGAGAAATATTACAAAGATTTTGTGAGGAGGGGTGCCAACCTGGATGAGGAAAAGAAAACCAGGCTGAAAGAGATTAATCAAGAGATGTCCATTCTCACGGTGAAGTTTGGCGAGAATGTTTTGAAAGAAAACAATAGTTTTGAAATGGTCATCGATAAGAAAGAAGATCTGGCTGGGCTGCCGCAGGCGGTTATAAGCGGAGCCGCAGAAGCTGCAAAAGAACGGGAATATGAGGGCAAATGGGTATTTACTATCCATAAGCCAAGCATGCTCCCTTTCCTCCAGTATTCAGAAAATCGAGCCCTCAGGGAAAAGATCTTTAAGGCCTATATAAACAAAGGTAACAATAACAATGAGCTGGACAACAAAGATAGCTTAGCCAAAATAGCAGCGCTTCGCGTGGAACGGGCAAATCTACTGGGCTATAAGACCCACGCCGATTACGTGCTTGAGAGAAACATGGCAAAGAAACCTGAGAATGTATACAAGTTTCTTGAACTGCTTTGGAAGCCGGCTTTGAAGATTGCCAAAGGGGAAGTTAAGGAGCTTCAAGAGATGATTAGCAAAGAGGGCCATGACTTTAAACTACAGGCCTGGGACTGGTGGTATTATGCAGAAAAACTGAAAAAGGCCAAGTACGCGCTTGACGAGGAGATGTTGAGGCCGTACTTTAAGCTGGAAAACGTCAGGGAGGGCGCCTTTTCAGTGGCGAACAAACTTTTTGGAATTCAGTTTATCGAACGAAAAGACATTCCAAAGTACCACGAGGATGCGAGGGTGTTTGAAGTCAAAGAAGCCGATGGATCGCATATAGGAATTTTTTATACAGATTATTTCCCAAGAGCCAGTAAAAGGGGTGGCGCCTGGATGAACAGTTTTAGAAAACAATCAAGGCTGCACGGCAAGGAAATCTATCCAGTCATCACCAATAATGGCAACTTTTCAAAACCCACCGGCGGCAAGCCGGCCTTGATCAGTTCAGAGGAAGTATTGACTTTATTCCACGAATTCGGACATGGCCTTCACGGGCTGCTCTCCGATTGTACGTATAACAGGCTATCAGGAACTTCCGTCTCCAGAGATTTTGTAGAAATGCAGTCGCAGATTATGGAAAACTGGGCATTCGAGCCCGAAGTCCTTAAGATGTATGCAAAACACTACGAAACAGGTGAAGTAATTCCTCAGGAACTGATTGATAAACTGGAAAAGGCCAGCCTCTTTAACCAGGGTTTTGCGACCGTTGAATACCTGGCAGCTTCCTTCCTCGATATGGACTGGCATATACTAACAGAGGCCAAAGAGCTGGACGTGGATGAGTTTGAAGAAGCATCACTGAACAAAATAGGCCTGATTCCGGAGATTGTTGTCAGATACAAAAGTCCCTATTTCAACCACATTTTCAGTGGAGGGTATGCTTCAGGATATTACAGCTATATATGGGCCGAGGTTCTTGATGCCGATGCTTTTCAAGCATTTAAAGAAACAAGCCTTTTTGATCAAAAGACAGCACAGTCGTTCAGGGAAAACATCCTTGAAAGAGGTGGCACGGAAGACCCGATGGTACTCTATAAACGCTTCAGAGGAGCTGAACCTAAGGTTGAGTCTTTGCTGAAAAAAAGAGGCCTCAACTAAGAGTTTTTAATAATAAATGGAGCCTGGCCCCATTTTACTCACTTTACATATTCCTGTCGATAACTTATATTATATACTCAGAAGGGTGGGCTTGATAAATCAAGCCCCTACTACATTTAAAAGTGCGTGTTTGATAAATCAAACACCTATAATCGGGCTTGGTAAATCAAGCCCCCGCTTTTTTACATTTAGGATCAGATTGGAGTTTCGATGACCCATGCAACAACCGTAATTTGTATTCGCCATAAAGGAAAGATTGCCATGGCCGGAGACGGCCAGGTTTCAATAGGCGAGACTATTTTAAAGAAGAAGGCTAATAAAATAAGAACTCTTTTCAAAGGAAAAATAATAGCTGGATTTGCAGGATCCACTTCTGACGCTTTTGCCCTGTTTTCCAGGTTTGAGGGGAAACTTGAAGAATATAGAGGTAACCTCTCCCGGGCAGCAATTGAATTGGCTAAGGACTGGCGCATGGATAAGGCGCTCCGCAGGTTGGAAGCTCTCTTAATCGTAGCTGATAAGGACAATTCTTTTCTGATTTCAGGAACAGGGGATGTTATCGAGCCTGACGATGGAATCATCGCCATAGGATCTGGTGGGCCTTTCGCCCTGGCTGCCGCTCGAGCTCTGGTTAAATATACGGACATGTCCGCTAAAAAGATAGCCTTGGAGGCCATGAAGATAAGCTCTGATATTGATGTCTACACTAACAAACAGATTAAGATTGAGGAACTTTAAATGGCAATAGCTCTTCCCCAGGATTTAAGGAAACCTACCGTAAAATCGAAGGAGACAGAACTTACTCCTCGGGAGATTGTAGCTGAGTTAGATAAGTACATCATCGGCCAGGAAGCTGCCAAAAAAGCGGTGGCTATAGCCCTTCGAAACAGGTACCGGAGGAGGAAACTTCCTCCTGACCTTGCCGATGAAATTGCGCCCAAAAATATTTTAATGATCGGTCCTACCGGTATCGGGAAGACCGAGATATCCCGCAGGCTGGCCAAACTGACTTACTCTCCTTTCCTCAAGATAGAAGCCAGCAAATTTACTGAAGTCGGTTATGTTGGCAGGGATGTAGAGTCTATGATACGAGATTTAGTGCGGATTTCTGTGGAAATGGTGAAGTCGGAAAAGATTGAGGAAGTCAAAGAAAAAGCTCATAAGAACGTCGAAGAAAAGATATTGGACATACTCCTTCCCCCGTTAAAAAGAAAGACAGGCGATCTTGACGAGGGAAGCCATCTCCGATTTCAGGAGACGAGGGAAAAATTTAGAAGGCAGCTCAGAGACGGGGTTCTGGATGAGAGAATGGTGGAAATTGACGTTAAAGAAAAGATGGCGTCTCCTATGGAAATTTTCTCAAACGCCGGAGTCGAAGAGATAGGAATCCAGATTCAGGAAATCATCCCCGGTTTTTTAGGGGGGAAGAGTAAAAGACGAAGGATGAAAATAAAGGAAGCCCTGGAATATTTATTGGAAGATGAAGAGAAAAGATTGATAGATATGGACCAGGTTTCCCGATTGGCTGTGGAGAAGGTTGAACACTCTGGAATAATCTTTCTCGATGAGGTAGACAAGATTGCCGGCCGGGAAACGGGCCGTGGTCCTGAAGTCAGCCGCGAAGGAGTCCAAAGGGATTTGCTTCCTATAATCGAAGGCACTACTGTTAATACGCGTTCCGGTTTGGTGCGAACAGATCATATTCTTTTTATCGGGGCTGGAGCTTTCCATGTTTCCTCGCCCGCTGATCTTATACCTGAACTCCAGGGAAGGTTTCCGATTAGAGTAGAACTCACTCCCCTGGATAAAAAAGATTTCGTCAGGATACTGACCGAGCCAGAAAATGCTCTTATCAAGCAGTATGAGGCTCTTTTGGCAACTGAAGGAGTTGATGTTAGTTTTGCTGAGGATGCCATTGATGAAATTGCTGAAATTGCAGAGAAAGTTAATGAAGATGCAGAGAATATCGGAGCCCGCAGGCTTCACACAGTCATGGAGAAAGTTATGGAAGAGATATCTTTTAAGGCACCAAATATAAAAAAGAAAAAAATTCCAATCAATAGGAAATACGTTCAAAGCCAGCTCAAAGGTATTTTAGAAGATCAAGATCTGAGCCGGTTCATTCTTTAATGAAGAGATTTTCTCTTTTTCTTGTTCCTTTGTTTCTTTTGTTCACCTTTGTTTTTTGTGGAAAAAAGGGACCCATTCTTCCCCCCATGAAAAAAATTCCCCAAAAAGTTGAAGTTTTTGAGATAGCCCAGAGAGGGGAGAAGCTTATCCTTGAGTGGGAAAACCCTGCAGCCTATATAGACGGAAGTTCTCTATCTGACATTGCTGAAATCGATATCTGGTATGTCGAACAAGAAAGAGAGAATGCTGAAAAAGAATCTGGAGGGGATAAGAAAGTTTCTTTGGCAGAGTTTGAAAGAATAGCCAGGCTGGCCGTTTCGATAAAAAAGGAAAGATTTTCTGCATATAGAGCAAAGGGAAGTGAGGCTCCAGGCAAATTCCTCTATTTTTATGAATTGACAGGAAAAGACTTTACTCTGAAAAACCTTACATTTGGGCTCAGAGTAAAGGATAAGAAAAAAAGGGAGTCAGCGTTCTCTGGTCTGCTTTCAATTGAGCCCAAGATTATTTCGCTCCCTCCTGTTGGGATCAAGGCGGCTGTTTTTAAGGACCGAATCGAGATTACATGGAATCCGGCAGAAAAGAACATAGACCAATCTTCACCCCCTCATTTCAAAGGCTATAACATTTACAAGCTGAACGAAGCGGGCTTAGCCTATCGCCTTAATTCTCAACTCGTAAAAGAGAGAAAATACGGCGATAAAGATATGACCCTTGGCGAAGTTTATCGCTATTTTCTGAGAGCAGTTATTTCAGATTCCCCGCCTTTATCAGAAAGCGACAATTCTGAGGTGATGGAAGTTTTGGCCAGGGACACCTTTGCTCCTGCTGTTCCCTCTGGTCTGGTATCTATTGCCACAGAGGATTTCATATCTATTAGCTGGGATGCCAATCTTGAGAAAGATTTAGCCGGATACAGAGTGTGGCGGAAGATGGAAGGGGAGGATAAATATATCTCGTTAACCCCCTTGCCGATTCAAGGAAATGCCTTTAACGATACTAATGTTGAAAAGAATAAGAGATATTATTATGTTATTACGGCTCAGGATAAATCCGGGAATGAAAGCCCAAAATCAGAGAGTGTCTCTCAGACTACAAAGGGAGGGTTCTTATGAAAATCTATCGATACACACACAGAAACAAAGCCTTCTGGGGTGCATTAAAGGAGGACGTTCTTTTTGAGCTGAAAGGCTCAGTATTCAGGAAACTTGAAACCAAGGAAAAAGGGATTCCAATCAGCGAAGTGATCCTGCTTCCTCCTGCAGAGCCTACTAAAATTGTTGCAATCGGAGCTAACTACAAAAATCATGCCAGGGAAATGGGAAGGCCTATCCCGGAAGAGCCACTGATTTTCCTTAAACCTCCCTCAGCGGTTGTGGGTCCTAATGATATTATCGTCTATCCGAAGATGGCCAAGAGAGTCGATTATGAAGGAGAGCTGGCTTTGGTAATTAAGAAAGAGGCCAAGCTCCTCAGCGAAGATGACAAGATAGAGGATTATATCCTGGGTTACACCTGTTTTAATGATGTCACAGCTCGGGATCTTCAGCAAAAAGATGGTCAATTCACAAGGGCCAAATCTTTCGATACATTTGCTGCTGTCGGGCCTTGTATTGCTACCGATGCCGATCCGTCCCAGATGAAACTCAAGACTTTCTTGAACGGAAAGCTAAGGCAGTCATCCAATCTAAATAATTTAATTTTCTCTATTCCCTTTCTGGTTAGGTTTATATCCAGGATTATGACTCTTACTCCGGGAGACATAATCACCACGGGAACTCCGGCTGGAATAGGCCCTATGTCTCCAGGTGATAGGGTTGACGTCCAGATTGAAGGAATAGGAACTCTTTCCAACACTGTCATGAAAATAAAATCGTAGGGGCTTGATTCATCAAACCCGCGATTGATTGATTCTTGTGTAGGGGCTTGATTTATCAAGCCCACCTTTTAAAATATATAAAATGATTTATAGCTAATGAAGGGGTCGATTTATTGTAGGGGCTTGATTTATCAAGCCCACCTTTTAAAATATATCAATGATTGATGGCTAATGAAGGGGTTTGAGAGGCAAGTTGCTTTTTCATATTTTTCTGGTTACACTTTTCTCACCAGTTATATAATAATGAGCAGATGAGATGGAAAAGAAGTGATGAACGAACTTCACTGAATAGACCACTTTCTTTCTCCGGCTTATCTCACTTTGATTAGAAGGAGGTTTAAATGAAAATTTTTTTGGACACGGCTGATTTAGATCAAATTAAGGAGGCAGCACGTTGGGGAATATTAGACGGGGCCACAACCAATCCTACTCTGGTCTCCAAAGAGAGTTTAAAATTTGAGGATTTAATAAAAAAAATCTGCAAAATTGTGCCGGGGCCCGTGAGTGTCGAATGTGTTTCGACAAAGTCTAAAGATATCATTAAAGAAGCGAGAGACTTGGCCAAGCTAGCCGACAATGTAGTCGTGAAGATACCGATCTGTGTGGAAGGTCTTAAAGCGATTAAAGTGCTATCAGGGGAAGGAATCAAGGTTAATACAACCTTAATATTTTCTCCAAACCAGGCTCTTCTGGCAGCTAAAGCAGGAGCAAGATTTGTAAGCCCTTTTGTTGGCCGTCTTGATGATCTTTCTCACCAAGGAATGGACTTGGTAGATGAAATAGTAACCATATTTAATAATTATGGATTTGAGACGGAAGTGATCGTAGCCAGCATAAGGCATCCCCTTCACGTTTTGGAGAGTGCCTTAATGGGAGCAGACATTGTTACCGTTCCCTTTGCTGTTTTGGAGAAAATGGTGAAGCATCCCTTGACCGATATCGGGATAGAAAAATTCTTAAAAGATTGGAATAAAGTCAAACGCTAGATAATAAATATCCAATCGAGAGAGAATAAAATGACTATCGAAAAAAAGTTAGAGAAGCTCAAAGAAAAAACAAAAGCAGCTGAATTGGGAGGGGGCAAACAGAGGATAGAGAAACAGCATCAGGCCGGGAAACTTACTGCCCTGGAGAGAGTAACTCTCCTTCTGGATGAAGGTTCTTTCCAGGAAATGGATAAACTTGTAGTGCATCAAAGTCGTGATTTCGGGATGGAAAAAAAGAGAATTTATGGGGATGGAGTTGTAGCTGGTTATGGCACCATTGATGGGCGGAGGGTGTTTATTTTTGCCCAGGATTTCACGGTATTCGGAGGTTCTTTGAGTGGGGCAAATGCAGCAAAAATCGTGAAAATTATGGACTTAGCCCTCAAAGGAGGCGTTCCTATCATCGGCCTCAATGATTCTGGAGGCGCTCGCATTCAGGAAGGTGTGGCGAGCTTAGGAGGATATGCCGATATCTTTTTAAGGAATGTTCTTGCTTCTGGGGTCATTCCCCAGATCTCAGCTATCATGGGACCTTGTGCGGGAGGCGCTGTCTATTCACCAGCCATAACCGATTTTGTTATCATGACAAAAGATATCAGCAATATGTTCATCACAGGGCCGGATGTGATTAAGGCAGTGACCCAAGAAGATGTTACCATGGAAGAATTAGGAGGAGCAGACACCCACAACGCAATAAGCGGTGTTGCTCATTTTGCGGCTGATGATGAGAATCATACCCTGGCTTTGATCCGAGAGCTTATCTCTTTTATTCCTGATAATAACATGGAAGATCCTCCCTTGAAGGAAACATCTGATCCTTCAGACAGGACAGATGAGGAGCTGAATTTTTTGGTTCCTGATGATCCCAATAAGCCCTATGATATTAGGAAGATCATAAGCGAAGTTTTGGATGACAAGTATTTCTTCGAGGTTCAAGCCCATTATGCCAAAAACATAGTGATTGGTTATGGCCGTCTGGGGGGAAGACCGGTAGCAGTCGTCGCCAATCAGCCAGATCATCTAGCCGGTGCTCTGGATATCAATGCCTCGGATAAGGCAGCTAGATTTATTCGTTTCTCTGACGCCTTCAATATACCTCTAATCACATTTGAAGATGTACCTGGATTTTTGCCCGGTGTTGCCCAGGAACATGGCGGAATAATCCGTCATGGAGCAAAACTCCTCTATGCTTTTGCCGAGGCTACAGTGCCAAAGATAACTGTCATAACCCGGAAGGCTTATGGAGGAGCCTATTGCGTTATGGCTTCCAAGCATATTAGAGCAGATATCAATTATGCTTATCCTACTGCTGAAATAGCCGTCATGGGTCCGGAAGGCGCTGTTGATATCGTTTACAAGCACGAGCTGGGTAAAACAAAAGATCGGGCGAAGCAGAGAGAGTCAAAAGTGGAAGAGTTCAGGCAGAAGTTTGCCAATCCTTACATTGCCTGTGAGCTGGGTTATCTTGATGAAATTATCGAGCCGAAATTTACGAGGCCAAAACTCATTGCTGCCTTGGAGATTTTAGAAAACAAGAGGGATAAGAATCCTCCCAAAAAGCACGGAAACATTCCGCTATAAATATGCAGGGGTTTGATTGAAATTTGTAGGGGCTTGATTCATCAAATCCGCACTTTGATAAATTGAAATAAAAGGAAGAGCAGAAAGAGATTAAAATGGCCGTAAGGTATGATTGAAATTTGTAGGGGCTTGATTCATTCAGCCCGTGATTGATTGATTCTTGTGTAGGGGCTTGATTCATCAAGCCCACCTTTTACAATATATGTAATAATTTGCAGGAAATGTAAGAGTTTGATTCATTAAACAGGTACACAGGATGATATGGAAGAGAACGTCATTGCGAGCGACCGAAGGGAGCGCGGCAATCTCATCTCTTTTTTAAAAGAGACTATTGTAAAAAGCAGGAAAACAAGAACCGAGAGAATAGAAAAATGGCTAAAATGTTCAAGAAAGTTCTGATTGCCAACAGAGGCGAAATTGCTGTCAGGATAATCCGCGCCTGTCGTGAGTTGGGCATTGTTCCTGTGACCGTATATTCAGAGGCAGACCGGAAAGCCCTTCATGTAAGGCTGGCTGAGGAAGCCTACTATATTGGTGAATCAGTACCATCCCGGAGTTATCTAAATATCGAAAAAATAATTGAAGTCGCAAAAAAGAGCAAAGCTGAGGCTCTCCATCCCGGCTATGGATTCCTGGCTGAAAATCCTGGTTTAGTAGCACGATGCGAGGAAGAAAGGATTGTCTTTATCGGACCTCCCTCTGAGCCTATGGAAATCATGGGGAATAAAACTACTTCCCGGACGAGGATGACCAAAGCCGGAGTGCCGGTTATCCCGGGCACTCTTGAGTCTTTAAAAGATGAGAAAGATTTAAAGGAGAAAGCTGAAAAGGTAGGTTTCCCTGTTCTGCTTAAAGCAGCGGCTGGCGGTGGAGGCAAGGGACTGAGGTTGGTGAGAAAGAGGAAAGACCTTCTCCCGTCATTCAGATTAGCCCGGTCTGAAGCGAAAGAGAGTTTTGCTGATCCTTCCATCTACATCGAGAAATATCTCGACGAGCCGCATCATATCGAGATTCAAATCCTGGCTGACAATTTTGGGAATATTGTTTATCTGGGCGAAAGGGAGTGTTCTATTCAAAGACGATACCAAAAAGTCCTGGAGGAAACACCCTCTCCTTTCATTGATAATGAGATGCGGGAAGAAATGGGGCGGATTGCTGTGAAAGCAGCAGCTGCGGTGAACTACAGGAATGCCGGAACGGTAGAGTTTGTGGTTGATAAAAAGAAAAAATTTTATTTTTTAGAAATGAATACCAGGCTTCAAGTGGAACATCCAATCACAGAAATGGTAACGGGCATTGATCTTGCCAAGAGCCAGATTGAAATAGCAGCAGGCTTTCCGTTAAGTATTAGCCAGAAGGATATAAAGCCCAAAGGATTCTCGCTGGAATGCCGAATATATGCCGAGGATCCGGAAAATGATTTTATGCCTTCCCCCGGGAAAATAATTCATCTCCGAACCCCTGCGGGAGGATTGGGTGTTCGGGATGATAACGGAGTCTACCAAGGATATGAAGTACCTCTTGAGTACGATCCCCTGCTTTCCAAGCTAATTACCTGGGGAAGCACAAGAATTGAAGCCATTCATCGAATGCTCAGAGCATTATCCGAATACCAGGTCTATGGTATAAAAACCACGATTCCTTTTTTCAGACGGATTCTTCTTCACCCGGAATTCCTTGCGGGCGATTATAATACCCATTTCATCGCCAACCTGGAGAAAGAAAGAGACGGGGGAGGACCAGAAGAGAAGGTAGTGGCCTTGATAGCAGCAGGAATAAAAACTTATGCGGAGAGAAAATCAGGCCCTGCGTCTGCACCCAAAAGAAAAGAGAGCAATTGGAAATTTCAGGGGAGATTACAAAACTTTTCCGACAGGCTGTAAAATGAATCTTTCACTTTGGCTTGATGATAAAGAGTTCACGCTAAGCTTAGAAGAAAAAGTAAAGAATGATATTCTGGTTTCTCTCGGGAAAAGAGAATATCATGTTTCAGTTGAATTCTTGAGCTCCGATGAGATTCTTCTGAATATAGACGGCAAAATTCACAACGTTATAATCAATTCAAATTCTTCATCTCATTCTGTTTATGTGAATGGACGATTTTTCAAGATAGAGAAGAAGTCTGTTTCGCAGATTTTAGGAAGGAAAGGAGCAAAGCTCAAGAAGAGAGATGTCAAGACATCCATGCCGGGAAGAATAGTGAAGGTTTTTGTCGAAGAAGGGGAAGAAGTAAAGGAAGGCCAGGCTGTTTTAATCCTGGAGGCTATGAAGATGCAAAATGAGATTAAGTCCCCTCAACCCGGGATAATAACAAAAATAAATCCTGTGGCCGGTGATTCCGTGGAAGCTGGCTCCCTCCTTTTTTCTGTCGAATAGGAACGTAGGAACGGGGTCAGACTTGCAAAACATGCGTTTTTTATTGCCGCCTAGGAACGGGGTCAGACTTGCAATCCCTGGGAGGTCAGGCCTTTAAAAGTTGAGTTTTAATCTGCTTCTTACTTGATGGCCTTAGTTTATATGATTTTATTTTATCCCGCAAAAAACTCAAGTTTTGCAAGTCTGACCCCATTAACTTTTTAAATTCCTCGGATAAATTGTTATATTCTTCCTTTCTTATTTAGCCGTAAATACTGCCTCTGGCTAAGGATAAAACAGATGAATCTTGGGTGTCGTATTTATTGATTGGTCTGTCGACGTAAAAGGCAAAGTTAGCGGCTGACCCCGCAAGGAGCTATATACAAGGCACTAACCGTGATATAATATAAAACTGCCCTTAAATATATATTTTTGGTAAATCAAATAATGTCATGATATCAGATCTCGTTTCTACGGAGTAGTTAGAGAGTAATCATGAAGGCACATAAAAAGCTTAGATTACTCGTCATTCTCTTTGTTATAATCCTCTTCTTGGCAGGATCAGGGGTGGTCATCAAAAATATTCTTCTTAACCGGATAACGAAAAAAGTACAATCAACCTTTGAATACTCCCACCTTCACGTGTCTGTTTTCCCTCCTGTTCTCATTTTAGAAGATGTGAGAGCACGCGCTCCTTCGCCCTTGTTTTCTGCAAAAAGAATTGCTGTAAGGATCTCTTATGGATCGTTGTTAACCAGGGAAAGAGCCTTTAATGTTTCTATCGAACGCCCGATTTTAAGGCTCAATGGCACCTCTGCCGAAAAAGAGAAAGAAAACGGGGAAGTCAGTTTTTCTCTTCCGTTTTCGGTAGAAGCAGGATCGATAAAGGAAGGGGAGTTCTATTTCCTGGGAAAAGAAGTGAGTTTTCAGTCCAGGAATATAAATGCCCGTTTTTCCCAGAAAAAAGGTGATCTTTCTTTTCAAGCAGAAGCAGAGCAGAATATCTTATCACTGGACCCAATCCTGCCTCAGGTAGAGGGAAAAATAAATCTTTCTGTCAATAGACGCGGCAAAGAGATTATCATAAAAAAAATTGAGATCGATGGTTCTGATTTTAGCCTGAAAGCCAAAGGGAGCTTGCTCAATCCGCTAAACGCTGATTTGCGCCTGGAGACTTCTTTGAAAACTAAAGCTTCATTCGTTGTCGACTTTCTTCACCTTCCTTTTGATTGGGAGGGGGAGGTTGAAGGAGCAGGGATTCTTACCAGAAGCAGCGAAGGTATTGCTTTTAAAGGGAATTTTTCGAGCGAGAGTCTTGTCTTGAACAGAGTCTTCCTGGGAAAAGTAAACGGAGAAATCGATTTTAACGAAAAAGCAGCTAAAACTGTAGAGTTTAATATCCAGAAGAAATCAATGCCGCCTGAATTTGTAAGAATTCATCTGGAAGAAGATAGAATTGGGGGGGAAGCTGAAGGAGTTCACCTGGATCCTATAATTAATTATTTTTCCCTGCCCTGGCCCATAAAGTCTCCTGCCTGGGGAAGTTTCTCGATTGAAAACGAGAAACTTCAAGCGGTTGTAGAATTCAGGGAAGATGATTTCGAAGTTGAGTCGGGTCGATTTCCTTTTGACGGCCTGGTCAAATTTAACTGGGACGGGAAAAATGAGTTTACATTTTCTTCTCAAGATCTTTCCTCTAGTTTTGGCCAGATTAACGTTGAAGGAAAAGCAGTAGTTGGGAAGGAGCTGGACATAACCATTCAAGGCGAGATCAAGGATGTAAAGCAGGCTCGACAGTTTACATCTGTGATACTTTCACATAATTTCGACTTTCCCGAGATAAGAGGGAAGGGCAAGAGCAATATTCATATCTTTGGCCATTATGACCTCCCTCAGATTAAGGCAGATTTCGCCTTCACTCCCGGAGGCTATGATAGATTCGATGCAGATTCGATCGAAGGTGAAGTCGAGCTAATAGGGGATGAATTTTTTGGGAGATTCAGGATAGATGACCCTTTCATGAAAGGGAAAATTAGTCTCTTTTCGAGCCCGGAAGAGCTGAAAGTTGATATTCAACTTGATCGAGGTCTAATTGAAAGAATTTTCCCGGGTTTTGACATTGATTTCCCTCTCCGAGGAGAAACTTCAGGAAACTTTGAGGTAAAACTGAAAAATGAGGATATTCAGCTTAAAAGTACCTTCTCCAGTTCATCGATGAAATTCGCAGGCAAGAACCTGAGAGACATAAGCGGAAAACTGGAATGGCAGGGTGATGCCCTTTCTTTCTCCGACCTTCAATTTCATTTACACGGGGGGATTGTAAAAGGAAACGCCAGTGTAGACCTAAGAGCTGAAGATTTCGATATCGATATCCGTGGAGAGGATATCGACATCTCTTCCCTGTATGCTGACGTCAACGGGAACCTGGGATTCAGCCTTAAGGGTAAAGGTGTCCTCGGTCAGGACTTGGCCCTGGGCAATTTTGAAATTAAGGATTTGCACTATATTCATCTTCAGAAAACCGAAGCTAGGGGACAGGCGAAGCTTGGCTACTCGGAAGGAAAGCTTGGTTTGGAGTTAAACGGAAATTTCCTTCCAGGTAAAAATGAGTTTAATATTTCACTCGCACTCCCCATCCCTGTTGGTGATGAAATGTTTTCCGTCGATATAAGAGGAAGCGTCACCAATCTCGATCTCCTGCTCCCGTGGAAAGGGGCCAAGGGGCGCGTTAATTATCTGGGCGAAGTTAGAGGCGGAAAAGGTTCTCCTCAGATTAAAGGAGCTATTGATTTTCAAGGGTCGGTTTTTCCGCTGGAGCGGTTTGCCCATGCTTTGAGAGATTATTCCGGGTTGATGTTTATTGAAAACAACAAGGTTTCTTTTCGCTCCCTTCAGGCCAAATTAGGCGGAGGTGATGTTCAGGGAAATGGCGAGTTGGAATTTGGAAACGGCAGGATTGAGAATATTGACCTTAAAATAGAGGGGAAAAATTTGCTTCTCTCTCCCTTAGAAAGGACCAGGGCCTTGACTGATGGCTCTTTGAATCTGATAAAGGATTCTAATCGCTTTGTATTGGAAGGAGATTTGTTAGCTCAAAAGCTTTCCTGGAGGCGTGAAGTTGATGAGAAATTTACTTTCTATTCAAGCCCTTATTATAATCCCCGAGAAGAGCCAGGTTTTTTTGATGACCTTACTCTGAACATTAGACTGAGAGCAGATGATAATGCGTGGATGGAAAACTCTTTGGGCACGGCTAGAGGCAGGTTTGATCTGACTCTAACAGGCAGTGTGATAACGCCAGTGGTGCTTGGCGATATCGAAGCTATAGATGGGGAAGTCTATTTTCAGGATAGGAAATTTAGA
>Ga0255054_10000111_pt1 | contig 42866 bp, 38 predicted proteins | sample JV7_2_23_MG_FD_188634 | JGI IMG/M metagenome (GOLD analysis project Ga0255054, IMG submission 188634) | Seawater microbial communities from Jervis Inlet, British Columbia, Canada - JV7_2_23 | ecosystem: Environmental > Aquatic > Marine > Inlet | place: Canada: British Columbia | collected... | reverse complement strand
CCTCCTCGGGTTCGGCCTGCACCTCCGGCTCGCTCGAGCCCTCACACGTCCTGCGCGCAATGAAGGTGCCATTTACTGCCGTCCACGGGTCGGTACGCTTCAGCCTCAGCCGTTACAACACCGAATCGGAGATCGACACGATCATCGAGGTCTTCCCGGAGATTGTGGCCAGTCTGCGCCGGCTGTCACCGTACTGGGACTCCGAGCGCCATGCCCCGACTCCCGAAGCCCTCGAGATGCTGAAGGAGACGGAGATGCCCCAGGCAAACCCTTAGTGCGCGCTTCTCTGTCCATTTCCATGGTCGAGGAGGCTATGGGCTATAAGACATGGGGCATGAGGGGGTGAGGGGGTGAGGGCCTGCCAACCCAACCCTGACAAACGGAGTTCTTGCCACGGCCAAACACCACGATCCCTCATCCCCCCATTCCCTCAACCCCTCACTCCCTCGAGCAAGGGATCAGCTACAGTACCCGCCATGAAGACGACCCCTGCCTTCGCCATTTTCTTACTCTTTTCAACCTTGGCTGTTGCAGCCGACGATTTCCCCGACAAGTGGATCACGGTGGTCGAAAAGTCCGATTTCCGTGCCACTTCGAGCTACGACCAGACGATGGTCTATCTCTACCGACTCGAAGCTGCGGCACCGGAACTGATTCGGGTCGCCGACTTCGGCCGCTCCGGCCAGGGCCGACCGTTGCCGTTGGTCATCGTGTCCTCGGACGGCGCCTTCACACCGGAGGCGGCGGCCGCCACCGGCAAGCCGATCCTTCTCATCCAGAGCTGTATTCACGCCGGCGAGGTCGATGGCAAGGATGCCACCCTGATGGTCCTGCGCGACATCGCCCTCGGCCGCAGGCCGGAGCTGGCGGAGGGCGCGGTGACGCTCTTCGCCCCGATCTACAACGCGGATGGGCACGAGAATGTGTCGGTCTACAACCGCTCGAACCAGAATGGTCCAGTCGAGGGCATGGGCTACCGCGCCACCGCCAACGGGATCAACCTCAACCGCGATTTCCTGCGTCTGGTGAGCCCCGAGGCACAAGCAATGGCCAAGCTGGTCGCGACATGGAACCCCCATCTTCACGTCGATAACCACGTCACCAATGGCTCCGACCACGCCTGGGTCCTCACCTGGTCGGTGGCCGAGGCGCCGCAGCTCGCACCGCCGGTGGACGCCTGGGTCGGCGCTCACCTGCCAAAGGTCCTGGCCGAGATCGAGGCCGACGGTCATCCCAACGGGCCCTACGTGAGTCATATATCCCGGTCCGACCCCGCCGCCGGCATGATCTGGGATGTGGCCCAGCCACGCTACTCAACCGGCTACTTTCCGCTCCGCAACCGGCCATCGATCCTGATCGAGATGCACGCCCACAAGCCGTTCCGCGACCGCGTCCTGGCGAACCGTGCCTTCATTGACGAATTGATCGAAGAGATTGGTCGGTCCGGAAAAGAGCTCGTCCTCGCGGTTGATCAGGCCGAGGCTGCAATGGTGGCGCTGGGTGACGCAGACGCTGAGCCGTCCGAGGTCGTCGTGCGCTGGAAAGTCGCTGAGGATGGCGAAAAGATCACATGGCCGGCTTACGACTGGACCATCGAGGATTCGATGGTCATGGGTGGCGAGCGAGTCGAGTACCAACCGGGCAAGATTCGCGAGGTAGAGCTCGAGTGGCGACATTTGCCGGTTGCCGAGCTGACGCTTGCGCGACCGCGGGGCTATCTGGTGCTCGCCGGTTGGCCGCAGGTCGAGGGGTTGGTCGTCGGCCACGGCCTGCGCGCCTCCAAGTTGAGCAAAGACACGGAGCTCGAGGTGGAGACGATCCGCCTGGCAAACCCAAAGCTCGCCACCTCCCCCTACCAAGGAGTGGTGATGGTCGAGGACTTCGTGGTCAGCCGCGAACGGGAGAAACGATCGATTCCCGCCGGCAGCCTCTGGATCCCGGCCGATCAACCATCCTTTGAAGTCGCGGTCCAGCTCTTCGAGCCCGAGGCCCCGGACTCGATCGTGCGATGGGGCGTCGTGACATCTCTGTTCGAGCGCAAGATTTACATCGGCCTCGACCTCCTTGAACAGCTCGCCGGCGAATTGTTGGCCGACGAGAATATCCGAAGTGACTGGGAAGCCGCGCTCGAAGACCCGGAATTCGTCAAAGACCCCGGCGCTCGGTATCTATGGTGGTACCGGCGCACACCCTACTGGGATGAGACCGTGGGTCTGCTTCCGGTCATGCGGGTCACGGCCCCCGTCGATCTCGATCTCGAGCCCTGGCCACAGCCTTGACCGGGCGGATCGCACACGGTGAGCGCTGGGGGCCCCTCGGCCGTGCCCTCCTCGACTTCCACCGCGGCGCCACGGCGGCGCGAATTATCGTTCACACGGATATCTGGATCGACGAACCGACCCCGGTCGAGGAATTCTACCGACCAGATGACCAGCCGCTCCCTGAGCTTGAAAGAACCGCTCTCGGGCTGTGTCGTGGCCGAACTCTGGATCTCGGGGCCGGAGCCGGTCGGCACGCCCTCGAGCTCCAGCGTCGTGGGCTCGAGGTGACCGCAATTGATGTGGCGCCGGAAGCGGTGGAGGTCATGCGCGAGCGCGGCGTCGACGACGCGCGCTGCGGAGACTTCGCGGCGCTGAACAGAGAGCGCTTCGACACCATCCTCCTCCTGATGCACGGCATCGGCCTGGTCGGGACCCTTGAAGGGCTCACACAGTTTTTTGACAACGCCCAAAACCACCTCGACAAAAACGGTCGGATCATATTCGATTCGGCGGATCTCGGGATCGTGATCCCGGAACAATTCGATGAAGGCCTCGACGACTGGCGGGCCGGCGGTCTCTATCCGGGAGAGGTCGAGTACCGCCTCACGTACGGGGATTTCGAAGGGGAGCCCTACCCGTGGCTCTTCGTCGACCCCGTCACCCTCACCGACCAGGCTCGGGCGGCCGGCCTTCGATCCGAAGTTGTGGCTCGCGGCGCCCGCGGCTCATTTCTGGCCCGTGTTTCGAAGTAAAAATGGTATGATTCGCCTTCGTCGAGCGGACTTCCACGTCTACTCCGATACGGAAAGGTTCACAATGAAAAGATATAGCGCATTAACTCTCGTACTCGTTTCTGCCGTGGTCGCGCCAATGATCGCTTTCGCACAGGCTCAGGCGGCACCAGGCCAGACCTTGAATCCCGCGATGATCGAGGTCAACGGCGAGAAGATCTATGCCGCCGAAATCAGTATGGTCATGCAGAATATCGCCGCCCAGATGGGTGGTCGGGAAAACGTCCAGGACGAACAGCAATTGGTGCAGATGGCAACCCAGCGAGTGGTCGAGCAAACCCTTCTTGCGCAGGAAGCGCGGCGGACGAATATTCAACCAAACGAATTGCGGCTGGCGGAAATGATGCAGACTCTCGAGCAGCAAGCCGGCGGCCGTGAGGCGTTGGAGTCCAATTTGGCGGCCTTCGGTATGAGCTACGACCAACTCGCCGAATTTGTCCTCGAGATGGAACTTTCCCGGTCCCTGATAAAAGACCAGATCAGCCCCACCATTCAGGTCTCCGACGAAGAGGTCAAAGCCTTTTACGAGGAAAACCCCGAGCTCTTCGACGCCGAGGAACAGGTCCACGCCCGCCACATCATCTTCAACGCCACCCTCCAAGCCGACGCCCAGACCGTAGCTGAGGCCCGCGCCAAAGCCGAGGAGGCCCGGCAGCGGGCTCTGGCGGGCGAAGATTTCGCCGAGCTCGCACGCGAGCTGTCGGAGGGCCCGTCGGCACCCAATGGCGGCGACCTCGGCTTCTTCACACGAGGACAGACCGCACCCGCTTTCTCCGCCGCCGCCTTCGCCCTCGAGCCGGGTGGTATTTCACCGGTCGTCCGCACACCCTTCGGCCTCCACGTGATCAAGGTCGAGGAGAAGCGCCCGGCGGGGCGGTTGCCCCTCGACGAGGTCTTCGATCACGTTCGCAATCTTCTGGTCCAGAAGAAAACCGGCGAGAACGTTGCCAAGCTCGTCGCATCACTGGGGGAAAAGGGTACGGTCGTGAATCTGGTCGACGACCCTGCGGCAGTGAACGAGCAGCCACCGGGCTAAAAGCTATAGGCTATAGGCTATAGGCTATAGGCAAATGGGTCATCAACGTTTGGCGACAAGCCACACCGCACAATGAACAACGGTTTTGACCTTCAAACAGTTGGGACCTCATAGCTTATAGCTTATAGCCTATAGCTTATAGCCTAAAGCCTTTGGCCAAAATGATCGGCAGCAGCGTTCAGTCAGCCAACGTGGTGGTGATTTCGGCTGGATTCTTCAGCGTGCGGTGGACTGGGCAACGGTCGGCGATCGCCACCAGGCGTTTGCGCTGGGCTTCGTCGAGGGGCCCCTCGAGACTGATCTCACGCGTGAAGTGATCGATTCTGGAGCTCGGGCGATCGGGGTCCCCGCAATCCTCACAATGATTCTTTTCGTGCGTAAGCCGCACTTCAGCGGCTTCGAGCGGCCACCCCTTGCGGTCGGCGTACATCCGGAGTGTGATCGAGGTGCAGGCCCCGAGGGCCGACGACAGCAGCTCGTACGGCGTCGGGCCGGCATTGGTGCCACCCAGCGCCAGCGGCTCGTCCGCGACCAACGGGTGGCCGTTGGCCAACACCTCGGTGCAGTAACCGCCTTCCGTGCGGACGACCACACGGTTATCGCCGGGTTGTCTTTGCTTCAGCTCTTCCTGCGGCGTGCCGATGAAACGCCGCGCCCAGGAGGCGATCATCGAGCCTACGTAGCGGGCATCGTCGGCCTCGCTCAACAGGTGGTCGGCCCGATCCAAAGAGATAAAACTCTTCGGGTCCTCGGCCGTCTCGAAGATCGCGCGGGCGTGGTCGATGCCGACGATCGTGTCCGCCGGGGAATGAAAGACCATCAGCGCTCGACTGAGACCGCCGATGGCATCACGCATGTTGACCGCGGACAGATCGTCGACGAACTCCTTGCGGATCTTGAATGCCCGGCCAGCGATCTGGACCTCCGCCTCGCCTGCGGTCTCGATCTCGGCGCTGCTTGAACGGATCAATCCGGCAAGGTGGTCTGTGGACGAGGGCGCGGCGATTGTGGCCACCGCCCCGGCCGACGGGATCCGGGCAGCGGCCTGCAGCACGGCGGCGCCGCCCAGGGAGTGGCCGATCAGGATCTTCGGCGCCTCGAACTCCCGGCCCATGAACTCGGCGGCCGCCACGAGATCGGCAACGTTCGAGGAGAACGTGGTGTCCGCAAAATCGCCCTCGCTCTCGCCGAGGCCGGTGAAGTCGAAACGCAGTACCGCCACGCCCTCGGCCGCCAGCGCACGCGAAACCCGCGCCACTCCTTTGTAGTCCTTGGAGCAGGTGAAGCAGTGGGCAAAGAGCGCGTAGGCGATGGGCTCGTCGTCGACCGGTAGATCGAGGAGCGCCGCCAGCTTGTGGCCCGAAGCGTTTTCAAAGCTGATCTTCCTGGTGTGCATGAATCCTCCGTTCCCGTTCCCGTTCCCGTTCCCGTTCCCGACGGATAATAACGCCAACTGCGCGACGTTCACCGAGGAGCCAAACCGCCGCAATAATTGCAGCGGATTATCTCCGCTTTTTGCAGATGCTGCTCAACGGCGGTGAGCTCGAAGGCGTACGGATCCTGGGCCCCGAAACCGTCGAAATGATGACCACGGATCACATCGTTGAGATCGCTGACCGCCGCGACCTCGGTCCATATGGCTTCTGGTTCGGTTTCGCAATCGGATTGGACAGGGGAATCTCGGGCCGTATGTATTCGGAAGGCACCTATGGTTGGGGCGGTATGGCCTACACCGGCTTCTGGGTCGACCCGCAGGAGGAACTGATCGGGATCTTTCTCATTCAGATTCTTCCCGAGTCACCACTCCCCTATCGTGACCTGTATATTCCCGTGGTTTATCAGGCCATCATCGACTAATCTCGTCGCCTATTGGCGTTTGATCCAGTCGGACAACAGCCCCAACCACTGGCCGGTTCCATCCTCCGGTCTCCCAGGGCCGAAACCGTGTCCGCCCTCGGCGAAGAAATGCACTTCGACATGCCGACCCGCTACGGCCAAAGCTTCGGCGAACACAATCGACTCACTGATCGGGACGACATCGTCGTCGTACGCATGGAGCAGGAATGCCGGCGGCGTCGCCGCGGTGACGTTGTCCACCAGTGAGTACTGCCGTTTCTCTTCCTCAGTCATCGGTCGATGAAAGAGAGTCTCTTCCAACCACTTCTGGTTCTCGGCCGCCAAGGTGGTTACGGGATAGATCAAGGCCGAAAAATCAGGATTTTCGTCTTCGTTTTCCGAGGCCAGCACGCTTGTGGCCGTCGCGAGATGGCCGCCCGCGGAGAACCCCATGATCCCCACTTTGGAGGGATCAAAACCGTAGGTTTCGGCCATTGATTTCATGAGCTGGATCGCGCGGCGGGCATCGGTGAGAGGCACGAGGTGGGGCTGGTCGGAGGCCTCGGCCATCGGCAGCCGGTACTTCAACACCGCGGCGGTGATGCCATGCGAAGCAAGGTACTCGGCAATCTCGCTACCTTCCGCAACGATGGACTCCAACTCATAACCGCCCCCGGGCAGGATGACCATTGCCCGGCCCGAGTTTTCGCCCGCTGCCGGATAGATGGTCAGCGTGGGGCGCGTGACGTTGTGGGCGCACGGCACTCCCCACGACTCCTTCACGTACTCCTCGAGCGCGTTGGGTTTAGAGTACGGAGCCTCTCCTTGCCAAAGATCGATCGTCTCCTCGGCTCCCGACATAGACGCGACAAAGATCAGTAACAGGGTGCAAATCGATTTCATCGCATCACTTCTTTTCCGCCTGGATGCGCTGGCCGGTTGCGACGGCGTCCCTCGCCTCGGCCGAGCGGCCCATCCGGTTGAGAATGTCGGCGAGGACGAAATAACCGAGCGGGCCTTCCTCGTGCTCGGGATCCTCTTCGATTCCGAGACGAACGAGCTCCTCCGCCCGGGCGAGGTCTCCGCCACGATCCATCAGCAGCTTCGACAGGTAGTAATAACCCTGAACAAAGGTCGGATTCGACTCGATGGACGCCTCCCAGAGCTCCTGTTGTCGATCGACCTGGCCCAGGTGGCCGAGCAGGCGGCCGAGGTTGAACTGGGCTTCGTGGTACTTCGGAGCCATTTCGATCGCTTTCTCGTAGTTGGCGATTGCCGGCTCCGCCTCGCCGCGCTCCTCGTACAACACCGCGATGTTGAAGTACGGCACCGCGAAGTCGTCCGTCTCGGCGATCGCCTCGGCGAAGAGCACCATCGCCTCACTGGACCGTCCCTGTTCCGCCCGCACCTCGCCGAGCTTGTTGTGGATCAGCCCCGGCACTTCGGTGGTCTCGGCCGCATCGCTGAGGGCCCTGGCCGCCTCGTCGTGGTCGCCGAGGTTGATCTCGATGTCGGCGATCGCCAGGGACGCCTTCGTGTCGGGGCCGCAGACCTCGAGGACCCGTCGGAATCCGACCAGCGCTTCCTCCCTGCGTCCCAGAGCCCTGTACGAAGCGGCCATTCCCATCAACGAGTTCTTGTGGGCGGGATCGAGCTCGAGAGCGCGCCGGAAGTACCCCAGGGCGTCTTCGAAACGCTTCTGAGTTGTCGCGAGGTGGCCCAGCATCTGGTGGGCATCGAGGACATCCGGATCCGTCTGCAGGACAGCGAGAAGCGTCTTCTCGGCGGCTTCCTCGTCGTCTCGCATCAGCGACTGCGCCCGCATGATCGTCCGGTGGACTCCGATCTTGTCCTTGGGGTCGGCCCGAGGCTGATCTTCCTCTTCCTCGAGCCTGACCCCACCCTGGCCCGCGGCGTAGCCCAATGCCTGGAGCTGGGCGAGGGTTTCCTGGTCGATGTCCGGCGCCGCCCTGGCCGCCGGTGAATCACTCTCGATCTCCGCTCTCAGTTCGGCAAGCCGGTTTTCGAGCTCTCCGGTGACCATCGGCTGTTCGAGTGAAAGGTCGTGCGTTTCCCGAGGATCTGCAATGACGTCGAAGACCTCCGGTCGCGGCGCGCTGATCAGCTTCCGGCTGTCGGTTCGAAACGCCCGCAGCGGCGCCCAGCCGTAGTGGAGGAGCGGATACAGCGATTCGGAATAGACGCCTCGATGCGGTTTAAAGTCCCCACCGACAATCAACGGCAGCAGGCTTTGCCCGTGAACCCGCTTTGGCGCTGACAGGCCGACCGCGTCGAGGACGGTGGGGAATATGTCGACGTGGCTGACGGCCGAGTCCACCACTCGCCCGCCGTCGGCCGCGGTCGGCGGTTTCACAATCAACGACACGTGAATCGTGGTGTCGTAGACGAAAAATCCGTGCTGGCCTTCGCCGTGATCACCGAGCCCTTCGCCATGATCAGCGGTGAGGATCACCAGCGAGCTGGAGAGCAAACCGCGCTCCTCGAGCGCCCGCCGAAACTCTCCGATCAGCGAATCGGTGTAGGCAACCTCCCCGTCATAGGGTCGGCCCGGGTACCGCGATTGGAAGGGCTCGGGCGGCGTGTAGGGGTCGTGGGGGTCATAGAGGTGTAGCCACAGGAAGAAGGAGTCATCCTGAGAGCGCCCGTCGAGCCAGCGGACGGCCTCCGCGATCGTGACGTCGCCGGACCGCTGCACCGAGCCCAGGCTGGCGGTCTCGAAATCGGCGAGGTTGAAATCGTCGAAGTAGTGATCGAAACCGCGACCGATGCCCCAACGGCTGTCCAACACGAAGGCGCTGACAAAACCGCCCGTGTTCCAGCCACCATTCGATAGCACCTCCGCCAGGGTCGGGATGCCGGCGTCAAGGGTGTATCCCACGTTTTCGCGAACCCCATGACCCGGCGGATACAGGCCCGTGAGAATGGACGAGTGGGCGGGTAGGGTGAACGGCACCGTGCTCGCGGCATTCGAAAAGAGCACCCCCTCCTTGGCGAAGCTGTCGATGTTCGGGGTGTCGACGAGGTTTGACCCGTAGATGGAGATCCGATCGGTGCGCAGTGTGTCGATGGTAATGAGGACGACGTTGAGTTCACTCTGTTCGATCTCACCGAGCCACTCAGAGCTCCGTGCCTCCACGGGCTGTTCGGTTTGCTCGGATCGACCACACCCGAAGGTTGCGAGGCCACTCACGACCACCGCGAACACAGCGGCCATCAGCCACCCGACGTCGTGGAAGGCCGAGCGGTCTACCCTCCTCCTTTTGCCCTTCACATTCAACCCCCATAACCCGCCCCAAGGGTACCGCAGCCGACGCTATGTCCGGTTTCTACTACATTTTACCGAGAGATCACCGGCTGCAATCTATAGAAGGGCATGGCCGGCGGCCGCCCTATGAGGAACAAACCATGGACCACGATTCCAACGACGCCGCTCCCTCCAACTGCTTACCAGAAAATGATGTACAAAACTGCCGTAACCGCGATGACCGCGCCGCCCATCAGGTATTGGTAAGGGTGGGGCGTGACATCGAGGCTGGACACGGGCATTGGGCGTGGTTCAGCGAGCGGCCGAAGCCTGGTCATCGCAAACATGAACGCGGTCAGGACCATGAAGATCAGCGCCATATGGTGCAGGAACGACCACGAGTTGAAGGTATAGACCATGCCCCAAAACCCGTCCGGTGCGACGACCCTCGCTGAACCGTCGGCCATCGACGCCACGTAGCGTGTGTCCCAATCGTAGACGCCGTCCATCACCCACTTAGGCACCCGACACAGGGCGTAGAGCGGCGGCCCTAGCCACAAGGCCCCTTTGGCCGCGACAGCGGGCGCCTTTTTGAACACCATACCCATCAGGAAGACGGCCACAATCCCCGGCGAAATGAAGCCCCAGATCTCCTGGATGTAGTTGAACACTCCCTCGAAGCCAGCCACTATCGGCGCCCAGAGACAGGCCACGATCACGATCACGCCGGTGGCGACCCGTCCCACAAAGACCTGACGTTCGGTGGTTGCTCCCTTGTTGATGAACTTCTTGTAGATGTCCACAGTGAAGATCGTCGAGGCCGAGTTGATCCCCGAGTTGAAGGAACTCATCACCGCGCCGCAGAGTGCGGCGAACATGATGCCGCGCAAGGAGGGCGGCAGAATCTGGCTGATCATGTAAGGGTAGGCCTTGTCACCATTGGAGATGACATCCCCGTAGAGCTGGAAGGCCATGATGCCGGGCATGACGATGATAAAGGGGATGAGAAGCTTGAGCCCAGCGGCGAAAAAAATACCCTTTTGGCCCTCGGCGAGGCTCTTCGCACCGAGCGTCCTCTGGGTAATGAACTGGTTGAGCCCCCAGTAAAAAATGTTGGGAATCCAGAGACCGCCTATGAAGACCGCGAGCCAGGGCACGGCCGGGTCGTTCCATGGAAGCACGGTGTGAAGCTTGTCGTGGTTGGCGGCGACAAAATTGCTCCAACCCGCGAAGACGCTGCCGTCACCGAGCAGCCTGAGACCGAGGATGGCGACAATACCGCCTCCGATGAGGAGAGCTCCGCCCTGGAGAAGATCGGACCACACCACCGCTTTGAGACCCCCGTAAATCGTGTAGCAGCCGGCAACAATCCCAATCAGCCAGATTCCTGACAGGTTGGCCCAAAAATCAGCCGCCCCGGGGTCCATTCCAAATCTCGCCTGGAACATCCCGGTGATATCGAAGACCGCGTTGAGCGCCACCGCACCGCTGAAGAGCACCGTGGCCAGAAAGACGATCACGTAGGCGGCCATCATGTAGACGGCCATGGTCGTACGGGCACCACTGTCGTATCGGTACTCCAAATACTCGGGCATTGTGTAGATCCCCGCCTTGAGGAACTTGGGCAGCAACCACCAACCAACCAGAACCAGGGTGACGGCTGCCATCCACTCGTAGCTGGCGATGGCGAGACCGACGCGCCCGAAGGCTTGACCGGCCATGCCAACGAAGTGTTCAGTGGAGATGTTGGAGGCGATCAACGAAAACCCGATCAGGGTCCAGCCGAGGGAGCGTCCGGCGAGGAAGTAGTCTTCTGAGCTCCTCTCTCTCCGGCCCGCGTACAAGGAGACCGCCACAACGGTAGCCATAAAGGCGACGAAGACCAGCAAGTCGATAAAGGTCAGATTCATCGGGTTTCTCTCCGTTTTCAACGGGCCTGAGCGCGAAGATGATCTCATGGTACCGGAGAAGACCAGTGGTAACGGCATGGCGGTGTTCCAAACTCCTCCGCCACTCTGCCCCCTGAATGTTATGATCGCCCGACCGACGACATTCCGCGGAGGATGCAGTGCAGAGCCCCATCAGCTTTTTCGACCAGGTCAATACAAACTTCGATCGGGCGGCGGCGTTGACCGATCATTCCGCCGGCCTTCTCAGCCAGATCAAAGAGATCAACAGCGTCATCCACTTCACCTTCCCAATCAAAAGAGACAGCGGCGAGATCGAGGTTTTGCATGCCTGGCGGGCGGAGCACAGCCACCACATGCTGCCGACCAAGGGCGGCATCCGCTACGCGGCGATGGTCAACGAGGACGAAGTGATGGCGCTGGCGGCGCTCATGACCTACAAGTGCGCGATCGTCGACGTGCCCTTTGGTGGTGCCAAGGGCGGGGTCAAGATCTCGGCCCACGAGTACTCGGAGCGCGAGCTCGAGCGCATCACCCGCCGCTTCACCTTTGAGCTCTTCAAAAAGAACTTCATCGGTCCGGGTCTCGACGTACCGGCTCCCGACTTCGCCACCGGCCCGCGCGAGATGGGCTGGATCGCAGACACCTATGCCACGCTCGCTCCACAGGACATCAACGGGCTCGGTTGCGTCACCGCGAAACCGATCCAGCAAGGGGGGATCCAGGGGCGAACCGAGGCTACCGGGCGGGGTCTGTTCTTCGCCTTACGCGAAGTCTGCAGCCTCGGACGCGACATGCGGCCGCTCGATCTCAGCCCGGGCCTCGAGGGCAAAAAGGTGGTGGTGCAGGGCCTCGGCAACGTTGGCTACCACGCCGCCAAATTCCTCGAGGAGGAGGGCGGTGCAAAGATTGTCGGCCTTATCGAATACGAGGGCGCCATTTCCTCACCGAACGGTATGAAGATCGAAGAGGTGATGGCTCACCGTCGGGAGACCGGTTCACTGCTCGATTTCCCGGGCGCCCAGAATCTCGATCAGCGTGACGAAGGCCTCGAGCTCGACTGCGACGTCCTGGTGCCGGCGGCGCTGGAAAACGCCATCACGATGGACAACGCGTCGCGCCTCAAGGCCAAGATAATCGCCGAGGCCGCCAACGGTCCCGTCTCAGCCGAAGCCAGCGAGCATCTTCACGACCGCGGTGTCATGGTGGTGCCGGACGCATTCATCAACGCAGGCGGTGTCACGGTCTCCTACTTCGAGTGGCTCAAGAACCTCCAACACATCCGGTTCGGTCGCATGGAAAAGCGCTTCGAAGAGAAAGCTGCACGGCAGATCCTCAACGCCATCGAGCACGCCACGGGAACGTCGTTCAGCGACAGCGAGATCAACGACTTCGCGCGCGGTGCCGACGAGATCGATCTCGTCAACTCCGGTCTCGAGGAGACCATGATCAAGGCCTACAACGAGATCCGGGAAATCAAAAAACGCCACGAGGGCATCGATCTTCGCACCGCATCCATGGTCAGTGCGATCGACAAGATCGCGGGGGTCTACAAGCACCGGGGGCTTTTCCCATAGCCGCCCACTCGCCCAATCGGGTTCACGATGCAGGATGCAGGATGCAAGTCCCACCCGGTCCACCCGTTTGGCTGAATCCCAAGGCGAGGCCGTGCATCCTGGACCCTGATCCCTGCATCCGGATGGGTGGGCGCTACTCTCCCAGATCGAACGGTATACGAATCTCGCTTTCGGGCAGGTCGATGCCGAAGACCCAGCGCCCCTGCTGGATTCCTCCAGGGACACTGAAGAAGAGACGGCCGAAGCAAGCCCGTCTTTCGTTCATGACGACCTCGTCGAAGGAAACCCCGGCACCCGGTGTGACGAAGAACCGCATGTCGCACGGTTGCCGATCCGGCGGGAAGTAATCCAACGGATCGCGATCGATATCAGCCCTGGCGATGGTCGAGCGCAGCGAAGCGTAGGCCTCGTTGAACTCCTTCTGGGTCGGCAGGGGCAGCCGGTTGCCATCGGGAGTGCGAAGGAACACGTCCTCTCGGTGAACCGTGGCGACCTGGCCGCCGGGCGAGCTCAGAGACACCTCGAGGATCATCCACTCGTCACCGATCTGGGAGTTCGCGAATCGGTAGCCGAGCACCGTCCAGAGCTCGGGCCCATACTGCCTGAGGACGGAGCGGCCCATGCGTTCGACGCCGGGTGTATCAGTCGGTGTAGCGGACGAGCAACTCACGAGGGTCGCGGCCACGCCAGCCAGCACCAACACGGTGATGATCGAAGTCGGTTTCACAGTTTTCATTTCTTCCCCTTTCGTTGGGTCAACTGTACCTTTGCAAGCTCGATGCCAAATTGTTACGAAGTCTCTATGCGAGCTTGGTGCCCCGCTGTGTCCTGGAGATGACATCAGTGGCGCCCATTCTCCCCCAGATCATGAAGTGGCGCAAAGGGGTCGGGACCGGGTATCCTGTCCTCCAGGTGCCGTCGCCTGGCGAGCGCAATGATCATCACAGCGACCCACGGCAGCCGCCGCAGCGTTCTACTGAATGGAGGTACGAATGGACAGACCGAGGTACTACTTCCCGGGAGAGCGCGACACGGCCGATCTCGACTTTTCGAACCTCGGATTTGACTACGTTGCCTGCCCATACCGATTCGAAGCGGTTTTCCAGCATGGTGTTTGGAGGGCGCGGGGCCTCGTCGAGGACAACACCATGCAGCTGCCGGAGGGCAGCCAGTGCCTGCACTATGGCCAGCAGCTCTTCGAGGGCATGAAGGTCTTTCGCGGAGGCGACGACAAGATCTACGCCTTCCGTCCCCGTGACAACTCCCGTCGGCTCAACGAAGGAGCGTTATACCTCCGAGGCCCGGAGGTCCCCGAGGAGCTGTTCTTGCACGGCGTGGAAGAGGTTGTTGCGGCGAACCACCCCTACGTGCCCCCGCACGGCAGCGGCGCATCTCTTTATCTGCGACCCTTTTACGTAGGCATCGGCGACAACGTCGGTGTCAAGCCGGCAACCGACTATGTTTTCAGGATATTCGTGAGCCCGGTCGGCCCGTATTACAGGGGCGGTTTCGGGCCCGACCAGGGCAATTCCTTCATGATCAGTCGGTACGATCGCGCGGCTCCGGGCGGAACGGGCCACATCAAAGCTGGAGGCAACTACGCCGCTTCCTTCCACCCCGGCTCCGAGGCAAAGAAAGCCGGGTTCGTCGACGCGATCTACCTCGACCCTGCCGAACACAAGTTCATCGAAGAAGTCGGCGCCGCCAACTTCCTGGCCTTCAGGGGCGACGCTCTCCTGACGCCTGATTCTCCGAGCATATTGCGCTCCATCACCCGCCAGTCGTTACTCGAAATCGCGGCCGAGATCTTCAAGTGGCCGACGGAAGAGCGAAAGATTTCAGTCGATGAGCTCGACGATTTCTCGGCTGCCGCGTGTTGCGGAACCGCGGCGGTCATTACCTGGATTCAGCGCATTGTCGACGCAGAAAGAAGCTGGGATTTCCCGTTCGATGAACGCTGGCAGAAGCTCTATGACTCGTTGGTCGGGATCCAGACCGGGACGGAGGACGACCCGTTCGGTTGGCGGCACGAAATTTCAGTCTGACGTCTGAAGCGCCTCGATCGCTTCGCTCCGCTCTTCAAAGATCAAAAAGATCTCGTCCAGGCGGGTGAGACGCAAAAGGCTGAGAATCCGGCGGTGCGGTCGAAGCAAGGCCAAACGTCGCCCTTCCTTTTCAAATCGTTGTAGGTAGCCCACCAGCTCGCCGAGGCCCGTGGAATCGACGTGGTCAATCCCCGACATGTCGACCAGCACTGCCGGCACACCCGCATCCAGGAGATCGGCGAGGTACGAAGAGAACTGCCGAGCCGACTCGCCGAAGTTGATGACGCCGCGCACCGCAACAACGGTGACGCCCTTCTCCTCCAACCGTTCGATCTCCATATTTTTCTCCTCGTTGTGCCGGCGCCTATTGTACGGGCGGCTCCACCATCATGGCAAGCACAGATGGCATCGGATCAATCCGCACCTATATTTTCGGAAGTAGCAGCCAAGGCGCGTTTCCGTTCATCTGGGTGCGGTTCTACAAACAGGCACCGGGCGCGCTCGACGTCGGACAGCAATTCGGGCGCCGAGTTGAGGATCACGACGTCGAGGAAGCGATCCCCGGGTAGCGCCTTCGCGACGGTTTCGGAAACCAGGTTGAGGGCCGGACGCATCGACCTCATCGCCACCGGATCGAGCCAAACGAAGAGCACCATGGCAGGCCCCTCGCCTTGTTCCAGAACCTCGACGTCGACGAGATGGGCGAAAGCCAGGTCGGGGCAGGCCTCGAGGCCTTCGCTGAGCTTTTTCTCCACCTCGTCTCCGAGCGGCCGCCCGGGCGGAGTGATGCGGAGCTGCTGATCCGGCGCCATGACCCGAAGATCATAAACCACCTCTTCGAGGTTCAAAAACCACGCCAAAATATGAGTCTGGTCATGGACGCCGTCGAGGATTCGGGATACGGTTCGCTGGTGAAAATCCTAATCGGTCTATTGACGCTGCTGCTCGCGATCCTGCCCAGCGGACGCTTGGCAGCGGACGATTTCGCGGCCGCCCTCGAACGCGCCAGAGAAGCCGGGATCGATCATCGCTACGACGAAGTAATCGAGCTTCTCACGCCATTCAACGCCGACGATGATCCGGAGAACCGGTACATCACCGCGGCCGAGATCGGCAGGGCATACTTCCACCTCGGGCGGTACGGAGAAGCGCATCGCGCCTTTCGTGAGGCGGTCCGCCTGCACCCCGAGCGGGCCGAAACCGCGATCTACCTCGAAGCCACCTCCTATCTCATGGGCGATTCGGAGCAGGCGTACGCCATCCTGCGCGAGATTCTCAAAAGCGGCGCGCGTGATCTCTACCTCGCCGTCACCCTGCCTGGAGAGCGGCGGTTTCTGGCCGACCCCGAAGTACATCAGATCATCGAGGAGTTCTCCGTCGATCTGGCGATAGATGTCGAGGGGGCACGCGTCCTCGGTGTCAGCCTGGGAGATAGCCGGAGAAACGCAATCGACATGCTCGATGCGCGATCATCTGATCCGGAAGCGCCCGCCCTGACCGCCAGCGCTGGACCGGCTCTCATCTGGGCTTTCGTTTTTGACGCCGAGCAGCAACTCGACGAAATCCTGCTCCAGGCCGAGAACCTTTATCGATACACCCCCTATCGGCTCAGGTTTGACGACAACACTTACTGGAATCTGACCCCGGCCGCCGCAATCGCCTTCTGGGGGCCGCCCAGCCATACTGCCGCTTCGCAGGAAGATGGGATCGCCATCAGCTGGGATTACGCCGGCCACCGGTTGACTCTCGATTTCGGCCGACCCCGGCCTCCGAGACCGCTCGGGCTGCCGGAGGGCGCCGCAATGCTCCGCACAGTTCAGTTGACGAAGCAGACTTCGGATCCTGCTGATAGGATGACCGAATGAACGGGACGACTCAGTCGCTCGCGGGCCAGTTGCTGATTGCAATGCCGAACCTCGCCGACCCCAATTTCTGGCAGGCGGTGGTTCTTCTCGGCGTTCACTCCGACGACGAGGGGGCCTTTGGGCTGATCATCAACCGCACTCTCGATGTCGATCTGCGCGAGGTCCTGCAGGAACTCGGCGAAGAAGCGGCCCCCGGCGACTTTCCGGAAGTGTTCGGGGGCGGGCCGGTACAGCCAAGCCATGGCTTCGTCCTCTTCGAACGCGGCCAACACCAGGTCGCAGACGATGAAATCGCCATTGCAGAATCGATTGTGGTTTCCGGCAGCACCGAGACCTTGACGCGATTGACCCAGGAGGTCGGCGATACACGGTACTTCCTGTTGCTCGGCTACGCGGGTTGGTACCCCGGACAGCTGGAGCGGGAAATCGAGGAAAACTCCTGGGTGATTGCGCCTTTCGACACATCGATCATCTTCGACGTGCCGGCCGAAGAGCGTTGGGCCGCGGCGTTGAGATCGATCGGCATCGACCCCGGAACCCTGGTCGACGCGGGCTCGACCGAACCAAGTTGAGCTTTGTTCGAAGGGCTCCCCAGTCGCGGTGAGTCCGCCTCCTCAGCGCCAAGTCAAGGGTTAAGAGTTAAGAGTGAAGGCGAGCACGTAAATACCTACCGAACCGTGTGGTCGTGGTCTTTACTCTTAACTCTTAACTCTTTACCGGCTCGCCCCGGCGGGCCGTAAAAAGCCCGGCCCCTGTGGGCCGGGCGTTGGAGGAATCGGGAGGGCCGGTTCAGCCAAAAAGGTAGGATCAAAACGATGGGAAAAATGGTTGGCCTAAAAAGGTTGGCCTATTTGAGGTAGGTCTCAAGGTGGTCAGCGTCCCCAGGCCCCTCCCTTTCTCAATTGATGCCTCATCGTAGCATGGGGTTGTCTCGTTGTCCATCGAAACCCCTAGTATTCATGGAGTTGCCTGCAACCTTGCCGCCGGGCCTATGGGCGCACGCATCGGTTCGGCCACGGCGGCCGCAGTTCAATCCGTTCGCTTTTCAGACAGTGAGATTTCGAGCTCGAGTACTTCACCCTCAACGAGCTCGACGCTTTGCGAGGCCGCAACAAAACCGGAGGCGCTGACGACGATGTCGTGTTTGCCGGCGGTGGTCGCCAGGGGTCCCTGCATCATCGCCAGCTCCCTGCCGGTGGCAACGAAGACCCCATCGATAGAAACCGAGGCAGAATCCGGCCTCACCCGCAGCCGCAGCGAGGAGAGAGGCATCTTCACGGCATCGGTGGCACGGTTCGACTGGCGATCCAGATCCCGCCTCAGGCTCTGGTCCGGCCCCGACCGAAGGGACGACCCCACCTCCAGCTCGGGTCTGTCCTGCGGCCCGAAGACCCGATCGAAGGTTTCCCCTTTGCCATAGTCAATCGCCGACCCGTCGGGAACCGTTGACCTGGATTTTTCCAGTCGGTGTTTCAGGTCATACCTGCACGATGGAGTCGCTTCAAGCTCGACCAGCACTGTCCGATAACCCTCAAGCCGGAGCTCGAGGTTGTAGGTGCCGGGTTCGAGGTACAGGTAGCCAGGTTTGCCGTCGAGATACCGCGCCCGCCCGACAAACCGATCGTCGAGGTGGACTCGAGCGTCCTTGGGCCGGACATCGATTGAGACAACGGCCAGCTGGGGCCCGGGCGGCATCCCTGCCGCGGGTGGTGGCCCGTTCCAGTAGGCGGCCACCGGCGTACACGGCAACATGATCGTACTCGCATTGACCGTGCTGACGGGCCCTTCAGAAGCCCCAGCTGTTGATTGTGGGGCAGTCTGCGCACCGCCGGTACCTGCGACGCCGATGGCAAGCAGACCAAGGACGAATCCTATCAGCCCTGGCGTCCCCATGGATCACCTCCGCTCATTCCCCCTGCAAACCCTCTGCCAGGCCCTCCTGGTAACACAGATCCAGAAAATTCTGGTACACGCGACGGGGAACGATTCCCTCCACCCTCTCCCCGAGCTCGACCAACAGCCATAAAGCGCTGCGGCGCAGTCGTGCCAGTGGCGTCATTCGGCGAGAACGGTGTAAGCCCAGGAAGTTGTCGAGCTCCGGGTGGAGTCTCGCGAAGATCGCCGCCGACCGCCCCGATGTCCTCTGGCGGCGACAGAACGTCCGCGGCCGAATACAGTGTCGGTGAAGTGTGCGCGCCTGCGGCTGGTAGTGGATCTTCAATCCATCCCCAACCGCGCGATACGCAAACTCTATGTCCTCCCACGCCGCCGCCGGAAAATCCTCTCGAAAACCGCCCAACCTGATGAGCTCGCTTCGCGGAAGGGAAATATTCGACGTGTAAAAGAAATTGAACGGCACCGCACGGGGATCTTCGATCAAGAGATATCCGAATTGGGCGCCGTATTCGTTGATGAAACGCAGGAATGGACTCTCGATATCGGGTGAGAAGGAGGTGTAACCGAGGACCGCCAGCGGTCCAGGGCCGCCGAACAGCCGATGTTCTTCGAGATGGGAGCAGAGCCAACCGGGCTGGGGCTCGGTGTCGTCGCCGAGAAAGAGGATGAGATCGCCAGAGGCAGCCTCGACTCCCCGGTTGCGGGCCCTCGCCGGTCCCGAGTTCTGCTGACGAATCGCCATGAAACCGGGGTTTCCGATCTGAGTTTCCAACCAATCGGAGGTCCCGTCCGAAGAGCCATCGTCGACCACCACGACCTCCAGATCGGTGTCCGGTGGTCGAACCTGGCGTTGGACCGCCACGATGACCGTCTGCAGCTGGTCAAGCCGGTTGAAGGTAGGGATGACGATCGATGCCCGCATCAGACTATCGAGCGCGAAATGGCCGGCGAGAGCCGAGCGAGGAATTCGTAGTTGATCGTATCGCTCAACGAAGCGAGCTCCTCCACCTGAATCTCTTCGTCTCCCTGACGGCCGATGAGGACCACCTCGTCACCGATCGAAACGTCGGGAATATCGGTAACGTCCACCATCAGAATGTTCATACACACCCGCCCTACAACGGGTGCAGAACGCTCTCGAATAAGGACCCTGCCACGATTGCCCAGGGCACGCGAATAGCCGTCAGCATAACCGACTGGAATCACCGCCAATTGACTGGGGCGTCGCGCCGTCCATGTCCTGCCGTATCCGACCGACTCATCCCTTGCTACAGGCTGTAATTGGCCGACCAACGTCTTCCAGGTAAGTACAGGTTGAAGGTTGACACCATCACCCTGGTGTTCCATAGACCAGGACAATCGTGTCTCTCGCGACGGCCAGTGTCCATACATCGAAATACCCACTCGTGCGAGGGTGAAGTCGGTCTCACGGAAAAGAAGCGCCGCAGCCGAACACGACGCGTGAATGTATGGGGGGAGTTCTCTGAGCTCTCGCCTCACCACTTCGAGCGCTTCACGAAAACGTTGAAGCTGGACCCTGGCAAATTCATGCTCGATCGTGTCCTCTATGTTCGCAAAATGTGAAGCGACACCGACGACATCGATGGATTGCTGCGAAGCAAAGCCGAACAGCTTCGGTAATGCGTCCACAGAAATACCCTGACGTTTCGCGCCAGTATCGACTTTGATGTGAATTGGAAGTGCGACTCCGGTCCGCTGCCGATACGACCCGATCCACTCCAGTGATTGGAGAGAAGAAACCACGACGTGATGGTTACAATCTAGGTCGTATAGCTCAGAGGGCGGCACGAAACCCATAATAAGAACGGGTATCTTCAGCCCCAATCGCCTGATTTGGCGGGCCTCCTCCGCAGTGTGGACTCCGAACCATTCAACAACCTCTGCTGCTCTCGGGACAACCTCCGCCAGGCCATGACCATAGGCATTCGCTTTCACCACGGCGAGCAAAGACGAATCTTCTCCTATTGTTCTTCGAAACAACTCGAGGTTGTGGATCAACGAGTTTCCGTCGATCTCTATCCACTGAACTGCACGCGGATCATCGAACTCCATCGGCAAAGTCTAGCGTGAAAACACCCGCCCCGCCATCGTCTGTCCCTCCGAGCCGTCGACCGGCAAACCACCTCGACACGGCAATTGCAGCAGCAGTCCAACACTTTTTTCATAATTCTAAAAAGAATCTCTTTCCTCTCAGCTCCAAATTCTCAATCATTTCGGCTCGAATAATCACCGATGGCACCCTGCGTGATAAAGCGCTGTCAGCACATTAAAGGGCGCGTGATACTGCTTCAAGTCGCCCACAACTCGAGGAGAATATTTCAATAATCTTTCGAAAAAAGTGCTTGACTCTCATTTCTATTAAACGTATTCTGACCATGATCTCTCAGGAGGTGACCCATGAGTTTCGAAAAATTCATTCCGCCCCAGACCTCCGGTGTGCGGCCTCGAGCAACGATCCGCCCGAGTGGTTTGATTTCATTCGACGCCGCGACGGTGGAGACCTTTGGTCTCGATACCGCGTCGTACGCAGTGTTGTATTTCGACAAAACCCGAAAAATGGTCGGCGTACAGATCACCAAGAATCAAGGCGATGATGGTGCGTTGAAACTGTCGCGGAGGCGGAGATCAGTCAGCCTCAAGGCGCCGCAGTTTTTCGACCTCTACGGGCTTTCGTTTGAAGAGGCTCAGCGGTTCGACGTCGGTCACGATCCCGACTCGAATATGCTCACAATCAGCCTGAAACACGTGCAGAGACGCCGCGGGCGACGACCGAAGAAGCTCTAGGTCAACTCGGCCAGTCGTTACGAACACCAAAGAGCTCACGAAAACCGGCGGAAGAGAGGGCGGCGACCTCTTCCGCCGGTTTTTTCCATTGCTCCCCCAGTTTTTCGCCAACAAGTGGCACGTATGACGGTTCATTCCGCTGACCACGGTGCGGTACCGGGGCGAGAAAGGGACTGTCGGTCTCCACGAGCACCCGATTCGGTTCGAGGGCTGCGACCATCTCCCGGATATTGTCAGCAGTCTTGAAGGTCACCATTCCGGATATGCCCACATAAAGGCCCATTTCCAAAACCCGTCGCGCCTCACCTGGACCCTCCGCAAAGGAATGACACACGCCCCGAACGCGCCCTACTCTCTCTCCGAGGGCGGATTCGAGATCTGACCACGACTCCCGGTTGTGCACAACGACCGGCAGATCGCGCTCGATCGCCAGATCGAGCTGCCAGGCAAATGCGGCCAGCTGATCCTCGCGCGGTGAGTTCAGGTAGTGGTAGTCAAGCCCGATTTCGCCCACCGCAACCACACCGGGTTGCGTGCACCCCTGCTCGACTTTTCGTTTGAGCGAGGAGTCCAGCGAGTCCGCCTCGTGTGGGTGCACACCTGCCGCGGCCACCACTCGTCCAGGCCATTCCTCTGCTAGTGCGAGCGATGCCTCGAGATCGTCCCGCCCGGTCGCAGGCGTCAATACGCCGCCCACACCTCGTTTCGCCGCCCGCTCGAGAACCGCGGACATCTCTTCTTTTTCGAACATACTCAGGTGCGCGTGGGAATCGATCCAGATGGTGTTTTCATTCATGGGGAACGATTCTACCCCTGCCCGTGCCCGTCTCCGTCTCCGTGCCCGATGGAGGGTTAAGGGTCAAGAGTAAAGGGTTAAGCTCACCCGGAGGTTTCTAACTCTCAACTCTCAACTCTTAACTCTTAACTGCTCGCATCGAGCAACCATCATCGCTCCACCCACGACCGCGGCCGTCTCGGCCCGCAAGATATGTGGACCCAACCGCAGTCTCGGCCAGCCACGGCGATCGAAGAGCTGTTTCTCCGCAGCCGTGAAACCTCCCTCTGGCCCAACAACCAGCATATTTCCAGCGGTCTTCGGCAGCTCGCTGAGGGCAGACCCTTCCACATCGGCGACCACGCCACCGGCCTGTTCCGAATCGCCCTCGACGAGAGCTGTAAGAGGCACGACCTCAGTGACCGCCATTGCCCACGGCCGTCGGCACTGTTTCAGCGCCTGCATGGCAATCCTTCGCCAGTGTTCGACACGACCCCCGAGATCTCTACCTCGCACCTGTGCACGTTCCGCCTCGATCGGCAGGAAACGCCCAATCCCGACTTCAACAGCCTTTTGTACCGCCCAATCCATCGCCCGATTGTCGGTCATCGCCAGGGCCAAGGTGACCCCCTCGGACTCTGGCTCAGGTTCGTGGCGAACCGATAGGATCACAGCTTCGACCCTCCCCCTCCCGATCGCCACCAGTTTTGCCTCAGCCACCGCACCGTTCCCATCGGCGAGGACGATCTCGTCACCTGGACGCCGGCGAAGCGCACCGGTCAGATGGCGGGCTTCGTTCGGGTCGAGAACCACAGTACGGCCGGCTTCCAGAGCACCGGATACCGCGAGCAACCACGGCACTGCTTTCATGGCACCGTTGCCGCGACGGCGATCAGGCTCGCCCAATCACCCAGAACGCGGTACGACGGGATGGCAAAACCTGCCTCCATAAGCGCCCCGGACACCGATTCGACCTCAGAAGCGAGCAGACCGGAGAACACTGCGATTCCGGCCGGAGCGAGCCTGCTCCTGAACTCGCCCACGAGCGGCAGAAAGCTGGAGGTGATCATATTGCACATCACGATATCGAACTCCGCACCGCCAATACACTCTACCGGTCCGAGAACATAATTCACACGGGACGGCCACTCCTGCTGCCGGGCAGTTTCAAAAGCCACCCAGACTGCAGTCTCATCGATGTCGAGCCCGACAACCGAATTCGCTCCCATACATTCCACAGCGAGAGCAAGGATTCCCGATCCGGTACCAACGTCGAGCACCCGGCGGCCGTTGACCTCGATATCCTCAAGCGCCATCAGGATCGCCTGGGTCGACTCATGAGAACCGGTTCCGAAGGCCATGCGCGGTTCAATCACCAACCGCCGTCGGCCTGAAGGAGCGGTGGTGGGTCGATCAGGGTGGGGATCGATCCACCACCGGCTTCCCACCGTAAACGGCTGACTTTGCTCACGATACCCCGCCAGCCAGTCGTCGGCCTCGAAGAATTTCTGTTCTGCGTTCTGCGCCCCGATTTCGACTAACATCTGACGCACGGCTTCGGCATCACTGAGGTCGGTCCCGGAAAGATAGACGGTGACCCCAACACCACCATCCGATCCTCCGTGGACTTCGGTGCCCAGCACCGACCACGACGCGAGGAGTTCCGGGAGTTCTTCCTCCAGATCCGCTGGGATGACGCAGCGAACGCTGATGTATGTGTCTGTTTTGGGTTTTGCACTGCTCATAACATCGTCGTCACCTTAGTTCAACGCGGGTATCGTACCTTTTTCTCTCGCCGTCGCACTGCGTGCGCAGTGACTCCACATTTGTCTCGGTGAGGTCGAATCGTTTTCGCCATCGCTATCGCAATCGCTATCGGTATCGAAACGTCAAGCCGCAAATCTTGCCGGCTTTCATCGCAAGGGAGGAAAGCCGTTGTGAGATGTGGGGTTTTCGACCCAGAGGGTCGGCCGGGGACCACCAGTAGCGTCCGCCGATGGGGCTCGTGAGCCGAGACCGAGGCGCGAGGAGGAAGTCGATAGCGATAGCGATCCCGATAGCGATAGCGATGGAGAGGTCAGACAAAAACGAAGCGCAATCGGGCCCTGGAACCTCTGGTTCGACCCGGATCAATCCCCACCAAAGGCTCGCCGCAAGCGCTCGAAGAAGCCGCGATCAACCTCCGGCTCGAGGCCTCCTCCGAGCTCGGCGACCTCTTCGACAAGCTTGCGCTGCTCAGAGGTCAGTTTGGCTGGTACGACCACCCGCAGGTGGACGTAGAGGTCGCCCCTGCGGCGACCGTTGACGTGGGGCATACCGGAGCCGCTCAGTCTCACCACCTCACCCGGCTGCGCACCGGGGTTCACTGCGATCTCTGCCTCTTCGCCAAGGATGGTCGTGATCGGCACCTTCGCGCCGAGCATCGCCTGGAAGACCGAGATCGGAAGTTCGAGGTGGAGATCCACGCCATCGCGCTGGAAGAGGTCGTGCTCCTCTATCGCCATCACAACAAAGAGATCGCCGTTCGGGCCACCCATTGAGCCGACCTCACCCTCGCCCGCCAACCGCAACCGCATGCCGGTGTCGACACCGGCCGGCACCGTGACCTTGAGCGACGCTTCTTTTTCGGTCCGTCCCCTGCCCTCACATTCGCCACACGGATCGCGGTTCACCCGACCCGCACCGCCGCAGGTTGGACAGGTCTGGGCGACAGACAGAAAACCACGCCTGAACGCTACCTGGCCCGAGCCCTGGCAGGTATTGCAGCTCTCTGGAGTGGTGCCGGGCTCCGATCCAGAGCCGGAGCAACGCTCGCATTCTTCGAACCGCGGCACACGGATTGAGCGTTCGATTCCAGTCGCCGCCTCTTCCAGGTTGAGCCTCAGGGTGTACTGAAGATCGTGCCCGCGGCGCGACCGCTGGCCACCGCCCCGCCGGCGGCCGCCGAAGATGTCACCGAATCCGAACAGATCGCCAAGGATGTCGGCGAAATCACCAAACGCGTTGGGGTCGAAGCCGGTGAACCCTTCGCCTCCGAGGCCCTGGTGACCGAAGCGGTCATAGCTCGCCCGCTTGTCGGTATCCGACAGCACAGCGTAGGCTTCCGAGGCCTCCTTGAAACTCTCCTCGGCATCGGGGTCGTCGGGGTTTCGGTCTGGGTGATACTGCACGGCCAGCCGACGGTAGGCTGCCTTGATATCGCTCGCCGACGCATCTCGACTGACACCGAGAATATCGTAATAATCTCGCCGGGTTCCGGTGCTCATTTACTCCTGAGGCTCGCTTTCACTCTCTTCGTTGGGGACGTCGCCGCCGGGCGCATCGGGGTTCATCTTGAGCTCCCCGCCGAGCGCCGCCACCGGGTCGAGCATGATGACGTGTGTCAAGATCTGCGCGGCATCCTGAACAGCGTAGATTGCTTCCTCGAGGACCGATCGCTCCTCGCTGGTCAGGGCTTTCCTCGCTCGGTTGAGGGTCGCCCTCACCTCTTCGCGATCGTCCGTGCTCAGGCCCGCACCGAACTCCCTCACCACACGCTCGTTGGTGTAGAGCAGGCCCTCGAGACGGTTCTGCAGCTCACGTATCTCGCGATGTTCCTGGTCGTCTTTTCGGAACTTGTCCGCTTCCGCGATCAGCCCGTCGATCTCGGCCTTGGAAAGTCCGCCCGCCGGGTTGACTTCGATGCTCTGCTCCTTGCCGGTAGCGAGATCGCGCGCGCCGACGTTTACGATTCCGTTCGAGTCAATCGAGAACGTGACTTCGATCTGCGGCACTCCACGCGGAGCAGGGGGAATTCCTACCAGATCGAAGCGACCGAGCGACCGATTCTCGCTGGATATGCCGCGTTCGCCCTGGAGAACGTGCACGTTGACTGTGGTCTGGTTATCGCCGACGGTCGTGAAGATCATCGATTTCTTGGTCGGCACGGTGGAGTTGCGGTCGATGATCTTGGTGAACAACCCACCGTGAGTCTCGATCCCCAGCGACAGTGGCGTGACGTCGAGCAGAATCAGGTCCTTGACCTCACCCTGGAGGATGCCGGCCTGAATGGCGGCTCCGATTCCCACCACCTCGTCGGGGTTGATCTCCTGATTCGGCGGGCGTTTGAAGAACTCGGTGACCGTCCTCTGCACGAGCGGCATACGGGTCTGCCCGCCGACCAGGATGATCTCTTCGATCTGCTCGGGGTCGAGTCGCGCCGCCTCGAGGGCGTTTCTGCACGGCTCGAGGGTTCGCTCGACAAGATCGGCCACCAGTCCTTCGAGCTGGTTTTGGGTGAGCCGGACCTGGAGGTGCTTCGGCCCTGTGTGATCGGCGGCAATGAACGGGAGGGAGATATCGGTCTCCTCATTCGCGGAGAGCTCGCACTTGGCCGCCTCCGCGGCCTCCTTGATGCGCTGCATCGCCATCATGTCTTCAGAGAGATCGAGGCCCGTCTCGGTCTTGAATTCCTGGAGCAGATGCTCCATGACCCTCGAGTCGAAATCCTCACCGCCAAGGAACGTGTCGCCCGCCGTCGATTTGACTTCGTAGATCCCGTCTCCGATATCGAGGACCGAGATATCGAAGGTGCCGCCGCCGAGGTCGTAGACCGCGATGGTTTCGTTCTTGTCCTTGCCGAACCCGTAGGCCAGCGATGCCGCTGTTGGCTCGTTGATGATCCGCAGCACCTCGAGGCCGGCGATGGTGCCCGCATCCTTGGTCGCCTGGCGTTGGCTGTCGTCAAAGTAGGCGGGCACGGTAATGATCGCCTGGGTGATCTCCTCACCAAGAAACTCTTCGGCAAACTCCTTGATCTCGCGAAGGATGAACGACGAGATCTCGGGGGTGCTGTAGGCCCGGCTGAGGATCTCCACGCAGACATCGCCGTTCTCGGCCTCGACAATCGAGTAGGGGACCAGGGTCCTCGCCCACCGCACCTCTTCAGAGTCGTACCGTCGTCCGATGAGTCGCTTCACGGCATAGGCCGTGTTCTGCGGGTTGGTCATCGATTGACGCCGTGCGATCTGCCCCACCAAACGTTCTCCTGCAGCCGTGAAAGCGACCACCGATGGTGTCGTTCTCGCTCCTTCCCGATTCGGGATTACGACCGGCTTGGTCACGTCGACGACGGCGGCACAGCAGTTGGTGGTGCCCAGATCGATGCCGATGATCTTGCTCACAGATTGCCTCCCTCGCCATTTGAGTCGCTGTTCGGTTCGACAGCAACTCCGACCATCGCGGGCCGAACGAGGCGATCACCCATGGCGTAGCCCTTGAGCATGACCCATGCCACCGTTCCCGGTGGGTACTGGCCGTCCTCCACTCTCTGTACCGCTTCGTGCAGCTCCGGATCGAATGGCTTCCCGACGGGATTCAACTCTTGGACACCTCGACGTTCGAGGGTGTCCCATAGCTGTTTGGCGATCATTTCGACGCCCTCCCGGAAGGCTCCGCTGTCGTCCTCTGCGTGTTGCAGCGCGCGCTCGAAGTTATCGAGCACCGGCAAAAGCTCCCGCACCATCTCTTCGACTCCTGCGAGCCGAATCTCCTCGCGTTCCCGTTCGACCCTTTTGCGGAAATTGTCGAACTCAGCCAGTTTTCGAAGATAGATGTCCCGTACATGATCTAGCTCCGCCTTGATGTGTTTTGCCTCTTCTTCGACCGCCGGTCCAGGCACCGGCTCGAGGCCCTCCGGCTCCGGCTCCGCCTCCGCCTCGACCTCCGGGCTCTCGGCTTCCTGGTCGAGGAACTCGATTTCAATATCGTCATCCGGCTTCATAGGATCCATCGGGGTTTCTTTGTCCTCAGGCATCGCTCGCTCCGGGTGTCTCCAACATCTGCGTTAACGTATTCCCAACATACTCGACAACCGGAACGATTCGCTGATAGTCCATTCTCCGCGGACCGACAACGCCCACCGCTCCCGCTCTTCGGCTATCCCTGAAGTACAACGTTGCCACCATCCCCAGACTACCGGATGCTGTAGCCTCCGATTCCTCACCGATCAGGACCTGCGTGCGGCCGCGGGTAAACGCTTTTCGAAACTCCTTAGCGATTCGCGCGCGATCCTGAAGGGTGGTCAACAGCGAACGGACTCGCTCGATATCAACGAAGTCGGATGTAGCCAGCAGATTGTCCGTACCCGCAACCCATACCTCCACATCCCGGTCATCGATCGAAAAGAGCTGGCGTGCGATTTCCTGGGCTTCAACCTGAACGTCTCCAGGGCCGCGGGGGCCCTCTCCCAGGCAAAGAGAGTCAATGCGCGACTCGACTTCCCGAATCGACAGCCCCGCGAGGTGGCTGGTCAGGAAATTCGAAAGGGTCTGGAGGCGCTCTCGGGTGCGGTCACCATCGAGCTCGAGTACGCGTTTCTCAACCCCGCCGTCGTCTGTAACGATGACGCCCAGAACCCGGTTGTTTTCGAGCAAGACCAGCGAGATGGCTTCGAGCACAGGCCCATCGCCCATCGGCCTCACAGCGACCCCCGCCTCCCTGGTCGCTTCGGCAATCAGACGGGCGACCCATTCGACATCTTCGAACAGCTCCCTGCGCATCGCCGCCATTCGTTCCTCGATCTCACGCCTCATCGTGGGCGTTGGGCCACTGCTTCGCGGCAGGGCATCCACGTAGTGACGGAAGCCCCGGTCCGAAGGAACGCGGCCGGCGGAACTGTGGGCGCGGCACAGGTAGCCACCCTCCTCCAACTCGGCCATCACGTTACGCATGGTTGCTGGAGACAGACCGAGCTCGGAGTGGCGAGCAACCTGCTTCGAGGCGACAGGATCACCCGAGCGGATGTGAAGCTCCACTACCGCACAGAGAACGGAGAGCGCTCTCCTGCTCAATTCCATCTCAAACTCCTGCTCGATCTTCGGCCAATCCGCCCTGCCGCCGGCTGCCGGAAAAGATACGGAATACGCACCGGAGACGCTCGGACCGATCCGCTCAATTGTAACATCGCCCATCATCGAGGCTTCCCGTCCCAGGGCCGATTCGGCGGCTCGGAAAAAAGCACGGCGATCCGCAACCGACTGTGATGATTGACCGTTGCAGGGCATTGTGTTAGCTTGGAATTTGCGGACAAGGTCGCAATACTGGCATGGTTTTCTTCAACTGGGCAACAATGCAGATGGCCGCCAAGATCGTGTACTACGGTCCTGGTTTGTGTGGAAAAACGTCGAATCTCAGCTATATCTATGCCAAGACCTCTCCCGAATCACGCGGCGAAATGGTGTCGCTCGAGACGGAATCCGACAGGACCCTGTTTTTCGATCTTCTACCGATCGAGGTCGGCACCATCGGCGGCTTCAAGACCCGGCTTCAGCTCTACACTGTGCCAGGCCAGGTGTTTTACAACACGACGCGGAAGCTGGTGCTGAAGGGTGTCGATGGCCTGGTCTTCGTGGCCGACTCGCAGCGCCCGATGCGCGACGCAAATATCGAGAGCTTCAAGAGCCTGGCTGAAAACCTCGACGAGTTCGGGCTCGGGATCTCAGAGGTCCCGATCGTACTCCAGTACAACAAGCGGGATCTCAGCAACATCCTGACGATCGAAGAGCTCAACGCAGACCTCAATCCCGACGACTCTTTTAAGTTCGAGGAGGCCTCTGCGGTCAACGGTGATGGGGTCATCACGACTCTCAAGGAAATCACCAAGCTCACACTGAAGAAGCTCAAGGTACGGATGACCGCGCCCGAGGGGTCGACGGCCACCACAAAGATCGCTGCCCCCTCCGTGCGGCCGGTCAAACCGCCACAACCCGCACCACCGATCTCGGCTCAATCCCTGGCTCGTGCCGCCAAGGAAGGGGTCGGCGATCAGGCTGCGGCGGCAGGGGCTGAAGCTGCCTCTGAGGCCGCCGCGAGAGTGAACGAAGCCGCAGAGGTTCCACCCGCGGCCGAGCTCGATGTTTCGGACGAAGACCTGTTTACCGCCCCTGAATCCGAGGAGCCCGCAGCTGCGGCAGACGATGTCGGTCAAGAGGCGACTGCTCCGATCGACGACGCGGCCGGGCAGCCGTTTCCGGACGCCGAGTTCACTCCGATCGGCGATGCGGCCACGGCCACCGCTGAGGAGCCCGAGGTCATCGAGGTCGAGTTCGACGCCGAGACGAGTGCCGAACCGGCCGAGCCGCCAGCGGTCAAGCGAGTCCAGGTCTCAAACCAGATGGACATCCTCGCCGAGCTTGACGGTCTCAGAAAACAAGCGACGATGGGCATCAGTAGTCGCCAGCCCAAGACCTCTGCGTCCGACCTCGATCTCGATTCGCTGATTTCCGGCGACACCGGGCAGTCCAGGGAGTTGCGTCGGAAAATTGAAAAGGCCGTGAACTCGGATATCTTCAAGACCATGCGGGGAATGCAGATCGCAATTAGAATCCAGAACGAGGGCGGCGACACCATCCACTCCTTCGATCCCGTGTCGGTCGAAATCGAGGACGCAACTGCGCTCAAAAAGCTGTGCCTACGACTCTCTTTGGATCTGGAGAACCTTCTTTGACTCGTAGCGCTCGCAGATTCAACCGGCGATCGCTGATCGTGGTGGCGTCGGCCCTGTTGTTGGCATCCTGTAGCTCGGTCCAGGAGCCAACTCACGAAATCAGCACTACAGCGAACAACACCGCCAAAACCTACCGCCTATGGGAGGAATCGACCCGTGATTTCGCAGACGATCTCATGGAGGAGGCACAACGGCTGCAGGGGGAAGGCCGCGGTGACGAAGCTATCGCCGTGACCGACGAAGCTCTCTGCGCAGTGCTGGAGACTCCCGCCGGTTACTCGCCTGAGGCCCGGTATCTTGACTACCTTGCCGAGCTCATCGACGAGGCCAATGAGATCGAGGCGGCCCTGCAGCCCGTTGACGACGAAATCGAGGACACCGAAGCGTTCGTCCTGCTGCCCCCGATCGACATTTTGGTTGAAGACGGCGATGTCGACGCGACCGTGGTCGACAGCCTTTTGCCACCCAGTGATTTTCCGCTGATGCTCAATTCGACGGTCGAGCAATTCCTCGAGGCCATGGTCTCCTCCGGTGAGTATCACAGCCGCATCGAGACCGGCCTTGGACGCGCCGGCACCTACCTGCCGATGATCCGTCCCCGGTTCGCTGCAGCCGGATTGCCCCAGGATCTCTCGTACTTGCCGTTGATCGAGTCTGCGTTTTCGGTCAAGGCCTACTCACGCGCCCGCGCGCACGGGATGTGGCAGTTCATTTCATCGACCGGCCGCCATTATGGTCTCGATGTCGGTTCGTTGGTCGACGAGCGGCGAGATCCCGAGCTCTCCACAGACGCCGCAGTCGCCTACCTCTCTGATCTCTATGACCAGTTCAACGATTGGTATCTGGCGTTGGCCGCCTACAACTCCGGCTCCGGCAATGTTCGGAGGGCTATCCGGCGCTCGGGCAGCAGGGATTTCTGGATCCTCCGCCGGTACTTGCCGCGAGAAACACGCAACTACGTGCCCGCGTTCATCGCCTCGGTGATCGTCGCCAAGCAGCCTGAAAAGTACGGCTTTACACCGGCGGTCGACAAACCGTGGAACTTCGAAACGATCGAAGTCCCAGACGCACTCGACCTCCAGTTTCTCTCCAAGGAATCGGGGATCCCGCTCGATGAGCTTCGCGACCTCAATCCTGCCATCCGTCGTGACCTGACACCGGCCCGGAGCACCACCATCCTCCGCCTGCCTCCCGGCACGACCACGTCTGCGGAAGCGGCCCTGAGCTCGACGCCGCGCGATCAATGGGCGCCGCGCATGATTCACACTGTCCGCAGCGGAGACAGCCTCTATTCGATCGCCCGCAAGTATGGATCGAGCGTGAGCGCCATTCGCCAGGCCAACGCGCTTCGCGGCAGTCTGATCAGACCCGGCCAGAATCTCATCGTGCCACGTTTCGGAACCGAAATGAGAACAACCTCCAACCAGCCACAAAGGAGCGCTGACGGCGGCGTCTATGTCGTGCAACGAAACGACACTCTATGGGACATCGCAACTGGATTCTCGCTTTCGGTGGATAGCCTGTGCGCTGCCAACGGGCTTTCGCGGCGTGACGTTATCAGGCCGGGCCAGCGCCTGAATATCCCAGACGGTGCATCGGCCTACATCGCACCGGCCCGCCAACAATCCTCGCGAGACAGTGGTACGACCCATACCGTTCGCGCTGGAGACACTCTGTCCGACATCGCGAACGACTACAACGTCTCGGTCAGCGCCCTGAAGCGTGCGAACGGGCTCCGGAGCTCCCGCATCTATCCCGGCAAGGAACTTCGTATCCCCGCTCCCGTGGAGAGGTCCGCTCCTGAACGAACGGCCGTCGGATCCGGAACCTACAAGGTGCAGAAAGGCGATACTCTGTACGACATCGCTCGCCGTTTCGGCGTCTCGATTTCGGACCTGCGCCGCGCCAACGGGCTCCGGACCTCCCGCATATATCCCGGCGATGTGCTTCGCATTCCCGCCTCGCAAGCCAAGAGTTGATGGCTGCTCGACTCACCACCAAGACACCAAGCACACCCAAAAACCACTTTGACCAATGTTTTGGTGGATCAATGGGCTGCTACAATCCCCCACCCGACAGGGATGAGGGAGCGCGCGGATGACAGAGACCATCGAGATCAGACCTGAATTTTCCGAGGCCCTTGGATCAGAGGATTGGGACCGAGTCGAAGAACTGTGGCTTGAAGCGTTGGGCACGCCTCCGATTCCCACGGAAGAACTCTTCGAGGTCCGGCGTCTCACCTGGAAAGCCGGCCGGAAGAACCTGGCGAGGACCCTCCTCGAGCTGCTTGCGGATTCGCTGGAGGAGAGCTCGGAGCCGACCGAAGCACTGGCTGCACTTCGAGAGTTGGTTCGCCTTGCCAGTCCGAATCCGCCAACCGAACTGACTGAAAGAATGGTCGCGGCACTTTCCAAAGAACGCTCCGGAAACCCTTCGCTCGAGGCCGTGCTCGGACACTGCCCGATGAATGCGGCGCGGCGACCGCTCGAGGAACTCGAAGCCGCGGAGTGCTGGCTCGATCACGATGTGGGTACGGTCGTCGAGGTCACGGGTCAAGGGGTCGGTCGGGTGGTAGAACTCAACCTCCAGCTCGAGAACATCAAGGTCGACCTGGGCGGCTCGCGCCCGGCGTCGATTCCCTTCGGCGCAGCCAGACGCCATCTTCACCCACTACCCGAAGGCGACTTCAGGCGCCGCAAGGTCGAAATCCCGGAAGAACTCGCAGACTTCGTCGAAAACGAGCCCGGTGCTGCGTTAGCTGAGGTCCTCGAAAGCCTGGGAGAGCCATCAAACGTGAGCGCCATCAAGGCTGCCCTCGAAGGCCTGCTCCCGCCGGCCAAGTGGACCTCCTGGTGGTCGAAAGCGAAAAAGAACCCCCGTGTCATCTCCTCGGGTGCGGGATCACGGCTCCGCTATGTGGTCAGCCACACCGCCGAAAGCGCCGACGAGGCTCTGCTCAAGGAACTCCGCGCGGCACCGCCGGCCGACCAGCCAGCCATCGCTCGACGCCTCGCTGATCGCGGCCACGACACCGCGGCGGCAGCGGCTGCGGAACTTGTGGATGCCCTCTCCGGTCTCGAATCTTCAGAGCCGGGGATTGCCTGGCAGACGGCCGGGGTTCTGGCGACCCTCCCCGGCGGGGCCGACGCCGCAGCGGCCAGCCGCCAGCGGTTGCTCCAGAAGGTCGAAGGTCTCACCCTCCTGGCGGGCATGACGGATCGGAGCTTTCGTTCGGAGGCGCTCCAGGCGATCGCTGACAACGATCCAGAGGGCTGGCCCGCGATCTGGGCCGAGTGGCTGCTCCACGAAGAGAGTGCCCAACTGCTGGGCGAAATCGTGGCGCGACTCGAGGCCGCGGGGAATGCCACCCTCATCGACGAGGCCATGGAAGCCATTTTCCGCAACCACTCCAACCACCCGGCGCAATTTGTGTGGGCGTGCGAGGTGATGTCCGAAGACGACTGTCCACAGGCCGTCCGAGCCCGTATGACGCCATCGCTCCTGGAGAAGCTCCCGGATGCCATTACACGCAAAGAGTTCTCTCCGGTCCGTGGTCGCGCCAAGGGGCTCCTCGATGGCGGCAAAGTGGCTATTCGCCTCCTGATGGAGTCGGCAAGCGCGCAACAAGCGTCCCGTTTTAGCCAGAGGATCGCGCGCCTCGATGCCGTCGAACCACAGCGCCAGCGGCTCGTCGAGCAGGCGGCTCAGCACCAACACAGAGAATCCTCAACCGAAGATCTGCCGGTGTTGGCCTCGACGCGGTCGGCGGTGGAGGACAAACAGGAAGAGCTTCGCAACCTTCTTGAGGTCGACATTCCAAAGACCCTCAAGGGCATCAACGCCGCCGCCGCCGAGGGCGACCTGCGGGAGAACTTCGAATATCACATGTTGCGCGACCGACAGGAGCTGCAATCGGCACGTGCGGCCAAGCTCCAGGAGGCGCTGACGGCGGTCCGCATTCTCGAACCGGGCGCCGCCGACACGTCGACCGTCAATATCGGCACAGTGATCCATCTCGAGAACGAAGACGGTGAGGCGCTGCAACCGGTGACAATCCTCGGCATGTGGGACGCAGATCTCGACCGCCGGATATTCGCCAACGGATCGGATCTCGCACAGCGGATGCTCGGGCGGACAACGGGCGATGTGGTGGAGATTGATGACGGCTCAGCGACCATCACTCGCATCGAAGCCTGGAACGGCTAACACGCCGCAGGCAAGGGAGAAAGGGAGAAAGGGAGCCTGTGATAAGGAGCGTGTCTCCCCTGCTCCCCTGCTCCCGTTAGGATCAGCCCGCCACCACAAAGACCGGTTACACTCGCGACATGACCTCTCGCGCCAGAAGTTTCGTGCTCTACGCCGGCCTCAGGAGCTTCTTCGCTGTCGGCGGAAGCCTGCCACTGACCCTCTCGAGACCAATCGGCCGAACCATCGGTCGAGCTGCCCTCGGCCTACTGCCCCGAAGCCGAAAACGAATTCATGATCATCTCGAGATCGCCTTCCCCGATCTGGACGAGAGCCAACGAAACGCCCTCGCGCGTGGCTGCGCCCGGCATTTCGGCTCAATGCTCGCCGAAGTGGCCTGGATGTGGCACGCGCAGCCCCAGGACGTAGAGGACTTTTGCGAGTTGAAGGGCGCGGAGATTTATTTCGAGGCTCTCAATGAGGAACGTGGCGCCATCTTCGCGACCGCCCACTGCGGCAACTGGGAGTTGCTCAGCGCCCGGTTGCCGATCGCCGGCGTACCTTTGACCTCAGCTGCGCGCGAGCTCGATGACCCCCGACTGGACCATCTGGTGACGGCGATGCGAAGCCGATTCGGCACCGAAATCATTCTTCGTGGGCCGGCGGCGGGAAAGCAGATGGTCCGCGCGCTGGCCGGCAATCGGGTCGCGGCCCTTCTCATCGATCAGGATATTCGTAACATTCCGGGCGTCTTCGTTCCCTTCTTCGGTCAACCCGCATGGACGCCCTCGGGCGCCGCGATGCTGGCCATTCGAAGACGTTGTCCGGTCATGCCCGGTTTCATCCACCGTCGCCCCGACGGAACCCACCTAGCCGAGATCCATCCTCCCCTGCCGATCCCGGTCGACGGTTCGCTCGAGGACCGTGTCGAAGAGCTGACCGCGGCAGCCACCGCCGTCATCGAGCGTCAGATACGGGCCCATCCCGAACAGTGGGTTTGGATGCATCGGAGATGGCGGACGCGGCCGGAAGCGCGCTGACTTCAATTTCCCTAATGGTTAATGATCGCTATCGGTATCGGGATCGCTATCGCTATCGAAAAGGCACTCGTTGAATCCAGTTTTCGATACCGATAGCGAAAGCGATTGCGATAGCGAGGGGTCGTCGGGTACGGGAACGGGGACAGATCGGAATTTCGATCACACCCCGACGCGGGGACACACCTCAGCCAACACGCACTCATCGCATCGCGGTGATCTCGCGCTACACACCCGCCGCCCGTGCAAGATCAGCCGGGTCGAGAGCTTGATCCACTCCTCTTGCGGCAGGAGGGCTTCCAGCTCGGCGGCGATCTTCTCCGGGTCCTCGAGGCGAGTCAGGTCGAGTCGGCGGGCAAGCCGCCGAACGTGGGTGTCAACAGTCACGCCGGCGGCGATCCCGAAGGCCTCACCAAGCACGACCTTGGCGGTCTTGCGACCGACGCCGGGCAGCGCCACCAAAGCGTCCAGATCTTCCGGCACCTCACCGCCATACTCGGACACGACGATACCCGCCGCGGCGCGTAGCGAGGAGGCTTTCTGGCGAAACATCCCGGTTGATCGGATCATTGTTTCGACGTCTTCCTGAGAAGCCGACGCCAGATCCTCAGGCCGCGGCCAGCGAGCAAAGAGCTCGGGCGTTACCTTGTTGACACGCACATCGGTGCACTGGGCGGAGAGGACTGTCGCCACCAGGAGCTCCCACGGCGACCCGTAGTCGATCTCGGTGGCGGCATCGGGGTACTCGCCGGTAAGCAACTCGGTGACGGTCGCGGCGCGGGTCGCCAGCTTCACGATCAGTACTTGAAGGTCGATCCGCCGATGAATTCGCGCAGAATCGAGGTCTGCGGCACCTCATCGGGGAAGATCGGCACGAACATGGAGAGGTGCTTGAGGAGGCGGAAGGCCTCTGTGTAGGCCGGGTTCGTTCTCGGCACGTGGAGCAGGAACCGTTCCGCAAAGACCTTGAGCACCGCCGGCTCGTAGACCAGGGCCGAGTTGAACATCACGTCGGCCTGCTCCTGGAAAGGGAAGATCCACTTGCCCTCTCCACGCCGCACTGTCTCCCACAGATCCAGGGTCCGCTCTGCGGTGAATCCCCGAAAAAGATTGTCACGGACAATCCGTCGGACGAGCCGGGCATCCGCGGTGAAGATTCGATTCTGGTTGTCGATCGCCAACTGGGAAAGCGCCGAGATGAAAATCCGATAGGTCTGGTCACGAGGCACGGTCTTGGTCAACCGATCGTTGAGCCCGTGGATCCCCTCGATCGACAGCACCTGATGGTCCTCGAGCTGTAGAGGCACCGAGGCGACCTCCGGTTTGCGGTGACCGGTCACGAAATCGAAACGGGGGGTCATCACTTCCTTACCGGCCAGAAGATCGGCGAGGTGCCGATGGAAGAGTTCGAGATCGATTGCCTCGAGGGACTCGAAGTCGAGGCGCCCCTGCTCATCCCGAGGGGTATCTTCGCGATTGACATAGTAGTTGTCGAGGGACAACGTGACCATGTCGATGCCGTTGACCCACAGCTGTATGCCCAACCGCTTGGCAAACGTCGTCTTGCCCGACGAGGAAGGTCCGGCAATGGTCACAAGGCGAACGCGAGGGATTCGGGAGAGAATTTCATCCGCGATCTGGGCGATCTTCTTCTCGTGCAGCCCTTCCGCGATACGAATAATGTGGCTACTGCCACCATCAAGACATAGCTGATTCAGCTGGCCTACATTCTGCACCCCGAGAAGCTCCTGCCAGCGTCGGGTCTCGACATAGGTCTTGTAGAGGAGCTGGCGAGGTGTGAAGCGAGGAAGGTGGCTTCGGTCGGCGCGGCGGGGAAAGCGCAGCAGGAGACCGTCTTCAAACGGCATCACACCAAAGGTCGGACAGCATCCCGTGTGCGGAGCGCAGGGCCCATAGGCGAGATCAACGAAATCGCCGCAGCTGATAGTGTGAACGGTCGAGGAGCGGCGGGTCGCCAGCAACTGTAGTTTGTCGTCGCAACCCTGTTCCTGACAGTGTTTCTCCGCCTCCTCAATCGTCACCGTTTCGCGCCTGAATGGGCGCTCCTCACGGTGAAGCTCGATCATTTTCTTCTCGATCGCCGGCGCCATTTTCTCAAGCTCGGGATGGTCGCCTCGAAGCTGGTAGTGGTAACAGTTGCCGAGGGATTGTCCGATCACGGTGCGAGCGTCCGGGTAGAGTTGGTGGCACGCCTCGTAAAACAGGAGGCACACCGATCGCTTGTAGACGGACTCACCCTCACGATCGCCGAAGCGGACCAGTTCCAGATCAACCTCACCACGCAGAGGAAAGTCGAGCATCACCTGTCGCCGGTTGACCAACGCCGACAGCACGGTGTCGGGAATCTCCCCGTTGATGCTGCGCAGGAATTCATCGATGCGGATGCCGGACTCGACGTGGTGGACGGATCCACGGAATCGAATTTCCACCTTGTTGTTGTTCATGCTGCCCCGTTCTGAACCGGAAGAAATTGCCCCCGGGACTCTTTCAGGCTCCTCGCAAGATCATATCGCGACCCCCCAAAGCTGGTGAGATATGCGGGCTAGTTGCGCGATGTGCCGGCTGTCGTATACTGATCGTTCATACCGGCGCCCATGCCATACCGAAGGGTGGTCGAATCAGTCGGCGATACGGGGGCATGGGCGCTTTTATTGTGTCCCGCTCCAGCATCCATTCGCCTCATCGCTATCGCAATCGCTATCGGAATCGGGATCGAAGCGCTGATGCTACGAGAGTTGTTTTCGATAGCGATAGCAATCCCGATAGCGATAGCGACCGCAAATCGAAGTCATTCATCTACCCCTAGATCTTCCTAGGTTCGCAGAGGTCTTTCTTTTTTTTCTTCTTGACCACCGCACCGCAATCCTTGCAGCGGTAGCGGCCAGGCTTCGGTTTCGCGTTGGATTCACCTATCTTACAGCTCATAACCAATCGAGATTATAACTCAATTTTCGAATCCGAAATATGGTCAATCTGATGGGTTCAAGCTAAACTTTTCGCCCGGCGGAGGGGTTCGAGCATGCAGATCCCAGAGTGGTACACGGGCAGCGATGACAGCGGCAGGGTCCCAGCGGGCATCGAGCGCGCGATCGAGCGGATGGATGAACGCACCGCGGACCACACCGACGTCGCGGACCTCGAGAAACTGTTGGCCAACGAAGAAGAGGTCAACTGGCGGAATTTCCTGCTTGGCCTGGTTGGAACCATCCACTACGATCTCGAGGAGATCGACAGTGCACGCACGGTTCTCGAAGAGTCAGTGAAGTCGTACAAGCCCTACCTCGAGTCATTCGACGACGTACTCAGCGTCTATTGCCAGTCCTGTTACACCCTCGGCGTCATCCTCTTCGACGACGGTGACTACAGTGGGGCGATTCCCTGTTTTCTTCGCTGTCTGCCCTACATGCACGAGGTCTACGACGAAACCTACATCGGGCACATCTACACCTTTCTCGCTCTCTGTCTCAGCTGGACCAGTCAGGCCGGCTACAGCGCCGTTTTCTCGGAGGCCGCAGCCTTTATCCGGCGATACGACTGCGAGTCGCTGGAGCAGCTGATGGTTGCCTACGGCGATACCGGGGAGATCGACAAGGCTACCGACATCTTCCAGCTCCTGCAGCGACACTGTCAGGACTACGAGAATTACGACCGAGTTCTCGAGTACGCCGAGCAGAATCTCGGGGAGTCCGGAGTAGTCAATTAAGAGTTTAGAGTTATGAGTTTAGAGTTAACCTGTCCTCGCGAAGGCCTGAACTCTTAACTCTTAACCTTCTCCCCGATCAGGGGAGAAGTTTCCCGTACACGATCCAGTGATAGATGACGTAGAACCAGCTCAGGAATGCGTGGATGAGCGCCCACAGGATGCTGTGATTGACGCTCCAGCTCAGGAGCGCCGCCAGCACCGCACCGATACTGCCGATGATTCCGCCGCCACAGCAACCGCACCCTTTGCCGTTTTTCTCACCCATAGGCTCTCCTCACTCAGTATTACGTTGCTCGACGCGGCGAGATTCCCGCGCAGCTTATTGGCTGTGAAAGCTGATGTTCTTCGCTCAAGCCTTCTTGATGAGGCGGATGACAAAAAGCAGCGCGCAAGCACCGACAAATGCGGTGATGATAGCCCCGACCAATCCACCTGCGGTGATCCCGAATAACCCGAAGAGCCAACCTCCGATAACCGCGCCGACGATACCTACGACGATGTCACCGACGAGGCCGAAACCGCCGCCCTTCATGACCACTCCGGCCAACCAACCGGCGATGGCTCCGACCACAAGAAAGATAACGATGCTCGTGATATCCATGTCTCCCCCTTTTGATTCGATTCCGCGCCTTTGCGCGAACCCAAAAGCCTCAACCCCCGGCACCTATCGGTCAGCCCCGAGGGCTTACCTATTTGAAATCCTGACCTTGCGGCTACCGTAGCACAGCCTCTGGACGAGCCGACGGCGCCATCGTTGACGAATCAGCCGGCGGTCCTGAGGTCTCTCAACGTTTCGGCATGTGGAAGGCGAAACACATCGGTGCCATCCCAGGGATGGACCTCGAGCCCGCTCAGACAGCCGCCGCGCGCCCACAGGATCACACCAACCGGAACGCCCTCCGGGGACTCGGCGTCTGCCAATAGCACGGGAGATGGAGCTGCGTCGGTGACGGCCGACGCGACCACAAGGTCGATGCTCGGACATCCGCAACCGCAGCCGCCGACAACCTCCGCCTCCTCGAGCTGCCCGATGTAACGGCTGACACCGGAGCGCACCGCCCCGAGCATGGCCTCGATGAGGTCGTGCTCGTCGGCCGTCAGAGGTCGCGGGTAGCCGAGTTCGTTCGGTATCGCCATCGTCAAATCTAAAGTTCGCCATCTATCGCCGCCAGCACCCGGTCGGTTTCTTTTCCTGCAAATCGGCGTGCCGGCTGCGATCACCTTTATGTACGTCATACACGGTGGGGAGTTCTCGTTGCTGTCGGAAGTCGCCGGCGTTACAATCGCTCAACACCTTCGAGGAGGCTGAACATGGGAGTGACGCTCAACGAGCGCTTTATCGAGATTGTCGAGCGGCGAGGCGAGCACACGGCCTTTATGGTAAAACGCAAAGGGTCCTGGCAGAGCTTTTCGTTTGATTGGGGTCTGGAACAAGCCGCAAAAACGGCTTTCGGTCTCATGAGTCTGGGTTACGAAACCGGATCCAGAATCGCGATTCTGTCCGAAAACAGACCGGAGTGGGCGACCACGGACTTCGGCGCCATGGCGGCCGGGCTGGTCGGCGTTCCCCTCTACACCACCTTGATCCATGAACAGATCGCCTACATTCTGCACGACGCCGAGGCCAAGGTCGTATTCGTGTCCTCGATGGACCACCTCGAGACGGTCCTATCGGTCCGCTCTCAGGTCCCATCGATCGAAAAGATCGTCGTCTTCTACCCGGAGAACCTGGAAGAGGACGATCTCGTCATCAGCCTCGACACCCTCAAGTCCATGGGCGAAGGCCACGCGCACGAGGAATTCATCGAGCTGTCCCGCCGCGCGAAGCCCGAGGACATGGCCACCATCGTCTACACCTCGGGCACCACCGGCGACCCAAAAGGCGTGGCCCTCACCCACCGCAATTTCATGGCGGAGTTCGACGCCATCTGGCCGATGTTCGAGGGCAAGGAGGGGGACTCTCTGCTCTCGTTCCTGCCGCTGTCGCACATCCTGCAGCGGGTGGTGGACTCGTTCGCGTTGCTCTTCGGCTTCACCATCTCCTACGCCGAGAGCCTGGAGACCCTGGGCGAGAACCTGCGCGAAATCTGCCCGACGCATATCGTCGCCGTGCCACGAGTCTACGAAAAGATCCACGGCCGAATCCACGCCGGAGTGCAGCAGGGGTCGGCGGTCAAGCGGACACTCTTCAACTGGGCCGTCGATGTCGGCCGCAGGTTCAGCGAGGCCGAGCGATCCGGCAGGCCCGGTCCAGTCCTCTCGCTCCAGCACCGGATCGCCTCGGCGCTGGTTTTCAAAAAGATCCACGCCGCAACCGGCGGCAACATCGAGTTCTACGTCTCTACCGGCGCACCACTGGCCAAGGGTCTGGCCGAGTTCTTCGATGCTTTCGGCATCCGCATCATCGAAGCCTGGGGCATGACCGAGCTGACCGGCGCGGCGACCGGATGCACACGGACGGATTTGCGATACGGCAGCGTCGGCAAACCCGGCCCCGGGGTCGAGCTCAAGATCACCGACGAGGGCGAGGTCTGCGTTCGCGGGGACATCGTGATGCGCGGGTACTGGCGCAAGCCCGAAGCCACCGCTGAGACCATCGACCGAGACGGCTGGCTTCACACCGGCGACGTCGGCCACATTGACGACGACGGGTTTCTCCACATCACCGACCGGATCAAGGAGCTCATCGTCACCGCCGGAGGAAAAAACGTCGCCCCACAGCCGATCGAGAACGCCCTCAAAACCCACGAGTTCATCGCCCAGGCCATGGTCATCGGCGACCGTCGCAACTTCATCAGCGCCCTGATCGTCCCCCAGGCGGAGGTCCTCGAGTCATGGGCCGTGGACAAGGGTATCGACGGCGATCTGGCGACGCTGTGCCGCGATCAGAGGGTCATCGACCACTTCCAGGCGGCCATCGAGGCCAAGATGGGCTCGTTCTCACGCTACGAATCGGTTCGAAAGTTCACCCTCGTCCCCGACGAGTTCAGCCAGGAAGCGGGAGAGCTCACACCGACCCTCAAACTGAAACGCCGAGTCCTGCTCGCCAAGTACGCCGACGTGATCGACCAGATGTACCCAAATACCGTGCGCTAGATAGATTCCACGCGGACCGGTACGCCGCTGAGGACGGCATTGCCGCAGAGATCGTCGACCACCGACTCGTCGGTCAGATCGTTGATGCTGACGCCCGGGTGTTCCTCGGCCACAGACAGCTCCGTGCCCGGGCGATGGTGGCCCCAGCCGTGGGGCAGACTGACGACCCCGGGCATCACCTCGTCGCTGAGCTCCAGGGGGACCTCGATGCGTCCGGTGCGTGAGACCACCGCCACCTTCGCCTCGCCCGCAACACCGAGTCTGGACGAATCGTCCGGAT
>Ga0255054_10000110_pt1 | contig 42959 bp, 60 predicted proteins | sample JV7_2_23_MG_FD_188634 | JGI IMG/M metagenome (GOLD analysis project Ga0255054, IMG submission 188634) | Seawater microbial communities from Jervis Inlet, British Columbia, Canada - JV7_2_23 | ecosystem: Environmental > Aquatic > Marine > Inlet | place: Canada: British Columbia | collected... | reverse complement strand
ACAAAAATACACCCTTGTTTTTGTTCTATTACTGGTGTTACAGGTTCTTGCATATTATACATGTATTCATCTTCACTAATAATAGCTGTGACTTCAGCTGAAGGGTGTTCGCTATCTGTAATTTTTGTAATTTTATCATGAACTTCTTCTTTAATTTGTTCTTTAATAATATCTAACTTACAATATTTTGCAGTTTCATAATGATCGACCTTTACATCTGGTATTTGCCGCGTTTGAGTGGCATCGTTAATAACTTCTGAAGTTACAGGCTTAGTTGGTTCAGATTTTAGATCAGGGTTAGCAAAAGAAGTAGTAATTGGTTTATATTTGTGTTCTAATGATCCCGAGCCAGGGTAATTTTTATTATATGGAGACGTATAATACCCTTTTGTAGAATTAGTTCTTTTAACTACCGTAACAGAAGATTCTTCTTCTTCAGGAGATTCTAAAATATAAGGATTTGGTTGTTTCTTTTTTCTTGTAAACCAACTTTTAAACATGATACTATTATTTAAAAGTCAAAACCAGGAATATCAAGGCTTAGACAGCAGCTATGTTTGTTATAATTCCGTTTGTGATAGTTAATACAACGTTTCCTGATGTACTGCTTAACGTAAGTGCTTGGGTGGAGCCCATTAGATCGTTAATATACAATTCACCGGCGCTTAAAGAAACCGTACTTAGATTGGCGAACCCAGTTTCATTTCCAATACCGCTTGTGGCGTTATATGTTGAATCGAGAAGATCGTTAAAATTTCCTTGAGAGGGAACATCGCCTTTCTCAAAATAACCTTTTAATGTACCTATGGGTTGATATGGCATTTTATATTATTTATGTTGCACCAGCTGCTGCGTCAGGGTCTACCGGAACATCCCCAGCTCCACCTGTTACTTCAGCTCCGCCTCCTTCTGGTGGCGGGCCAAATGGCGGTGGTTCAGATGGATTTGGTATAGCAGACCCCCCGCCTCCTGGTAATCCTGGTTCTAATCCTTCACCACCGGCGGCACCTTCTGCCGCTTGAACCATTTGATCTCTCCAATTTGGACCAGCTTGTTCAATTTGCATTAGCTCCCATGCAAGTTCTTTATCTTTTCTTAAAAATTCTCTATTTGCTTTAACTTCAATATCAGACCAATCTAAGTATCTCTTTTGAGCAAATGTAGTAGATATAAATTCTGTACCACCTAACTGGTTGTAGTTGTTTACTCTAAGATCTAATTTTTGCTGCTCTCTCATTTCAAAGAAGTTAGTAGGAACATTGAATTCTAAATTCAATTGCAACTCTTTGAGATTATATTTTTCCCATATCTTCTTTAGTTTAAGATGAGTAATAAAACCGTTCTTTAATCCTGCAGCAAAATGTTGTTGCATTCTTATAATGAAACGAGCAAACTTTAATTCTTCTCTTAAAATTTCCGTACCGTCTTGAAATGATCTTTCTGGGTCTAATCTTGTTACGGGTACCTTTAATGACTTGTATAATTTTTTCAAGAAGTACATTAAGTCTTCTAACTCACCCAAGTTTTGACCACCTGCTAAAGTTCTAACATCTGTACCTTCACTACCTGATCTTTTTGCAAACCAGAATGAATCAAGCATTGATTGAGGTGAAAATTTCTGCACTGTACCGTTTTCATCAGTATCATACGTGTGCCTGCTCCAATATTTCTGTTGTAAATTTCTAAGATAAGCTTCTGCTTTAGGAGGTGACATATTTCCAACATCAACATTAAACACAAGCTTCTCAGGAGCTCTAACTAATCTATAAATTACAATTGCATCTTCAATTAAAGATAACTGACGATAAGATCTTCTTGCATTTTCTAAGAAAGGTAATCTAATTGTTTTGTTATCATTCCAAATACCAGAGTTAATATAAGTAATCTGGTTCTTATCCATTGGAACAAGCTGCATATCTTCTACCTTTGTGGGGTTAGATTCATTAAAGATTGGCTTTCTTAAAAGGTAACCTTGTACAATAGAGTTTTGAATATTACCAAAAATAGGGTCTATTAACTCTGTAGGAATTTGAACAGTACCTAAAATGCCTTCTTGAGGATGTTCTTTATGTATAATATGCTCCCAATAAACTTCACCCTCAACTAAAAGCTGTCTAAAATATTCCCAACCATTGTGTTCTAAATCAAAATATTGGACGAACTTTTGAAATTCTCCTTGTATTTGTTTTTGTTCGTGTGGTTTAAATTCTCTATCTCTAAAAGATAACGTAACTATTCTTCCTTCGTTATCGGTGTTTATTATTTCATCGCAAATTTCATCTAGAGCATCCCCAACTTCTGCAAATGCTGCCATTACTCTATAGTCTCTTATTCTTGCTGCTTTATCCTGCTGGATGTTAGCATACATGAAGTCTTGAAACCCTTTATCCATTGCAATATCACCAACTGCATTATTGTTAATAATGGTTGATGACGAAACAGATTGTCTTTGTAACGCATCTTCTCTTTTACTACCTTGATTTTGAAAAAGTCTATATTTTGGGTTTACATCAGCTAGGGTGTCTAATGTCTCGTAGGACTGGTAAGGTAACCTACTTTGAACATATTTCATTAAAGAACGTCCAAACGTTCCTTGATTGCCTTTACCCTCTTCAATTATTTCATCTTTTGCCATTTATTAACTTCCTGATTCTGATATCGACACTGTTATAGATTTAGTCACCGTTCTTGTTTGTGTTTTTGTTCTTGTCTTTGTATATGTCGGGGTAGGTGATACATTAGGTTTAGATCTAGTTGGTGTTTGTGTTTTGGTTCTTGATTGTGTAGGTGTTTGTGTTTTTGTGCTTGTTGGTGTAGGTGTTGCATTATCTGTAATAGATGTTGTAATTGTTGGTGATACGGTTCTAGTTGGTGTTTGTGACGACGTTCTAGTTGGTGTTGGTGTTTGAGTGCTCGTCGCTGTTTGTGTTGGGGTTGCGCCCGGTGAATCTGTAATAGAAAGTGTTATAGTTGGTGTTTGAGTAGCTGATCTAGTCTGGGTTGGTGTTTGTGATCTAGTCTGGGTGGGTGTTGCCGATTGGGTGGGTGTTTGGGTTTGTGACTGAGTAACTGTTAATGTTTTTGTTGCAGTTACATCAGGGGTCGTTGTTCTCGTCGGTGTTTGAGTTCTTGTATAAGTCGGAGATGGGGTATAAGTTATGGTTTTAGTTTGTGTTATATTTGGTGTTTCGCTTTTAGTTAAAGTAGTGGTAGGTGTAAATGTTGGTGTGGGTGTTGGTGAAGCCGGTATATTGCTACCGACAACGTTAACTTTTGCCCATTCAGAGCCAAGTCTAGGGCCAGGATTAGTAGTTCTAATTAAATCTCTGAAGGTAGGTATATCTGCCACACTATTATTTATTCGCTACAACTAATGGTCAATAATTATGCATCAAGATTAACTGGCGGGTGTCTTTGTTTGAGTGCGGGTTCTAGTTAAAGTAGGTGTTTTTGTTTGCGACCGTGTTTGTGTTTGAGTACTTGTCCTAGTCTGGGTTCTAGTCGGTGTTTGGGTGCGTGTTCTTGTAATTGTCTGTGTTGGTGTCTGTGTTGAAGTTGGTGTCTGTGTTGGTGTAGGAGTTTGGGTTTGAGTAACGGTAGCGAGCGGAGTAGCAGTGTTAGATTTAGTAATAGTAGGTGATTGAGTAAGTGTTCTAGAAGGTGTACGGGTTGGTGAACCTTGCTGTGTTCGAGTCTGAGTTTGAGTCCGAGTCTGAGTTGGTGTCTGTGTTTTTGTGCGTGTTGGTGTTGGTGTAGGTGTAGGTGTCTGAGTGGGTGTTCTAGTTTGCGTAGTTGTTCTTGTAACAGTACGGGTTTGTGATGGTGATACGGTTCTAGTTGGTGTTTGTGATCTTGTTTGAGTTGGTGTTCTTGTCCAAGTTGGTGTTCTTGTTGGTGTTGATGATTGTGTAGTTGTTCTTGTTTGAGTTGGTGTTTGAGTTGGTGTTTTCGTTGTACCAACACTAGCTGTTTGTGTAACAGTTTGTGTTTGAGTGGGTGTTCGTGATTCCGTTGGTGTTCGTGTGACCGAAACATTTCTTGTACATGTTGGTGTTATGGTCTGGGTCTGGGTTAAGGTTTGTGTATAAGTTTGTGTGGGTGTAGGTGTAATAGGTACTGAATTGCTTTGGATATAATAAGCAGGTGCATCCGGTTTTGCATTTGGACCGTATTGAATAGCAGGAAAAATTACTAACCCACCCGGAGCAGTTATTACAAATTGAAAGTGACCGGTCGCTGCCGCTGATAGAGCAGAAATGTTAACCTTTATTTGTTGAGTAGCATCGTTTCTTTCTACTTGTCCTCCAAAATCTTCAACATTATATCCACTAAATGCAGGAAACCTTGCTGAAAGAGAATTATTTAGACCAAAATAATCAACACTGCTTAAAGGGGTAGAAGAAAGGGTACTAGTACCACTCCAAAAATTATCAGTATCAGCAGCGCTTAAAAATACCTGATAATATTTTTGTAACCCGTCCGTACCTTCTGCGCTCTTCAACCAAGGGGCAAGAAAAGTAAACGAAGTAGGGTCTTCACTATATATAAGTCTACTTTCTCCAGTTAAACTGGTTGCATTTGCCATTAATGGTACGCGTTTTTTCATCATTGCACTTGCTGGCTCCTAAAAACTTCTATCTCATCTGGGAACGCTGAAACGGTGAGTACATCACTACCAGGTGTTCCAGATAACTCTGCACTTAGTGACGGGTAATTGTCGCTTGTGAGCTTCGTGCCCGTACCTCTCGCCCCGCTGACCGGGTACCAGTTCGTGGTAACTTTATAGATATTATCAATAGCAGTTTCTGATGCAGGAAATATCCATCCTTTAATAGTGAATGAAGTATCTGCTGTAACTCGTGCTTTATCACCAGCTCTTAATTCTAGAGGGTATTGTAAATTAATATTACCATCCCATAAAACCTCACTTCTTATTTCCTGAGGCCCAATCAAATTGACCAAACTTTTTGGAACGGGCCAACTTATAATAATATATGGGTTTGTATAAGGAATAAAATTGCTAAGAATTTGATCCATATCCATTTGGTAACGTGTTATGATAGAAAAGTTTACAGATATGTTTACTGGTGTTGGCATGTTATACTTTTCATGAGAAAATTCGTCTTGATAATATAATGCGTTTCCAGATCCTGTCTGTCCAACAGCGGGAAGTTTATTGAAAACCCTATCATTGTCTCTGGTCATGCTATTAATGCTAATAGCTACAACAGGTAACGTAATTGTTTTTGCTTTGTTTACAATATCATATAAAACGCGTTGCTTTGGTGCGTAAAGATATCTTACAAATATTCTATCTTTTTGAACTCTATTTTTATTATATCTGCCTATAACTATAGAATCAAAAGCATTCGCAAATTGAATAATTAAATCCTGAATTTCGAAATAATTTGATTTCCAGCGCATTACTATTATTTATTCAGACTAAACGTTCAATAAAGTGTTTGGGTAGCTTTGATTTGTTTTGTGATATTAGAGATCTTGCTTTACCATCAAGAACGTACGTAACAGCATAATCTACTTTTGACCTTGTACACCTACCTGATGTCTGTACTAATGCACACAAAGCTTTATTACTATACCATTGCTTATCTAAATCGAACAGTTTCTTAATTCGTTTGTTTGATAAAGGAGGGTATGGTGTTTTTACTATAATCTGAAATCTGCCTTTATCACCATTTAAATCGGTACCAAAAGTTAGTGAAGGTGATACCAGTACAGTAGGTTTAGATGTTCTAAAATGTTCACTAAGTATTTTTTCGTTTGTTGCTGTTTGTTCTCTAAACAAAAATCTTTCACCTACTAATTTATTTTTAAGATAATTACATATCTCTAATGAGTGTGTATGTATAATACCCTTTTCGCCTGCATGATTATCACACAAAGCTTGAATATTTCTAGCTAGTATTGGTAAATTTTTCTGTAGATTTTGATAATTTAATACAGGTTGCTTTGTAAGATATACAGGAGATTTTTTAGGATCAAATGCAGATGGCGACTCAATGTATTTGTATTTTTTTATACCTAATGTTTTAGCATAAGCTTCATGATCTGTAATTGTTGCGGACATCAATAAAATATGATCACCATAATCAAAAATATGCTTGCTTAACCCATCTACTTTCAAAGGGGTAAAGCTAACTCTATCCGCTTTGTTATCAACAACGTACTCACATTTATGCCACGTCTGTTCAACAGTAGTTAAATCACCGTGAATCATTTTTAGATACCTAAGTTTGTTTGCTTCTGGAAGAGATAAAACGGTTATCTTGCTTGAATTTTTATTAGTTAAGTCGTTTATCTTCTCACTTAAAACAAAAATAAAATTTATAAGCCATCTATATTGAATGTCGTATTTTTCAGATCGAAGTTTACTATGCTCAATATTATATAAATCTAATCGTTTATAATCTATTTCAGCACTAAACCGTCTTACTAACTCTTCTTCTAATTCAGATGCTTCATCGCACACTAAAAAGCTTTTACGTTTAACATGATGAGGTAATGCCATAAACATTTTATAGTTTAGAACAGCAAACGGGTTTGATAACGAATTGTTTCTATTTGAAAAATAAGGACAACTATTCTTTTCCCAACACTCATTTTTAAGTTTTGGAGTATGTATGCAAGGAGCAGTATCCACGTCAAACGACTCATCTACATTGCATATATAATTTTGTTTGCCTTTCAGCACCTCAATATCATCAAATAAAGCTTTGTATTGATCTTGTAATTGCTTTGTTATAGTTAAAGCAAATGTACCGAATGCAGGCTCACTTAAGCAATCCTTTTCAAAAATATAATTACCATGTTGGTCTTTTCGATATGCTTCATATGAGTTAATAAGCTGCTTAAAATGATTCGTGGGATTAGCGCTTATATTACCTAACGTTCTAGGTATGAAACTCTTTCCTGTACCGGTAGGAGCTTGTACGATTACATATTTGTACCCGTCATTATATGCCTTTTCAATTTCTTTTAAAAGGTCAACTTGAGCATCGGACGGACTGTAACCGTTTGGAAATTTTGCAACATACTTGCTGAACATATACTACAATTATATATGGACTCAGTAAACAGTCAACTAGTTTGCTTCGTAGACATCTTCCACAATATTGTCAAAGTCTGATTTTTTAGTATGCAGCGTTACATCTTCAACTTGGTGTTGTGACATTTCTCCTAATAACTCATCATCTGCATTTCTAAGAACGCACCTACACATATCATAGTGACCGGATTCTGCATTCCTTCCGGTGAATCCTCTTCCATGGCATCTTTTACAATTATTTTTCGGGTCATCAGTAATTTTTAATTGACCACAATCCAAATAATTTGTATACTCTTCTTTTAAATCATATACCTCTCCACTAAAAACGCTGAAATATTTAAAACTCATACTTTTTTCATTATCATTACCACATCATAAAACTTAGAATTTTTCTTAGGTTTTATACGCTTTACTTTTGCTAATCTAACAATATCGTTAAAAACAAATTTATCAAGACGGTAATTAAAAACAACAGAGGATGTTTGATCTGTTAATTCAAACGGGTAAGGTACTTCAAAAACTTTTATACCACCTTTTTGAACTTCTAATTTAAACTCAAGAAAGAAATCTTTTATACTTACGTTAATAAATTTACCTCTTTTAATAATCTTACCATCGATATCAAAAGCGATATCGTTCAAAAAAAATTTGTGGAATTGCTTTTCCACTTCTTCTATAAGTTTAACGACCATTACATATTTTGAAAATTAATCTTCTCTTGTTGGGTCATGTTTTCAATTTTATCAACATAATATTCCCAGAACTCATCATTAGCAGGAATTGTTTCAATTAAATCTACATTATCACAATTAATTTGTCTGTAGTTCTGCATAAAAATATCCCAAACTATAATTAAATTTTTAACTGCTGGATTATAATCTTGAAAATTAGAAGTAGGTCTAAAATTCAAAGTTAACCTCCCGTTTTCGCTATTAAGCAAAGTAAAACTATTCGTACACAACATTCTTCTTGTAGGAGGTGCTCCAGATTTGAAAACCCTCCTTACAAATTTCACTTCGCAAACGTTATCTTTGAGAAGTGTTAAAAGTTGTGATCTACCTACTAGCACTATTATCGAAAGGATTTACAATACCAAAAATTCTACTTTCATTTAAGAAAATACCTTTTTTAACTTTGCCAATATCTTGCACTTCGATATTCGAAATCGGTACCCCTAAGTTATTAGGAAAACAAATATGGTCACCTACTTTAACATATTCACATTTTGTACCTGCTAAGAGAACTTCACCAATTCTCCATGCTTTAGTATCAACATTAAGTGGAATATGAATACCGTTTCTTATCAAAGCTGAACCGTCCTCGGTTTCATCTTTGAACTTACAAAGAATAACATCTTCCATGAGACGAGACATTTGATAACCTACAATTGCAGAATCAAATGAACCTTCGGTAGGTACAGATAAATCAATTAAACTCTTTTTTGGTGCCAATAAATCGATACTTTGTCTTCGATTTCCGGGGCCTGCTCCAACTTGATTAGACATACAAAGACTTATTATTAGAAGCCTTTATTTCAATGCTGTTTTAATATTGGATAAATCTACTTTTCCGGAATCAATATACTGTTGAACTTCTCTTTTTGAAATTTCAAATCTTTTAGCTAAGAATTTTACTATTTCATCGTAATTTTTTACTTTTTCTCTCTTCTCCTTTTTTATGTAATGAATGCGTCCAGGGGAGCCTTTAGGTATAATTTTTACAAGATATTCATACCATTCTTTTTTTGAATCAAAAACATTAAAATATTTGTTTGTTGTTTCATTTATAATAGATGCATTTTCTGGTGAATACATACTAACCCACCTATTAACTAGATAGCCATTAAACTGGTCTTCATCTTCTACGTTTTCTATAACGTCGCCTTTTTTACCAAATATAATATCGTTTATAAAAGAAAAAATATTATTCATCTAAATCAGTACCTAAAAGTTTAGCACCATCAAGCTTAGTTGTATACTCAATTAGAAATTTATCGTATGTATGATAATCATACCATTCTTTCAAATATCTAAACCAATTAATAAACATCATAAATCTATATCTCATAATTACTTAATAATAACTTTCGACGTTGCAACAAACATATCGTCATTCAATTCATAGAACGTTTTTTGAACATCAGACATAAATTCATTTATCTGATTGTCATTAAAATTAGTACTAAACGCAAATGCAGGAGCTTTCTTACCAGCTGTAATATTAATAGCAGTATGACCTAAAGCGACCCCTGACTTAACATATGTAATACTAACACTTGCTTTTCCTTCTTGTTGAGTTACACCGCCTTGAGTAAATTCTTTTTGAACCATGATATCGTCACCATCCATTATTACAGGACAATTTAAATACTTTGCGCTTCCTAGAATATTTGCAATATGAGTATTCAAAAGCCTTTGATATGCAACTGCTCCTATAGGGTTATCTAATATAGGAATTTCCCATAAAAAGTTCATTGCATCATCGCTCCAAATAAATTCTTGTTTGTCGATATCTTCCTGATCGATCATACCATCAGCCAATACTTCCATTGGTGCTCTAAAGCAAAGAATGTTACCTATTGGTAGTACTTTGTCTTTAAAGAATTTGTATGCAAATCTATCGTGTAGTAGGTTGCCGTCATATTTGTCGATATTAAATTCCATATGATCTAATTATAGATCAGGCATTTCGGACTTCAACTTTTTAACCCATCTTTTATGTGCTTCGTTAATAATTTTCTTTGTTTCTGTTTTCCCTACCCAACCATTTACAACAACGGACTTAGACTCTTCCAAATCTTTATAATGTGTAAAAAAGTTTAATGTTGTCTTTAGCCAATGTGGGTCCAGATCTTTTAAACTTTTATAGTCCTTTACGTGTGTTGAAGGAACAGCCACCACTTTAAAATCCTTTTCTCCTGTATCATCCATGTCTAAACAACCAATTGGTTTTACTTCAACAAGCGTACTAGTTCTTAAAGGGACGTTATTATATATTAGTATATCTAATGGGTCGTTATCTAAAGCAAATGTTTGAGGAATAAATCCATACGAACATGTATATCGCATACTACTGTACAAACAACGACTAAGTTTAAAGATATTAAGATCTTCTACGTATTCATATTTTGAATTGCTATCTTTTTCTACTTCAACAATAGCATTAATTTTTATTGGGCAATCAACCCCAATTGGAATATCATTTACTAAATTACTCATTTTTCGGTTTTACTATAACGTAACCTTGGTGTTTAAATACCTTCTTAAAGTCGTGCGTTTTGTCAAAATTATTATATAAGAATCCCAAATCTTTTCCATTCATTAGTTGTTCTCTTGTAATTTTATGTCCGTGATTTGAACTATGTTCGTTAAAACCTATTCCATTGATTTTAATTGGTTCATATATCCATAAATCATCTACTATTAATATATCAGTATAATTAGAAGTTCGTTTGCTTATTAGCTCTATTTCTCTCTCTAATGGTAAATTAGTATCTACGTCTAGGCTAAGGCAGGACTCATACGTCTTCATATGAGCGTCGGCACCAGGGAAATGTGCATCTAACCAAAATGTAATATTGTCTTTTATTTCCGGTAAAATTTGTTCTAATACTTCAAATGAATTACCTTCATGTATATGAATATTAGGAAACGCTTTAAACTTCTCTTTTGCTTGTTGTGCTAAAAAGGGTTCAATTTCAATAGAATGAATCTCTTCGAACCCTTGCTTGTAAGCAAATTCGACACCATCACCATACAGCGTCCCAGTTTCGACAAAATAGGGTGTCTTCACTCGATCTTGAGCAGCTTTTAAATCGAATATTGAGATATCACCCATACAAAAATTTATTTACCAATTACAAAAATTCCATTTTACCTTTTTAGGGATATGTTTAATATGATCCCAAAAAGCAGGGTTCCATTTACTATATAAATTAAAAACATCTCCTTGTAGAGTTAGCTTCTCTAAGATATATAAAAAACAAGTTTCAATCATATGAATTTCAGCAGCGTTTTCAAAAACTTTACACCAATCAAAAACAGAATAACCTTCCACGTGTTCTAATTTTATTATCTTTTTATCTCCTTTATACTCAACTCTTCTAGAAGCAGTTGCAGGAGGGGTACCATACACCCCACTAACAACAACATAATCATCAGTTGTTTTTATGCCTAGATGGTCCATGAGTTTATCTTCTTTATCTAAGTCCCTTTTAAACTCAAAATATTTGTCCCAGTCATCCCATTCACCACCCAAATTAGCAAACCTATATTTTGCTTTCATTACAGAACCAGTAAATTTTTTATCTGAATGGGTAAAGGGTAAATAAAGCCAATGCGTAGGACCGTGAGTGTTAAAACTTTCTACTCTAACAGCATCTAGTTTGACACCTTTATCAAATAAACCAGTCGGGTCTTCAAATTCAGATAAGGGAATATATTGAATAGTATCTGTACCCATATAGTCATTAACATAATTATATACATCTTTAACAGGCCATATTATTTTTTTGACTGTACCTGTTTCAATTAAAAGTTTTGCGATCTTTTGAATATAAAATATATCGCCAATACCGCAAGTCTGTTCAATTAAACCGTATTGTTTTTCCATTATCTAGATCTGTACCCATTTTGGGTCTTTTAAATCGGTACAAGGTGGTCCTTTATATTCAAACCATTTTTTAGGGCAAATAATCTTTCCTTTTTCTTTACCTAAATAACCACCCCAAGCTGAAAAAGAACTATTCGCCATTATAATATCATCACATTGCGATAAAACGCACAAATCTTCCATTTCCGATTCACCATTTGCTAAGACATTTCTTTCATCAAAAGTAAACTCTTTTTTCACTCTAGGTAAATCATCCGTGCAATATAAAAATAGAGCATCTTTTCCAAAAATTTCTTTAGCTCTATCATAATAATCTCTTTTAACGATATTAAAAATTTGAGGATTTTTAAGATAATCGCCTCTCCTAATATGAACACCAACAACTCTTTCTACACCGTACTTCTCTTTAAGAGATGTCAGCCCTTTGTCTACCTTCTTTACAATTTTATCTTCAAATTCAAATACTCTATTCAAAGTATCGCGATCTAAATTTTGAAAGTATTTCCAACTCTGAAAATAGCCTTCATATACTACATCATTCTCTATACCCAAAAACGGTAAAGGTTTGTACATGAAAGAAGGTTCTCGAGCAGCAATATTGAATAAAGTATCTATAGTTTCAAAATTTTTATAAAAAGTATCCGCGTATAATTTAGGGTGTGTACCTTGCATAGCACCAAATTCTAAATTGAAATTTAGAACGAATTGTAAATTGTGCGTCTTTGCATGACTATATACAGCTGCGATTTGATACAACTGATTTCCTATTCCACCTTTTATTTGTACTGTAACCATTATTCGAATAAAAACGGATATTCTTCAAATATCCAATCTTCCGGAACTCTAAATTCCTCTACCTTTTTAAAATTCTCTTCTATAGCATCTAATCTTTCTTCATAGAAACTTACACCGTTATCATCACCTTGAATCTTTTCCATTATTTCATCAAGCTGTTCTATTGTATCAAAGTATAGAATACCATCTTCATTAAAAAACTTGTTTACTGAAAATTTATCACCGTAATAAATTGGTATGGATTTTGTAGCAAATGCATCTAATAACTTTTCAGTCCAATACCCTCTTACAATAGCATTTTCTATCGTAACTGAAAAACGATACGGGTTAAGCCCATCTTCTTTCTTTTCTAATACGTTACCTGAATACTTACCATAGCAATCCATTTTATCTGTACTACGATACCGATCTATGATCATATGTCTGAGTCTATGACCTAAAGTCATAGCTTTATCAGATGCAAATATACTACAAAATTTTGTCTTATCATCTATACCTTCGTAGTTATGAATCCAACACCTACCATGCGGGTAATAAAGGTAATTTTGACCCTTATTAATTAATTTTTGATCAAAAGTTAAAACGAAATCATAAAGGTTATTATTTTCTTCAATCCAGCTATACATTCCAGGGTTAATGCTTCTTGGTTCTAATAACCAGGCAACCTTCCGTTTAACACCCGAAGCTTTATGCACGTCAGCTAATTTTAAATCCGTAATGAAGCAGCTAGTACTTACGGGTTCATTATCTGTAACCCATTCAATGTGTTTGTTTTCAGCTAGATGACACGATGACGTATCCCAAGGAGTAAAATTATCGTCTCTTATGTTTACTTTAACCATGGCCAAGTTTTAATATATTTTGTAAGTTCTTTTGTGTTCATACCCTCTACTTTATCAGATTCTTTTTTATTACCTGTTAAAACAATTTGATGTGAAGTTACCGACTCTTTAGTATGAGGAAAGTGAAATAAAAAGTCTTCTTTATTTTCACACCTATAAAAAGGTTCGTGATCGGTTTTCCAGTCCAAGGTCGGTGATTTTCCATATAAAATTCTAATACGACTTATAATTTCCGTATCTTCATATCCCCAACCCGCAAAATTTTCATTAAACCCTTTTATTTTGATAAAGTCTTTTTTCCTACCTAATAGACAACCACCACATGCGTTAACACCCAAAATTTTACAGTGTTCATACTTTAAAGAATCAGGCCAAGAAGGGAACCCTCGTCTTCTATTATCTAAAGCTACCTCTAATACTTTAAAATCAGGATAAAATGATTCTAATGTAGAAAATAAAGGAGCGTCTGCATATAGTTGCTTTGCATTATAAGTTAAATAAGCAGGTTGACCATTATAACATATACCAAACCCTTTCTTCTTTTTAATTTTATCTAAAATGTCTATAATTTGTTTAGGGTTTACCACACAATCTAAATCTAAAAATAACAAATATTCTCTTTCGCTTTTTTCAATACCTATATTGTATGATCTGCTTTTTCTAAAAAAACCATCATTTTGTTGATGTGATGAATCCGGATCAACGCAATAACTATTTTGCTCAAAATACATTTTGTCAGTTTCTTCTATTGGTATACAACTTTGAAGAAAAGGTGATGCAGAGTCTTCAACAAAAATAAACCTGCTGTTTATTGTATGTTCTTTAAAAAATCTATACATTAAAAAAGCATTCATTGCTCTTTCGTGGTTATCTATTCTAGTAGCAACGATAATATCTATATCTTTTAAATCTTCCATTATTCTGGGTTTAGTGCTGTGTACAACCATTCGCGCTGGTCGATTTTATCCTTTAAAGATTTAGGAACTATTTTCGGTCTTACCACTCTATCCGCGTGGTATTTTAAATCACTCTCTTTTGTAGCAAACATTCTTGGTGGTGTGCAATACCCGTCACTAAAATTAAGAGCATTTTCAGTTCGTTTTTCTAATTTACTAACACCCGATCTATGGTAAAGAAAATCTCTACCAGGCCTATATATATCTTCAAATGAAACATGAAGTTTATCAACATCTTCATGAAGATGAAATTCACCTTCTGGAAATCCCAATTTTTGATGAATTTCACATTCTATAATTTCTTTATCATAATGACCTATCCTATCTTTACCAGGACCGCACAACTTGACGCTTTTTTCAAATTCAACTTTTTGCTCATTAAAGAGCTTTTTAAAGAAATAATTTAATATTTCATTATCAGCTATACCCGGGCTGCTTTTTTTAGCATGTGTAATCATATGATCTAAAATGTAATGTGTATTTTCATCATCTTTCCAAAAACCATGTCCAGAGGCTGCTAGAGGATATGTACAACCACATTGTAAATCTAAAATAATGTCATATCTATCATCAATATAGTCTTCTAATTTTTTATAAAAATTCATAACTAAGCAATCAGCATCTATCCAAAAAACCCAATCATAGTTTTTTAAATGCTTTTTCATAAAAGGATATCTAGCAAAATAAGATTTACCTTCTATTTGAGTTATACCGTCTACATTATCTGTAAAATAATGCAAATCGTAATCATGATAAAGACAATACTGTTTTAATATTGGTAGTGTAATATCTAATAAATTTTTCTGATTTTCATCTGCTCCAGTTAATACTCCGATTTTCATTACATTACCCAACTTTTTGTATAGTTTTTTAATTCGTAAGAAGAAACAGTTTCAACATGAACCATAATTTTTTGATTTTCTTTATAGAAGGGTTGTTTCTCTTTTTTTGAACCTGTTCCATCAAAATGGTGTAAATGCCATACAACCTTCCCTCTACCTTCGATTCTACCAACACCGTAGCCAAGTTTATTGACTCTATATGGTGCTTCATCATCTTCATACCCCCACCCTAAAAAGTTAGGATTATACCCATTACAACGAATTAGATTATCTTTCCTACCCATTACACAACCACCTTTACTAATTACATGCCCTACTAAAATACCATCATACGTTTTATTAAGATAACTAGAGAGGGTTTGTATTGATTGGTCTCTTGAGCCCGTGAAGGTTTTGAACTTTTCAGGAATTTTGAAAGTATCTAAAGATAATGTCTCACAAAATTTATCTTTCATTTCTTTTTCAGCACAAAGAAACAAACCATTGTAAGGATATACTAAACCTGCATTAATATCTTTGCGAAGTAACTCTGCAGTTTCGTTTAATTGATTGGGGTCAATAATGATATCAGTATCAATAAAATTTAAAATATTAGTTTTTGCTAATTTAATTCCTTTGTTATACCCTTCACCTTTTCGCCATTCTGTTTGACTTTTTACAAAAATTGAAATATCTTTTTTATCTAAATCAATTACATCGTGAATTTTACATTCACTATCATCTTCAATAAAAATATGGGTGTAATTTTCACAATTGTTTTTATAAAAATTATACATTGCTTTAAGATTAGATCTACGTTCTTCATTATCTAATCTTACAAAAGTTAAAAATGTTATGTTTTTTAAGTCGTGCATAATTTAATTTGTTTTAGGTTATCAAGTACCTCTTCAAATGGAGTATCAGGCACCGGTCTGTCGTATGCTGGTTGGTACCCGTGTTTTTTTTCAAAATGATGAACCGCATTTTTAATATTTTGTAACCAGTCTGATCGACCTCTAATTGTACTGTTATTTTCACTACAAGCCAATTCATCCAAATAATCATAACTATTAGCTACATCAGCCCACCACCAGTAAGGGGTAGACATTTTTTCTTTTGCTAACATATAAGAATGATCAACGTGTTCAAAAGCATTAATATAGTGGTTATCAAACAACCCAACCTTTTCAACGCAACTTCTATGATAATATGTAAATGCACCTACACAATGTGTGTTAAGAGCAATTGAAACACCATCACCATAATCAACTATTTTTCTTGGAAAGGGTTTACCGTTACGTTTATTTGCCGGGCCGTGGTAACCATACATTAAATGTTTTAATCCTGTTTTCTTACTTGCTTCAATATACTTTTCAAAAACGTTTTCGTCTTTTATGATAATATCATCTTCCATTAAGAACATATGATCTATACCTTGTTTATCACCCGGCCAATGCTGCAATTCTTGAGAATGGCCAGTTTTCAGCAGTTGTGTAAATGCCCAGTTTTTAGCAAAACCAACACCCCTATTACCACCAGTATAAAAATAATTACCGCAAAGGCCGTCTTTACTATATACAAATCTTCTTGGGCCATGATCTGATTTATTTTTAAAATCTGGGCTGTCACCATCATTAATAATGCAAAGATAGTGGATTTTATGTCTTGGTATTGAAGCTAATACCTTTTCAAGAAAATTTTCCCTATTACAAGTAATAATAGCTAAACCTACAGTATCTTTAAGAGGTGGTGGTTTCCAAGATGGGATTGACCCTATCCAGTCCCAATATGAAGAGCGCGCTGCGATAGCAGCCGGTCTTTCAGCATTAATACCAACCAGTTTACCTTGACCGTTTAATATCTGCTGAGGTGACTTTGAAATTGCCATGGTACATAAGTATTTTAGCATAAATAATTAAAATGTCAATTGGCAATACCAATTTTATTACTCTAGATAGTATAGCGGAGATTCAAGATATAGTAAATGGAGATTATTTGTTTACCGTTTCAGACGGGGTTATATATAAACTAGATTTTCAAAATTTAATTTTAACTGCTGATAATGTAGATTTTTATTCAACAATCGAAAGTCTTTCGAGTCAAGTAGTGAGTCTAACCAATGCATTTAGTGCTATTAATACCTCGATTAATGCACTTTCAAGTTTAGGTGGTGTGGGTACATTAGTACGTGAACAAAGCGCTAATTGGAGTAGTACATACGCAACGGTTCAAAAATTAAGTACAACACACTGGTTACCTACAAATGATGTTAAATCAGGAAGTCTTGTAAGATATGCAGGCGGTTCTTCATCATGGAAAGTAATTGAACCAGGACTAGAGGGAGATATTTTACAAGTAAACAATAACGTACCGGTCTTTACAGGTACTGCAGGCTTATATAACAACATTAGCGAATATAATAATACTTTCAGTTCGATTAATACATCCACAGACGACGACATAATACCTCTTATAACTTCAACAACAGGGGGAGCTCAGTATTCTTATATTGGGGTTACATGGGAAGTTGCTTTTACCGGGGGTATGGGGAGTCAAACAACTAACAAATCAGCTTTATTGGTTCAATTTGGTGATGGGCGAGATAGCATTGTAACTACCGCAGGTAGCTACGCTATTCCAAATGGTACTAACGGTAATGCTATACCTATAAATTTTACCGTAATACCTCAAGCAGATTTTGGTAATTTAGAATATTTTGGTATTCGTAAAGGAACATCAGTTAGAAAGGACGTAAAGAATAAGCCTATAGGTAGTTTTACTGCTTTAGGAAGTCCTGAGGCTACTGCTATCAATCAAACATCTGTAGGGAAACAACGATCTTATGATTTTGACCCTCAAATAATTCAAAGCGTTTTAACAAGCCAATTTTCTGAATTTATAAAACTAATACCTCAAGCAGGTGGTTTACCTTCAAGCTGGAGAATTATGCCGGATGGGATGCAGGATTATGAAACACCCACGTTATGGGATACGGCGAACGTTATGCTTAGAGTTTACGGGACACCAGCTTAATTTCTAGAATCTTGAATCTGTTTGATAAGCACATCTTGACGAGCTTTTTCATTTGCAATTTCAACGCGTTGATCTCTTATAATAGATTCCATATCAGATACCTCTCCAGGATCCAAAATAGAAGATTCATTATCACCTAATAAATCACCTTCAGCATCTAGATACTGCCTCACTAAATGCACACGTTCTTGTTGATTACCGAATATTTCAACAATTGCAGGACAATCATCATACGGTAAAAACGGTGAAGCTTTTAAATTTTGAAAATATTGTTGTTCTATACCTTTGAATAAATGATCTATTTCTTCTATGTGTTCTATATTAATTGATCTCGTACCATCATCAACTATATCTATAGGACTTACATTTGTAATAGGGGTCAAGAAAATGACATCAATAAATTTTAAACTTTCTCTCACCACAGGAATGCATTTATTAATAAAAGCTTTGTCAATATCATTAATACCTTTTTCATGAGCCCACAAAGAATAAACCAAATTATCTAAAGGACATCTATCATAGATAATTTTATCCCCTTTTTCAGATTCAAGAATATTATCAACGACATAGTTTAATATTGACCATTGAGCGTCTTGATTAGTATTATCGCTATGAGGGAGGTTATTTTCAGAAATAAAGTCTCTGTATGTCTTCTCAGGTGTAGAATACATAGGCCATTCTTTTATGAAGTCTTTAATAAAAGTTGTCTTTCCTTGACAAGCGGTACCAGATACAGCAATACGCATAATATTAATTAGGAAAGTTTTCCCTATCATCAAGTGCTTTATTATCTTTTTCTTGCATAAGAGCAAATATGTTCCATGCAGCTGCAGCTAGATGATCTTCGCTATCCTTTCCTTCCCAAAATTTCATTAAATGTCTCAAAGCACTATCATAGTAAACAGAGTATTTCATACCTTTCATCCAATTGTTTTCTCCATATGTTTCGGCTCCGTCTATGTAACGTTGCATTACCCTTTCAAGAGGTTTGTGAGGAACAAGAGAGAAGCGTAATTTACCTTTTCTATCATCTCTTTGAGCACCTGAGTCGAAGATAGTATTGTCTTCACTTTGTTTGTCCATGAAATATATTATAGTACCAGACTTTTAACTTACAATGATTTATCAGCTAACCATCCAAAGTACGGTAAACATTACTTGTGATATTGTCCATATGATCATTGTCACACGATGCTCGCTCTGAAACCATCCCCATACATATAATATAAGACCTCCTATACCTGTGATAAAGAGACCAACAAGACATGCTATCCCTAGCACCATGTTGTCTTGCCATAGGGATATTAATACTGCGATAAAGCAACATAGATTAATGATACCGGATAATACGAGGAATATTGTTATAATTGTGTCCATATGGACTTATTATAGTACCAGACTTTTAACTTACAAGCTTTCCCATGGTAGGTATTTATTTCTTCGAAGAATAGCCAAGCCATCTTGATTAAAGTTCTTTGAAGACATGTCTATGGATTGTTTTTTCTTATACCCCGTATCGAAATATCTTTTCATTGAATCAACAACTTGATTCGCATAATGACCTGGGCGATTGAATATTTTAGGAAACGCCTCGGTACCTCTTCTATACTTACCATCAACAACACCAACCGGTGCGTCGCCGGCCATCAAAACCATTAACGGTAGCTCTCCACCAATTTTTAACTTGGTGGGTACTTGTACTCCCTTGACCGTAGGATGATTGACGAAGTCGAATATTTCATCAAGATCTACTTTACCTGTTAGTGCTTTTACCATACCGGGGAGGTTTTGATTTTTGAAGATATTTTCGGGTATATGTATCGCCGATTTCTTGAAATCTTCAAAAGTTTTTGCTTCTTCAGTCTTACCATCTTTCGCTGTTATATTTTTGTTTCTCCATTCAGCGAATCGTCTCGCAGCCTCCCGGGTTGATTTCGAATCCGACACTCCCCCTTCACCTTTTCTAGGTGCCCCTACCGAAAATTGCGGTTTATACCCAGGGGCCATACTTTTTGCAAAGTTGGCTCCAGCCTTCGCACCTTTATATAGACCTTTGGTTGCACCCCAAGCACCTTTTGCACCTAGTTTGGCTGCACCCCCAATACCTTTAGCTGCACCTTTGGCGATACCCCCAATACCTTTAGCTGCACCTTTGGCGATACCAGGACCGTGTTTTTTGGCGCCTTCCCACCCAGCTTTAAATGTAGGAAAATAACCTGTATGGTGGGATTCTCTCAAATAAAATTCTTTAAAACTTATTATTTTTTTATCTCGCATATGGATTTATTTTGTTTGCCAATTGCATTAACCTACTACCGCCTTTACCTTTAGGGGGCTCTGGTAATGGTTCCCCTGTATTAGGATTTCTTCCATAAGGAGCTTCTTCCACTTCAACATCTGTCGATGTAACTTCACCTTCAACTTCTGGTACAGTACCAGATATATCTGTATCACCTAACCCTCCGTATTCATTGCGTTGCATTAAGTTACCATAACGATCTCGGACAGCATTTGCTACATCTGCATCTGTTCTTTGTGTACCGTCACCCATAGTAGGTTCTACACCTGGTCCCATGCTGCCATCGCGATTCATTAACGCTGGTTGAGAATCAGCATATTGACTCATAGTTGCTTGATACTCTGGGCTATTAACATCAGCTGTATCACCAACCATACCAGGTGGGGTTGTACCACCACCAAGTGGTGCAACAGTTTCTGTATCAACAGCTGTATCAACAACTTCTTCACCACCACCGCCTCCACCGTAAGCACCTAGAGCACCAATCGCTGCTCCTGATGCTAAATCACTTCCTACGTGCGTTTGTCCTGCACGTTTTAATCTACCACCTATACCTGTTCCTTTAGGGGCGTCTGCAAATCCTTTTGCTCCTTTACCTAAAGCCTTACCTAAAGCACCACCAGCTATCATACCTGCTGGACCTAAAGCACTACCTAATGCGGCCCCACCAATAGCTCCTGCTGTTGGTAAAACGTTTTTAGCAAAACCACCTAATTTGGATAATAAGCCTGGTTTCTTTGCTGCTTTTTCGCCACCGTAAACTGTATCTGATGTTGTTTGTGTTTCTTTATCGATAACAGGAGGGGCAGCTGGAGCAGCTTGAGGGCCTCTACCCGCTGTTTGTTGCATCCTAGCTGCTAAATCATCATCAACAGCGGCATTTTGAGCCATTTGTTGTGCTCCTTGAGATTGTTGCTTACTCATTTGTTGCAACACAGCCATCAGCTGTTTATTTTGATCTTGAATAGCTGCTTGTTGCTTATCTGATTCAGCTTTTTGTGCAGCGGACATTTCTCTTTCTTTTTCTTCCATGTCCGCAATTTGTTTTTGCGAGTCAGCTAGCTGAGCCTGCATCTTGCGCATTTGCGCTTGACCTTGTATTTCAGCTGCAGTAGGTTGACCTTGTTGTGCTTGAAGATTTTTTATTTGTGATTCTTGATCTCGAATTTGCTTTTGCTGTTGAATCTGAGCTGCGTTTGGTTGTGCAACATTGCGTGACGCAGGAATCGCTACTTCTGTATCGGTAGTAACCGTATCAGTTACGGTTTCACCAGGTTGATCTGCTGCTTGTGCTCGTTGAGCTTCTAACTCTTTTCTTCTAGCATATTCAGCTGCATGATCTCTTTTTCTCTTTGGTTTAGCCGCACCTGGTGCACCAGCTTGTTGTCGCGCAACTTGGGCTTGTTGAGCAGGCGACAAACCACCACCGCCTTGACGTGAAGGTAATTGACCACCGGCTGCGACACGACCGGTTGCTTCTAATAATACATCACCCTTATATAATAAAACATCAGCACATATGCTTTCAAAAATTCTTTTTACGTTATTATATGCTTCATGATCTGATACGTTTCTTGTACTTTCTTCTAATACGTTAAAGGCATCTTCATTAGAAATATTATATGACTCATTTACCAAGCCAGGGGCTTCAAGATCTAACTCTTCTCTCAATTTTGCTTTATATAATTCAAAAATATATTTTAACTTGAATTCTCTTAAAGGAGCTAAGTGTGAGTTACTCTCAATTACGTATTGAAAAAATTCTTTATCTCGTTTAAATGACTCTTTCGGTGAAAGACTCCACGTATCTTGATAACTTTCGAATATGTTCCGAATTTCTTTATCCATCGCAACTATATTTAATCAATTTGCGATGAATAAACTGTTACAAAAATCCCAATCAACGACGTTAAAATATTTGTCCATGAATTCATGTTTATAAGGACCGTCATCTAAATAGTAAGCATGTTCCCACATATCGTTACCAAAAACAGGTTGCCCTTGATTGTGCATTAAAGGGTTATCTTGATTGGGGGTGGTTATAACTTCAAGTTTATCTTTATTTTTTACTAACCACACCCAACCACTACCATAAATTGATGTTCCTTTCTCTTTAAACTCTTTCTTAAAATTATTAAAGGAACCAAATGTAGACTTTATAGCTCTACCTAATTCTGTTTGAGTAGAAATTTTAGTTCCACCTGGTTTCATAAATTTCCAATACATTGAATGATTATAATACCCACCAGCATTATGATTTACTTTAGCATCATATTTTTTAATAGTTTTTAAAAGCACCGTAATATTTGGTTTAGGGCGGTTACCTAACGCTTCATTTAGACCTTTAGTGAAGTTACGATAATGGACGTCGTAATGAAATTTCATCGTTTTTCGTCCTATATGAGGTTCTAAGTCTTTAAAAGAATAACCAAGCTTATTCATATAATACTTGGCCGTATTTGCTTCTAAAATTCGTTGTATTTTATATTCGTAATTCATTACTTCGTGGTATTGGTGTGGTATCTGGATGAGGCGTACTTTTGCAACCACATAGTATTAATACGGGTAATGCGATTAGGATTAACTTTAAGATCATTTACGTTTCTTTCCATTTCTTATTTTATCTAATTGAATTTCTGTTTTGTCTAAAATATCCCCTATCGAAAAAGTGGGTCCATTATTTAGAACTTTATACTTAACCAGATTACCAACAACACCCGTTTCATCTTCCATAGGGTCTATTGAAAGCACTATACCTTTACTTTTAAAATGTTTACACTCAGGATTGGTGTTTTTAATAATATCACCAATACTAAGTTCATTAGCATTCAAACCGGTGTGCTCTAATAATTCATTGTACCTCTTTAAGAACCGGGTCATCGTATATATTTATCATATTTTTAATATATCCTGTTTAGGGTACTTTAATTTCTTTTGTATCCATTTAGCTTTTTCGTTTGTAGAGGGGGTACCATTGTAGTGACTGTATGCTCCTTTGTAAACTTCAAGTTTACCATGCCACTCTCCTGACCAACATGGGTGAAATATCCAATCGCTATTATGATTAAAATAGCATGAATCATATAACTGCACTATTCTTTCATATAAATAAGGAGCTTTTCTAAATTCGTTATGAATAGCATTTTGTTCCCAATTTCTTTTATCATACCAATGTACGCTTTCTGGGTTGTTTATTACATTATCAATAAATTGAATAGTAAACTCATTTCTTTCCAAATATATTACACCAGTATTGGTGTGGTGTAATTTTTTTGCATTACCTAAACCATCACAACATATATGAATACTTTTTCCTTCCTTTTTGAGATCAGTTATATTTTTTTCTTTGTCTATTACTAAAGCATCCCCATCTATTAATAGTATTTCTTCGTACCCTTCTTTAAACAAATGTTGTATTGAATACATCTTGAGCCAAGCCGGTTCTCTTGTTATATCAAAGTAATTTTTATGTAAAATATATTCGAAACCTATTTTAGCAGCATACTCAGCATTATGAGGGCTGGTAAGATTTATTAATTCTTCGTAATTATCACAAACTGATTGTAAAACTGCTCTTTTATTCGACATCTATATTTCTAGATAGTTTAATTTTTTGATAACCGTACGGTAATTCAAAATCATGAACATCAGACAACTTTATAAATGAGTTAATAGCACTACACATAGCATTACCTTCAACTCTTACATTGTTAGGTTTTACTATAACAGGTGTTATATTTTTATCTTTAAATCCAAGTTGTTCTACATATGTAAACTCTTTAGCTTGATCTTGCTGAGTTACACCGTCGGGTAATTTAAACGATTCTTGTTCAATTTCTCCTTTTTCATCCCAATTAAAATCCGTTAACTGACTCATGTCTTGATATACATACATAATATCAAATTTATCATTGTTATAAACATTTTTGATAGTGTCGGATACCTTAGTAAGTTGTTCTATATCATGGCTTATCGGGTGTGCATCGTATTGAGCTCCATGATCAGGCCATTTAGACCAATACCAAATATATTTGTGACGTACAAAAAGTAATCTGCGTTTATTCTCCTTAAGGAGCTTAACTAATCTCTGACTTCGTCTGTTATAAATTTCCCATGTAGCTTCTTCATTAATCCTATCAGTTTCCTGATTATTTTCATCCTGATAATATATAACATGTGCAAAATCTACACCGCTATCGGGATAAAAATCTTTAAACTCTTTTTCAAAAATATTTGGAAGTACGTTTATGTTTGTTACTTGCCAGTCAAAAGGAAAAGAAGACTTCCTCATATAGTTTAAAGCTTGACCAACACAACAACGGTGACCTAAGCTTACTAAATAGTCATACTCTTTATCAAATAAGGAATTTTCTGGTACCTTATAAAAATTTGGAACCAACCAACTACTAGTTGCATCATAATCATCAGCCATATATTATTTTAGGTGGTAATAATGTAATATCAAACCTTGAGTGCCATATCCCATACAAGTAGATGTAATCTTGGACTAAAATTGAAATGATGCTTTTTAGCCATCTCAGCTACCATAGGAGCTGCTTCAATATGTTCGTCTCTGCTTCCACAACAAGGCATTAACCAAATCCTACCAGTTGGTATATCAAATGGTTCTATATATTTTTCAAATATTTCATCTAAATCAGATTCTTTATTAACCACAAATTTAAACCCAGACCCATTTGTAGAATGCCAATCTAAAACTTCTGGTTTATATCTCCTATCTTCTGGATCACCATTATTAGCTAATTTAGGTGATGTAGTAAAGGTTGCTTTTAATCTCAACCATTCTGGGTCTGGCATTATAGTTGCATTAGTTTCAAAATCTATACGTGGTACCCAACCCCATTCAACATCCATATATTGCATGAATCTCAATAACGAAGGCTGCTGTACTAATGGTTCACCACCTGTAATTTTTAGCAAAGCACCATTCTTAAGATGTTCAGTATACCCTTCATCATTCAACATAGAAAGGATTTCCGTAAAACTCATTTTATTTTTTACCCTCCAAGATATAAAACTATCACACCCATGAGGTGCTGTTGCACTTGCAAACCCTTTACATGTAAGATTACACATAGATAATCTCATGAAAACCGAAGGATAACCAACGAATTCACCTTCACCCTCTACAGTATAAAATATCTTATCATCACTAAGAAATATATTTCCTTCACCAAATTGCATATCTATCTATAATATTAACATCAATAGGGTTATCAAGATTAAATATTAATATGGCAACGAAACGTTCGCGGTTAGCCGCGGTGTTCGAGTCGGAACAGTTACATACAGGTGATTTGCATGGTAACTGGGATTTAAACTTCAACGTCCGAAACAAGTTTGATTTTACAGAAAATCAAAAAAAGTTTATACAAACTATACTTGCAGAGGATTCTAAAATAGTTTTTGCTGATGGATCAGCGGGTACTGCAAAGACTTATTTGTCGGTTTTTGGAGGTCTTACCTTGCTTGCTGCAAACAAAATGCAGCAAATTATATATCTTAGAAGTGTAGTAGAATCAGCTGCACAAAAGATAGGACATTTACCCGGGCAATTAGATGAAAAGTTTCTTCCTTACTCTTTACCTTTAATGGATAAATTAGATGAGTTAGTAACCAAGACAACTGCTAATTCATTGTTCAAAAAAGAATATATAAAATGTTTACCAGTGAATTTCACTAGAGGATTAACATTTAATAATTCATTAGTCATTGTTGATGAAGCTCAAAATCTTACCAGGCAAGAAATTACTACCATCTTAACGAGATTTGGAGAAGGTTCAAGATATATCGTTGTAGGTGATTCTAATCAATCTGACATTAACGGTAAATCTGGTTTCGCTCCAATTATAAAAGCTTTTGATAATGAAATCAGTAAAAATAAAGGTATTAATACTTTTTACTTTGGAACTGATGATATTGTTAGAAGTAAAATACTAAAACACATTGTTCATGTGTTATCAGATGTTTGATTAGCTTCTTTTTCGAGTTCTAACAACTCTTTTAAAGCAGCTTCCGGAGTTATTATATTATACTCCGGAAGCTCTTCTTTTTTATCGTAAGGTTTTCCTATTTCTGCCATTTTAGAGAAAACATCCCCGGCAAGTTTTTCTATTTGAGGGTCTTTTTCTCTTTCTATCATTTAACCTCTTGCTGGTGCATAAGGATCTGAAGGTTTATCAGCACCCCAACTGGTACCACCAAATGGATCACCTGCATCGTGTGTTTTAGGACCTGCACCGACTCTTGCACCCACTTCTTTAGTTCTTTTTGAACCGGGTAACATGCGTTGACGTTCATCTTCATCCTCAATTTTTTTCTCTGATGCTTCTTTACGTTTTTCAGCCTGTTCATCAATCCTTTTCTTTTCGTCAATAGGATCTATATTTTCACCCATTTCATGTAAAGGTGTAGACTTAACAAAATCTTTAGGATTTGCTTGCGGGCCGCATGCTTCTGCCTCTCTATATGCATCCCAATCAACATCTTCGGGTTTATTATCAAATCTCATAGTTTGGGTAACTATCCTAGTAAATATAGCGCTATTATCTTCATGCTCAAAGACTTCAACCTTTTCAACATAACACCTATCATTAGTAGCTGCTTTAATAAAAAAGTCCGCGGTATCGTAGCACCACTCAGCAATTCTTTCAACACCAGTACCATTTGACATTACTCTCAAATCACATGCACCAGCTTTTTCTAATTCTTTAAAAACAGGCAATGCTGGATCATCTGCTGCAATACAAGTTGTGTGATCGAATTGATTTTTTAATTTTTCTTTAAGACCTTTTAACCCACCAAAATCTACCACCCAATTATTCTCGTCTAGTTCACTAGCGGCAAACCAAAATTTAGCTGTAAGTCTGTAACCGTGTAGGAACCTACAATGGGAATGATTAGCTTTTGGTTGCCTAAAAGCACAGCTACCTAATTCAATAACCTTAGTACTCTGAAATTTCATATCTCTATTATAAGTTAGGTGCAAATGGAATCAACCTATTTCTTAAAAATAGGTGGTAAACCATAAAGAGTATCGTCTATTTGATCTGGACCGTATGTGTCTTCATCTCCATCCAGCTCTTGAAACTTATCTGAAGCTTCTTCTGATTCTGAGGGATCGGATGCATACGTGTTACATTCACATATTCGTTCGCCTCTATCGTTGTTAGCAAAACTTAAATGTATTTTTGGAGCAACACACTTATTACCTTTAGCCCAATAAACACAATCATTACATTCACATACAACATCATTTAATGGTGGACCATGACCGAGTCGAACACCACCCTTAGGGTGACCTTCTTCTTCATGATGCATTTCTGAGATTTTTTTCTTTTTAAATGGTCGTGGACAAGGTGTTCCTTTTACATGTACATGACCACATCTCCCGCAACGTGTTGCTTTTTTTGCCTTTCTTTCTTGGTCTTCATTTCCTGTAATAGCATCCATGGCCTTACCACCTAAAGCTGAAGCAGCACCTGTAGCAGCGGCACCGGCTAAAGCACCAAGGAGTTCATTTATTACTTTAGATTTAGTATCGACATATAAACCAGCAATTTCATCCATTTTAGATAAAGGTTGAGAATGATCTTGCTCATCCTTTCTCTTTTTAGCTAGGATCTGATTTACAATATTAACTTCATCATTTGTTAATTCGTATGTTTTGTTGTCTATTTCAACTGTTACCGTTTCTTCATCTTCTGCGGTGTTTAATGCAATTGCTACTGCTTGCTTTTGCGGGTACCCTTCACCTTTTAATTTAGAAATGTTTTTACCAATTATAGCGTCAGTTTTTCCTTGTTTAAGCGGCATTTTTTAATATGGATTTGTAAATTTTGGTTAGTTCGTTATCATCTACCCCACCAATTCTTAGATACTGTTCAATATCATCTATATTATTGGTATTTCTTATCTGTTCAAATTCTTTTTTGCTAATTTTATCTTTTAATTTCTTAGCAATGTATTTTTTAAACATTTTAACAGAATTAGGTTTTGAAGGAGTTAATACAGGTTCGTTGATGTCGAATATACCCGGTAAAGGGCCTCCAGGCATCAGCACCTTTAATAGCGGCGGTAAAGCTGGACCACAACTTTCAAAACTTAACTCTTGAAGTACAAAACCTTCATAACTTTCAGATTTTTCAAATCCTGAATTTAATGTAGGGTCTACTTTGAATCTTATATACTTCAAGCCTTTGTTTTTTAAACATTCAGCTAATATAATGTCAAAGCTTTTCATCATATTAGTATTTAATCTTTTTTATAGTTAATAATGTCTTGAATAGTTGAGTAAAACGGTTTTTGACCAGCACCATGGCAACAAGGTTCTTTCTTCTTGTCATGCGACCATTGATTGAACCAAAATAAGTTGTAGTTATGTATTTCTGCTATAATACTGTAAAATGGTTCCTCAGTAAAAGGGTGCACATCATGGTTACTAGTGAATATATCCAATAGCTTCATATACATAGGGAAAATAACTTTTTCTAATTCTTCAAACTCGCCACCGAAAATAGTACCCACTGTCCAATTAGGGTATTCTGTTGTAATTTGTGTATCTACGTTTTTTGTTTGTGTGGGGTCTAATGTAAATGTTTTTTTGTCTAAATGTTCGTCTTGATTGTATTGCGAACCGCATTTCCAACCAAATTCATCTTTTAATACCTTAGAAACAAATCTGTTATTCTCTTTCCAGTCATATTCAGCTAATCTATCGTTTTGAGTACCTTGAGTTATATGAAACCATTTTTTTTGTTTCCATATACGTTTTAAACCGGATGTAAACTTGGGAGTAAAAATATTGTTTTTATTTTTCGGATAGAAGTGAGAGTCGGGGTACCTTTCTTCCATTTGTCCATTCATACTATAAACGTATTCAGCACCTCCAAGTGATTCTGGTATTTTACACCACTCTGTAACACCTGCATCTATCCACACCACTCTATCGCAGCCCCATTCGTTATCTTTAGCTCTTCTACACCATTCTAACTTCCAGTGACAAAGAAGTTCATTTCTCGGACAAAACATATATGTGTTACCGTCATCTTTACCATCTTGAAGTTTATGCCATACAAATTTATTCTTAGTTTCTAAAATTTCATAAGATCTAGGCCATTCAAATAAATCTAACCCGATAACTTTAAATTTTTTCCAGTATTTTTCTACAATTGAAGTTAATAAACCTACTTCATGTGGCCAACAATATAAATGTAATGGCATGCCAAGCTTGGAAAGATTTTTTAAAGAAGTTTCATATAATTCTTCATCATTATCTTTACCTCCGCAGAGCCAATCAGATCTTGCATCGTAAACACAGGTAACTAAGATAGGTTTCATGGTAATAATTTATAATTAAATTTGGTAAAATCCTCTATATAAAGAGTATTAATGAATTCTACGGATTCCTTAGTTAATAAAGGAACACAAGAACAAGTATCAATACGAGATTTATTCATATGAGGTAACCCTTCAGGTACACCTTCTTCTTTACACATATCATTGAATTCTTGTTCTAAGTTTTCATATCTTATTACATAATCATAATTAATATCTTCAAAATATGTACTTTGAGATAAAAAATGATCACAATTAGAGTATGTAAATGTTTGCCACCACCTTAAAAATTGATCATTATCAAATGTTGTAACATTTCTTTCTCTAAAGAAATATTCAGATATTGCTCTTGTATATGGGTTCCTTACTATTGTAAATTTTTTGTATGGATTATAAAAAATTTCATATCTTTCTTTTATCATACTTGGAGTAAAATGTTGAGGTGAAAAGATTAACTCTTTACCTTTTTCATTGCAATAATACGGAAGTTCTTCTTCTCTATAACATGTATTCAAAGAATTATCTTTTATGCCAAATTTATTAATAATAGAGATACCCCCTGTCTTTGGGATATGTACGAAGCAAAGATCATGCTCATGAATGAAGGGCATCTTTTATTTAAACCTTGATTAAAGAAGTAAAGCCTTTATAATCATAGGATATGTCAGATAGAGTTAAAGAATTCTTATTACCAACTGCAAATAGTTCTAAACCCAGAACTGAAGAGGAACGCCAGTCTATTATTAATAACGCTTCTAAAGCATATGAAGCGTATTTAGATGCACTTGGCTTTGATTGGAGAAATGATCCGAATAGCGATAATACTCCAATGAGAGTTGCAAAAGCTTTTGTTAATGATATGGCAGTTGGTTGTTATTCAGAACCACCTAAAGTTACATCATTTCCTTCTGATGGTTATGATGGTATTGTTTTTCAAGGTGGTATTCCTATTAAGAGTCTTTGTAGTCATCACCATTTACCTTTTACTGGTAGGGCTCATGTAGCATATATTCCAAGTTTAGAAGGTAGAGTAATTGGACTTAGTAAGCTTAATCGTATTGTTGAATACTATGCAAGACGTCCTCAAATACAGGAAGGGCTTACTATGCAAATTCAAAAAGCAATAAGTCATGTATGTGAAAAGAACGCTGGTGTAGCAGTATTAGTTAGTGCAACACATACTTGTGCTTGTTTAAGAGGGGTTAAGCACGATGGTTGTGAGATGAAAACGTCTAAATTAACTGGATCGTTTTATGATGATGAAAAAACAAGAGCAGAATTTTATCACTTTGTTGACTCTTGGAATAGATCACCTTCAATCTAAATACTTCTGTGGCTAGAACGAAAAAAGAAGATTCTTACGGATTTGAAAAAGCTATTTTAAAAGTTAGTAGTTTAAGAGAACGGAAGCTTTATGGACCCGCAGCTAAAGCAGCTGAAGACCCCGAAACAGGAATTGTAATTAAACAAAAACCGGCTTATTTTGTTATTAAAGATTGTGCTACTATTACTAAGAAGTATTTGTTTGTAATGTGTTATGGTTCTTTAACTGATCCAATTGGACAATTAAAAGGCAAAGTAAGTGTTGAAGATATTGAAGATTTTGTAGCAAGAAGTAAAAATAAATCAGATTATGAAACAAAACAATTATTCAATTTAGTGTTTCATGATATAGCACAATATATACCTCAATTACATTCAGATTCAGATGATCTGGATATCACATTTGATGTAATAGACGAAGAAAACGTTTACGGTGACTATGAAGACTTAGGAAATGAGCGAATTAAAGAAATGGAAAAACTTGAGGCTCAAGAAAGAACAAAAATCGATTTATCCAACGATCAAGCAGTTATTGATAAGTTAGTAGAAGTATTTGTAATGGATTAAGAAATACTGTGTGTTAATTGATCGACAGAACCAACTTTACCTCTTATATTCACATTAAAAGACATTGTCACTCTAAATTTCTCTTTATCTATTTCGTTTGGATGGTATGGGGTTGCGGCATGTCTTAACCATGATGGAAAAATAATCATCATACCATCTCGAAATTCAGGCCGTATAGTTGGAGAATAATAACGAGAGCCTTCTTCTTTAACTCTAGGAGTAATAACAAAATTTTGATTGTTTGGGGCGTAAAAAGTCGTACCACCGAGTGCCATTTTCACTCCGTTATGAGCAGTGGTTTGAGGGTCTTCTACACATATAATACCACTGAGAAAACTATTAGGATGAAAATGTTCTGGGTTTTGACCATTTGGTCTATATATATTAGCCCACATTAGTGAAATATCAAAAGTATCGACTTCTATATTTGTTCTAGATTCCCATTCTCTACATGCATTAAAAATAAGATCATTTACAAAAGAAAATTCTTTTCTATTTTGTAGATCAGGATTTGTCTGAAAACTGGAAACATTTTCCCCTTTACAAAAGCCTTCTATAATTTTTTTAGCAAAAAGATTATTTGTTACACCAGGTTTTGTTTTATCCCACGTTTCTACATCGTCGCAATTTGTCTTATATTCTTTATAAATAAGACTGCTTATTTTTTTAGTAGACTTTTTATCTATCTCACATAAGAAAATTGGTGTAGGAAATAACTCTAGAACTTCAGGTCGTATTAAAGACACGTAATGACTTATTCCTGTTCGTACTCTTTATCAACGTCGATTAATTTATCTATTTTGGATAAGAATAGCTTTCCAATTAATACAGGAAATTCATTTTCACTTCTATCTGCTATAGAAAATGGTACGTCTTTGTATTCTTCATCCCCTAATTTTATATCAAATAGTACTACAGGCCGATCTTCTTTAACACCGGACCCGATATGAATTACTACATGATCTACAACTTTCTTTTTTAATTTTTTACCATCGATAGTTTTCACTATTATGTTTTCGCCGCGTTTCTTTAAAATTTCACCATTGATAACATTATAAGCTCCATTTCCAGAGTCTATTTTTGCGTCGACTTCACCAATACCATCAATATAGATTTTTTCTACCAAGCCAACAATGTCGTCTTCGGGAACATTAATTTCTTGAACAATGTATCTGCGATAAATTTTTGAAAAGTTGCTAATCATTATTTTTTTCGTGATTCTAATATAGTTTTTCGCTCATCTCTACACAGCTTTACCAAATCAGCTAATGCTTTCCGAGCTCTAGTAGATGCAGACTTATTATTTTTTTCAGTATATAAATCTACGTTCTTAATATAAGTTGCTACCGTATCTAGAATAAGTTGTTTTTGACTGTCCATATGTTTATATATACGTTCAACTAGTATTTATCAATCTCCAACTTATCATCTTCATTAAAGTCTGGATCTGAACCTTTTAATAAGTAACTTTTACCGTTTATTGGTAATTTTCTTTCAATAGTAAGAAATTTTAATTGTTCGTTAGGGACTATCATTTTAGTTTTTCTATCAGTCATATAAAATACGGTACCTTTAAACCCTTTTCTAACTACCCTGGCTTGTCTCCCGCTAATATAAATTATATCGTCGTTCTCGATGTTAGAACCTAAGAAAACTAGCATTCCTTGCACAAAATTCATTATTAAGTCTCTGCAAAAAAACGTGATTGCTATTCCTACCGCAACCCAAAGATATTCGTTGCCAAGATTTTTTATAACTGACTCGAAGTGATCAGAATTAATTACCCCGTCCATATTAATATTTATCTATTTTTTTTATCTATTGATATGTAGAGATTTGAATAAATAATAGTCAATATGAAGAAAACATTATCTTTTCTCATTATGTCGGCTGTGTGTTTATTCACACAAAATGTACAAGCAGAAGGCTTGTCGTTAACAGGTACACTTCAATACGAAACCGAGCATTATGTTCGTGGCCTAAACTATTCTGAAGACGCTCTTGGAGTTGGATTCAACGGTAGTTATGACCTCGGATGGGCAAATGCTTTTGGTGGGGTATACAACATTCCACGTCTTGGTGGATCTGATAGTATAAACCACTCAGTTTTAGGATTGGGTCGGTCTTATGATCTTTTTGGTCTAAAAATTGACGGTTCTGTTGAAGTACAACATCATAACGCAGCGGTCAATAGTACAGAAGTTGGTCTGGGTGCTAATTTTACTAATTTACCTTTAATTAGTAAGTGTGCAACTGTTGGTTTAACCCTTTGGGATAACCAAGATCTAGATTATTCTGGTGTTACTATTGATATTGCGGGACACGATATCGATGTACCTTTTATCGATAACTTAAGTTTAACACCTTATGTAGAACTCGGTTCATTTGATTTACATGACTACCAAAAATATGGTAGTTCTTTAAACTATGACGGGTTTGAAGTGTTAAAGCCTTATGTTAACATTTTTTATCTGAATAGCGATGATTCGCCTTTCGGAGATGAAGATGGTTGGTCAACATCAGTCGGTGTGAGATACTCATTCTAGAATAGAATACTAAAAATATGGGGAGTCAGGGGCTTGCGAAAGCAAGCCCTTTTTTTCATGGGTCGTGTTTTTGTCCTGGCTTTCTTGTTTCAGCAGGGGGGTTTGAATTTCTATAACTAGGCGGGCTTACAGATCTAGGAGGGGTTGGCCTACTTGGTGGTGGGGTATATGGTTTAGATACCCTATCTCTTTCTCTATGATGTCTTCTATAATGATTATGGTAACGGTGGGTATCATCATATATATAAAGTGTACTTTGGTTATGCCAGTGATCGTGAGGATGATATTCTACAGTTTCCCAACTACTACATCCCGTTAAAAAGATTACAGTAGATAGGGTTAGTTTTTTCATGATTATTATTTGATACGACGCCTTAAGAGTAGTGGATCAAAATTATCGTTGCTATCGTAAGCAAATGGCTCCCATCCTTCAGGAATGTTTTTAGTGTTAGAGGTTTTATACTCCCACTGTTGAGTTGGGTCCCAAGAAATAATTAAAGGGCTGGACGTAGCACCTGTTCCGAGTACGATCGTAGTGGTCAATAATATACCAATCGCGAATGACTTCCAATCTAGTTTTTTCATTGTTGTAAATCTTTTATTTTACGGGTTAACATCTTTTGATATTTTGCAACCGTACCGTAATTGTCGATTGCATGTCTTTTATCAGGATTTGCTCTTAATGCTTTTAAGCTTTCAATATCTTTTTGTTTATCAGTATGCTCTTCACCTTCTTCGCCAGGAATAGCTTCATCTGTGTCTGCTACCGAACCATCATATGTATCGTCTTCTGGGTCTAATGTATCACCATGTTGGTTCTGGGTTTGCATATTAAGAACACCTCGATTGTATTCTTTTAACAAGCTTCTTATTTTATCATTGAATGTAACTTTCATTTCTTATTCAGAGCATATAGTTTCCCTTGTGTCTCCGTTTGTCTCCCTTACCGCAAAGATATTTAACATATCTCATATAGACATCTCGAAAACATGTAATTATTTATTAAATATTGTTATGAATCGAGACGTTCGCAATCTACAAAAACTTATGGAATCAGGAGCTCTTGCTTTTAATATGGGTCCACAAGCTGGAGACTTTGCAGATTACCCACAATCTAATACCACGGTTTTAAAATCTCCCGCTAGAGATACCATTTATAAAGTAGTAGATAAACAACTTAAAAGTGCTGAAGGATTTCTTACAGCAGCAAGGAAAGAAGACATTGCATCAGCTATAGGTGATGTTAAAGATTCTATATATGTAAAACTCGATCCATATCTAGCTGAAATTAATAAGTTAGGTATGGAAGATGAGATAGATGAATATATTGATAAAACAATAAAAATGATGAAAGGTCCAAGAATGCAAAATCCTACGAGACCATCAGGTAATTTAGAAGATTAGGGATCGAAAGTATATTTAAATTTGTTTAGTTCGTTTTTAGCCTTAGCAGCAACCATTTGTTTTGATTCTTCATCATACCACTCTCTATAATCATCTGGGTATTTAAAATTAAACACGTTTTTATGTTCTTTTGAATCATTGTTGTTAGGTAGTATATAATTGTTATAATTAAATTTTTTACACAAGTTATCCCAACATTTTTGTAAGTCTTCGAATTTATACCATTTATCATTTTCGAACTCCGGATCATTAAAGGTATACACCTCTTGTGGTTCATAAAATTCTTCCAAAAACCACTTAAAATTTTCCCAGTCTTGTTTTTGTATTCTTTTATCAAGTCTGGGAAATTTATCGATATGTAACCAATGAAAATAATAACTTAAAGCATGCGACCACGGATTTCTAACAAAACAAAATTTAAAATACTTTTTTAGCTCCTTGTATTGATCTTTTGATTGTTTATCGATTTTAAGACTCGAATAGTTACCATGCATTCCAAGATAAAAATGCCAATATTCTTTTTTAATATTTTCAGGTGATCTATCTTTTAATCTTTCGTGTCTTCCCAGTGCTAAATGAATTGCAGACCCCCCTGTTTTGGGTACATGATAAAATAGAGCTTTGTGGAAGTGATTAACGTTCACACGCTAATTTATAGACGAGGGAAGGTTTGTCAATAAACTGTAAACCTCATCAACTACCGTTTTATTATCACGTAATCTATCAGGTATATATGGTAATAAATCTTCAACAGATAAATTATCTAATTTATTTCTTATGTCAGATGCACTTAACGGGGTATCACCACCAACAGTCGAAAATACATCGATATCGAATTCTACCCCATCAGGTGCATACTTAGCAGCATTTTTATATCTTGCTGCGTCTTCACCTTTACCCCCAACTCCTAAAATAACTTTATCACCAGGTTGTGTTCTTTCTGCAAAATAATCATAAACAAATTTTACCGGAGCAGGGTCTGTTAAAAAAGTTATATTTCTAACATTTTCATTTTCAGCGTATATTTCAAATATTTTTTTAGCAGTTTCTGCGGGTATATATTTTCCTGATTGTGTAGTTCTAATACTTTTAGGATTTTGTGGTTCACTAATAACGACAATTACTCTGTCTGCTTTATCAGCGTAATTTTTAAACATTTCAAAATGACCTTTATGAGGTGGTTTAAAACTACCTGGAACTAAAGCAACAGTTCTAAAGTTTACATCTTTATCTGGTATATCTTGTTCACCTAAAAAGAACTGTTTAAATGTCTTCATCCTACATTATTTAAGCCTTTGTAGTAATGCTTATATCGATGCTTAAATCTCTTGTCAAAAAGTTTAAGAAATTCCTGAATATAATCAACAAACATTTCACCCCTTGCTCCTTTAGCTATATGTTCAGGATTAGCAGCTTCTTTAAAAATAGCAAAATCTGGAATTAATGGGAGATAATTCAACCAATCTTCTAAGTCATCACCGAAAAGCATATCATATAAAAAGAATTCTATATTATAAAACTTTTGTAGAAGGTTTATAAAAAATTGATATCTTATCATCTTCAAAGTTCTTTTGTCATTATCATAGACATGGTCCATATATTCTTCATATGCTAATTCTATAGCTTTTTTAGTTTGTTTTCTTTCTTCATCTGTCGGTGCTAATGAATATGGTATCTGTTTCCAATATCTTGTTCTCCATAAGTGAAGATTATTGTTTTGAACAATATTATCTGGAGCTCTAGTTATCTTAACAGACGGTACCCCATTAACACTAAACTCTGAATCTCTTATTGTTGAAAAGACCAACCCATCTAACGAAATACCTATTCCTTTTTTATCTAATATTAAATCTGTTAAATTTTGATTTTCATATGTAATGAAATCGATACTTAATTTCCTGCTTTTATTAATAGCATCAAAAACAATAGGCCTATTACTTGTGCTAGCACCACCATAAAAAACAAACCTACCTGATTTAAGTTTCTTTTTTGCTTTTTTTCTTTTTTCAATTTGTAGTTCCGGGGTCTGATGTCTTAAAGCGTAAAGTTTGTGGAAACTCTCACACAAAAATCCTTGTTTACAAAATTTCATATTATTAAACTTTTGAAAACATTTTTCGTCGCTTTCCGGTACGGCATGTCCAATAGTATGAAAAACCATATGATTATAATCTGTATCGTCGGTGTACATCCATGGTGGTTCTACATGTATTTCTCCATGATAAAAATTTTCTTCTTTTTGAAAGTATACTATTATATTAGTTTCATCGAAACCATATTCTCTTAATTCTGTTTCTATTTTCCCTTTAAAATGAGGGTATGTACCGTTAACATAACATTCCGGTATTACAATTTGTTTAGGTTTTAGTCTTTCTATCTCTTTAAAAAAGAAATACCAATCAATATCATGAATTTTACCACCTAGCTCAGGTGAAATATAACCACCTATTTTATGTTCATAAACTACAGGTCCTTCTTCAGTTAAAAGATAAACTGTATCGTAATTGAATATTGTACAATCCGGTGAATGGAACTCACCCACTCTTGGGTGATATTTGACGAACCCCATGTTATTAGTTATCGTTATCTTCGAGCATTACCACCTGTGGCTCGGCCGGGCCCGGGATATTTAGAATAAGGGGTACCACCTGGGTCTTTAGAACTTGCTGCATAATTGGTAGCTTGAGCGTTTGGATATTCCATCCTACCATTACCATAATTAACACTTGGTGCTGATTGATCATCTTCGTCAATAGATCTAAATCTACTAGTCATTCCATCTATAATAAATTTACCCGTTATTTTATACATCGGAGACCCTGGTAGTCTTGAGTCTTGCACTACAATACCTTCATGATCATTAGCAGCACCTAAAACTGATTTATAATTTGATAAAAGTTCATCCCCTAATTTAATAGTTGCATGATAGAGCAATGCACCGTCAACTGCTTGTTGTATATCGGACTCTGAATAGTATTGATCTAAAGGTTGTTCACTTAAAACATTAAGATAATTTTGCTTACTTACTGCTCCAATTCTTTTACCTTCATTAGTGGTTAACATATAACCAAAAGGATTAATTGCATCACCTAACCAATTACCTAAAGGTTTGGTCATTTCTTCCTCGTTTGTAAAATTTATAGTAAATGGCTCAGATAATATTTTTTTAAAATTTGGATGACCAGTAGTCTCTACATCTGCTCTTGTAATAACATCAAACTTATAATTTTCTGCAATTGGTTCTACTATCTTAGCAAGTTCATCAAGTGCCTCTTGGCTGTATTCTACTGGTTTTGAAGAGCCTTTTTCTAATTGTTCTTTTCCGGTGATTTGATTAACTGTAGTTTGTCTTTGTAGACCAGGTCTTACTAATTCACCTTGTCTATTATATTTTTCTAAAAATTGATTTATACCGTGTAAAGCTAAGAAGTCCTGATCACCATAATCAATAACGTTTGTGTGACCTTGAACAAATTCAGCGTTAATAAATTTTGTTGGATCATTCCATAAACCTAATTCTTCTAACTGTGGTCTTATAAGTGGTATGGCTTCATTGAAAATGCTTAAAATTATTCTGCCACTGTTAACCATACCATGAGGTGAACCATCTTTTGTAACAAACCTATCTTGTAATCTATCAACAGTTACACCATTAACATCTAATTCGGACATCGAACCTCTATCTAAAGCAAATTGTTTTTGTCCTTGTTCATTTTCAATTACTTTTATACTTACATTTGTTCCATCGATCTTTATAGCGCCACCGTCTTTGTTTAATACATCAACTGTGTCGTCAAACTTTTTTATTAAATCATTACCTGTTTTTACATCTGGTAGATCAAACGGGTGTGCCATATGACCGGCGGCACCACCCTCGTTTAAAAGAATATTTCTTTTATAACTTTCAAATATTATTTCGTGTTCGAAGTAGCTCATGCTTTTAGTGATAGTGGTATTCCTTTCGACATTTGATCATCGAGACCAAGAGATATTCCAAAATTATCCCCAAGGGCGCCTATTTCTTCAAAGATTGAAGGAATATCTTCTGCTAAATTATTTGTAAATTGGAAGGTATAACAATTAAGGCTTTTGTCGTTCATATAGACTAGATAATTAAATTGATGATGCTGAGCATATGTAGTCAAATGTAAAGTTGCAATTATTTTCTTAAGAGTGTTTTGATCATTATCGAACATTAATTTATCAATTGCATCATCTTGTAATATTGAATTAAGAGCGGTTTTAACATCGTTCATACTATTATCACTCAAATCATGATTAACCATTAGTGTCAAAGAATCAATGTAATCATCTCTTGACAAACCATAGTCATTTAGATAACCATTTTGAACTACTTGATTCCATGTTGGATTATCTTTTTTAGTTAATACTCTATTATCTTTTGCATCAATATAATTTTGTAAAGCATCGACATATTTGTTTAAATGATTTTCTATAGAAGTAGCAGTTCTTTTATCATATCGTTTTGGATCGTATAAATCATTTTGTATTTTTGATACAAATCTCATTAATGATTCTTGGTGCATTTTATTTCTAGTATCAGATATAGCACCTATAGATTCTATTGCACCTTGAAGTTGGTTATCATATTGATCAATATCTTGGTCATGCAACTTATCAATCAGTTTGTTAATTGGTATTAATAATTTTGCTCTTGCACCTATAACCTTTTTATGAGCTGATTGAATGCCTTGCCCTGTATGAATTGATTTGTTACCTTTAGCTAATAAAAATTCTGGTAATTTAGTTCTTGCTTGAAAAGCTCTATCTTGTGAACCAGGTCTACCATCTAGACCTTTTAATTCTACCTCACCTAGTGATGGAAAATCTAAATCGCCAGAGTCACCTTTTATACCATTTGAAAACATTGTCATTAGTAATTCACCTTTACCAACACCAACATTGTTTATTTTGAAACTATAATCATATAAGCGGGTTATAAGTGCATTGACATCAGAAAAACACGTACTAACTATAGGAGCTAATACAGCACCTAAATTCCAAATACCTGCATCCCCAATTTGTGGACCGGTCTCTTGAATTGCATTTTCTAATTGTGGTAACCCGATATTATTTGCTTTATCAGTAGCCAGTAAGTTTACCGCCTCAGCATTTGTATCAGAAGTATTATGAATAATATGAATAACGGTATCTAATAAATCATTGTATTCTTTGTTGCTTTCATCCCATTTTGATACTCTTAAAATAGTATCAACATCTTTTGTCCAACCATCAGTTCCTTTACCTGAAATTTGTCTTTTTAAAACCTTAAAATAAGCATCGTCTACTGTACCGATTTTTTCTGGATCACCAACACCATCTACGTCAGCAAATATAGCAACGTTTTCTCTTATTGTACGTCTCGGTACTTTCGGTACCGGTTTAAAAGCAATATTGCTATAAACTTCATCTAGTGGTATATATTTTTTCATTAATAGTTAATTTCAGGATCGTCAGTATATGTGTTCAAGTAAGTTCTTATTTTTGATAACATTTCCCGCCCGTTATTTTCATTAATTTCCGTATCAAGCAAATCTGGGGGTATAGTACCTTCAGTCGGGTTAACGACTAAAGCTTTCAAAATTAAACGAATGAGTTCAACTTCACCTTCTGAGGTGAGTTTTTGAAATTCTGGTTCTGGTTCTGTAATAGTTTCAGTTTGTTGGACATCTACTACTTCTTCACCAGGTACAGGTGCTACAGGTGGTTCCATTGGAGGTACCTGCTCGTTTAACACACCGTGTTTGTTTTTTATTAATTTGAAAAATTTACTTTTTAATGTAATCATGACAATTTACTTGATACGTCCCTTATTTTATTAACTACTTTACCATGAAGATCTTGAGTTGCTTGAGCAACTTCAGGTGACTTTAATTGCTTACCTAAAGATAACGCCTTTTGCAATGCAGATGTATTTACATCATCTAAAGCGTCATTTCCAGCTTCAGTTTCATCAGTTCCACCTTCCATGTCTTCATATTCTTCGTCAGCACCACTTAATTCCGGTGTTTGAATACCTGCTTCTCTTGCTAATGCCGCAAGTGCCATGTAGTTATCATGATAGATACTCATTAGTTGTTCATTTTCACCATATGAAGTGGTTCCTAAAGCATCATACGCTACTTTGATTGCTGTTTTTAAAACTTCTGCCGGGACTTGAACATGACCTACTTCTTCTGAGACAAGATATGTATTATATCCTTCTCGTATTGCGTGATCGAACTTCATTTTATATATTTATTTGAAAATCAATTGTTTTGTCTTGATATTGTCGAAATATTCGTTTGAAAGAAAATTTAATTCGTATTTAGTTGCAAACTTTTTAACTTTTTCGAATGTAAAGTTTTCTATTTTGAATTTGGATAGTGTAGAATTAATTTTCATAACAGTGCCTTTAGCTCTTCCATCGTTTAACTTTACAAGCTCTTTAAAGTAAGGTAAGCTTCTCATCGATATCACAACCTTTATAGGTAAAACACTTCTTAATTTCAATAACAATTTTGTAAGAATATCTAGATAGCTTTGTTCACTAACGTAATTTAATATTTCACTTTCATAAAACTGAGTATTATTGAAATAAACTATTACCTTGTTATTGGTTTTAATTCTATTGATATAATCTACTGTACCTTTAATAGAATGATGAAAGAATAATTTTTTAATATCTTTATTTTGAAACCCTTTTTCTTTAAATGTATCTATCAACAAACTATTGTGAATTTCATCTAATAAATCTTTATCGAACTTTTTATGAATGTCTTGAAAGTCGATAAGAGTTATATTGTATTGTGGAAGAGTAAATCTCACTCAAACATTATAAATTGTAGATTGTAAATTATCAACTCTTTTTTATTTTACCCAATCTTAAGTTAATTATACCGTTGTAGTAATTTTCATTTAATAACACATCATGATCAAATTGCATTTTGGCTTCATAATAAGCTAACTCACTCTTGCTTTGACAAAATCTTATTATTTCAAATTTAAACTTATCTTTTCCCAATGTATTAATATCTTCGTTTAATTTATCTGAAGAACCTGTATATGTTTTCCAATCTGTTTCTTTTACAACGTGCCTTTTATTTTTTTTACCCTTAAGTGGAGGACGTTTTAATATTGTTGTTGATTGTTTTTTACCGATATATTTTCTGCTATTCGTTGTATTTGTAATTATGTAAATAAAACCGTAGAACGTGTTCGGTATCTCTTTCTCTTCGAGATTATAAGTCCAATGACCGTAGTTATCCACCAAATAATTTATTTCTTTTTGGATTTTCTTCTACTCTTTTTCTTTTTCTTTTTCTTTTTCTTCTTTTTT